>Ga0070683_100003092_pt1 | contig 13400 bp, 10 predicted proteins | sample KBSC713LmetaG_FD_64662 | JGI IMG/M metagenome (GOLD analysis project Ga0070683, IMG submission 64662) | Corn rhizosphere microbial communities from Kellogg Biological Station, Michigan, USA - KBS C7.1-3L metaG | ecosystem: Host-associated > Plants > Roots > Rhizosphere ...
GGGAGCGTCGCAGCGACCGTGGCCACGACGACTCGGCTCCGCGCGCTACGCCGCGCCCGTTCCGCCTACTTCGCGACCCAGGCGTTGAACCGCTGGTTCAGCTTGTCGAGATTCTCGAGCCAGAACTTGTCGTTGATCGGCAGCGCGCTCGCGAGGTTCTGCGGCGCGGTCGCGAGATTCGGCAGCACGTTCTTGTCGATCAGCGCGGTGGACGCCTTCGTCGTCACGCCGTACGGAATGCGCGGCGGCAGGTTCTTCTGGTTGTTCGGGTCGTTGACGAAGACCAGGTATTTCTCCGCATCGGCCTTGTTCGGCGAGCCCTTCATGACCACCCACGAGTCGATCGTATAGAGATTGTTCGTCCACACGATCTTGAAGTTCTTCTTGTCCTTGGCGTTCGCGGCGGCGAGGCGGCCGTTGTACGCATCGGTCATCGCCACTTCGCCCGAGGCGAGAAGCTGCGGCGGCTGCGAGCCCTTCTCCCACCACACGAGGTTCGGCTTCAACTGGTCGAGCTTCTTGAAGGCGCGCTCGACACCGGCATCGGTCGACAGCGCCTGATACACATCCTTCGGCGCCACGCCGTCGGCCATCAGTGCGATCTCGAGCGTCGTTTTCGGACCCTTGCGCAATGCGCGCTTGCCCGGCCACTTCTGCACGTTCCAGAAGTCGGCCCACGATTTCGGCGTGTCGCCCTTGATCTTGTCGCCGTCGTAGCCGAGCACGAAGCTGTAGACGATGGCCCCGACGCCGCAATCGTTGACCGCATCGGACATGTACTTGTCCTTGCCGCCGAGCTTCGCCCAGTCCATCTTTTCGTACAGGCCTTCCTCGCAACCGAGCAGCAGCTCCTCCGACTCGACCTGCACCACGTCCCAGTTGTTGTTGCCGCCCTGGATCTTCGCGCGCAGCGTGCCGACGCCGCCGTCCCAGCTCTCCTCGGCCATCTTGACGCCGGTCTTCTGCATGAACGGCTTGAAGTACGCCTCGCGCTGCGCGTCCTGGTAGTCACCGCCCCACGAGACGACGGTCAGGTCGCGGGCCGTTGCAGGGACCGCGAGTGCAACTGCATATAGGGCAACTGCGCCGAGCTTCCATGTCATGGCTTGCATCGTCGTTCTCCTGGTTACCTACGTCGCCACATCCGCATCGTCGCGCGCGAACGCCCGGCAATGCTCGGGAGCCCACGCGAGATCCACCGGCTGGCCGATCGCCGGAAGGCGGTGCACGTCGTCGATCGGCCGCTTGACGGTGAAATCGTCGTTGCTCGGCAGCACGATGCGCGCACGCACGTGATCGCCGAGATAGATCACTTCGCGCAGCCGCCCGGTCAGGCGGCAATGACCGTTCGCCGCGATTGTAGGTGCGGCAGCGCCGATTTGCACGCGTTCGGGGCGAAGCGACATCATCACCGCGGTACCGGCCGGAAGCGGTGCGGCGAGCGAGCCCTCGACAAGCGCATCGCCGGCGAGGCGCACCGTGCAGCGATCGCCGTCGATGCCCTCGATGCGGCCCTCGAGCCGGTTGTTCTCGCCGATGAATCGCGCCACGAACGCGTTGGCGGGTCGCTCGTAGATGTGCTCCGGCGCGTCGAGCTGCTGCACCCGGCCGCGATGGAACACCGCAATGCGGTCGGACATCGTGAGCGCCTCGTGCTGGTCGTGGGTCACGTAGATCATCGTGACCCCCAGCCGGCGATGCAGGCGCCGCACCTCGAGCTGCATCTGCTCGCGCAGCTGCTTGTCGAGCGCGCCGAGCGGCTCGTCCATCAGCACGAGCTTCGGCTCGAACACCAGTGCGCGCGCGACGGCAACGCGCTGCTGCTGGCCGCCGGAAAGCTGCGCCGGACGCCGCTCGCCGAAGGCGGGCAGCTGCACCATGTCGAGCGCACGCTCGACTCGTCGGGCGACCTCGTCGCGGGCCATGCCGCGCACCGTCAGCGGAAACGCGATGTTGTCGGCGACGCTCATGTGCGGGAACAGCGCGTAGTTCTGGAACACCATGCCGATCGCACGGCGATGCGGCGGCAGCCGCGACAGCGGCTTGCCTTCGAGCAGGATCTCGCCTTCGGTGGGCGTTTCGAACCCGGCAAGCATCATCAGCGTCGTCGTCTTGCCCGAGCCGGAGGGACCAAGCAGCGTGAGGAACTCGCCGCGCTCGATGTCGAGGTCGAGCCGGTCGACGACGCGCGCGAGCCCGTCGTAGGTCTTGCTGATTGCGGCGAAGCGCACGATCGGGTCGGACATGCTCGTCGCCATGGGCAGGTGCGCTACGCGAGTCCCTTGTCGCGCACCATCACCGCGGTGTCGTCGAGCGCCTTGCCGAAGCCGGCCAGCATCTCGTCGATCTCGCCCTCCTGCACGATCAGCGGCGGGCAGAAGGCCACGATATCGCCGGGCATGCTGCGCAGGATCACGCCATGGTGCTGCGCGCGGCGCACCAGGAACGCCGCAACCGCCGCCTTCGCCTCGAAGCTCTGCTTCGTCGCCTTGTCGCGGACGATCTCGATGGCACCGATAAGCCCGACACCACGCACGTCGCCGACAAGGCGATGATCGGCGTAGCTGCGCAACCCGGCCTGCATGCGCGGCGCGACACGGCGAACCTGCGCGACGATGTCGCGCTCCTCGTAGATCTTCAGCGTCTCGAGGGCGACCGCCGCCGAAACGGGGTGCGACGAATACGTGTAGCCGTGGCCGAAGATCCCGAGCTTGTCGCTCTGCGCGAGCAGGATGTCGTAGATCGCATTCGAAACCAGGTTGGCCGAGATCGGCACGTAGCTCGCGGAAAGCGCCTTTGCGACGGTGACGATGTCGGGCGCAAGGTCGAACGTCTGCGTGCCGAACATGTTGCCGGTGCGCCCGAAGCCGCAGATCACCTCGTCGACGACGAACAGGATGTCGTGCTTGCGCAGGATCGCCTGCACGCGCTCGAAATACGTTGCCGGCGGCAGGATCACGCCACCCGCGCCCATTACCGGCTCGGCGAAGAAAGCCGCGACGGTATCGGCGCCCTCGCGCAGGATCAGCGCCTCGAGGTTATCGGCGAGCCGCGCGGCGAACGCTTCCTCGGATTCGCCGGCTTGCGCGCCACGATAGTAATAGGCCGCGTCGGTGTGAAGAATGCGCGCGATCGGCAGGTCGAAGTCGGTGTGCGCGAAGGCAAGGCCGGTGAGGCTTCCCGACGCGATGGTCACGCCGTGATAGGCGCGCTCACGCGCGATGATCTTCTTCTTCCGTGGACGGCCGAGCGCGTTGTTCACATACCATGCGAGCTTGATCGCCGTGTCGTTCGCCTCGGAACCCGAATTCGCGAACAACACCCTGCCGAGGCCGGCAGGTGCGATGCCGATCAGGCGCTCGGCGAGCTCGGTGGAAACCGCGGGGACCTTGCCGCCGAAGCTGTGATAGAACGGCAGCTCGAGCATCTGGCGGTACGCGGCCTCCGCGAGGCGCCGCTCGGAAAAACCGAGCGACGCACACCAGAGCCCCGACATGCCCTCGAGGTAGCGGCGGCCTTCGTCGTCGTAGACGTAGACGCCTTCACCGCGCGTAATGACGAGCGGTCCTTCGTTCTGCACCTGGCGCAGGTTGGTCGACGGATGCAGGTGGAACGCAAGATCGCGGCGCGCGGCGGACGTCGTGAGTGACATGGGGTCGGGGGCGGGACAAAGGGGACGATTGTTGGCCCCGGCGCGAGGGGCGTCAAGTTGCCTGCCCCGCGCATCGCCTCCATCGTGGCGCGGCGCGCCCCGTGGCCGATCACGATCGCGCCGTCGAGGTCCGGCGCGCGGCGGCCACGGCTTCGAGCAGCCTCGCCGGATCCTGTGCGCCCGAAACCGCAATCGAGCCGTTGAAAATGAAAAACGGCACGCCCTGGATGCCGACGTCCAGCGCTTCGCGACTTTCGCTTTGCACCTCGTCGTGCATCGCTTGCGATTCCAGCATCGCCAGCGCCTCCTGCTCCGGCCAGCCGCTCTCCGCCGCAACGCGCGCGAGCTCATCGCGGTCGTCCATGCGCCGGCCTTCGACAAAGAAGGCATTGAAAAGCCGTTCGACGAGCGGCGTCGCATCGCGTTGGCGTTGCGCCCATGCGATGAGCCGATGACCGTCCAGCGTGTTCGGCTGGCGTTCGATGCGATCGAACCTGAATGAGATGCCTGCGGCTTCACCGGCGCTCGTCACGCGAGCGTAGACCTGTGCCGCACGGGCGGCGCCGCCGAACTTCTGCTCGACGTAGCTCGCGCGCGACATGCCTTCGGCGGGAAGATCGGGATTGAGCTGGAACGGATGCCAGCGGACCTCGACGCCGAGCGCGGGCTCGGATTTGCCGAGATCCGCGAGTGCCACGTCGAGCTTGCGCTTGCCGATGAAGCACCACGGACAAACGATGTCCGAGACGACGTCGATCTTCAGCGGCGGTTCCATTTGCTTTGCCGACGCATGACGGAACTTCAGTCGGCGAGCCCTCGCTCGGGTGCCGCCAGCGCAGCGCGTTGCCCGATGTTCGTCAGCCGCCTGCTGAGGATGCCGATGCCGCCCGCGGCGACGAAGATGCAGGCAATCCATACCGCGAGAATCATCACACCACCCAACGTGGGCTGCGGCCACCGGGTGGCCCAGAGCGCGCCGGCACGGTCGAGCATCCAGTGCCAGCCTGTATCGGCAGCGATGGCCGACAAGATGATCATGCCGACCTTCCCCGGCAGCACGTAACGCCGCACGATGGCAAGCGCAGGCAGCATGACCGCCAGGACGAGAATCTGGCCCAGTTCGATGCCGACATTGAATCCCAGGAGCGACACGAGCAGATGCGTCCCGGCGAACTGGAAGTTCTCCTGCAGGCCGTACGAGAAGCCGAAACCGTGCACGAGTCCGAAGAGCCCGGTAATCAGGATGCGCCGGTCGAGCCGGATGCCCATGATGTTCTCGAGCGCCATGTACACGATCGAGGCGGCGATCGCTGTCTCGACGAACGGCGGGAACCACGCGCCCGAGGGTGCGAGATCGAAAGCCGTTCCCAGTAACGTGAACGAATGCGCGACGGTGAAGACGCTGATCACCGACAGGATCCTGCGCCAGCCGCGCAGCGGAATCACGAGGCACAGCAGAAAGAGCAGGTGATCGTAACCGGTGAGGATGTGCGTGACGCCGAGCCCGGTGAACGTCGTCGCCGCTTGCCACCACGCAGGATTGAGTGCGACGATCCCCGAAAGACTCGTGATCACCATCGCCCGGCTTTCACCGTCGAGCGGCAGGTAGCGTACGGGCAGCTTCAGGTAATCGCCGAGCTCCGGACCTGCCGTCGAACGGATCGCGAAAACCGATCCCGGTGAGCCGATCGGGTAGGTGATCCGCGCGTCGACGTAGCCTTGATCGACGTAGATTTGCGCATCGGGCTCGAGTGGTTTGGCCACGTGATCGGATGCCTGCTCATAGCTTTCGAACGAGCGGTCCGACGGGAGCGACAACCGTGCAATCGCCTGCGACGGCACGAGCGGCTTGCCATTCTCGAACAGCGTGATGCTTTGCTCGTAGGAAGCGATTGCCCGCTCTAGTGCTGGCGCCGACTTCGCGGCGTCGATCGTCACCCGGTCGATCGGGAACTTGACCGACTTGAACAGATAAAGCGGCGCGCGGATGACGAGTTGCGCGTCGCCCGGTTCGATCCTCACGAATGCATTGATGACCGCATCGAGCTTGAACTCATGCGCGTGCGCCACCTGCACGAACCCGGCGACGAGGAGAAGCATGCACCATGCGGCAACACGTGACCGGTAGGATTTCATCACATTGCTTTCACGACGGACAATCGGACGGCCGGATGCGCCAGCGCGCATCCGGCCGCTTTTCGCGTCATCTGCAATTGCCGTTGCCGTTACCCCTGCCGTTGCCGTTGTTGCACTCGACGTGCACGAACTTCTGGATGCGACGGCCGTTGATCGTCTCGCCGGTGTAGACGTTGCCCTTCGAGTCGATCGCATTGCTGTGCAGGAACGTGAACTGGCCCGCCTGGTGCCCCGGTTGGCCGAGACTCGACACGATCGTTCCGAGCGCACGGGTCATCGTATGCAACACCTCGTTGCCGCCGTCGACCTCGATCATGTACGTCTGCATCGCGTCGTTCGTGAAGCGAAGGTCCCATGCCGAGCCTGCGGTGCCCAGTCCCGGCGCACCGCCGATGCCTTGCGTGACCCCGGTGCCGGGGACGACCGGCATGATCCGCACCAGGTCGCCCATCTTGGTGAAGACCTCGATGCGGTCGTCGGCGCGGTCGCATACGTACATCAGGCCGTCGTTGCCGCCTACGACGCAGTGCGGATGCCCGCCGTCGCCCGCGGCGAAAAGGCCCGGGAAGTCGGTGAGTGGGTTGTTCACGGTGGTCGCCACCGAATTGTCTTTGGGCCACTGCCGCAGGTACGTCGCGGTCCCGTCGCCGTTGTCCTGGAACACGACCACCCGGTGATTGCCGTAGCCGTCGGCGATGTACACGGCGCCCCGCTTGCCCGACTGCGGATCGACGCCCGGGTCGACCCACACGTTCGCCGGTTCGTTCAGCAGCGTATGGCTCTGATTCGCGGCGGGATCTGCGCCGGAATTGCCGCACTTGTTGCCGTTGGCCGGCCAGTCGCACACCCCTTTCGTGCCGATCTGCAGCAACAGCGTCTTGCCGTCGTGCGTGTACTTCTGCACGATGCCGTCGCCATTGCCGGCGATCCAGATGTTGTCCTGGTAATCGACGAAGCAGCCATGGATCTGCGCCTGGTTGGCCGATGTGTTCCACGCGCTCACCACGTTGCCTTCCGGGTCGTATTCGATAACGGTCGGCGACGAAACGGCCTCGACGTCCTCGGGCGCCACCCGGTTGCCGCGATTGACGGTGAACACGTTGTCCTGGGAGTCGACGCAGGTTCCCGCGACTTCACCGGTGACCCAGGGCTTCGGCTTGCCGGTGGCGGTGCTGATTTCGAGCGGAGTCCCGAAATCACCAGCGACCGGCAATGGCATCTTCGGCCAGTTCGGGTCGACACGCAGTACCGGTATCTTGGGTTTCGAATTCGGATCGGCCTGCGTCGCCGACGTCGCAACGCCCAGCGCGACGGCGAGCGTCAGCGAGACTGCCCCGGTGTAGACAAAGCGTGAAGCGCGCATGAAATTCCTCCTTGGTATCAGCGGTTACCAGTGTGCGTAACGACGGATTACCGCGAAGCGCGATCCCTCCGGCCACGCAACGCGCGACGAAGATCGTCGAAGCTGAGCAGGATGGGCCTGCGACTGCACGCATTTGGCGCCGTGCGGTGCAGGTTGGATGTCGCTCGAGGCGGTTGCCGTCCGGGAAGACGGCGGCCCCCTTGTATGCACACGCACGCGCCAATTGGGTGCGCGCGATGCGTGCGATTCGGGATATGCCCCGGAAAAACGTTGACTGTCTACCGGCGAGTCATTGTAGGCCGCGCAAGGTCGGCGTCAAGGGGTGGCAAGTCGCGCGTTCGATTGCTCCATCGCCGCTTCCGCTTCGAGGCTTTCGACATCGCGGTAGATGGATGCGACGGCGAGCACGCGACCCTTCGCGATATAGCGCACGGCGCAGTCACGCTTCGCGATGTCGCCGTCGATCGATATTTCGTCCCACGCCTCGGCATGCCCGACATAGTTGATCGGCACGTCGTAGTGCTGGCTCCAGAAAAAGGGCACCGCATCGAACCGCTGCCGGCCACCGAGCATGTTGAGCGCGGCCGTCTGGCCCTGGCGCTCGGCGACCACCCAGTGCTCGACACGGATTGCTGCGCCGCTGTGTCGATCCGGCCAGCGTGCGATATCGCCGGCCGCAAATACACCGGGCGCACTGGTCTCGAGGAATTCGTCGACCGACACGCCGCGATCCATTGCAAGGCCGGCATCCTGCGCAAGCTGTAGTCGCGGCCGCACGCCCACGCCCACGACGACGAGGTCGGCTGTGATCCTGCCGCCGCTTTTGAGCGTCACGTCGGTTGCACCGATTGCGGTCGCGGTGTCCTCGAGGTGAAAGATCACGCCGTGCTCTTCGTGCAGGCTGCGCACGAAATCACCCATTGCTGCACCCAGCACGCGTTCCATCGGCCGCCTGTCGGGCGCGACGACGTGGACCTCGATGTCGCGCGCCCGAAGCGAAGCCGCCACTTCGAGACCGATGAAGCTCGCGCCCATCACGACAGCGCGGTGCGCCGTGGTAGCTCGAGCGATGATCGCCCGGGAATCGGCGAGCGTGCGAAGCGTATGCACGTGCGGCAGATCCATGCCGGGCAGCGGCAGGCGCACGGGCTCGGCGCCGGTCGCAAGCAGCAGGCGGTCGTACGCGACCGTGCCGCCATCGGCGAGCGTCACCTCGTGCTTGCTCGTGTCGATCGCGCGGACGCTGGTCTTCAACCGCAAGTCGATGCGCTGATCGGCGTAGAACGCATCGTCGCGCAACGGCACCCATTCCTCCGGTGCGTTTCCGGCAAGGTAATCCTTCGACAGGTTCGGCCGGTCGACCGGAGGCGCGGCATCGTCGCTCAGCATGACGATGCTGCCCTCGTAACGCTGACGGCGCAGCATCTCGGCCGCGGCGAAGCCGGCAGCGCCACCGCCGACGATGACGATCTTCTGCGGTGATTGCGCACCCGGCGTGACGCGCGGCCGCGGCGCGCGCTCGTCCTTTTGCGTTACGTACACCTTCCCGTCGCGCTGCCCGGTATTCCAGCACGCGACCGGCGCGAGAGCCGGCCCGTGCAATGCCTCGCCGGTGCGCAGGCTGAAGCAGGCGTGGTGCCATGGGCAGCGCACCGTGTCGCCGACGAGCAGCCCTTCCGCCAGCGGACCGTTGTAGTGGGTGCATGTGGCGCCGATCGCGAAGAACTCGCTGCCGCGCCGCGCGAGCAGGACGGCATCGTCGCCGACGTGCCCGGCGAGCATCGCGCCATCGGCCAAGTTGTCGATCGGCACGCCTTGTGCGAAGTCGGGACCGGTCGGTGCGGATTGTTCGGTGCTCATGTCGATCTCCCAGCGCGTCGCCGCGAACGGTCATTGGATGCCCGCCGGCCTGATTTTGCTCCAGAAGACGACCCGGGCGCGATGTGGGAGAGCTAGATCTGCGGGCCCAGCAGCGCCGCCGTCCGTTCCCACACCTTCTCCATGAACGGTCGCGCACGCCACTCCTCGAGCGTGATGCGCCGCGATTGCGCGAGATCGCGCTCGAAGATTGCGACCTGCTCGCTCGCGAAATCCGCGTCGTAGATGTTGAGGCTCGCTTCGTCGTTCAAGCGGAACGACCGGTCGTCGAAGTTCGTCGAGCCTACCGACACCAGCAGATCGTCTGCAACAAGCACCTTGCAGTGAAACATCGTCGGCTGGTATTCGTACATCTGCGCGCCGGCCGCCAGCAGATCGCCCCACAGTGCACGCGACGCGCGCCGCACCGTTTCCGAATCGGTATGCGGACCGGGCGTGATGACCCGCACGCGTACGCCGCGCTTCAATGCATCGACGATCAGATCGCGCGACAGCTCGTCGGGAACGAAGTAGGCGCTCTCGAGATCGATCGAGCGTTCGGCCGCGTTGATGATCAGCAGGTACATGAGCTCCATGCTTTCGCTGCCGCCCGAGGGCGAGCTCGAGAACATCTGCGCCGCGCCCGCGCCGGCGTTCGCAATCGCAGGGAAGTAATCCTCGCCGTGCAGTACGACGCCGGTGGCCTTGACCCAGTTGTCCGCGAACACCGCCTGCATCTGTGCCACGACCGGTCCCTCGACCTTGAAATGGGTGTCGCGCCAATGCTCGGGATCCTGGGCGTGCCCGGTCCATTCCGGGGCTATGCCTACGCCACCCGTGAATCCCACCGCGCCGTCGACGACGAGGATCTTGCGGTGCGTGCGATTGTTGAGCTTGTTCAGGTTGTACCAGCGCGGCTCGTGAAACTTGCGGATCACCACGCCCGCCTTTTCCATCTCGTCCAGATACGCCTTTTCCATCTTGCTGCTGCCGACCCAGTCGACGAGCACGTGGACCTTGACGCCTGCGCGAGCGCGGTCGGCCAGTGCGTCGGCGAAGTCCTTCCCGATCTGGCCCGACCAATAGATGTACGTCTCGAACGAGATCGTGTGTCGAGCCCCGCGAATCGCGTTCAGCATCGGCGGGAAAATCCGGTCGCCGTTCAGGAGCGCTTCGAAGCGGTTTCCGGGCAGTATCACCGGCCCGAGCAGAACACCCAGCGTCCGCTGGAACTGCGGATCGTGGATCGAATATCGATGCTGCAATTGCTGCTTGACGCGCTTCTCGCCGGTCGTGAGATTGAGCGCCAGCACGACGACCAGCAGCGTAACGACTGCGGTGATGATTACGTGCCAACCGTTCCAGGTCATCGGGCGGGTCCCACCGGTTCGAAAGCGCATGCGTCGATCACTGCCGTGCAAATCAGGGAGAGCCGCAGTATTCCCGCATCGTGATCGGCTGGCAAATGGACGCTCATCGATGTCTTTGAGACTGCGAGCACGGGATGATTACGCGTTGCGGGTGCCGCGCGCGCTGTTCTTGTACGATGCCCGCACGATGCGCATCCCGCCGACCCCACGATCCTTGCCGGAACGATCATGAGCCTGCCCGTCGCGGCACCCTGGTTCACCGTCGACGAAATCGAGGAAGGCATCTTCCGCATCACGGAACCGCATTGCCACCGCCTCGTTCGTGCGAACTGCTTCCTGATCACCGGCGGCCATACCGACGTGCTCGTCGATAGCTGTCTTGGCGTGGCCGCACTGCGTCCCCTGGTGCAATCGCTCTCGGACAGGCCGCTCATCCTGTTCACGACGCATACGCACGCCGATCACGTTGGCGGTCACCCTGAATTTGCCGACGCCACGATCGTCGTCCACCCCACCGAGGCCGATGATTTGCGCCGGCCCGGCATCAAGGGGCTCCGCTTCCCGCCGCGCTCGAAGGAGCAGATCGAGGCATTGCGCCGCGGTGGCATCGAGCTCACCGAATTCATGACGGACGCCGTGCCCTACGCCGATTACGACGTCGATCGCTATGGCCGCGCCGGCGTGGAGCCGACCCGGCTCGTGGTCGAAGGCGACCCGATCGACACGGGGCGGCATCGCTTCGAGGTTCTGCACCTTCCCGGTCATACGGCGGGTGGCATCGGGCTCTGGGAATCGGGCACCGGGCTGCTGTTTTCCGGCGACGTCATCTATGATGGCGTGCTCATCGACACCGCGCCGACCTCACGCGTGACGGATTACATTGCGACGATGCGGCGATTGATGCGCCTGCCCGCGCGCCTCGTGCTCGGCGGCCACCGCGACCCGATGGATCACGAGCGCATGCTCGACGTCGCCGATCGCTACCTCGCCGCGAAGGCCGCATCGCTCCCGCTTCCGCCGCCGTGCTGTTGATTCATGCCCGCCGCGGTTAGGCTGGAACGCGTCGCCAAGCGGTACGGTGACCATCTCGCAGTCGACGACCTCTCGCTCGAAATCGAAGCCGGCCGCTTCGTGACCCTGCTTGGCCCCTCGGGCTCGGGCAAGACGACGCTGCTCATGATGATGGCGGGCTTCGTGCAGCCCACGTCGGGCGCCATCTACGCCGGCGACCGCGACATCACGCGCGTGCCGCCCGAGCATCGCGAATTCGGCATGGTGTTCCAGGGTTATGCGCTCTTCCCGAACATGACCGTCGCCGAGAACATCGGGTTCGCGCTGCGGATCCGGAAAATGGAAAGGGACGCCGTCGCGCGCGAGGTGAACCGCATGCTCGACACGGTGCGCCTGACTTCGCTCGGCGCGCGTCTGCCGCGCGAGCTGTCGGGCGGACAGCAGCAGCGTGTCGCGCTTGCCCGCGCGCTGATCTTCAACCCGAAGGTATTGCTGCTCGACGAGCCGTTGAGCGCGCTCGACAAGAAGCTTCGCGCCGGGTTGCAGGAAGAATTGCGCGACCTGCACCAGCGCCTCGGCACGACGTTCATCTTCGTCACGCACGACCAGGACGAAGCGCTGTCGATGTCCGACGAAATTGTGATCATCAACCGCGGCCACATCGTCCAGCGCGGGTCGCCGAAGGAGCTGTACGATCGGCCGGCCAGCCATTTCGTGGCCGATTTCCTGGGCCGCTCCAACTTCGTCGATGGCACCATCGCAGCGATCGAAGACGATGCGATCGTCTGCAGCATCGGCCCTCACCGCTTCCGTCAGGCGGCCGCACGCGGCACGCCAATCGGCGGCGTCGGCGACAAGGTCGTGCTCGGTTTGCGGCCCGAAAAGCTGGCGCTTTCGGGCACCGAGCCCGCCGATACGAGCAATCGTCTTCGCGGCGAGGTGATCAAGGCGACGTACGAAGGTGCCGACTACCATGTACGCCTGGCGACCGACATCGGGAGCATGCAGGTGGTGGTGCCGGTGTGGCGCAGCGCCATCGAGCCCGCGGCCGGCGCGCATGTCTGGCTCTCGTGGACGAGCGACGCTTCGGTGATCCTGCGCGATGACCGCTGAGCCGTCCGGCAACGCGGTTGCGCACGACGCGCCGCGCGCGCTGCACAGCGCGGTGCACTGACGTGTCCGGCGACGATCGCACCGCGCGGGTCTACTGGCTGCTGCTGGCGGCGCCGGTGTTCCTGCTGGCGTTCCTCTACCTCTATCCGCTGTCGAAGGTGCTGTGGTTGTCGGTGACCGTCCCGACGCCGGGCTTCGGCAATTTCGCCAAGCTCTACACGAGCGATGCGATCCGCCACATCGTCTGGACCACCGCACGCCTGTCGGCGATCACGACCTTCATCTCGCTGTTGCTCGGCTATGGAATTGCATACGCGGTGCTGCATGTTCGGCAAAGACACGCTGAATTGCTGCTGTTCTTCGTGTTGCTGTCGTTCTGGCTGTCGGTGTTGATCCGCGCCTTCGCCTGGCTCACGCTGCTGCAGAACCGCGGCCTCGTCAACACGCTGCTGCTCGACTGGGGGCTGATCGACGCGCCACTCACGCTGGTGCGTAACGAGTTCGGCGTGGTGCTCGGCATGGTGCACTACATGATCCCGTTTGCCGTGCTGCCGCTCTACGCGAACATGAAGGGCATCGACCCGCGTCTCGTCCCCGCCGCGCGCGGCCTCGGCGCCACGCCGGGCGAAGCGTTTTTCAAGGTGTACCTGCCGATGAGCGTGCCGGGTCTCGTCAGCGCCGGCATCCTCGTGTTCGTGTTTTCGCTGGGCTTCTACGTCACTCCGGCGCTGCTCGGCGGCGGCAAGACGATCATGATCGCCGAGTACATCGCCGTACAGATCACCGACACGCTCAACTGGGGTCTCGGCACGATGCTCGCCACCTCGCTGCTGCTCACGGTGTTCGGGCTGCTCGCGGTGATGTCTTTCTTCGTCGACCTGCGCAAGGTGTTCGGGGT
>Ga0070683_100003095_pt1 | contig 13395 bp, 7 predicted proteins | sample KBSC713LmetaG_FD_64662 | JGI IMG/M metagenome (GOLD analysis project Ga0070683, IMG submission 64662) | Corn rhizosphere microbial communities from Kellogg Biological Station, Michigan, USA - KBS C7.1-3L metaG | ecosystem: Host-associated > Plants > Roots > Rhizosphere ...
TCGATTTCTCCACGCGATGTCGACGACGCCGGCCTATCAGGCGTCGCTCGACGAGGTGAAGTGGCTCGAGGGTCCGCTCTCGGGCCGGCCGATTCTCACGTTCACACCGAAGTCGCTCGCCACATTGCGCGGTGTGGCGCGCGGAAATGCCGCGACGGACCTCGTGCATTTCGTGGACATGACGTCCGATGTCGGGTTGCCGGCGGCGAGCGGTGCCGCGTCGTCGCCGTCGACGATCGCGCTCGGTGACTACGATGGCGACGGGACCGATGACATCTTCGCGTCGTTCGGATCGAGCGCGCATCTCTATCATGTGCAGGGCGGGCAGTTGCTTGACGTCATCCAGCGTAGTGGCATCTCACTCCCGGGCGGTGCGAGCTTCGCGACCTTTGCCGATGTCGACAACGACGGTCGACTCGATCTGTTCGCGATTGGCGCCGATCAGAAAGCGCATCTCTTTCACAACACCGGCGGCAAGTTCGAGGACGTGAGTGCAAAGGCCGGACTCGGCGCCATCGCGAACACACGCAGAGCATTGTTCGCCGACCTCGATCACGACGGGGATCTCGATCTTCTGCTGGTTGGCGGCGGCGGCGGCGTGGTGTTCTACCGAAACAATCTCGACGGCACGTTCACCGAGATGTCGCAGGCAATGGGCTTCACGCCCGTGCGCGGTGCGCGCGACGCAGCGTTCGCGGACTTCGACGGCGACGGACGGATGGACGTGCTCGTGGTCAGCGAGAATGGACGCAGTGCGTTGTTCCACAACGATGGCGGACGTCACTTCACCGACATCGTCGCAACGAGCGGTCTGGCCATCGACGATGCAGCGACGGTCGCCATCGGCGATTACAACAACGACGGCTTCATCGACGCCTTCGTGAGCGGCGCGCGCGAGTCGAGTCTCTGGCTGAATGGCGGCGATGGACGCTTCACGCGCGACGATCGCTCGAGTGCCGCTCTCTCCACGCTGCGAGGTGCTGCCGCGACGGATGCGCAGTTCGTCGACTACGACAACGATGGTTGGCTCGACCTCGTCGTGGCTGGTCCAGGCGGCGTGCGAATGCTACACAATGACGGCGGCGGGAAGTTCACAGATCGATCGACGCTCGTTCCACCATCGGCGAAGCCGGCCGCTTCGCTGCAGGCCGATGACATCGATGGCGATGGCGATCTCGATCTGCTCGTCGGCGACGGCAGCGGCCTGCGTCTCCTGCGAAACGACGGCGGCAACGCTCGGCTCTCGATGCAGGTGCAGCTTGCGGGACTGCGCAATGGCTCAGGGAAGAACAACGACTTCGGCATCGGCGCGCGAGTCGAGGTCCGCGCCGCCGATCTCTACCAGACGCGCGTCGTGACATCCCGAGTGACCCACTTCGGGCTCGGGCCGCATCTCAAGGCGGACGTGGTTCGTATCGAGTGGCCGAACGGTGTTCCGCAAACGGTGTACTTCCCCGGTACCGATCAGGACGTCATCGAGAATGAAGTACTGAAAGGCTCATGCGCGTTCGTATATGCCTGGGACGGCACACGTTTCCGATTCCTCACCGACGTGATGTGGCGCAGCGCGCTCGGCATGCCGATGGGGCTCATGGCGGGAGGTGCGGCCGCGTACGCACCGGCCGGCGCATCACAGGAGTACCTGCGAATTCCTGGGAACGCCCTCGTACCGCGCGATGGCAAGTACACGCTGCAACTCACCGAAGAACTGTGGGAGACGGCCTTCGCGGATCAACTGAAGCTGCTGGCCGTCGATCATCCGGATTCGGTGAATGTGTTCGTCGACGAGAAGTTCGTTCCACCCGGGCCCGTGCAGCTTCGCATGTTCCGCGTTGTGCATCCGCAGCCGCCCGTGTCGGCGGTTGACGATCAAGGTGTCGATCAGCTTGCGACGCTCCGCGACGCGGACGATCGATACGTCTCGAACTTCACACCGCTCGGCTACCAGGGACTCGTGCGCCCGCACGATCTCGTTCTCGACCTTGGGCCGCATGCGGGCGCCGACAGCACGTTCTTGTTCCTGCGGGGATGGATCTACCCGACCGACGCGAGCATCAACGTCGCCCTGTCGCAGCAATCAGCCGTGAAGGTGATGATGCCATCGCTCGAGGTACGCGACGCGCACGGGCAGTGGACGACCGCGATCGCGAACCTCTCATTCCCGTCGGGGAAGGACAAGACGATGGTGATCGATCTCACGCATGTCTTTCCGACGAACGATCATCACGTGCGCATTCGGACGAATCTGCAGATCTACTGGGATCAAGCATTCGTCGGACGCGATGTGCCGTCAGCCGAGGCGCACGTCGCTCCGCTCACGGCGCTCGCCGCTGATCTTCACTTCCGCGGCTACTCGCGCACCTATCGCAAGGGCGGGCGTTACGGCCCGTGGTGGTTCGACTACGACAGCGTGAGCAAGGAGTCGCCGTGGCGTCCGATCGAGGGCGCGTTCACACGCTTCGGCGACGTGAAGTCCCTCCTCGGCCAGTCGGACGACATGTACGTCATCATGGCCCCCGGCGACGAAGCGACGCTCGAGTTCGATGCATCGTCCGCCCGAACGCTACCGAAGGGTTGGACGCGCGACTTCCTGCTCTACACGGACGGCTGGATCAAGGATTCCGATCTGAACACGGCGTACGGGGCAACGGTGAGTCCCCTGCCGTTCCACGCAATCCGCGAGTACCCGTACGCGCCCGGCGATGCATATCCGGCCGACAGCGCTCACCAGCGCTACCAGCGGAGCTTCAATACGCGGGTCGTGTCGCGGCGCCACGAGTGAGAGCTAGCCGAGTGGCGTGCGGCATCACAGTATAGGGGTGAGATGTCTGCCGAGCTGCCCCGCCACCAATTCGCCCGTCGGGCGGTCATAGCGATTCCGTTCTTCGCGGCGATCGTCGCCGCGGCACGCCTCGATCGCGGTCCCATTCGGGCGTCGGCGGATCCCGCTAGGCCGGGATTCGTTCTTCACGACGAGACGGCCGCGGCAGGAATTCACTTCGTTCATCAACGGCCGTCATTCGATCCAAAGATCGCGAACATCGAGCCGCATGTGGCTGCGCTCGGCGCGTCGGTGTCCGTGGGCGACTTCGACGGCGACGGCTTTCCCGATCTCTACTTCACGACCAGCCGGTTCGGCGAACCCAATGCGCTCTACCGCAACAAGGGCGACGGCACGTTCGACGAAGTAGCGGCGAGCGCGGGGCTCGCCGATCTCAATCGGCCGGGCGAAGGCGTCTCGATGGGCAGCGTGTGGGGTGACTTCGACAACGACGGCCGCGAGGATCTCCTCGTCTATCGCTACGGCTACCTCGCGCTGTTCAAGAATCTTGATGGCCATCACTTCCAGGACGTCACACAGAGCGCGGGTCTGCATCGCTGGATGAACAGCAATGGCGCGATCTGGATCGACTACGATCGCGACGGTCTGCTCGATCTCTACGTGACCGGCTATTTCCGCGACGACATCGATCTCTGGCATCTGTCAACGACTCGAATCATGCACGACAGCTTCGAGTTCGCGACGAATGGCGGCAAGAATCTCCTGTTTCACAATCTTGGAAACGGCAAGTTCGAGGACGTGACCGACAAGCTGGGTGTCGGCAGCACGCGCTGGACGCTCGCGGCCGCGTCGGCCGACTTCAACGAAGACGGCTGGCCCGACATCTATCTGGCGAACGACTACGGTCCAGAGGAGTTGTATCTCAACGATCACGGCAAGCGCTTCGTGTTGAGTACCGCCGGCCTGGAGAGCGAGTCGAAGAGCGGGATGTCGGTTGCGCTGGGCGACGTGTACAACCGCGGCCACCTCGACGTATTCGTCACCGACATCTCGGAGCGCGGCTATCTGTTTCAGAACAACAATCTCCGCCTGAACGAGATGACGCCCGATGCCGGAAGCAATGACAAGCCGCGCTTCCACAACATGGCGGACGCCGTCGTCGCCGATGCTGGCTGGGCCTGGGGCGCGCAGTTCGGAGATCTGAACAACGACGGCAGCAACGAGTTGTTCGTCGCCAACGGCTTCATCTCCGCGGATTCGACGAAGAGCTACTGGTATGCGATGTCGAAGATCGCCGGCGCGAACGGCCGCCTCTTCGAGGACGCGAGCACGTGGCCGGCGTTCGGGAACGCGAGTCTGTCCGGCTACGAGCGTTCGCGCGTGTTTCTCAATCGCGGCCTGGGCGGTTGGGTCGACGTCGCGCAACAGGTTGGCATTACCGATCGCTACGACGGGCGAGCAGTCGCGCTCGCCGATCTCTCGAACCGCGGCGCGCTCGACGTGATCGTGGCGAATCAGAATCAGCCGGCAGTGTTGTATCGCAATCGGCCAGACAGCACGAATCACTGGATCGGCCTGTCGCTCGTGGGAACGCGGAGCAATCGGAGCGCGATTGGCGCTGAAGTGGTCGTGGAGTCAGGCGGATTGAAGCAACGGCGCGTCGTCGACGGTGGGATGGGCTTCGCGAGTCAGAACGATCGGCGGCTGCACTTCGGGCTTGGACACAACGAGTGGATCGATCGGGTGGTGATTCACTGGCCCTCGGGAGCGCAGCAGGTGATCACCAATCCGGCGATCGATCGCATCGTCGTCGTGCAGGAGCCGAAGCAGTGACGCAGCCAGCCGACGCCGCCGCGATCGCGTCTTCACGCACGACGCCGGCGCGCAGTGAGCGATTCAGGAAGGTCGATCCGCGATATCTGATCGCGTTCCTCATCACACTCGTGCTGGTCGTCGCGCAGCTTCGCTATCACGTTGTCGGCGGTTACGAGCGGCTCGCCGTCGCGCTGCTGACGTGCGTTGCGGTCGAAGTGCTGCTGTCGTGGTTCGTTCGCGGACGCGTGGTCAACCTTCAGAGCGCGTACATCAGCGGCATCAGCCTCACCCTGCTGCTGAAACCACAGGGCGCGGTGGTGTGGCCGTTCGTGCTCGGCGGATTTCTCGCGATCGCGTCCAAGTATGTGCTGCAGTATCGAGGCACGCACATCTGGAATCCCACCAACTTTGCGATTTCGGCGCTGCTGCTCGCGATGCCAAATCACGTGTCGGTGCTGAGCCACCAGTGGGGCAACGACGCGGCCACGAATCTCGTGATCTGGGCCTTCGGACTGGTGATCGCGTCGCGCGTGAAGGTAGTGCACGTCACGATCACATACGTCGTCAGCTTTCTCTTACTGAATTCGCTGCGCGCGCTGCTGCTCCATCAGCCCGTGCTGCCGGAGATCGCGCCGATCACCGGGCCGATGTATCAGCTCTTCGTCTTCTTCATGATCACCGATCCACGCACGGTCGTGCGCGATCGGCGCAAGCAGATGCTCGTTGCGGTGATCATCGCACTCGCGGAGACGCTGATTCGCTTCGCGTCGGATCAGGGCTGGCCGCTGCCCACGGCGTTCAATGTCGGACCGGCGTTCCTCGCGCTCGCCATCGTTGGGCCGATCGCGAAGATCATCGATCTGTGGACGACGCGGACTACCGATGGGCGAGCTGCAACTCCGGCTCGGCCGTAGCTCGAACGGATCGAGCTCTCCGCGCATCTCACGGAGCTTCTCCGGGTCTCATTCCGCGCAGTGCGGGTAGTGCGGCAACGAGCTCGTCGCGCGTCATGCCGAGTGCGGCGTGGCTCTCTATCAGGAGATCCAGGTCGACCGGGTACAGATTCCGCCGCTCGCGATCGCCGAAGCCGCCGATGTTTCGTGGCGCGATCGCACTTCGCATCCAATCGACGTACGCGGCGCGCTCGTCCGGCGAACCGACCTCGCCTCGGCCCCGTGTGATCGGGCGAAGCCTTGTCAGGCTCTCGTGCGGAAGTTCAGCAAGGACTTCGTCTCCGACGCCGAGGAAGCCTGTCCATGCCGCGCTGTCGACATCGTGCGCGAGAAGTCGTTGGCGCACCTCCGAGAACGAGACCGACGCGAAGTAGAGCATCGCGTGCGCGGCGAAGAGATCGAAATGCGCCATCGCGTCGTATGCGCCGGCAACCATGCGGTCGATCTGATTGGCCTCCGCGGCGAGCAATGTGTCGTAGCGCGAGAGCTCGCGCGCGCCAGGAAGGTCCGACTCGAAGAGGAGCGCGAGCCGCTCGATCGCCCGCAGACTCCAGGCAATGCCCGTCGAGAACAGCGGGTCGATGAACGCGAATGCATGCGGCAGCAACACCCATCGATCGCCTGCCGCGTGTGTGAGGCGATGTTGAATGGTTTGACGATAGGAGATCGGGAAGGTCGGTTGTGCGTTGGCGAAGAGCGCGCCGCTCGTCGGGTACTTGGCAAGCAATGCCTGCCATCTCGCTTCGGGCGAGCGCGCTGCGTCGTCCGCGGCAGTTGGCCGAAGCGTGAACCCGGCGCTCACTATCCCATGATCGAATCGCAGCGCGTACATCCAACCTTCGTCGACGATGTGATGGACGGCGGCCCAGTCGTCGGGATATGGACCATCCTGCAAACCGCTCACGACGTCGCGGATCGGGCGAACGCCGGTGAAGTGACTGAACAGCACGGAGGATCGCGTGAGTGTGCGGTCGAGCGCTGAAGGAATCTCGAGCTGGCGCGCCAGAAAGCCGCCGGGACCCGAGGCATCGATGACGAAATCAGCGCGAAGGTCGATTGGCGATCCCTTCCGTTCGCCGCTCAGCGTGACGCCGCTCGAATCGAAGTGCGCGGCCGTCAACTCTACATGATCGCGATAGTCGACGCCGGCCGCGATCGCCGCGCGTACGAAGTGATGATCGACGTCCGCGCGAAGCCAATGCGTGTCTGCGATGCGGTCGTCGGGGCTCGCGGCAACGAGTAATCGTTCGTTCGGCTGTAGCTTCTCACCCGGGTGGTGGCGATAGAACGTGAAGCCACGCTTGAGGCCACGCCGAACATCCGGATGATGCTCCAGCCACCGTCCATGCGTCGCGAGGCGATGACAGTCCGGCATGTCATAGCGACGCGCGAGGCGCTCGAGCGACAGGTTCGCGAGCGGCGTCGACGACTCGCCAAGCGCAAATCGTGGATGGGATCCTCGCTCGAGCAACACCACGTCGTGGCGCAGCCGAGTGAGCACGCGCGCCATGATGGAGCCGGCGAATCCGCTGCCGATGACGGCGATCTCACAGCGTTCGGTCATCGGATCGCAACCAGTGACGGTGCGCAGACGTCGCACATGATCGCGGGCTCAGCGCGCCCGGAGAGATTCATCCGATGCAGTCGCTCGACGCGGCGAGCGCGACATGCGTCGCACCAGACGAAGCGCTCGATGTCCCAGAGGTCGACCGTGATCGCAACGTCGCTCCATGCAACGCAGCGATCGAGGACCGCTTCGATGTCCGCCAGCTTCGGCGGAGTGAAATGTCCCAGCTCCGCGAGTCTCTCCATCTCGCCGTTGCCGGCTCGCATGGGGATGATCGACACCAGCGAGGCGCCCCGCTGTCTCGCATAGTCGACCGTGCGCACTACCCACTCCATCGATTCGTCTTCTGGAACGTACGGCGCACCGAGCAGCACGAAGACGCGCAGCGCGATGTCGTTCGCGACAAGTAACTCCGCGGCGGCGTCGAACCGCTCGAGATCGAGTCGCTTGTTGAGATGCGCGCGGCCATCGGGGTGAATCGTCTCCAGGCCCATCGCGATCTCGAGCCCCGATCCGTTCGCTGCCAGCGTTCGCGCAAACTCGAGCGTCGAAGCGCCGATGGTATTCGCGTGTGACTCCACCGTGACGCCCGCGAATGACGCGCACTGCTCGCCGATGCGGGGAACGTCCACCGGCGGCACTGCCCGCTTGTCGAAGAAGTTGCTCGCGTTGTACAGCTTGATGCGATCGGGCAGGGGCGGCTCGAGCGTCGCCAGCGTATCGGCGATCTGCTTCGGCAGTGCGCCGGTCGGCGTCGGTCCGTCGATCGTGTAGCGCCAGAGATCGCAGAACGAGCAGGTGAACGGACACTCGGCACCGGAGAGAAAGATCGTGAGCGTGCGCTCGAGGCGCCCGTCGGGGCGACGTTCGCTTTCGATGATCGATCCATGTGCCTTCCATGGATCGACGAACGGCTTCGGCGCGCGCCGGTGGCGAATGCGGCGATCAGCGGTCTCGCGCGGCGTCACGCGGACATCGCGTGCAATTTCTCGAAATGCCGCCGGTACCGAGTCTCGCTCTGCGGAAAGAGGGTGCGCACCGAGTCGGCCGACACCGAGCCATGCTGGAAGCGTCGCTTGGGAAACACCGGCATCTCGATGCCGAGCACCGAGCGAATGCCGCGCGCGACGATGTCGCCCTTCAGCGCATAGAGTCGCTCGGTCGAGCCTTGCGTGAGTGCCGCGAACGGAATCGCTTCGGCAACGGCGATCACTCGCGGGCGCGTATACGGGCTGAACGCGCTGAATCCATGCTCGCGCGCGCAAGCGTAGCTGCGCACGCAACCTCGGCTGTAACCGCCGGAATAGGTGAGCGAGTGCTTGATGGACTCGACGCCCCAGCCTTCCTGATACAACATGCGGTTGTTGACCACGCTCCGAATCGTGAGCTCGCTGTTCTCTTCGATCGGATAGTCCTTGAGGTTCTCATCGCCACCGTCTCCGTCGACGAGCAACCGCCACTCGGGATAGCGCGCGCGAATGCCGGCGAGCAGCGCGAGATTGACCGCCGCGCATTCGACGTCGAGCGGCTTGTAGTCCTCGATCACCGCGACTGCGCGCAGCGGATCGAGATCGCGCGACGCAACGTCGATGGTTTCGCCGAGCATCTCGAGGTTTGTGTGGTGCAAGAATGCGCGCGCTTGCTTTGCGTCCTCCCCTGCTCCATCCACCGACAGCGTGAATGCCTTGAGTCGAGTCGGCGCCAGTCCTTCGTTGAGCAATAGTTGGTTGAGGCACAACAACACGGCGCCGCTGTCGATGCCGCCGGAGAACGGGACGCCGATGGGCGCCGCGCCGTCCTGCGTGCTCAACCAGCGGCGCAGCTCGCCGTACACCGCTTCGATGTACTGACGACCGATGACGTCGAGATCCATCGGCAGCGTCTCGCGCGGCGGGTCGAAGAAGCGAGCATGGATCGGATTCGGATCGGGACAGCCAACCAATCGCAGCGTGGTGACATGATGTGCGGGCACCATCCGTGTGTAGCTGGGATGGAACTGATCGCTCCACCCGCGACGCGCGAGCTCGGCCGCGATCTCGTCGATTCGCTCGGCGACGATGAGCACAGGCCCCTCAGCGGCCTTCGCCAGGAAGTAGCGCATCGGACGATCGAGGCTGCGGGCGAGCAGCACGCGTTGGCCACCCTGCGCCAGCAGCGCGAACGAGCCGTCGATGTCGAGCACGGCGCTCGCATCCGCCCCGAGGAGTCGATTGCGAGCGTCGTCCTCGCTCAGCGACCACAATCGTTGTGAGCTCGGTTCGATGAGATTGATGACCTGCGCGATCGGATAAGCCATGACTCGATGCCGTTAGCGTTTCTGTTTTCGCGTGGCGGTGCGCCAGCGCTGCTCGATGCTCCGCGGACGTCGTGTGCGCGCCCGTGCCTGCGCGCTGAGCGCGAGCGCGACTCCGTTCGTCCAACCGAAACCGTCCTGCGTGGCGTATTCGCCTCCGCCCGCCGGCCGATTCGGATCGACGACGTCGTACTTCTCCATCATGCGACCAGTAGTCTTGTACGTCCGGCGATTCAGCGCCAGCCAGGACGCCGAGGCTTTGTCGGCGAGCGTGATGTCACCGTAGCGACGCAGGCCCTCGATGGTCATCCACTCGAGTGGCGGCCATCCGTTCGGCGCGTCCCACTGTTGACCCGTTCGGAGCGTCGTCGTGACGAATCCGCCAGGCTTCAGGAAGTCGTGCTCGAGCTTCGTCGCTACCCTAACCGCCTGCGACGGCGCGGCGAGGCCGAAGAACAGCAGGGATGCCACGGCGAGTGTCGGACGATCCGTGACGCGCTCCCCCGTGCGCCAGCGGACGTCGTAGAAGTAGCCGTCCGAGGGTTCATACGCGGCCGAGAGCAACGATTGTCGACGCCGCTCGGCCTGCTGGTTGAACGCGGCGGCGACCGCCGAATCCCCAGCGGCATGTCGGAACGTTCGCAGGGCTGCGATCGTGCGCTCGGCGTTGTACATCAGGCTGTTGAGATCGATCGAGATGAGATCGGTCGTTTCGAGAGTTCTCAAGTCCTTGGGATCGCGCATCCAACGACTCGAGAAGTCCCAGCCGCTTTCCGCGGTCGCGCGTGCGTTGCGGTAGAAGTGCTGGCGCTCGCTGTCGGGCAGAGTGTGCGCGATCTCGTAGTCGGGCTTGAACGACTCGGGACGCGGACCCGGCAGATCATCCCAGTAGCGGTTCAGGACCACGCCCTCCGACATCATGACCACCCGGCGAAACGCCTGACCCGGCTTCAATCGGTCGGCGCCGTCCATCCAGAATGCATGCTCCTGCTCGAGCGCGTCGAGATACTGAAGCGCCTGAGTCGTATCCGTCGCCGACGCATACAGGCCCACCATTGCCGCGAAGAACGGCGGTTGGCTTCTGCCGAGGTAGTACGTCCGATTGCCGTTCGGAATGTGCCCGACCGTCGAGATCAGATGGGCAAAGTTGTCGAGCATCTCCCGCACGAGATCCGTGCGTCCGCTCTGCACGAGGCCGAGCATCGTGAAATACGAATCCCAGTAGTAGACCTCTCGGAAGCGTCCGCCGGGGACCACGTACGGATGGGAAAGCGGAATGAGCGACGAGCGTGCATCGACCGCATCCGGCTCCCGCGTGAGCACCGGCCAGAGGGCCTTGATGTGCTCCTCCATCGTTTGCATCGTATCCGTGCGGAAGTCAGCACCGGCGGCGATGGGATGAGGAATCTCGAAATCCCGCTCCACGAACGCGCGGAGATTGAACCCAGTTACGCTACGCTCGGCCATGAACGCCTTGACGATGTCCGCTGGTGCCAGCTTCGGCCGCGCGTCGACGAAGGTCTTGGAATCATCGAAGACACCGGCGAGCTGCACGACGGGGAACAGCGGCCCGAGATCGCGGACGGGATCATACAGCTTGGCTGCGACGCTGTTCTGCAGCGCGGCCGGCGTGACGGGCGTCGCACGCCCGCAAGCGGAAGCGAGCGTCGCGACTGCGGCAAGGAGAATAGCCGCTCTCAACGGAATACCGCCCGCGGCGTCGTATCTGTCATGAGCCGCTTCGACACTCGATGCTCGTCGTTGCCGCCGAGATGAGTGAGAGAATGAGCATCGCTGTACCGTGTCGCCACGAGTGGTTCCTCGCGCGATGTCGGACGTGAGCAGGCGACGCAGCGTCGCGTTGTCCGCAACGCGTGCACAATTGCCGTAATGATTGATGCGGCGCACTGATGCTATCCGACTTGCCGCATGCGTCGAACAGCTCGACGCTATCCCGAACAATCCGAGGCATTGCCATGTCTGCGTCGTCCGCGCGATTCGTCGCCGCGATCGCGCTGCTCGCTCAGCTCACTGCATGTGCCAGTGCGCGCGGCATCGCGGCGTCATCTGAACCCATTGTTTCTTTCAAGTCCAACGTCCTTTCCGCCGACGTCCTTGCCAGCGCCGGCGCCGTGTCGATCGAGCAGCTCATCGCGGAGCGCATTCCCGGGGTCACGCTCGATCGCTCCCTCGACGGCCCTCCCACGTTGAGAATCCGTGGAACGTCGAGCTGGCGGACCAACGCGCAGCCACTGTACGTCGTCGATGGATTTCCGCTGATGAGCGTGGTCGGTGCGCCACCGGTGTTCAACAGCGCCGACATCCTTCGGCTCGAGGTCCTGAAAGACGCCGGGAGCACCGCGATGTACGGCGGGCGGGGCGGGGCAGGCGTGATTCTCATCGAGACGAAGAAGCGGTAGAGGAAGAGGTGGCCGGTGGCGTGCAATCCTCGCCGCCAACGGGTGAAGGGCGCTCATCGATCACTTTAGCGTTTCCTGATCGTCTCCGATGGCTCACCGACCGGCCAGCCCTGCGTCTTCACGATCTCCGCCTTCGTGGAGCGCTGCACTCCGCCGGCGTCGAGCGTGATCGTGTACTGGCCCAGCGGCATGAGCTGATCGAGCAGGGTGCCGGCACCCGCGCCGCGGCCGCCGCCACGACCGCCCTCGGGCTGTTTGCGTGTGCTCCACATGACGGTATTGATGCCCGCGTTGCCCGTTCCCTCGAGTCGCGCGACCTGCTTGCCCGCCGAATCGCTGATGATGATCGATGGCCGTCCGGCGCTCGCGCTCTTGAGGTAGTAGCGAATCATCATACCCGCAGGCTCGTTCGGCGTTTGCAGATGGCGCTGGCCGAAGAGATAATCGTTCGCGCCATACTGCCACGTCACACGCTGTACCGTGGGCTTGATGGAGAAGAGATGAACGTCCTCTCCGAGCACGGCATCGCTGAGTTCTTCCAGCGCCGAGATGTTCGTGATCCAGACGTCACGCGCGTACGTGCCGAGGATGAGGTCGCGCTCGCGCGGATGGACGAGCAGATCGTGCACGGGTACCGTAGGCACGTTGTTGTTCATCTTCACCCAGTGCGCGCCACGATCCAGCGAGATGTAGAGTCCCGCGTCCGTTCCCGCGAACAGGAGATCCGGATTGCGCGAATCTTCCGTAATCACGTTCACCGGTGCGTTCGGCAGCCCTGTCGTGATCGGCGTCCACGTGGCTCCAAAATCTTCCGTCTTCAGTACGTACGGATGGAAGTCGTCGAACTTGTAGCCGCTCTTCGAGAGATAGGCACGTCCCGCGACTTTCGACGACGGCGTGATCCGGCTGACGAATGCATCCTCTCGCGCGCCCGCTGCCGTCGCCGCCGCCGTTCGATCCGTCCACGTCTTTCCGCCGTCGCGAGTAACATGCACCTTCCCGTCGGCGGTGCCTGCCCAGATGAGATCTGCCGAGATCGGCGATTCTCCGATCGCCGAGATCGCGAACCAGGGAATGCCGCCGGGTACGCTTCCCTCCGACTCACGCATGATCTTGTCGGGCGGGTTCGTGCTGAGATCTGGACTGATCTCCTTCCAGTGGTCGCCGCGATCGTCCGAGCGGAGGAGCACCTGCGCGCCCGCGTACAACACTTTGCTGTTGTGCGACGAGATGACGAGCGGATCTTCCCAGAGCCAGCGATATGGCGGCAGCCCGGCCGCGCGCTGTGGTTGGATGGTCGTCGTGTAGCCCAGCTTCTGATCGAAGCGCGTGTGATTGCCGTACTCGCGCGTCGTGTAGAGCCAGCGTGAATCCGTCGTGTCCACGTGCGCGACGATTCCGTCGCCATTGCCCATCGCGAACCAATCCCAGATCGTCACTCGGCCGAGCGCGCCCTCGGATGGCCCTTTCCAGTGTTCGTGATCCTGGAGGCCTGCGTAGATGTTGTACGGATCCTCCATGTCGGCGCTGAGCGTGTAGATCTCGCCGACCGGAATGTTCGAGTA
>Ga0070683_100003100_pt1 | contig 13385 bp, 9 predicted proteins | sample KBSC713LmetaG_FD_64662 | JGI IMG/M metagenome (GOLD analysis project Ga0070683, IMG submission 64662) | Corn rhizosphere microbial communities from Kellogg Biological Station, Michigan, USA - KBS C7.1-3L metaG | ecosystem: Host-associated > Plants > Roots > Rhizosphere ...
CGGCGCACGTCGATGATCTCCTTGGCGTGGATCTCGATGTCGGTCGCCTGGCCTTCGAAGCCGGAGGACACCTGGTGGATGAGGATCTTGGAGTTGGGCAGCGACATGCGCTTGCCCGCGGCGCCGCCGGCAAGCAGCAGCGCGCCCATGCTCATCGCGATGCCGACGCAGATCGTCTGCACGTCGGGCTTGATGAACTGCATCGTGTCGTAGATCGCCAGGCCGGCGTAGACCGAGCCGCCGGGCGAGTTGATGTAGAGGCTGATGTCCTTGTCGGGGTCCTCGGACTCCAGGTGCAGGAGCTGGGCCACGATCAGGTTGGCGATGTCCTCGGTGACCGGCGTGCCGAGGAAGACGATCCGCTCGCCCAGCAGGCGCGAGTAGATGTCGAAGGCACGCTCACCGCGCGAGGTCTGCTCGACAACCATTGGAACCAGAGGGCTCATGAGCGGGACTCTATAGAAGCGCCACCGCCGCCTGCTGCCTTGACCACGTACATCGCACGATCGGCTGCAGCGAGGAGGTCCTCGGCCGTGCCGCCCTCGCCGTGGCCGAAGGTGGCGACGCCGATGCTGATCCCCAGCCGCACCTCACGATCGCCGATGCGCAGGGGCTCGGCGGCAAGTGCGGCGACTAGTCTCTCCGCCACGGCTTCGGCGCCGGCCGCGTCGGTCTCCGGCAGCAGCAGCGCGAACTCGTCGCCGCCGAGGCGGGCGACCAGCCCGCCCTCGTCGCGGCCGACGGTGTCGGTCTCACGCAGGTTCTCGGCGAGGAGGCGAGAGACCAGGCGCAGCGCCTCGTCGCCGGCGGCGTGGCCAAACTCGTCGTTGATCTGCTTGAAGCGATCGAGGTCGGCGATCAGCAGCGCGCCGCCGCGCTTGTAGCGCCGCGCGTGGGCGAGCTGCGCCGCGAGCGACTCGTCGAAGCTACGACGATTGAGCATCCCGGTCAGCGGGTCGCTGCGCGAGCGCAGCTCCAGCTCCTGCTCGAGCAGCTTGCGCTCGGTCACGTCGCGGGCGACGGCGTAGATTCGTTCCTCGTCGGGGACGCCAACCGAGGTCCACTCGATCCAGTGCACCCCGCCCTCCTTGTCGATGTAGCGGTTCTGGAAATGCACCGTGGCGCGGCCGCTGTCGGAGATCTCCCCCGTCTCGACGTCGGTGTCGCCGCGATCATCGGGGTGGACGAACTCGACGAAGGGCCGCCCAAGCAGTTCGCGGTGGCTGTAGCCGAGCGTGCGCTCAAAGGCCGGGTTGACCCGCTTGAAGTAGCCGTCGAAGCCGGCGACGCAGATCATGTCGCGCGAGAGCTCGAAGAAGCGGGTGCTTTCCGCCTCCAGTGAGCGCAGCTCTTCGGCGAAGCGCCCGACCAGGGCGCCGATGAAGAGGAAGACGAGGGCCCGGTTGACGTAGCCGAGGGCGCTGGTGGGCTGATCGGCGATCAGGGCCGAGGCCGTGGCGAGGGCGAAGGCAACGACGCCCGCCATAGCGCCACCGCGGGTCCCGAGCGAGATCGCGACGATGACGACCGGGATCACGTAGAGGAAGCTGATCGCGTCGGCGAGCGTGCCAACCGTCGTGCGGACGACGAAGATCGCGATGAAGAGAGCGGCCGCGACGGCGATCGCCTCGCGGCGCCTTCCACCTATCAGCCTGGCGAACACCTGACCGGCCTTCAACGCCCCCGGATCGCCTCCTGCAGCTGCAAGGCGGTCAAATTCCCCGCTCTAAAGCCGCTTCAGTCGGAGTCCGGGGTCCAGAGCTCGGAGGGTTTCTCCTCCTCCTCTTTCTCCGGGGTCCAGATTTTCTCGCGGGCCTCGGCCTGCTCGAGGGGGATCGGTTTGGCCGACTCGGCGATCAGGTCGATTGCCTTGCGCACGGCGATGTCCTCGCGGACCATTGCGTCGCGGCCGTTCTCGCGCAGGCGGGCGAGCAGCTTCTCGGGGGTGGTGCGCTCGTGCTCGGCGGTGTGGGCGAGGGCCTCGACCATTTCCTCCTCCGTGACCTCGATCGCCTCGGCCTCGGCGATCGCGGCCAGCACGGCCTCGCGCTTGAGCTCGCGCTCGGCGTCGGGCCGTGACTCCTCGAGCAGCTCCTCGCGGGTTTTGCCCTGCATCTGCAGGAAGGCATCGGGGCTCATGCCGCGGGCGGCGAGCTGGCGCTCCATGCGGTCCCAGCGCTCCTCGGCGCGAGCCTGCACGAGGGCGTCGGGCATCGCGACGGTGGCGGCGTCGACGGCGGCATCGACCGCGGCGACGCGGAAGTCCTGCTCGGCGCGCTCGTCGACCGCCTCGCCGACCCGTTTGGCGATGTCGGCGCGCAGCTCCTCGAGCGTCTCGAACTCCGAGGCCTCGGAGGCGAAGTCGTCGTCGAGCTCGGGCAGAACCTTCTCCCGCACCTCCTTGACCTCGACTTTGAAGACGGCGTCCTCGCCGGCCAGCTCCTCAGCCTGGTAGTCCTCGGGGAAGGTGACCTCGACCTCGCGCTCGTCGCCCGCTTCGGCGCCGCTCAGCTGCTCCTCGAAGCCCTCGATCAGCTGCCCGCCGCCGAGCTCGAGCAGGTAGTCGTTGGCCTTGCCGCCCTCGAAGGCCTTGCCGTCGCGCAGGCCCTCGAAGTCGACCAGGAGGACGTCGCCGTCGGCGGCGGCGCGCTCGACCGGCTCGAGCTTGGTGAAGCCCTCGCGGATGCGCTCAACCTCGCGGTCGACGATCTCATCGGTCGGCTCGGCCTCGGCCTTGCCGACCTCCAGCCCCTTGTACTCCCCGAGCTTGGCGGGCGGGCGCACGCCGATCTCGAATTTGAACTCGAGCGGCTCGCCCTCGGCCTCGGGCGCGGAGACGATCTCGATGTCGGGGTCGCCGACGGGGCTGATGCCGGAGCTGAGCAGGCCCTGCTCGTACCACTCTGGCAGCGACTCGCGGATCGCATCCTGCAGAACGGTGCCGAAGCCGAGCCGCTGGATCACCAGCGAGGGCGGCGCCTTGCCCTTGCGGAAGCCGGGCATGCGCATTTCCTTGGCCAGGGCGCGGGCGGCGCGCTGCAGGCCGCGACCGACCAGATCGGCGGGAACCTCCACCTCAACCCGCGCACGCGAGTCGGGCAGCTCTGTAACGGCGGTCTTCAAGAAGGAAGGACCCTACCGATGGGCGAGCATCGTGCGGACCGCGGCGGCGAAGTCGATCGCGAAGGCCGCTCCGCGACCAAAAGGGCCGGTGACCAACCAGGCGCGCGCCCTACGCATTTTCGATCCGTTCTTCCAGCCGCGCCCCGTGGCCGGCGGCGACGGCGCGTTGGGCGCGGCGCTCGTCGAGGGCGAAGCCGCGCGCCTCGGCGAGCTCGAGCAGGCGCTGGCGCTCGCTGCCTTCGCGCGCCACCTCGAGGAAGATCCAGGCGAGGACGCCGAGGGCGAGGAAGGTGCCCTCGACCATCATGATCGCGCCGGCCGTGCTCTGGTCGGCGATCGGCGAGAGGTGCCAGTAGCGCTCCCCTTTGCCGTAGATCGGGTAGAGCACCGAGTCCGACCACATCAGCACGTTGCCGAGGATGGCGCCTGCGAAGCGGACGGCGAAGACGTAGCCGACCTTCCAGGCGGCGGTGAACCACTCGGGCTTCGGCAGCGGGCCGAAGATCGGCATCCACATCAGGCAGCCGAAGGCGAGGAAGGTGGTGTGCTCGAGCGCGTGCAGGGGCGCCGTGCCGTAGGCGGCGTCGTAGATCGCCGGGACGTGCCAGAAGTAGAAGTTGAGCATCCAGAGCGGCAGCGCGATCAGCGGGTGGGTGAGCACCTGCAGCCGGTTGAAGAGCTTGATCGAGAGGATCGGCTGCAGCAGCGACTTGGTCAGGCCGAGGACGATCAGCAGCGAGGCGATGTCGCCGATCAGCAGGTGCTCGACCATGTGGGCGATGACGAGCTCGTCGGAAATGTGGCCGATCGGGCTGAAGAGGGCGACGGCGATGATCAGCAGGCCGCTGCCGAAGCAAATCTGGCGCCAGAGCGGCACCGAGCGGCCGTCCCAGGCGAGGCTGCGCACCCGCGCCCAGTAGGCGACGCCGCCGATCGTGATCGGGAAGACCTCGACCGGGGCGAAGGCGCCGGCGACGTGGGCGAGGAGAACGCTGCTCACGCTGGTAGCTTGGCATGGCCGTGAGCCCGGAGCGCGCCACCGAAGACCGCTTCCCGCCGATCGGCAGCTACGGCTTTCTCTCCGACTGCCACACCAGCGCCCTGGTCTCCTACGACGGCGCGGTCGAGTGGCTCTGTCTGCCCCGCTTCGACTCGCCCAGCGCCTTCGGCGCCCTGCTCGACCGCGGCGCCGGCCACTTCAAGCTCGCGCCGAAGGGCGTGATCGTGCCGATCAGCCGTCGCTATGAGCCCGGCACCCTGGTTATAGAGACGACCTGGGTGACCGAGAGCGGCTGGCTGGTCACCCACGACCTGCTCTCGATCGCCGATTGGGCGCCGGGCGGGAACGGCTCGGAGCGGCGGCCGCAGACCGGGCACGAGTCCGACCGCTCGCTGCTGCGCATCGTCACCTGCCTCGACGGCGAGGTCGAGGTGGCGATGGAGTGCCTGCCGCGCTTCGGCTACGGCGCCGAGCCGGCGCAGTGGAGCGGCGGCGAGCTGGGCGAAGCGCTTGCGACGGGCAGCGACGGCACCGAGCTGCGCCTGACCAGCGACATGGAGCTGAGCCTCGACGAGGAGGGCACCGCCCGCGGCCGCCTGCGCCTGCGCGAGGACGAGAGCGGCTTTGTCGCCGTCACCTGGGGCGAGAGCGACCTCGGCGGCCCGCGCAGCGCCCCCGAGGCGTTGGAGCGGCTCGACTCGACCGAAGAGTTCTGGCGCGAGTGGCTGCGCGCCGGCGACTTCCCCGACCACCCCTGGCGGATACACCTGCAGCGCTCGGCCCTGGTGCTGAAGGGCCTCACCTACACGCCGAGCGGCGCGATCGTCGCCGCCCCCACCACCTCGCTGCCCGAGACCCCCGGCGGCGAACGCAACTGGGACTACCGCTTCAGCTGGATCCGCGACTCGACCTTCACCCTCTGGGCCCTGCACACGCTCGGCTTCGACCAGGAGGCGCGCGACTTCATGCGCTTCGTGCTCGGCGTCTGCAGGGACAATCCGGACCTGCAGATCATGTACGGGATCGGCGGCGAGCGGGAGCTGACCGAGAGCACGCTCGACCAGCTCGGCGGCTACGGCGGCGCCCGCCCGGTGCGGATCGGCAACGGCGCCTACGACCAGCGCCAGAACGACGTCTGGGGCGCCCTGCTCGACTCGATCTACCTGCACTTCAAGGCGCTGCGGGGAAGCGGCACGCAGGCCGACCGCGAGCTGATCCGCTACCAGGTGGAAGCGGCGATCGCCGCCTGGGAGCACCCCGACCAGGGGATCTGGGAGTCGCGCGGGGAGCCGCAGCACTACGTCTCCTCGAAGCTGATGATCTGGGTCGCGGTCGACCGCGGCGTGCGCCTCGCCCGCGATATCGGCCTCACCGAGCTGGCCGACGAGTGGCAGGCGAAGGCAGATGAGATGAAGGCGGAGATCCTCGAGCGCGGCTGCCGCGACGGCGTCTTTCGCCAGCACTACGAGACCGACGCGCTCGACGCCTCGACCCTGCTGATCCCGCTGCTGCGCTTCCTCCCCGCCGACGACGAGCGGGTCTGCGCCACGGTGAGGGCGATCGCCGAGGACCTGACCGAACACGGACTCGTCCTGCGCTACAAGGTCGACGAAACCGACGACGGCCTCAGCGGCGCCGAGGGCACCTTCCTGATCTGCTCCTTCTGGCTGGTCTCGGCGCTCTCGGAGATCGGCGAGCCGGCGCGGGCACGGGCGCTCTGCGAGCGGCTGCTGGAGGCGGCGGGCTGGCTCGACCTCTTCGCCGAGGAGCTCGAGCCCGAGAGCGGCCGCCACCTCGGCAACTTCCCCCAGGCCTTCACCCACCTCGCCCTGATCAACGCCGTCTCACACGTGATCGCCGACGAGCAGCGCGCCGACGGCGGCCCGACCGCGGTCTTCACCGAGATGGGCGGCGTCCGCGAGGACGCCTGAGTAACGCAGACAAACAGTCGTCAGACAATAGATTTCGTTTGTTCGGTATTCTCGCTGGATGGCGGGGAGCAAGCCGAAAGGAAACGACCTCTTCAACGCGCTCGGGCACGCGATGCGGCGGCGGATCCTGCGCGCGATGCTCGAGACCGGCGGCGAGGTCAGCCCGCGCGAGCTCTCGGTCAAGCTCTCGGAGCAACTCAGCGCGCTCAGCTACCACGTCAGGGTCCTGGCCGAATGCGAGGCGATCGAACTGGTGCGCACCGAGCAGATCCGCGGCTCGACCCAGCACTTCTACCTGCCGGCGGTCAGGGCAAACTGGGTGATCACGGCGCTGGAAGCGGGCGAAGAGCCGCCCGGCAAGGGGTCCTCGCCGGGGAAAGAGAAGGGCTGAGGGCCCGCCTCATGGGTGCAATCGTGGAGGGCAGGGACCACATCCGCAGCACGCGCGAGGAAGATCGGCTGGTCGAAGGAGCGGTGCTGCAGCAGGTCCTGGCGATCCACCCCAACCCGGTGACGGTCGCCGAGCTGGTCGACGAGATCGCCGGCAAAGGCTGCGACTTCGTCCAGCGCGACGCGGTCGAGCGGGCCGTGCGCGGGCTCGCCGGCTGCGGCCTCCTGCACCTGATCGAGGCGCTCGTGCTGCCCAGTCGCGCGGCGTTGCGCTTTGACGAACTGCTCGGCGAGTAGTTCAGTAGCATCGCTGCGGAGTTGAGCCCAGCGCCGTTCAAAGTTCGCAGCGAGCAGCAAGGCGGTGTGTTCGTGATCGCAGTGGAGGGGGAGCTCGACATGAACACCGCGACCGACCTCGAGCGAGAGCTCGAGGCGCCGCTTGCCGCCCGGGAGGCGCTGCTGATCGACCTCAGTCGCTGCGAGTTCATCGATTCCACCGGCATCGCCCTGATCGTGCGCTCCTGGCAGACGCTCGACGGCGACGGCGAGGAGCGGTTTGCGCTCTGCGGGATCGGGCGACAGGTCAAGCGAGTGCTCGACGTCACCGGCCTCGAGGCAACGATCCCGACCCACGGGAGTCGCGAGCAGGCGCTCGAGCGGCTGGGCTCCTGAGCTTGCGGCGAGCCCTGGCAGTGCTGGGCGTCGCGGCGCTGCTCCTGCTGGTAACGGCCGGCACGGCCGTGACCGATGGGCGGATCGTGATCCACGGCGCCGAGGCGGGGACGCACCTGCGGCTCAGCGTCAGCGGCGGCGACCTGATCGTCACCGGGCCGATGGCCGCAGCGACCGAAGGCTGCAATCTCGCTCCCGGCAAGGGCGCGGCGACCTGCCCGCTCAGCAACGTCGGCCAGGTCGAAGTCGACACCGGGCCGAACGAAGACAAGGTGGAAGTCCTCGACAAGCTGCCGGTACCGCTGATCGCCTACCTCGGCGCCGGTTCGGACAAGCTGATCGGCAACGGCGAGCCCGACTCCTGCCACCCGCAGGGCACGCCGCGCAACCGCTGCATCGGCAACGGCGGCAACGACATCTGCGTCTCCGGCCCCGTCAACACCGACTGCGTCGGCGGCCCGGGCAACGACGTCTGCAAGACCGGCGACGGCAGCGACGGCTGCTGGGGCGGCCCCGGCGACGACTACTGCTCGATGGGCGCCGGCGAGGACGGCTGCCATGGCGAAGCCGGCAACGACCGCCTCTACGGCGGCCCCGGCGACGACCAGCTCTACGGCGGCCCGGGCAACGACTACTGCGACCCCGAAGGCGGCGGCGGGCAGACCCACGAATGCGAGCTCAGGCCACGCGGTCCAAGAATTCCTCGATCGCGCTGATCGTCTCCTCGGGCGCCTCCCAGAGCACGTTGTGGCCGTTGGGCACGACGACGTCGGTGAGCAGGTCGCCGAGCGCCTCGCGGAAGCGTTCTTTCTTGGCGCTGACGCCCGCCAGCGAGACCGTGGCGACGACCAGCAGCGTGGGGACCTTGGCGACGGGCACCGCGGGCAGCGTCACCTCGTTCCAGGCCGTCACCACCGCGCTGGGCGAGAAGCGGAACCGGTAGCGACCGTCGGGCCCTTTGCGAACGTCGCGCTGGGCGTACTCCCGGATTACGTCCTGGGGGGGCTCGATCATCGCTTCGCTCGAGAGCAGGGCGTTGATCGCGCCCTCGACCGTGGCGAAGCTCCAGTCGAGCCGTTCGATTTCGGCGCTGCGCAGGGCCTGCTCCGGGTCGACTTCTATGGCCGGGTCGAGCAGCGCCAGGGCGTCGGTACGCTCGCCGGCGCGGTCGGCGAGGGCCGCGGCCACGCGCCCGCCGAAGCTGTGCCCGACCCAGCTCACCCGCTCGATCCCCTGCGCGTCGAGGGTCTCGAGCACGTCGTCGACGTGGGTCTCCGTGTTCCACGGCGGCTCCTTGCCGGAGTCGCCGTGGCCGCGCAGGTCGACGGCGAGGACCGAACGGTCGGCGGCGGCCAGGCGCTCGCCCAGCGCGGCGAAGACGCCGCCGTGCTGGGCGATGCCGTGCACGCAGACGACCCCGTTCGGCTTTTGCGGGCCCCAGCGGTGGGTCTTGAGAATCATGCGTCCTTTCCTGTTTGAGGGTGAGCCTCGTTGAGCAGGAACTCGGCCAACGCGGCGGCGGTCGGGTAGTCGAAGACGAGCGTGATCGGCATCTGCATCTGTGCCAGCGCGCCCAGCCTGTTGCGCATCTCCATCGCGGCGAGCGAGTCGAAGCCGAGTTCGGTGAAGGTCCGCTCCGGCGCAACCGCGTCGGCTGAGGTGTGACCGAGCACCGCGGCCAACTCCTCGCGAACCAGCTCCAGCACCGCCGCGCCGTGCTCGGCCTCGGGCAGCCCGGCGAGCCGCTCGGCGAGCGAGAGCGCCGGCGCCGCGCGGCGGTCGGTGCGACGGACGAGCCCGCTCAGGATCGGCGGCAGGGCGCCCAGCGAGGCGATCCGGCCGAGGCTGCCCGGGTGCAGCCTCGCCGCCACCAGCTGGGGCTCGCGGGCGGCGAGGGCGGCGTCGAACAGCTCCAGCCCCTGCTCGTCGGAGAGGGCTTCGATGCCGAGGCGGCCGATTCGCTCCCGGTCGACCTCGCTCATCCCGGCGGTGATACCGCTCTCGCGCTCCCACAGCCCCCAGGCGATCGCGATGCCGGGCAGGCCGTCGGCGGCGCGCCGGGCGGCGAGCGAGTCGAGGAAGACGTTGGCGGCCGCGTAGTTGCCCTGTCCGGGACCGCCGACCGTCCCGGCCATCGAGGAGAACATCGCGAAAGTCGAGAGGTCGAGCCCGGCGCTCAGCTCGTGCAGGTTCCAGGCGCCGTCGACCTTGGCGGCAAGGACGCGGTCGAGCTGCTCGGCGCTCATCGCCTCGAGCAGGCCGTCGTCGATCGCCCCGGCGGTGTGGAGCACCGCGCCGAGCGGGTGGTCGGGGTCGATCGAGCCGATCAGTTCGGCCAGCCGCTCGCGATCGGCGACATCGCAGGACTCGATCCTCACCTCCGCGCCGAGCTCCTCCAGGTGGGCGACCAGGGCCGCTCCTCCCTTGGCCTCGATGCCGCTGCGACTGATCAGGAGCAGCCGGCGGGCGCCGTGCGCCTCGACCAGGTGACGGCAGAGCAGGGAGCCAAGCCCGCCGGTGGCGCCGCTCACCAGCACCGTGCGCTCGGGGTCGAGCGCGATCGCGGGCTCGCCCGCCGCCGCCTCGATCGCCGTGCAGCGGACGACCCTGGGCGCGAGAAGCACGCCCTCGCGCAGCGCCAGCTGGGCCTCCTCGGCGCCCGCCGCCAGCGCCGCCGGGAGCGCCTCGCGGGAGGCCTCCGTGCCGTCGCTGTCGATCAGAGCAAAGCGATCGGGGTGCTCGAAGAGGCCCGAGCGCACCAGGCCCCAGACGGCGGCCGCCGCCGGGTCGGGACGATCCCCCGGCACGACCGCGAGGGCGTTCTCGGTGATCAGCGCCGTGCGGGGGGCGCTGCCGGCCTCGATGACCCGCGCCTGGATCAGCTCGAGGGCGGTCCGCGCCGCCGCGTGGGCCGCGGCGGCGACGTCGCCGCCGCGATCGGCTCCCGGCACCGCGATCGCCTCGGCCGGGCTCGCCTCCTCGGGCGCCGCCTGCGCGGAGACCTCGCTCCACTCCACCCGCATCAGGCCGGCGTGCGTATTGGCCTGGGCGGCGAGCTGCTCGGTGGGGACCGGGCGCCCGATCACCGAGCCGACGGCGAGCACGGGGCGGCCTTCGGCATCGAAGGCGTCGAGCGAGAGCGTCTCCTCGCCGACCCGCAGCCGCGCCCGCAGCGAGGTCTCCCCCGCGGCGCCGAGGCGGACGCCGGTCCAGGCGAAGGGCAGGATCGGCCGCTGCTCCTCGCCCGCGTCCGCGGCGGCGATCGCGGCCAGGAAGCCGCCCTGCAGGGCGGCGTCAAGGAGGGCCGGGTGGGTCTCGAAGCGCGGCGCTTCGGCCGCCTGCTCGGCGGCGAGCGAGACCTCCAGGTAGATCGAGTCGTCCAGTCTCCAGGCGGCGGTCATACCCTGGAAGGCGGGGCCGTACTCGAAGCCCATCGCGGCGATGCGGTCGTAGGCAGCCTCGAGTGGCAGCGACTCGGCACCCTGCGGCGGCCACTGCTGCAGCGGCTCGGCGGCTAGCCGGATGGCGACGGCGAGCACGCCGCGGGCGTTGCAGATCCAGGCGGGCGGCTCCTCGCCGTTCCGGGCCGCTCGCGAGTGGATAGAGACCGGGCGCTCGCCGCGCTCGCCGGCTGCTCCGACCCTGACCTGAACCGCGACGCCGCCCGTCTCCGGCAGCAGCAGCGGCGCCTGCAGGGCGAGCTCCTCGAGCGCCTCGCAGCCGACCTCGCGACCCGCCCGCAGCGCCATCTCGGCGAGCGCGGCGCCGGGGAGCAGCACCGCCTGGGCGGTGGCGTGGTCGGCCAGCCAGGGGTGGGAGTCCAGCGAGAGGCGACCGGTGAGCACCACCCCCTCCCCGTCCGGATCCTCGATCGCGGCGCCGAGGAAGGGGTGGTCGGCGGCGAGCTGGCCGATCGCGCTCGGGTCCGAGGGGCCGGCGCCCGGCTCGAGCCAGTAGCGCCGGCGCTGGAAGGGGTAGGTGGGCAGGGGGACCGGCCGCGCCTCCGAGCCGGCGAAGAAGGCCTCCCAGTCGACCCGCGCCCCGGCCGCGTGGGCGCCGGCGAGGGCGAGCATCAGCGACTGCGGCTCGGCCCGACCGCTGCGCAGGGTCGGGATCGTCCGCGCCCCGGAATCCTCGCCCAGACAGCTCGCGGCCATCGCGCTGAGGACCGCCTCGGGGCCGAGCTCGAGGTAGGCGGACGCGCCGCGCTCGCGCAGGGTCGCCACGGCATCGGCGAAGCGGACCGGCTCTCGCGCGTGGGCCACCCAGTAGGCCGGGTCGCCCGCCTGCTCGGCGCTCAACAGCTCGCCGCTCAGCTCGGAGACGAGCGGAATCTGCGGCGCCCCGAGGTCGAGCCCGGCGAGGACCGCGGCGAAGTCGTCCAGCATCGGCTCGATCAGCGGCGAGTGGAAGGCGTGGGAGACCGCGAGGCGCTTTGCCTTGCGGCCCTCGCCGCGCCAGCGCGCCTCGAGCTCGGCGATCGCCTCCTCGGCACCCGAGAGCACGCAGGCGCCCGGGCCGTTGACGGCGGCGAGCGAGACCCGGTCCTCGTAGCCCTCGATCGAGGCGCGGGCCTCCGCCTCGTCGGCCTCGATCGCCAGCATCGCCCCGCCCGCGGGCAGCGCCTCCATCAGGGCGCCGCGGGCGCAGATCAGCTCGGCGGCGCCGGCGAGGTCGAGGACGCCGGCGACGTGAGCGGCGACTATCCCCCCCACCGAGTGGCCGCTGAGCAGGTCCGGGCGCAGGCCGAGCGACTCGAGCAGGCGGTGCAGCGCGGTCTCGGTGGCGAAGAGGGCGGGCTGGGCGTAGGCGGTGCGGCCCAGCAGCGCCGCCTCGGCGGAGCCGGGCTCGCTGAAGAGCAGCTCCCGCAGGGGGCGTTCGAGCCGCGGGTCGAGCTCGGCGCAGGCCGCGTCGAGCGCCTCGCGGTAGGCCGGCCAGGTCTCATACAGCTCCGCGCCCATCCCAGGCCGCTGTGAGCCCTGGCCGGTGAAGAGGTAGGCCAGGGCGCCGGCACGGGCGCTAGCGATCTCGACGCTCGCCGAGCGCCTGCCCGCCGCCAGCGCCGCCAGGCCGTCGAGCAGTTGCTCGCGGCCCTCGCCGACGACGACGGCGCGCTCCTCCATCGCCGCCCGGGTCGTCGCCAGCGAGAAGGAGAGGTCGGCGAGATCGAGCTCGGGGTTCGCCTCGAGGTGGGCGCCGAGGCGCACTGCCTGATCACGCAGGGCCTCCCCTGTCTTCGCCGAGAGCGCGAGTGGGACCGGGCCGAGCAGGGCGCGGCGCTCGGCCTCGCCATTGTCGTCCGCGGCGGGAGCCCCCTCGAGGATCAGGTGGGCGTTGGTGCCGCTCATCCCGAAGGAGGAGATGCCGGCGCGGCGTGGCCGGCCGTTGGCCGGCCACTCGGCCGGCTCGCTCAACAGCTCGATCCTGCCCGCCTCCCAATCGACCTTCGAGCTCGGCGCGTCGACGTGCAACGTCTTTGGCAGGACGCCTGCGCGCATCGCCATCGTCATCTTGATCACGCCCGCCACCCCGGCGGCGGCCTGGGTGTGGCCGATGTTGGACTTGATCGCGCCGAGGCGAAGCGGCTCCTCCCTGTCCTGGCCGTAGGTGGCGAGGAGGGCGCCGGCCTCGATCGGGTCGCCCAGGCTGGTGCCGGTGCCGTGCGCCTCGACCGCGTCGACCTGGCCGGCCTGCAGGCGGGCGCTCTCCAGCGCCTGGCGGATCACCCGTTCCTGGGAGGGACCGTTGGGGGCGGTGAGCCCGTTGGAGGCGCCGTCCTGGTTGATCGCGGAGCCGCGGATCGTGGCCAGCACGCGCCGGCCGTTGCGCTCGGCGTCGGCGAGGCGCTCGAGCGCGAGCACCCCGACTCCCTCGCCGAAGGCGGTGCCGTCGGCGGCCTCGGCGAAGGCCTTGCAGCGCCCGTCGGACGCCAGGCCCCCCTGCCGGGAGAACTCGTGGAAGAGCAGCGGGGTCGCGAGCACGGTGACGCCGCCCGCCAGCGCCAGCGTGCACTCGCCGGCGCGCAGCGCCTGAGCCGCGAGATGAAGTGAGACGAGTGAGGAGGAGCAGGCCGTGTCCACGGTCAGCGTCGGCCCCTCGAGGCCGAGCGCGTAGGCGACCCGGCCGGAGACGATGCTGGGGGCGGCGCTGAACAGCCGGTAGCCGTCGAGCCGGCCGTTCGGGTCCGAGAGACCGGCCGTGTAGTCGGTGAGGCTGACGCCGGCGAAGACGCCGGTGGCCGAGCCGCGCAGCGAGGCGGGGTCGAGGCC
>Ga0070683_100003101_pt1 | contig 13385 bp, 13 predicted proteins | sample KBSC713LmetaG_FD_64662 | JGI IMG/M metagenome (GOLD analysis project Ga0070683, IMG submission 64662) | Corn rhizosphere microbial communities from Kellogg Biological Station, Michigan, USA - KBS C7.1-3L metaG | ecosystem: Host-associated > Plants > Roots > Rhizosphere ...
GGAACCAACTTGGGAACGAGATGGCCAGAAACGACTGAGAGAGTGCGGCGCGAGCGGCCCGTACAGCAACGAGTACAGCAACCGACCGCACCGAACGCGACCTGAGTGACCCGCAGCAGGACGTCTGGCCTCGCATCCCACCGAAGCAGACTTTGCTTGTTGGTCGCTGCGCGGTGTGGTTGCATGGGCGTGCCGCCGAGGGTATTCCGGGTGAACAGCAGTTCGTTGCCGGGCGGCTGGAGTTGTTCGAGCACGGCGGTGGCGCGGGCTACCGGTTCTCTGGCGATCCAAGGTCCAGCGCCGCACCAGTGCCTCACCGCTTGCCGGGAACTCCACACCGCAGCAACGACACAGGCCAGGGGGCCGACGCTCACTCCACCGAGCGTGAAACCGACACGGCCGCGATCGACATGGACCCTGCGGAGCCATAGGTCGAGCGGCACCGTACCGGCCACAGCTGGCCATGACGGAGGAGACCGGCCGGGCCCACCCGGACGGCAGCAACTCACTACGTGCGACCTCGTGTCGCAACGGGTTGTTGAACCCGACCTGCGCACCCCGCTGACCTGCGGCAACCTCCGCTCGACCTCGATTAGAACAAACATCCGTTTCAACAAAGAACGAAAGTCGAGTGGGTGAATTTGCGCCGCGTAGAGGCTTCTTGTTCGGCAGGGCAAGGGATCTGGGTGATCAGCATGGCGTCGTGAAGGACGCGCACATGCGGATGGCTCTAGGCAGGCAAAGGCATTGAGCGGGGACGGGCCATCGAGCTGCGGTAGGTAGCGCAACGGGAAGCGGCTGCGGGCAGGCATCGTTCGCACCCCGCAGCTGTCAGCTTATGTCAATAATGTTTGACATGGAGTCTGGTCTGCCTTACATTCGTGCTGTCAAAGATTCTTAACTTCGCGGAGGTTGGGATGTCGTACGAAGAGAAGGGCGTCTGGGCCTACCTGATCTCCAGCGCCGGCGCCTATATCGCCTACCTCGCGATCGTCGTGCCCCGGCTGTTGCACACGCCGGTCTCGCAGGTGTCCTACCGGGTGCCGTTGCTGCTGACGACCATCGCGTCGGTCATCATCGCGACCGTGGTCCGCAGCGTCCTGGAGGTGGCCAGGCCCAGCGACAGTAAGAAGGCCGATGTGCGGGACCGGGACATCGCCCGCTTCGGCGAGCACGCCAGCCGCTGGTGCGTCGTCGGCGGCGCGATCGCCGGGTTCATCGGGGCATTCGACCACTGGGACTACTTCTGGATCGGCAACGTCATCTACCTCGGGTTCGTGCTGTGGGCCGTGGTCGGCTCGGTGCTGCGGCTCGTCGCCTACCGCCGGGGACTGTGACGGTGGCACCGAGCAAACCCACCCGGATCACCAACCGGATCCGTGCGCTGCGGTTCGGCCACGACGAGATGACCCAGGCCCAACTGGCCGAGCGCGTCGGCGTGACCCGCCAGACCATCATTGCCATCGAACAGGGTCGCTACTCCCCATCTCTGGAGGTGGCCTTCCAGATCGCCCACGTGTTCGGCGTACCCCTCGACGAAGTCTTCCAATACCCCGGCGTGTCAACAGGCAGTGAGGAAGGGCAGCGGCGATGAAGGCAGCGGTACATGACCGGTACGGATCGGCGGACGTGGTGCGCGTCCAGGACCTGCCCACCCCGGTACCAGGCGGCGACGAGGTGCTGGTGCGGGTACACGCGGCCGTGGTCGGGGTGGTGGACAGCGTTGCCCGGGAAGGCGTTCCCCGGTACGCAAGAGTCTACTTTGGACTGTTGCGTCCGCGGTCTCCCTTGCTGGGTTCGGACTTCGCCGGTCGGGTCGAGGCGATCGGGCCGGCGGTCACCCGGTTCGCGGTCGGCGACGAGGTATTCGGTAGCCTGGCGCCACGCTTCGGCGCGCACGCCGAGTACGTCTGCCTGTCCCAGGACGCCGCGCTGGCCCCGAAACCGGCCCGCCTGACATTCCCAGAGGCGGCCGCACTCGTCGACACGACAGCACTGGTCTTCCTGCGGGACAAGGCGCGCTTGGCATCGGGACAGACGATCCTCGTCAACGGCGCGTCGGGCAGCGTCGGTACCGACGCCGTCCAGTTGGCCCGACACCTGGGCGCACACGTCACCGGGGTGTGCAGCGGACCCAACACCGACCTGGTCGAACGGCTCGGCGCCGACACGACCCTGGACTACACCGCGACCGACTTCACCCGCGCCGGTACCACCTACGACGTTGTCTTCGACGTCGCCGGTACGAGCTCGTTCGCGCGCAGCCGCAGGGTGCTACGCCGGGGCGGCGTGTACCTCACGACCGCGCCATCGCCGGCGATCCTGCTCCAGATGACATGGACGGCCCGGTTCGGGACCCGCAGGGCGATGGTCGCGTTCACCGGCCTGCGCGACGCGGCCGCCAAGCGCGCGGACCTGTCGTACCTCGCCGGCCTCGCAGACGCCGGAGCACTGGTACCGGTCGTGGACACCTGCTACCCGTTAACGGACATCGCCGACGCATACCGGCACGTGGATCAGGGCCACAAGCGCGGCAACATCATCGTCAGGATGACAGGCTGAGTCCCGGCGGAATCGCCCAAAAGGACCCACTCGACTTTCGCATTCACACTGTTCTCCCGCGCTAGGCGCAGGACCAGCGCCCGGATGGACCGAACCGTGCGCTGGCGGCCGACCCGCTTCGGGCGGGAGATACACGCCAGTCGAAGCAGCACGACCAGGCATCCTCGCCCAACGGCCATCAGCGCTACAACAGCCGGGGCACGCCGATGCGGTCACGATCTTGTCGTCGTGGTCAAACCGCAGTGACCAGGGCGGATGTCATTGTCGGCACCCGCAGCGTTCCGGAGCCGTCGGACAGGGGTGAACCTCACACCGCTGCGCCGTCCTGTCACATTCACGCGCCGCGCAGGGTCAACACAGTGACGAACTCGAGTCACCCGGCCGGAGCAAGCCCGCACCGCCGTCGGCAAGCTGATGAGGAGCATTTCTGATGTCGACCGCCTACACCGTCATCACCGTCCTGGCCTCCGTCTGGGTGGGCTTCTCGGCCGTCTCCGTTTTCCGCCATGCCAAATGGGTCGTGCAGCACTTGGCCGACTACGGCGTCCCCCGCTCGTGGTGGCCATGGCTCGGTACCGCCAAGGCCGCAGGGGCGGCAGGTCTGCTGGTCGGCGTGTTGGTGCCGGTCATCGGTGTCATGGCCGGGATCGGCCTGGTGCTGTATTTCATCGGGGCCGTCATCACCGTGGTCCGGGCGCGCTCGTACTCGCACATCCCGTACCCGCTGCTGTACATGGCGCCAGTGGTCGGTTCATTGGCGCTAGGGCTCGCCACCTAAGCACCGTATCGGTCCGGTCCGCTACCTGGACCACAACGGCTGCCAATGGCGGGCGTTGCCGGTGGACTTCCCGCCCCGTGAACTGGTCTACCACTACTTCAAGACCTGGAACCGGGACGGCACACTGAGCCGGATGCACAACGCGCTACGCGAGCGGGTCCGCACCGCCGAGGGCCGCCAGGCCGATCCGTCTGCGGGACTGGTGGACTCCCAGTCGCTGCGCGGTGCCGAGACCGTCGGGCGGTCCAGCCGTGGCTCCGGTCCGGGCGCGGTCGACCGGGCTCGGTCCGGTTTTGGGCCGCCTTTGAGGGCTCGCAGGTGCGAGCTGTCGATCACCGCCTTGGACCAGTCCAGCTTTGTCAGCAGCATGCAGCTCGACCAGCAGCAATTCCTGCAACCGCCGCCACACCCCGGCCTCGTGCCATTCGGCCAGCCGCCGCCAACAGGTCATGCCCGACCCGAACCCCAGTTGTTGGGCCAGGAACTCCCACGCGATCCCGGTGTGCAGCGCGAACAGGATCCCGCACAGCACCTTACGGTCGGGTAGCCGCTTACGGCCGGGTATCGGTACGGACGCTCCACCTTCAGCAGCAGCGGCTCGATGCGTTCCCACAACCCATCCGGCACGATCCACGGCGGCTGCTCACCCTTCCCCACCAGTGAAGAACCTAACGATCGTCTACATAGGACATAAGACATAGATTATTTCGTTAGGAGTTCCTAGTTAGTCCGGCTTCGTAGGCGACGATGGCGGCTTCGACCCGGTTGCGTGCGTTGAGTTTGATCAGGATTGAGCTGACGTGGGCCTTCACGGTGCCTTCGACGACGTGGAGGGCGTGGGCGATTTCGGCGTTGGAGTTGCCGGCGCCGAGGAGCGTCAGTACGACGCTCTCGCGTTCGGTCAGTGCTTCGATCCGCCGTCGTGCGGCCGCGGCCCGGCCGAGGCCGGCGTCGCGGTAGCGGCCGATGACATGGCGGGCGACGGCGGGTGACAGGAATGCCGCCCCGGCGGCGACGGCGTGGATGGCGCTGATCAGCTCGCGCGGGTCGGATGCTTTGAGCAGGAAGCCGGCCGCGCCGCCGCCGAGGGCTCGGGCTATGTAGCCGTCCTCGCCGTAGGTGGTCAGCATGATGACCTTCGTGGCCGGCACGGCCGCGTCGATCTGTTCGGCCGCGGCCAGACCGTCGAGTACCGGCATGCGGATGTCCAGCAGGGCCACGTGCGGACGGTGTGCGCGGGCCAGCGCGACCGCGTGGCGCCCGTCGGCGGCCTCGGCGACGACCTCGACGTCCTTGTCGGAGGCGAGGATCGCCCGGATCCCCGCACGTATCATCTCCTCGTCGTCGGCCAACAGCACCCGGATCGGGGGCATCGCGCTACCCCCGTTCCAGCCGGTCCTTGGAGACCAGCACGTCGCCGGCGAAGCACAGCCGGTAGAGGAACGACGAGTCGAGCAGGCCGGTGCCGGCCTGGTAGTACATGCAGGTCGCGCTGGCCGGGCGAGGTGGCTCGCCGATCACCGTCGGCACCTTGCCGAATGGGCGTGCGGGCAACAGCGGCTCGATCGCCGTTCGTGACTGGCCGGGCCACAGCTGGGCGTAGCGGTCGTCGGGGAGTCCGGTACGTGTCACGGTCAGCAGCTGAACTACGACGAGCGCCGCGATCAGCACGAGGGCGGTGCCGATCGGTAGCGCGGCGCTCTGCAGCTGCCGTCGGCGGGTCAGCCGTGTGCTGAGCCGAAGTTCAAACCCAGGCCTGTTGTTGCTCGGCCACGGTCCTGCGCCATCGGGCAGTACCGCGGTTGTCGCCCAACCGCCATCGGGCCGTGGACCTGCGTCGAACCGGCCGCCGGCCAGCCGGACCCGCTCGTCCAGCCCGATCAGCCCTTGCTGGGTCCCGGTGGCGGTGCCGGGCTGTGCCGGCGCTTCATTCAGGACCTCGATGCGGGTGTACTCGTCGTGCCGGGCGATCGTGACGGTCACCGGAGCGTTCGGTGCATGCCGGGCGGCGTTGGTCAGCGACTCCCGGACCACGCGGTGGGCGGCCTGGTTTGCCATCGGCGACCAGGCGGGCGCCGGCCCGTCGTGGCGCAGCCGCACCGGCAAGCCGGCTGCGGCGGCTCGCCGGACCAGGCTGTCGAGGCTCTCGTCGGGCGGCTGCAGCTCGGTGGCGGCGTCGGCGCTGCCGAGTACGCGAATGATGTCATGCAGCCGTTGTGTGGCCCGAACCGCGCCGGCCCGCAGTTCACCCATGGCCTGGCGCTGCTCGTCGGTGAGGTTCGCCGCCAGCTCCAGCGCCCCACCGTGCACCGCGATCAGGGCCAGTTCGTGCCCGAGCGAGTCGTGCATATCCTGCGCGATCCGGGCTCGCTCACGAAGGCGGGCGTGATCGGCGACGATGCCGTGCTCGCGCTCGCGCTGCTCCGCGCCCAGGCGCTGGTATCGCCCGACCCACCACGGCAGCACCGAGGCGACGAATTCCACGAACACCAACCCGACCCAGCCCGAGGTCGGATCGGGCGAGCGCCACAACGTGAGCGCGATACCGGTGAGCGCCGCGGCGATGAAGATGGACAACGCCAGAGACAGTGACGCCATTCGCCGGCCGGCCGGGTACGCCAGCGCGATCATCAACAGCCACAGCCAACCACTGCCCGCCGTGAGTACGTTCGATAGAGACAGCCCCGCCGACAGCACGAGCAGCGGCGCCCAGATCAGGTTTGCTCGCCGGTATCGCACCCAACTACCTTACAGATCGTGACGGTGCTGCGCCCCTGACGAAAGTCGGGGACGGTGCCCTGACCGCAGATCGATGTCCTCGGGCGGGCGCGCTTTCTAGCATCGGCGACGTGATTACGGCTCGTGCGCTGAAGAAGCGGTACGGCGACAAGGTTGCCGTCGACGATCTGTCCTTCGAGGTACGCCCGGGCGTGGTGACCGGCTTCCTCGGCCCCAACGGGGCTGGCAAGTCCACCACCATGCGGCTGATGCTCGACCTGGACCACGGCTGCGGTGAAACGCGCTTCGATGGGCGCCGGTTCGCGACCATCAAGCATCCGATGCGCGAGATCGGCGCGGTGCTGCAGGCACGGGCCTTCCACCCCACCCGCAGCGCGCGCAGCCATCTACGTATGCTCGCGGCCGGTAGCGGTATCCCGGCCGCACGGGCGGATGAGATGCTCGAATTCGTCGGCCTGGCCGACGTGAAGCACAAGCAGCCCAGGGGCTTCTCGCTCGGTATGGCGCAGCGGCTCGGCCTCGCGCAGGCGCTGCTCGGCGACCCCGGCACGCTCATCCTCGACGAGCCTGCCAACGGCCTTGACCCGCACGGCATCCACTGGCTGCGCGACGTGCTCAAGTCGTTGGCCGCCGAGGGACGCACCGTCTTTGTCTCCAGCCACCTGCTGTCAGAAATGGAGCTGATGGCCGACCAACTCGTGGTCATTGGACGCGGCAAGATGATCTACAACGGTGCCGTTGACGGCTTCGTCCGGGAGTTCACCCAGTCGACAATCCTGGTCCGCAGCCCGCAAATCGGCAAACTCGCGGCCGCGCTGTCCGCGGTCGGCGGCCTCACGACCGAGCCCGCGGGCGATGGCACGCTGCGGGTCACCGGGGCCGACGCGGCCACCGTCGGCGAACTGGCCCACCGGGCCGACGTCGTCCTGCATGAGCTTGCCACCGAGACCGCGTCGCTGGAGGCGGCCTTCATCACCGCGACCGGCATGTCGGAGGAGTACGTGGCACGCCGTACTCCCACCCCCGGAGGTGCTGCGTGATTGACGCGCTGCGGTTCGAGTGGGTGCGGCTGCATACGATCCGCTCCACCTACTGGCTCCTTGCCTCGGCTCTGGTCCTCAACGTCGCTACCGCGTTCCTGGTGGCTCTGCTGACGCGCCACCACATGTTGACCAACGTCATCGTCGGTGCGGTCGTCACGGCCGGCGGCGCCAATCCTCCCGTACCGCTGGCGGCCGTCTTCGTGGCCGCGATCGGTATCTTCGCCACCGGTCACGAGTACGCGTACGGCACCATTCAGCCGACGCTGACCGCGATCCCGCAGCGCTCGACCGTTCTGGCGGCAAAGACCATCGTCGTGGCGGTTGTCGGCGCGGGCTTCGCGGTCGTGTCGATGGTCGTCGATCTGGCTGCTGGGGTGATCTTCTGGCACGAAGTCCCGGACCTGACCATCGAGCCGCTCGCCGGGGCACTGCCCGGATACCTCGTCCTAACGGTGCTGTGGGCGGTCCTCGGTACCCAACTGGGGCAGCTGTTCCGTTCCGTGGCGGCACCGCTAGTCGTCGTCCTCGTCATACCGCTGGTGGTCGAACAGCTCATTTTCCGGATGTCGAACCTTCCGGCGCTGGACTGGCTGCAGCCAGCCGTCAAGTTCCTGCCCTTTCTCGCTGGGTCACAGCTGACCAGCCTCTCAGGAGAAGCAGCCGGCAGCGATGCGACCCAGTTCGGGCTGTTCGACCGGTGGATCTCCGGCAGCATCTTCGCCGCATTCATCGCGGCCGTCCTCGCAGCCGCCTGGCTGTCCTTCAACCGTCGCGACGCTTGACCTGCGAGCAGCCGGGGGGACGCCTCGGCAGGCATCTCGCCGTCGTGAGGCCCGGCTTGACACCGTTTAGACGCGGTCAGCAGGCGACGCGAGCGAGCGGTTCACGAGCCTGCTCGCTGCGGAACGGACCGACCCGTCGAGCACTGACGAAAGTCAGGGTCGGACATTGACGATCGCCGGGCGCACACCGCCCGGTCACATTTGTGCGGTCGTGGATGTCCAGCCCGATGGAGACCCGTACGGGCTCATGCGAGCACCACAGGTGCGCGCCCATCCGACCACGGCGCGCTGGTGCGTCATACGGCCTATGGCATCCCGCACATCCTGGCGAACGACTACCGCGATCTGGGCATCGCGCCGGATACGCGTTCGCCGAAGACGACGTGTGCCTTCTCGCTGACGCGGTGGTAACGCTGTCCGCGCAGCGGTCACGCTGGTTCGGCACCGACGGGAACACCATCAACCTCAGCGGCGGCGGGGTGGACAACCTCGACAGCGACCTGTACCACCAGTGGGTCAACCAGGACGCGGCATGCCGCGGCGCTGCCTGAGTGCGTCCGACCACCGAACTCGACCCCTGGCGCCGCGCATACGACATGAGCGGCCTGTCGGCGGGCGATCAGGTCACGGTGCCACTTGAGAATGGTGTCGGGTCGGACCAGTAGCCGCAGACTCCGCAGGGTCGGCCTCGGCAACGGGTGCAGCAGCCCCAGCCAGCCACGCCCGATCGACCGGCTCGAACCGGACCCGTTGCCCGTCGAGCTGGCGCTGCAGCACCGCGAGCTGATGCCGCAAGGACAGGATCTCGATCTCGTTGTCACGGTCGCCGCCGGGCAGCAGCCGCAACAACGCAAACGCGTTCGTGATGCTTAGATACGCCAGTCGCAGCGGCATGGGCGGCATCATCGCGCAGTTATCGGTGACGATCGGTCGATCTGGCCAAGGTCAGGCCGCACATCGAAAGGGCCCCGGACCTGCCCGGATGCCTTTCTCGGCAGATACAGGGTGTTCCGACAGCATTTCGCCGCGATCTCCCCAGACCAGGGCTGTCACCCTGACATATAGCACCCCGGCGCGCGGCACGGGAGCACCGGCTGCAGGACAGCGAACCGGGGTCATCGCGAAAGTTGGATACTGGCGATCTCCCAGGGCCGCAGGGGCAGCTCCACCTGACCGTCCACAACGGACAGTTGTGGACCTGGGTTGCCGAGGAGGTCTGTGCGCCGGGCCGCGGTGAGGTGGCTGATGTGGGCGGTTGTGGGCTGGTCGGTGGTGGCCACCACGCGCAACTCCAGCCATTCCTCGTCGCGTCGCCGGAGGCTGGTCATCGTGACGCCGTCGCCGGTGACCGTGAGTGCGGTCCGTTCGACCAGGTCGCCGCCGGGTGTCGCGGTGCCGCGCTGGATGGTGAAGGGGCATCGGAAGTCCTCGGCCGCAGCCGCGACGCCGGCCTGCTCCCAGCCGCCCTGGTGCGGCAGGACCGCCAGCCGTACCCGTAGCTGCTGGCCGAGGTACTGTGCCGCGGGCGTGGCGATCACCGGCCCGGCCGGCTCCGCGCGCAGCGGATGCTCGGCGCGGCTGATCAGTCCGGTGGCGCGTAGCAGGGTCAGTGCGAGTTCCCCGCCGCCGTCGACGACCTCGTACTCGGTCACCTGGTCGAGCAGGACGGCGGCGCCGCCCGCGTCGATGAAGGAGTAGGCGGGGAAGGTGGGCAGCGGCACCTCGCCGTGCCCGCCCTCGCTGTGCAGCCCGCGGGTGACGACGGCGAACTGCCCTTCGGCGTGGGAGTGGGTGGCGGGCCGGTGCAGCGGCACGTGCAGCCGTACCCGGTGGTCGGGGTGGTTGTTGGTGAAGGCCACGTCGAGGCGGCAGAACGGTTCACCGGCCCGTAGTTCGACGTCCATCACGATCCGGGTGCGTTCGCGCCAGGGGTACTCGCGGACGACGCGTACCGCGCCGAGCAGGGGACCGGACCGGGTCACCTCGATCTGGACCGTGTCCGGGCGGCCGGTCGGGCGGTCCTGGGGTGGTGGCGCGTAGTTGTACAGGTCGCCGATGTCGTCGCCGTCCACGATCCGGCCCACGCCGGACAGCACCACGCCGTCCACGGTGGACAGTGTGAGGGTGCCGTCGTCGGCGACGTCGACGCGCAGCAGCGCGTTGGCCAGGTGCCGATCGCCGACGGTGACCCCGCCGGTCGCCGGGGCGGGCCCCGACTCCGCAGCGCGCACCTGTGTGTAGCCCAGCGGTGGGGCGGACACCGCCGCGTACCCGGCGCGCAGCGGCTCCTCGACGACCACGAGCCGCCAGTCGCCGCCGGTGGCGGCCACCGACGGCGCCAGCGCCCGGTGTTCGGCGGTGAACCCGGCGCCGGCGCGGCCCATGGTGACGGTCAGCTCGCGTTCCCCGGTCACCTCGACGGCCTGGACCGCCCGGCCGAGGAAGTCCAGTCCGAGCGAGCCCTTGCCCAGCCCGGCCGCGATCCAGTCGGCCGGGCGCCGGGTCTCGAACAGCGTCTCGCCGGTGTTGTCGGTCGCCTGCTGGAACGCGACCACCGAGCCGTCGGGCAGGCGCAGCGCCACGTCCGCACCGGGCGTGGCCGGTAGCGTGATGGTCACGACATCGGTACGCCGGCGCGGCGACGGGTTCACCACGAGCACGGCGTCGGCGGCGGTGCGCGCGGCGAGGTCGCCCAGCACGCGATCGCGGATCCCGCGACCGATCTGCTCGGCCTCCGCGATGCGGGCGGCCACCTGCACGGCGGTGTCGTCCACTCCGCAGCCGGTGACCGAGTCGTGGCAGGAGCACTGCACGAGGCGTTGCCACGCCAGTTGCAGTAGCCGGGCGGGCCAGTGCGCGGCCGGTGACCACAGCGCGGCGAGCGGTTCGGCGTACCGCTCGACCATCCGCTCGGCGGCGCCCAGGCCGCGTTTGAGGTGCGGCCGGTTGGAGATGACACCGGGCAGGATGTTGGCCCTGGCGTGGCTGCGCAGCTCGCCGTGCCAGACCGGAAGTCCGGCCACCGCACCCGGGTCGAACAGGGCCAGGTAGTCGGCCAGGGTGGCCAGCCGCAGCCGCACCCGCCCGTCGCCGCTGCCGTCGCCGTCAGCGTTGCCGTCGTTGTTGTTGCCGTCGTTGTTCAGCGCCGCCACGGCCGACGCGAGCCAGGGCAGGGGAGCGGAGTGGTCGGTGCCGTACATGGCGAGGATCGGGTCGGTGCCGAACCACCGGCGGGCACGGTCCACGTGTTCGGCCGTCGCGTCGGCCAGTCGCGACGGATCGGCGAGCAACTCGGCGGCGTTGCCGTACCCGCCCGGAAGGTACTCGGTGCGTAGCGCGGTTCCATCCGGCGCGGTCCACACGAAGGCGTGGTGGTCGACGGCCGCCGGTACACCACGCCAGACGCAGGCCTGGCGCAGCCCGGCACCCGCCAGGATCTGTGGCATCTGGGCGCAGTGGCCGAACATGTCCGGCAGGTACCCAACGGCCATCACCGCGCCGAGCTCACCGCCGCGGCGAAGCCCCCACTCCAGATTGCGCACGATGTTCTCGCCCGAGCACAGGAACTCGTCCAGCAGGATGGCCCACGGGCCGATGGCGAACTGGCCGGAGCGCACCAGCGCCGCGATACGCGGCCCGGCCTCGGGCCGGACCTCGAGGTAGTCGTCCACCACCGCCAGTTGGCCGTCGAGGGTGAAAGCGAACGTCGGGTCCGCCTCGGCCCGCGCGACGACGTCGTCCATCAGGTCGACCAGGCGCAGCCGGAAGCGCTGGAACGGCTCGTACCACTCACGGTCCCAATGCGTGTGCGGCACCAGCCACAGCGTCTCGCCCATCCGCGCCTCCCACGGGTACCCGATTCGATCCAACCCATTTGCCGTCGCCGGCCCGCCAGTCTGGCGCGCTGCTGTCACACCGGAGCCTGGTCTCCCGACCGTTGCCAGGCGCGCCACACCACTTCGGCCACCGCCGGGCAGGCGGCGAGCAGTCCCTTGTCGACCGCACCGGGCATGGCCGGTGCGACGTGGCCGTCGCGGCTGAGAACCAGGGCTCCCGCCTCGCGGGCGATGAGCACTCCGGCGAGAACGTCATGCGTGTTGTATCCGCCGAGCACCGCGGCTGCTGCGCGCCCTGCTGCCATGCTGGCCAGCGATAGCGCGGACGAGCCCATGATCCGGGTCGTGCAGTTCTGCTCGGACAGCGCCGCCAGCATCTCTGGCATCCCTTCCCATGGCTGGTGGCCTGCCCACTCGGTGAGCAGGATGGCGCCGGCAAGCGAGCCGGTGTCCGCGCAACGGACCGAAATGCCGTTGCACCGGGCACCCTGTCCTCGGCACGCGCTGAACAACTCACGCCGGTACGGGTCGGCTACCACCCCGGCCACCGGACCCTGCGCGTCGGCGACCGCCAGGCTGAACGAGGCCCACGGCAGTCCGTGTGCGTAGTTGGTCGTGCCGTCGACCGGGTCGAGATACCAGACGGGGCCGCCCTCCGGGCCAGTGGCCCCCAACTCCTCGCCGATAATCCGGTGGTCCGGGAACCGGTCTCGGATCTGCTCGCGGACGTGCTCCTCGACGGCCAGATCGGTCTCGGTCAGAAGATCGGCGGGACCGGACTTGGTCGACGTCGTGGCGGGTCGGTGTGAGCCGATGTGGTCTATCGCCCACAGGCCCAGCTCTTCCGCGAAGAACAGGTACTGGTCGGCGCAGCTGTCCACCGTCACGCGACCGTCTCCTCTACTGGTCGGCGCTGCCGGGCCGGGTGTGCCCGGTAGCCCGAAGTGTGAGCACGGACGGTCAGCAGGTGGCTGAGCCGATTGGTGATGATCGCGTCGACGCCCATCGCCAGCAGCCGGGCCATGTTGCTCGGGCTGTCGACCGTCCAGGCGGATACCCGGTACCCGTTGGCGTGCATGCGGTCGACCGTCTGCTGATCGATCAGGCACCAGTTCGGGTTGAAGAACTCGGGTCGCAGCACGGCCAACAGGTCGGGGTCGGGCGGCTCGAGGCGGGTCCAGGTGAGCGCGATGCGCGCTTGTGGCCACTGCCGGCGTATCTCGAGTAGGCCCTCGGTGGGCCCGGCAAACACGGCCCGATCGAACCCGTCGTGCTCCGCGACGATTTCGCCGGCTCGGGAGGCGACCCGCGACACCGTGAGGTCGACCATCAGCCCGCAGCCGGCCGCCGACGATACCGCCATCACACGGTCGAACGTCGGGATCTCGTACTGGTCGTCCCCGCAGATCGCGCGGACCGCGTCGGCGCTCAGCTCCGCGACCGCGCCATCATGCCCCCAGAGCCGGGTCAGGGTGGCGTCGTGCAACAGGATCACGGCGCCGTCGCGGGTGGAGGTGACATCGACCTCCACGAGATCGGCGCCTTGCTCGATGGCGGCGAGCACGGCGGGAACCGTATTCTCCCGGTGTCCGAACGGGTCGCCACGGTGCGCGATGGCCAGTGCCATTCCTGGGTCTCCGTTTCG
>Ga0070683_100003106_pt1 | contig 13377 bp, 13 predicted proteins | sample KBSC713LmetaG_FD_64662 | JGI IMG/M metagenome (GOLD analysis project Ga0070683, IMG submission 64662) | Corn rhizosphere microbial communities from Kellogg Biological Station, Michigan, USA - KBS C7.1-3L metaG | ecosystem: Host-associated > Plants > Roots > Rhizosphere ...
TCGATCCGACCGAGCTCGTCGAGAGCGACGTCGACCTCGTGGAGAGGCCCGTGCCCGTTCTGCCGGAGGACGTCGAGATGCCCGCGGGCAATCGTCACGGGCGTACGCAGCTCATGCGAGACGTCGTGAAGGAACTGCTTCTGCTGCTCGAGCAACGCCGCTCGCTCCTCGGCCTGACGCCTCACTTTCCTGAGCGCGTCCTGGCGGCGGCGAGCATGCCAGACCATGGCGACGAACATGGCCGACATGAGCGGCACCTCGAAGAGCTCTCCCCACAGCTGCTCCCCGTGGACGGCGTCGGTCATGATCAGGAAGCCGGTGGAGGCCGCCACAAGGGCAAGGACGAAGCCGGTCACCCGCAGGCCCCAGATCCGGAAGCCGTAGAGCAGGGTCAGGCTGACCCAGATGAAGTGGAACGGGATCGTCTCCCAGCTCGGCCACAAGGCCATCGCGGCGAGATTGGCGAGCCCGAACGCGACCCAGCCGATCTCGAGGAGGCTAAGCCGCCCGAACCCTGTAACCCGCATGGCGAACCGTTTCGATCGGAGCGTCCGCTCCGAGTTTCTTGCGAAGACGTCGCACGCAGACCTCGACGACGTTCGAGCCGGGATCGAAGTGGTAGCCCCACACCTCCGACAGCAGGCGCTCGCGGCTCACGATCGTGCCCGCGTGCTCGACGAGATGGTGGAGGAGCCGGAACTCGCGGTCCGAGAGATCGGCCACGAGCTCGCCGATACGCGCCTGCCGACGCGCGAGATCGAGCGTGAGCGTCCCGGCGCGGACGAGGCTCTCGTCGTGCTTGGCCGCATGTCGTCGCAGCTGGACTCGGAGCCGAGCGACCAATTCGTCGAGCGCGAACGGCTTCGCCAGGTAGTCGCTCGCCCCGAGGCCGAACCCTCGGAGCTTCGTCGGCAGGTCGGAGCGGGCCGAGACGATCACGACGGGAAGCTCGGGCTCGTGCTGTTGTAGCTCGCGCAGGACGGTCAGCCCGTCCAGGCCAGGGAGCAGCAGGTCGAGGATGACGGCGTCGTAGCTGGACGCAAGCGCCTGCTTCAGGCCCATCGGTCCTGTGTCTGCCGCATCCACCCGAAAACCCTCCGCCTCCAAGCCGCGAGCCAGGAACGCGAGGATTCGGGGTTCATCCTCGATGACCAGGATCTGCATCGCGTGCGGGAGCGACCATAACGTGGATGACCTGCAAATGACGTGTAAATGACAGTTTCGTCATCTCGAGGAAAACGAGCCTCGTGAGCGAATAGCGTCGCGCCGATGTCCGAGCCCACGGACGCGACCTCGGCGGCGGCGCCGGCGCCCCTGACGGAGCGGGCGGCACGACAGGCCCCGTTCACCGACCAGGCGGCCAAGCACTGGTTCCTGTCTTCGATCGTCTGGCTGACCGTCGTCGACCTGTTCGGGCTCGTCCTGGCCACCGAGTTCATCACGCCAGAGGCGTTCGGCGGCATCTCGTGGCTCTCGTTCAGCCGGGTGCGGCCGTCGCACGTGAACGGCGTGATCCTCGCGTGGCTGACGATGATGTACTTCGGGGCGCTCTTCTACATGCTCCCGCGGCTGGTCGGGACGCGCGGCATGTGGAGCGAACGGCTGGGCGTCTGGTGCGCCTGGGCGTGGAACGTGATGTACACGCTCGGGATCATCGCCCTGCTGACCGGGCACAGCCAGGGACGCGAGTACGGGGAGTTCATCTGGCCCATCGACATCGTGCTGCTCGTCATCTGGTGCGCCAACATCTTCAACATCCTGGCGACCGTCCAGATCCGGACGATCCGTCCGATCTACGTCTCCGTCTGGTTCTTCATCGCGAGCCCGATCTGGCTCGCCGTCGACTACGCGATCGGGAACGTGATCTGGAATCCGGGGCACATCTGGAGCGCGCCGTCGGGAGCTCTGACGAACAGCCTGTCGGACGCGATCCTCAACTGGTGGTACGCGCACAACCTCTTCGGCTTGTGGCTGACGCCGATGCTGCTCGCGCTCACCTACTACATCGTCCCGCGCGTCACGAACACGCCGCTCTACAGCTACACGCTGTCGCTCATCAGCTTCTGGGGGATGGCGTTCTTCTACACCGGCGTCGGCGACCACCACATCCTGCAGTCTCCGACCCCGGCCTGGCTGAAGACGATCGCCGAGGTCTCGTCCTGGATGCTGCTCGTCCCGGTCTTCGCCTTCACGATCAACATCCTCGGGACGATGAAGGGCAACTGGGACAAGTTCTTCACGAACTTACCCCTGCGCTTCACGCTCACCGCCTTCTTCTTCTATTTCCTGGTCAACATCCAGGGCGCGTTCGAGGCGCTGCAGCCGTTCAACCGCCTCACCCACTTCACGAACTTCGTCGTCGCCCACGCGCACCTTGCGCTGCTCGGCGCGTTCACGATCCTCGGGATGGGCGTGATCGACTACATGGCCGCGCAAGTCTTCCATCGTCCCCTCTACAGCCGGAACCTCACCGAGTGGCAGTACTGGCTCGTGACGGTCGGATTCTCCGGCTTCTTCAGCGTGCTGACCCTGGCCGGCTTCCAGCAAGGCTTCAGCTGGGCGCAGGGGATTCCCGAGGTCAACGTGCTGCCGCAACTGCACGCGTACTACATCGCGCGCGGGATCTTCGGCGCGATGATCGTGATCTCCGGGATCGTCCAGATGGTGAACATCGGCCTGACGATGTTCACGAACACGGCCGAGCGCAGGCGCAGTGAGACGCTGAAGATCGCAGAGGCGGTCGCACCTCCGGTGAGCGGATGACGGACGACTCCCAGCGCAGCGACGAGCCCAGGGTCCCGCGGGGCTGGGCGCGCCACCCGCCGGAGCGGATGCTGATCACACCGCTCGTCGCGGGCATCGGCGGGCTGATCGCCTTCTTCATCGTGGTCTTCGTCGTCGTCTGGCTGCCGATCCACACGTTCGACCCGCCGGCGTCGAACGATTGGACGCCGCTCACCGACGATGCCCTCAAGGGCCGCAACCTCTTCGCCTCGAACGGCTGCTACGTGTGCCATTCCGGCTACTCCAGGCCGCAGGACGTCCGGTACGCGCTCTACTTCCTCTATCCGAAGATCTCGCACCCGGGCGATTTCTACGGGAGCGACCAGACGCCGAATCTGCTCGGCACCGAACGAACCGGCCCGGATCTCTCCCAGGAGTCGGGCTGGCACCCGGACGACTGGCAGCGGGCCCACTTCTACGACCCGCGCTACATGGACCCGCTCTCCCTGATGCCGTCGATGAAGTCGCTCTTCTCGGACAAGCAGGTCGACCAGCTCGTCAGCTACGTCGAGCTGCGGAGTGGCAAGTCGGGCCTCCTGCGCTACGCGGGCCAGCTGTATTCCAAGCACATCGTGCTCGCAAACCAGGGCTTCCCGGAGCCCTACACCGGCTTCCAGGGGGCGCACAACAAGCCGTTGGAGCCGAACGAGGACGGACTGAAGCCGCCCGAGGGCCAGCTGGAGGAGGCCCCGAACCTCGCGCAGATCGACCGCGGCTACTGGTTGTCCGGCGATCCGTTGCCTGTGACCGAGGAGAACCTGCTGCGCGGCAAGGAGATCTTCCAGCAGCGCTGCGTCGGCTGTCACGGCGTGAAGGGCGACGGCAAGGGCCCCGGCGCGCCGTTCCTGTCGCCGACGCCCGCGGACTTCACCGACAAGGACGACGCCTGCTGCGGCGGCGACACCGGGCCCGGTGACTTCTACTACCGGATCCTGCGCGGCTGGCCGGGGACGGCGATGGAGAACTTCGGCGACCGGCTGAGCGTGAACGACATCTGGCGCGTCGTCCTCTTCGTGAAGACGATCCCCAACGACACGCTGAGAAAGGACTACGTCCCGCAGCCCTCGGACTACATCACGTGGCAGCCCTCGAAAGAACTCCTGGCCTGGGTGAAGAGCGAGCAGAAGCTCGAGGACAACGCCGGCTTCCAAGAGCCCGTGACGGATCCGTTCATGCAGGAGGCGATGCGCGTGATGCCGGGGCTCGCTCCCGGTGACAGCTTCAAGATCAACGACGGCAAGACGCAGCTCTCCCTGCAGGACGCGGCCGCGGGAATCAGGACGATCTACGAGGACCTCCTGAACAGGGCGTGGGCCGATGCGAGGGACCGCGGGAACAAGCTGCCCGACGAGTCGCAGAAGGAGATCCCGCCCACGGTGCCGGGGCAGCAATGAGACGGCGCCTGATCCCGATCGGTCTCGTCGCGTTCCTGGCGCTGGCGCTGCCGGCGGCGGCGCTCGCGCACGACCAGCCCGAGACGGATCAGTCCCGCTGGGTCATGGCCGACTGGATGATGGACGTGTTCTTCGTCTTCTCCGGTCTCGCCCTCGTCGCGTTCCTCGCGGCGTGGAAGTCGGGCGCCTTCCACGAGCTCGACACGCACGCCGCGATCCCGCTCTACGTCGAGGAGGAGGACTACTACACGCCCGACTGGGCGCTATCCGAGGAGGAGTGGCAGGAATGACGATGCCCAGCGGCAGCTCGCCCGACGACGCACAGGCCTACTACGACTACCTGCTCGCCCACCACCAGAACGACGGCCGCACGGTGACGTGGACGGTGGACTGGATCTCCCTTGCCTGGATGTGGGGGTTCGTCGTGGCGATGACGCTGATCCTGATCCTCTGGGTCATGCAGTACCGAACGACGCTCAAGCGCAACGTCGCCGGCCTGTACCCGGTCGACAGCTGGGGGAACTACGTCTCCGAGGCCGCTCGGCCCAGCTCGCTCTTCTTCCTCGTCCTCACCCTCGGGCTGACCGTGTTCGCCGCCGTGCTCATCATCGGCCACCTCGTCTGGGGGCAGATCTTCTGATGGCCGGCGCGCCGCTCCCGTTCGTCTCCTACTCGTCGCTGACCGAGGTCGTGGCCACGGCCGCCGAATGGGAGGGGCTGTACGCCTCGCTGCAGACGCTCAAGGGTCACGTCCAGGAGTACCCAGGCTGTCAGCGCTTCGACGTCTTCATCCGGGCCGAGGACAGCGGCGAGGTGCGCATCCACTGCTACACGACCTGGGACACGCCCTGGCAGCTCGAGGCGTTCCTCGAGCGCGGCTACACGCTCGAGCGGCTCCTGGCCGACTTCGGCGACTTCCGCGCGGAGCGGAGCCTCGTCATGGAGAAGGTCTTCTGATGGCGCGCCCGAGACGACCCGCGCGCCCCTTGCTCGGCTATCGCGACGTGGGCGAGGACGTTCGCCACTCGCGGCAGGCGGTCAGCCGCGCGTGGGTGATCCTCGCGATCATGGTCATCCTCTACCTCGCGTGGACGCTGACCGTCTACTTCGTCGAGCCGGGGCTCCGCTAGGCCCGGAGCCAGGGCCATGTGGGTCCAACACCTCTCCTCGCTCCAGTTCCTGAGCTATGCGGCGTTCTTCGCGGTCGTCGTGGCCGCGGTCTTCATCGTCATGCCCGGGAAGAAGCCTCCGATCCGGACGAAGCCGTACACCGACGAGGAGCTCGGACGTCACGACGGCAAGCTCGCCAAGTACTTCCTGACCGGCGGGCTCTTCCTCGTGCTCGGCAGCGTGCACATGGTCTTGAAGAACCTGCCGTGGGCCGCCGAATGGCTGGCGAGCGCCGGTTACGCAGGCCATCTCGTCCGCGACCTCTCCAACACGCACCTGATGATCGTCGGAGGGGGGACCCTGATTGCAACGGGGCTCTGCTGGTACGTGCTCCCGCGGATCGTCGGGCGCCCGCTCGCGAGCGACGGCCTCGCGCAGGGAGCCTTCTGGTTCACGGCCGGCGGGCTCGCGGTCTTCTACATAGCGTTCGTCGCCAACGGGATCGCAATCGGCATGCGCGTGAGAGACGGCTGGGAGTATCAGGCCGCGAAGGCGAGCATGGGCGACTGGTACCGCGCCCCGGTCGGCATGGGGGCAGGCGTGATGGGGATCGGCTACTGGTGCTTCGCGGCGACCGTGTTCCTCACCGTCTTCCAGGGGCGGCTCGTGCACGTGCCCAAGCCGAACGGCCACCTCTGGAAGTTCATCGCCACCGGCGCCCTGGGCTTGACCGTCGGCACCGTCCAGGGCGTGATCCAGGTCCAGCCTGCGAACGCGGACTGGCTCTTCCGGGCGGGACATGCAGGCGAGTGGATCGACCCGATCGCCCACGCGCACATCAACCTCGTCACCGGCCTGACGATGCTGACTGCCGGCACGCTCTTCTACTTCGCTCCGCTGCTGGGCGGGCGAGCCCCGTCGCGGCGCACGGTCAACGCGTGCTTCTACGCCCTCCTCGCAGGGTCGCTCGCCTTCTACGGCGCGGCCATGTACCTCGGCTTCCACGAAGGATCCCTGGTCGTGGGGCGCGGCGTCACGCCAGAGCAGGCGGAGGAAGCGACCGCGGTCCATCCGTTCCTGATCATGGCCGCAGGTACCGCGATGCTGGCCGCGTTCTGGCTTCTGCTCGGCCTCGTCGCGCGGTCGTATCTCGGCGCACGGGGCCCTGCGCGCGGCTTCGTCCTCGCTGGGTGCGCGGCGCTCGCCGTCGGGACGCTACAGGGGCCGATCCAGGCGTTCCCAGCGGTTCACGACCTCCTCGACCGGGGCGGCGATGCGGGTGCGGTGATCGTCAACCTCCACGCGCAGCTGAACATGCTCGGCGGGCTGCTCGCGATGCTCGTCGGGCTCGCGCTGGCCCTCCTGGCGCGCCTCGGGGGGCAGGCGGTCGTTCGCGCCGAGCGGGTCGCGCTCGCAGGCATCGCGTTCGGAGTAGCCACGTACTACGGGGTGGGAATCGAGATGTCGGTCGTCGAGGCTCACGACGTGGCGCGCGGCGCGACCTTCCACGATGCCGTGGCCAGGCTGGAGCCCTGGGCGGCGCTTGTCCTCGTCCCGGCCGCGCTTGCCGTGCTGGCAGGCTTCTCCTCGTACGCGATCAGCGCCTGGCGGATGACCGCACGGCAGCGGCTGGCGGGCGCGAAGGCGATCATCGAGGCGCCGGAGGCGTTCACCGGGCGGATCCCGCGGCGCGTTCGCGGACGCAGCCCCGCGGCGCTCGCAGGGTACGAGCTGCCGATGGCACTGCTCGGCTTTCCAGGTGTCGGCTGGCTCTTCGCGGGCTTCTCGTTCACCGCCTCGGTGCTGCTCCTGGCCGGCCCTGCTCTCACCTGGGCCGTGATCCCGGTCGCCTTCTCCCCGTACGGGCAAGGCCCCCTCAACACGCTCGGCTGGAAGGTCGAGCTCGTGTGGATCCCGCTGACCGCCCTCATCTCGACGCTCATGCTCTACCGCGCACAACGACGCAGGCGCCGGCTGCTCGAAGGCACTCCTCCCCGAATGCCTCGCCGGCCCGGCACCAGGCGCGGCTACCGCACCCGCGTCAGCGTCGCCGCCGGGTCGATCGTGCTCCTGCTCGTCTCGTTGCCGTTCGTGCCCGCGGTGGCCGGGGTGGGCGGGAGCTCGATCCGGTACGCATACGAGACGCGCTTCACGCCTGACATCGTCGGGCAGTTCCTCGCGACGCGAAGCGGGGCCGTAAAGCTCTTCACGTGGCAGGAGCCGCAGAGCCCCTACCCCTCCGATGCGCTGCGGATCCACTCGACCGACTTGCGTGCGCTCGTTGCGCGCGCTGCGGCCGTCGACGATCCCGCCGCATACGGCCTCTACGACCTCGACCACAGCTCACGTGTCCCGCTTCGCGTCCGCTCGGCGACGGGTCGCCAGCTCGAGCTCGCACCGGCTCGTCCGCTTCGACCGGGGAAGTACATGTACGTCGCCACGCGCCAGGGCATGTTCGGCGGCCGGGACTTCGCATACCTCACGGTCGTGGGCGCCGGCCGGCCTGTGACCCCGATCGGCGGGCCGAACGACGATTCCGCGCCGCAGATCGCCGACTCGCTGCTGCCCGTCGCCGCGGCTCTCGTCGCGCTGCTCTTCGTCCTCCTGCTCGGACGGTCGTTCCTCCAGCGCCCCGCGGGACAGAAGGCCTTCTGGGCGGCCGGCTTCGCCTGCTTCGCCGTCGCGACGGTCTGCGAGGCAGCCGGGCAGCGGCTCGGATGGAGCCCTGCGCTCTTCCGCACCTACTACGTCGCCGGAGGCGTCCTGACGGTCGGGTTCCTCGGCGCCGGCTCCGCCTGGCTCCTGCTCCCGCGCCGCGGGCGGGACGCGCTGCTTGGCGCCCTCGCGGTAGGCGCGCTCGCTGCGGCGCTCTCGATCTGGCTCGCGCCCGTCGACGCCCAGGCGCTCGCCGCCACCGCGAGCGGCCGGCCGCCGGACAACTCCGTCCTGGGAGGGCACGCCTTCCTCTGGGCCGTCGCCTTCAACTCCCTCGGCTCCCTCGCCCTCATCGGAGGCTCGCTCTACTCGATCGTACGGCGTCGCCGTGTGAGCGCGAACGCCTGGATCGCCTCGGGGGCGATCGTGATCGCGCTCGCCACCGGCCTCTCGCGGACCGGGGACTATTCGCTCGTCTATCTCGGCCAACTGATCGGGATCGCGCTGATGTTCTGCGGCTTCACGTTCGCGGGCCGGAAGATCGAGCCCGTCCCGGCCCGCCCGCCTGACCGCGCCCTCGAACGCCCGGCGCTGGCGAGATGACGATCGACGGGGACGCGCTGCGGAGCCATGCCCGGGAGGTGACCCAGGACCGTTTCCTGCGCAAGCAGGGCCGGTTGCGGCAGCTCAGCCTGCTCGAGCTCGAGGCCGTCGCGGAGATCGTCGACGCGATCGGACAGGGAGTCGCCGACTGCCTGCTGGAGACCGCCGACGGGGACACAGCGGTCGCAACGGTGCTCTCCAGCCTGTACCCGGTCGGAACCGGGGCGGCTCGGGGCTAGACTTTTTGCCGTGTCCCGCACCGGTAGCCCTGTCCGGTTGGTCATCGCGCTGTCCGTCGCCGCCGTCCTGGCGATCTTCCTGCTGTACGTCTCGGTTGCAGGCGGCACGCCGTCGATCCAGCCGAGCCAGCTGCACGGGCGCACTGGTGAGGTCGCACTCGTCGGCAAGGTGACCGGCTCGCCGGCCGGAGACGCGCAGGCGAGCGGGCTTCGCTTCCGGATGCGCGACGTCTCGGGGCAGAGCGCGAGCATTCCGGTCGTCTACCGCGGGTCGGTTCCGGACCTGTTCAAGGTCGGCCGCGAGGTGCGCGTCGAGGGCCGGCTCCGGAACGGGGTCTTCGTCGCCAAGAAGGACTCGCTGCGGACGAAGTGCCCATCCAAGTACGTGGCTAAAAAGAGCACCTAATGCCTGAGCTCGGGCGCGCGGCTCTAGCCCTCTGTCTCGGCCTCGCGCTCTACGCGCTGGTCGCGGGCGCGTACGCGGCGAAGACGAGGCGCCGCCGGCTCGCCCGCTCGGCGCAGAACGCGCTCCTCGCGGCTTTCGGCGCCGCGGGAGTCGCGGCGATCGTCCTGCTGGGCGCGCTCCTGCGCAACGACTTCTCGTTCACCTACGTCGCCGACCACACCAGTCGCGAACTGCCGACGGCGTACACGATCTCGGCGTTCTGGGGCGGGCAGGAGGGCTCGCTGCTCCTCTGGCTCCTGATCCTGACCGGGTTCTCCGCTGCCGCTGTCGCGCTCAGCCGGCGGTCGGCGCCGGAGCTGCTGCCGTGGGTCGTCCCGGTCCTCGGTCTGGTCGCGACCTTCTTCGCCTTCATGCTCGTCGTAGTCTCGAGCCCGTTCGACACACAGCTGGCCCCTACGGACGGCGCGGGGCTGAACCCGAGCCTTCAGAACCCGTACATGATGATCCACCCGCCCTGCCTCTATCTGGGCTACGTGGGGCTCACGATCCCGTTCGCGTTCGCGATGGGCGCGCTGCTCTCGCGCCGCGCCGACGAGCTCTGGATCGTCGCGACGCGCCGCTGGACGCTCTTCGCCTGGACGGCGCTGGGGATCGGGCAGCTCCTGGGCTCGCACTGGGCGTACGTCGAGGTGGGGTGGGGCGGCTACTACGCGTGGGATCCCGTCGAGAACGCCGCGCTGATGCCGTGGCTGGCCGCGACGGCCTTCCTGCACTCGGTGATGATCCAGGAGAAGCGCGGGATGCTGAAAGTCTGGAATGTCCTGCTCGTGATCCTCGGGTTCACGCTCGCGCTCTTCGGGACGTTCCTCACGAGGTCGGGCGTGATCAGCTCGATCCACTCCTTCACGCAGAGCCCGCTCGGCGGTTGGTTCCTCGGCTTCATCTGCCTGATCACCGTCGGGTCGGTCGCGCTCGTCATCTCGCGGCTCCCTCTGTTGCGCTCGAAGACCCGTATGGAGTCGCTCGTCTCGCGCGAGGCGACGTTCCTCTACAACAACCTGCTGCTGGTCGCGCTCTGCCTGACGATCCTCTGGGGCGTCGTGTTCCCGCTGCTCTCCGAGGCCGTCCACGGTGAGCAGATCACGGTCAGCAGCCCGTACTACAACTTCTTCCTGCGCGTCTTCGGGATACCCCTCCTCCTGCTGATGGCGATCGGCCCACTCGTTGCGTGGCGGCGCGCTTCGCTCCGCTCGCTGGGACGGAGCTTTGCGTGGCCGGCCGGGCTCGCGCTCGTCGTCGGAGCGGTGCTCTTGATCCTCGGCGCCGGCTCGTCGTGGATCGGGCTCGTCGCGTACACGTTCTCGGCGTTCGTCCTCGCCTCGATCGGCTACGAGTTCGTGCGCGGGACGCGGGCTCGTCGCGCGTTGACGGGTGGGACGTGGCTCGCCGCATTCGTAGAGCTCGTGGGCCGCAACAGGCGCCGCTATGGCGGCTACATCGTGCATGCGGCGATCGTCTTGCTCGCGATCGGAATCGTCGGGTCGAGCGCATACGACACCGTGCGCGAACGCACGCTTTCGCCCGGCCAGACGATGGCAGTCAGCCACTACGACGTGAGGTACGACCGGCTCGTCAAGCGCGATGGCCCGAACGCGACCGAGTTCCGGGCGATCCTCGATGTCGAGAAGAACGGGCACAGCGTCGGCGCGCTCGAGTCCGGCAAGAACTCCTACCGCGCCGAGCAGCAGACTTCGAACGAGGTCGGCATCCGGTCGGATCGCCTGACCGGCGAGGATCTGTACGTGATCACCGACAAGATCAACCCGAACGGGACGATCGCCTTCAAGGTGTTCGTCAAGCCGCTCGTGAACCTGATCTGGATCTCCGGGGTCGTGTTCCTGATCGGCTCGTTGGTCGCTCTCTGGCCGAGCGCGGCCGAGCAGCGACGCCTTGCCCTGCGCTACCGCGAGCTGCGCGCACTGGCCAGAGCATGACGGCGCTGGCGCTGGCGGCCGGGGCGGTGCTCGCCATCACGTGCGTGGTCTTCGTCGCGCTCCCTTTTCTGCGCGAGCCCGATCCGGCCGAAGATCGCCTCGACGAGCCGGGCGCGCTCGAGCGGCGGGCGCTGGAGCTCGCCGAGGAGCGTGACCGGGCGCTCGGGGCGTTGAAGGAGCTCGAGTTCGACCATCGCACGGGCAAGATCTCGGACGAGGACTACCGGGAACTCGTCGGCCCGCTGCGCGCGCGCGTCGCGGAGGCGCTACGGGCGCTGGAGCCGACGGCGCAGCCGTCTGTCCGCGACGACGGACCGGGGGAGGGGGCTCGGGGGAGCCGAGAGGTTCCCCCGAAGATCGCGAATGGGTAGGCCACGGTGCGCGACCTGCGGGGCGACGCTGCCCAGGAACAGCAAGTTCTGCCCGGAGTGCGGGGCCGCCGTCGGTTCCGGCGACACTGTCGTCCAGGAGGTCCCGCCGACCGAGACGGGGCCAGCGCCGGTCGAGGCGCACGTCTCACAGCGGCAGCTCTTCGGCGTTGCGCCGTCCTCGGTAATGCTCGCGCTCGGAGTCGTCGGCCTGATCCTCGCGATCGTGCTCTTCGCAACCGGGAACTGGCCCTGGGCGCTGATCGCCCTCGGCCTCGGGCTCTTGCTGCTCACCGGCTTCCGCGCCCAGGCCCGCCGCCTCCCGGAGGAGGCGGGCGCTCCGGGCCGCATTTCGCTCGGCGCGCTCACAAGCGTTCGCACGCGCGCCGGGGCCGCCAAGGAGACGATCGCCGCGCACGGCAGCGCGAGGATCGATCTGGCGCGGCTGCGCCGAGAAATGTCCACGTTGGCGAAGGAGCGCGGCGAGCGGGCGCGGGCGCTGGGCGAGGCCGTCTACGCGGAAAACGACGAAGTCGCAGAGGATTCGAAAGCCCGCATCAAGGAGATTGACGACGAGATAGCGTCGAAGGAGGGTCAGATGGCTCAGGTGACGATGGACGCGATGGACAGGATCGGACGCGCGAAGATGCAGGTGCAGCCCACCCAGGTGCTTTCCGAGGGCGTGGAGCTCCCCGACCAGCCGTCGGAGCCGGCCCAGCCGCCCGAGCCGGCGCAGGTGCCCGAGCCGGCCCCGACGCCGGTCCCGGAGCCCTATCCGCCGCCGGACGAGGGCGAGCGCCCGAGGCCGCCGGAGATCCCGGAGCCGAGCCCGACGACGGACTCGGACTAGGGCGAACTCGTCTCCGTCCGAAAAACCAGCTAAAATCCAGCGGCTTTTGCCAGGGGGAGGGACGTCACTCCCTTTCCCGAACCCGTCAACCGATGCCCCGTCGGCTCGCCCTCCTCTTCTTCGTCTGCCTCGTCGTGCTCCTGCCGGCGGCGCTCTCCACGCCCGCGCAGGCGGACCGCATCCAGTCGCTGCAGGCGAAGATCGCCGCTGCGCAGTCTCAGGAGTCGCGCCTGCAGTCCGACATCGGGTCGATCGAGAGCAAGATCCGGACGCTCGAGAGCCAGGTCGGCGGCGTGTCGACGAAGCTCGACGCGCTCGAGCACGATCTCCGGCTCCAGCAGGAGCGGCTGAACCGGATCCGGGCGCTCTACCGCTTCCAGTCCCAGCAACTGGACTCGTTCCAGCACGAGTACAACGTCTCGGTCGACCGGCTGAACGAGCGTCTGATCCAGATGTACGAGTCCGAGGATCCGACGACGCTCGACGTCCTGCTCTCGAGCCAGAGCCTCGGCGACTTCCTCGACCAGGTCGACTACGTCCGTGAGATCGACTCTCAGGACGTGACGATCACGAAGCAGGTGCACGGCGCGCGTGACCGCTGGCGCTCGGTTCGCGCAAAGACGAAGGTAACCAAGGCGCGGGTCGAGTCCGTGACGCGCACGATCGCGGTGCGGACGGTCGAGGTTCGCGCCGTGAAGGAGCGGCTGCTGATCAGCGAGAAGGGCCTCTCCCAACTCAAGGGGCGCAAGAAGACGCAGCTCGCGTCGGTGCAGGAGAGCAAGGCCGAGTACCTCCACGAGGTCGCGGGGCTCCAGGCCTCGAGCAGCCAGGTAACGGCGACTCTGCAGGCGTCGGGCTCGTCCAGCTACGACTCGTCGCCGTCGTCCAGCGGGTTCATCTGGCCGGTCAGCGGGCCTGTCGTGAGCGGCTTCGGCATGCGCTGGGGCCGCATGCACGAGGGGGTCGACATCGCG
>Ga0070683_100003109_pt1 | contig 13374 bp, 14 predicted proteins | sample KBSC713LmetaG_FD_64662 | JGI IMG/M metagenome (GOLD analysis project Ga0070683, IMG submission 64662) | Corn rhizosphere microbial communities from Kellogg Biological Station, Michigan, USA - KBS C7.1-3L metaG | ecosystem: Host-associated > Plants > Roots > Rhizosphere ...
CGTGATCGCCTTCGGCGTCACCGTGACGCTGACCCGGGTCGGCGGCTGCGGCCGGTGTTCGTTGGGGTGGCTCTCCGAGCCGCATCCGGCCGTGAGTAGTCCCAGCGCGACGACGACGCAGCCCGCGGCGAAGGCTCTGCCTCTCCCACTTCCCATCGGGGCGGAATCTAGCCGAAGGGCAAGTCGACTACGCGAGCCGTAACGCCATCTTCACCTACGAGCAGCTCGGCGCCGGGCTCGGCCTCGCGCCGCACGATCGCCAGCCCGATCGCTCCGTGGGCGGGGGAGACGCAGCTGCTGCCGAGCTTGCCGACCTCCTTCTCGCCGAGCGAGAGGGTTGCGCCGGGGCCAACGGGCGCGCTGAGCCGGAGGCCGCGAAGGTGCCGGTTCGGCTTGCCCTTGTAGTGGAGGCGGGCGACGGTCTCCTGGCCGATGTAACAGCCCTTCTCGAAGTTGACCGCGCGCTCGACGATTCCCGCCTCGGCGGGCATGGTCGCTGTGTCCATCTCGCTGCCAAAGCGTGGCGACCCGTTCTCGACCCGAACGATCTCGGCCGCGGCGGGGTCGACCGCCGGGGCGCCGGCCGCGGCGAGCGCGGCGCTCAGCCGCTCGCGATCCTCGGCACGTGGGATCAGGTCGATGCCCAGCGTCGTGCCGACCGCGGGACACTCGATTCCATCGATCGCGATCTCCTCATAGCAGTACTCGGGCAGGGGAGAGGAGCCGGCCAGCTCGGCGCTGCGCGGACCGATCAACGAAACGATCGCCCGCGCGGCGCCCGCGTCCCCCACATCCGCATCGCGCCCGACCTTGTACATCTCTAGATGCCGCTTGGCAGCGGCAATGGCCTCAGGCTCCGTATCGATCCAGATCTTCTCCCGGTCCACCATCAGCACCCGCATATCGGCCTGCATGTGCCCCTTGCGATCGAGCAACGCCGCATAGCAGCCCTCGCCAGGAGCAAGCGCCTCGATGTCGTTGGTCAGCTGCCCTTGCAGGTACTCCGCCGCTTCCGATCCCGTCACAAGCAACTTGCCCCGATCGGAGCGGTCGAGGACGCCACATTCCTCCCTTAGCTGCCGGTATTGCGCATCGAGCTCCACTGTCACGGCTTGAGCCATTGACCAATTCTAGGAAGCGGCTGACATTGGCATCCGGGATGACCTCGGCCGAGCCTCCCCGCTGTTGCTCGGACGAGGTCATCCCGGATGCCTCTGCCACTTGCTTTTTAGATCTGTCTAAACTCTTTAGACGTGCCTAAAACCTCCGAGGCCATAGAGGACTACGCCAAGGCGATCTACATGCTCTCGCAGCAGCGTAGGGGCCCAGTCCTCAACGGCGAGGTCGCCCAGCGTTTGAGCGTCACGCCGGCCACCGCCACCTCGATGCTGAAGAAGCTCGGCGAGCTGGGCCTGGTCGATTACCTCCCTTATAAGGGCGTAACGCTCACCCCCGCGGGAGAGAAGGTCGCGCTCGAGGTGATCCGCCACCACCGCCTGATCGAGGCCTACCTCTCCGAGGCGCTCGGCATGCCCGACGATCGCGTCCACGAGGAGGCCGAGGTGCTCGAGCACTACATCTCCGAGGAGCTCGAGCTGCTGATCGCGGCCAAGCTCGGCGAGCCGAGCCACGACCCGCACGGCACGCCGATCCCCGGCCCCGACCTGAGCCTGCCGGCCGAGGAGGCGAAATCGTGAAGCCGCCGGTTACCGAGGCGGCGCGGGTCGAGGACGTCCTCCCCGGCGAGGCCGCGGTCGCTCGCGCCGCCCGCCGCTCGCTCGACGGCCACGCCCGTGGCTTCTCGCGCATCTGGCCCTTCCTCGGGCCCGCCTTCATCGCCGCCGTCGCCTACATCGATCCCGGCAACTTCGCCACCAACATCGCCGGCGGCGCCAAGTTCGGCTACCTGCTGCTCTGGGTCGTGCTTGGGGCGAACCTGATCGCGATGGTCGTGCAGACCCAGTCGGCGAAGCTGGGGATCGCGACCGGCAAGAACCTCGCCGAGCTCTGCCGCGAGCGCTTCTCCCGCCGTTCCTCGATCGGCCTCTGGCTGCAGGCCGAGCTGGTGGCGATGGCCTGCGACATCGCCGAGGTCGTCGGCGCCGCGCTCGGGCTCAACCTGCTCTTCGGGATCCCGCTCTTTCCCGCCGGCGTGATCGCCGGTGCCGGGGCTTTCGCGATCCTCGCCCTGCAGCAGAAGGGCTTCCGCCGGCTCGAGGCCGGGATCACGGTCCTGGTCGGAGTCGTCGTCGCCTCCTTTGCCTTCGAGCTTTTCGATGCGAGCCCCAACGCCGGCGAGATCGGCCGCCACCTGGTCGTTCCCGGCTTCGCCGGCACCGAGAGCATCCTGCTCGCCACCGGGATCATCGGCGCGACCGTGATGCCGCACGTGATCTACCTGCACTCGGCGCTGACCCAGAAGCGGGTGGTCGGTCGCGACGACTCCGAGCGGCGCAAGATCCTTGGCTTCGAGCGGGTCGACGTCGTCATCGCGCTCTCGCTCGCCGGCCTCGTCAACCTCTCGATGATGATCGTCGCCGCCGCGCTCTTCCACGGCAGTGGCCTGACCGGCGTCGACTCGATCGACGGCGCCTTCGAAGGTTTCAAGACCCTCGTCTCTGACCGCGCCGCCACCGTCTTCGGCATCGCCCTGCTCGCCTCCGGCTTTGCCTCCTCCTCCGTCGGCACGATGGCCGGCCAGGTGGTGATGCAGGGCTTCATTCGGCGCCGTATCCCGATCTTCGTTCGCCGCGCGATCACCTTGGCTCCGGCCCTGATCGTGCTCGCGATCGGGATCGACCCCACCGACGCTCTGGTCGCCAGCCAGGTCGTCCTCTCCTTTGGCATTCCCTTCGCCCTGGTGCCCCTGCTGATGCTGACCTCGAGCAAGAAGGTGATGGGGGCGCTGGTCAATCCCGGCTGGCTGACCGGTGTCGCCGGCGTGCTCGCGGCGATGATCATCGCCTTGAACGTCTTCCTACTGCAGCAGGTGTTCTTCGGCTAGGGCGGCAAGACTGCGATCAGCCTCCGAGGAGCTTTGCGGCCAGCTCGGGGAGTTCCCTTGCCATGCGGGAGCGGGGGACTATGAGGTCGACCCCGGCTGTTTCGGCGCGCTGCTTGGTCTCGACATCGACGTGCGAGTAGTAGCCGAGGACGGGGATCTCGGTGGCTACCAACACCTCAGGGCTCTCGGCTTCGAGGTCGGCGACGATCAAGTCGATGCCGTCGGGTGGGCCGGCGGCCAGGCCGGGCGCCATCGTCACCTCGTGGCCGGCAGCGCGCAGCATCGCCTCGACCTTGCTGCCGAGCAGGAGGTCGGAGGAGATCGCGAGGACGCGCGCCACTAGATCGAGCGGCGTTCGCGGAACTCCTCGCGAACGCTCTCGGGGCGGCCCCACATCTGCACGACCTCGGAGCGGCCCTCGCGCACCTCGCGCAGCTGCATCTCGCCACCGACGCCGTCGGCGTCGAGCTTTGCCAGCACGCCCTTGACGGTCTCCGCGGCGGCGGCGTGGCCGAAGTTGTGGGCGACGACCAACCGCCAGTCCCAGTCGGCCTTCGAGTAGGGCCGGGCGTTGACCTGGCTCAGCGCCACGGCGCAGTCGACGTAGCGGCTCTCGTCCTCGATCCGCAGATCGAGTTCGAGGTCGGTCCAGTCGGGCGGCATCGCGTCGAGCACCTGCTGGAAGTCGGCTGCCAGGCTCACGGTTGCAAGCCTAGCTCGAACGCCGCCCCCACATCGAGGGGGCGTTCGAGCAGGCCGTGTTCGAGGTCCCAGGCGGCCCAGGCTCTGAGCACGGCTGGATCGAACGGCTTCGGATCGAGGTCGGGAAGCAGGGCGTTGAGCTGGGCCTGCTGTTCGCCGCGCTCGAGGCTGGGGACTTCGGCGAGCAGGTCGTCGAGGGCGCGCTTGGGGTCGTGGACGGTCAGTTCGTAGCCCCGCGTCGTCGCCGCCAGCACCGATTCGACCAGCTTGGGACTGTGCTCGATCGTCTTCCGTGTGGCGACGAGCACCAGCTCCGGGTAGGGCGGGGCGCCGTATTCGTTGACCTTGAAGATCCGGATCGGCACTCCCTGCCGGCGCAGGGCGACCCCCTCGGCGTTCCAGAAGCCGGTCGCGGCGTCGACCTTGCCGGCGGCGAGTGCGGAGATCGCGTTGAAGCCGATCGTCACCCGCTTCACCCTGGCCGGGTTGCCGCCGTCGGCGCTCACCTCGGAGTCGACCACGGCTTCGTCGGAAGGGAGCCCGGTGACGCCGACGGTGCGGCTTTCGAGGTCTTTCGGGTGGGTTATGCCGCGACCGCCGCGGGCGATCACCGCGGCCAGCGGTCGCTGAACCAGCGGCATCGTGCCGAGGAGGTCGATGCCGCGCTCGCGGGCGATGCCGAGGTCGTGGATGTCGAGGATCGCGAAGTCGACGCGGCCGGCGGCGAGCAGCTTCGGCGCGTCGGTCGATTCGCCCGGCTGGCGGATCGTCAGGTCGACGCCTTCGTCGCGGTAGAAGCCTTCGTGCTGCGCTGCGTAGATGCCGGAGTGGACCGCGTTCGGGGTGAAGTCGAGCACCAAGCTCGCGCCGCTAGGCGCGCCCGGTTCAGCGCCGCTCCCGCCGCAGCCGGCAAGGCCGGCAAGCAGAGAGGCGGCCGCCAGCAGCGCGGCAACCAACTTCATAGAGCCCGGGAAGCTAATTCATTCGAGCAATATGGGTAGACTGGCGCCGCCCAGTCGAATCAGGGAACTAGGAGGAGAGAGAGTGCAGGAACGCGGACTACCGGCATACCTTGCTGAGCTAATAGGCACCTTCTTGTTGGTGTTCTTCATCACCAGCGTCGTGGTGCTTTTCGTCTCGACCGGCGAACAGGCCCAGTTCGGGTCCGACTTCGCGGTCATCGGCCTTGTCCATGCCTTCCTGCTCTTTGGCCTGATCGTCATGTTCGGCGTGGTCAGCGGTGGGCACTTCAACCCCGCGGTGACGCTTGCCGCCTGGGCGATCAAGCGGATATCGACGCTCGACGGGATCATCTACATGCTGGCCCAGCTTTCGGGTGGTGTACTCGGCGCCCTGCTCTGTAAGGGGCTGCTGCTCGACGAGGGTCGCGCCACCCATTACGGCGCCGCCTCGGTCAGCGAAATCCTCGGCAACAACTTCCGTGGCTCGATCGTCGAGGCGATCGGCACCTTCTGCCTGGTGCTCGTGATCCTCGCCGCGGTCTACTCGCGCAAGAGCTTCAAGGAGTGGGCACCGCTGGCGATCGGCACCACGCTGGGCTTCATCGTCATGGTCGGCGGCCCGCTGACCGGCGGCTCCTTCAACCCCGCCCGCTGGTTCGGCCCGGCGCTGGTCGGCAACGAATGGGGCGGTGTCTGGCCCTACCTGGTCGGCCCGATCGTCGGCTCGCTGCTTGCGGCCGCGGTCTTCCGCTTCGTGATCGAGAAGGGTGGCCTGCCGCCCACCGAGCCGGCGGAGCCGGTGCGGCCCCCGGTCGAGAAGTACTCCGAGGGCGCCCGCTAAGGGCGACGGCCCTCGGGCCTCCGATTCGACTAGCTTGAGACCGGGCCGGCATTGCCGGCCCGGTGCTTTCTTGCAGTAGCTTGAGCAGGGTGCGCCGGGTCACTTTCTCGCGGAACTACACGCTCTCGCTCTCGCGGACCTGCCAGTGCTACTGCAAGTACTGCGCTTTCGCCACCCACCAGGCGCACATCCGCTCGCCTGAGGAGGTCGAAGGGCTGCTCGATGAGGCGCTGAAGCGCAACGTCAAGGAGTTGCTGGTGCTGACCGGCGAGCGGCCCGAGGTCAACCCCATCGTTGCCGCCAAGCTGGCGGAGTGGGGGCACGAGGACTTCACCTCTTACGTCGTCTGGTCTTGCGAACGGGCGCTTGAGCGGGGCATGCTGCCGCATACGAACATCGGCGTGCTGGACCACAACGATTTGGCGAGGCTTCGGGAGGTCACGGCTTCGCAGGGGCTGATGCTGGAGTCGGTGTCCGAGCGGCTGATGGAGACCGTTCACGCCGGGTCGCCGACGAAGCATCCGGCGCGGCGACTGGCGACGATCGAGGCTGCGGGGGAGCTGAAGATCCCGTTCACGAGCGGGATCTTGGTTGGGATTGGGGAGACGCAAGAGGAGCAGGTCGAATCGCTCGAAGCGTTGGCCGAGTTGCACCAGGAGTACGGGCATCTCCAGGAGGTGATCTTGCAGAACTTCGTGCCGCATCCGCGGTACTACGGGGCGGAAGTTGCCGACATCGCCGATGAGGCGGCGCGCGAAAGGTGGGAGGAGGGCGGGGGCGCCCCTCCTCTTGCTGGGTTTTTCGCCAGTGAGGTTGGAGGGCCGTCCGAGGATGTTGAGGGGGCGAAAAAGAGGACGCCGCTGGGAGGAGGGGCACCCCCGCCCTCCTTGCCGGCTTGGGCGAGCGCTGTTGGCGTTGAGGACATCAAGCGGTTGATTTTGGAGTGCAAGCGGTTGATGCCGGATGTGGGGGTGCAGGTGCCGCCGAATCTGTCGGACAGCTGGGGGGAGCTGGTTGAAGCGGGTGCGACTGATCTTGGTGGGCTATCCGCGAACGGAGATCACATCTCTCCGGAGCACGCGTTCCCGAGCCCGCACGAGGTTCGTAAGAGTCTGGCGCCGAAGGGGTATGCGCTGACCGAGCGGTTGTGCGTGTACCCGCAGTACATGGACCCAGAGTGGATGGAGCAAGGGGTCCTCGATGTGATCAAGCTGAAGTACTGGAGCTTCATTCCGCGGAGCGGGTCCGGGCGTCGGCGGGACGAGACGATCGACAGCGAGTTGGCGCCACAGGCGATCGAGAAGGGGCGAGAGGGCAAGGATCTCTCGGAGGATGAGCTGACGGCACTGTTTGCCGAGACGCGCCCCGAGGTGATTGAGGAGATGCGGGTTGCGGCGGATGAGCTTCGGCAGGAGCTCGCTGGGGACCGGGTCACCTTCGTGGTCAACCGCAACATCAACTTCACCAACATCTGCGTGGTTGGCTGTGCGTTCTGCGGGTTTGGGCAGGGGAAGCGTTCGCCGGATGCTTATGAGGTGTCGGAGGAGGATTTTGCTCAGCGGGTGACCGAAGCGGTTGAGTTCGGGGCCACTGAGCTCTGCATGCAGGGAGGCATCCATCCGGATCTGACGCTGGAGGAGTACGGGAAGTGGTTGCGACTGGCCAAGGATGTAGCGCCGCAGTTGCACCTGCACGCCTACTCGCCGATGGAGGTCCACTACATGTGCGAGCGCTCGCACAAGGGGCCGGACGAGGTCTTCGAGTACCTGATCGAGTGCGGGCTGGGGTCGACGCCGGGGACCGCGGCGGAGGTGCTCGACGATGGGGTGCGGCAGCGGATCTCGCCGAACAAGCTGCCGGCGCAGCGCTGGGTCGAGATCATCGAGGCCTCGCACCGGGCCGGCCTGCGCTCGACCTCGACCGTGATGTTCGGCCACATCGAGGAGCCGCGCGAGCTGGCCCGCCACATGCGGGTGGTGCGGGCGCTGCAGGAGCGCACCGGCGGCATCACCGAGTTCGTGCCGCTCAGCTTCATCCCCTTCAACACGATGCTCGGGCGCACCCACGGGATCGAGGAGATCTCCGACGAGGAGAACCTCAAGCACACCGCCGCCTTTCGCCTGGCGCTGGGCAAGACGATCCCCAACCTGCAGGCAAGCTGGGTCAAGATGGGCCTCGACGCCGCCACCGAGGCGCTGCGCTGGGGGGTCAACGATCTCGGCGGCACGCTGATGGAGGAGAACATCTCGCGCATGGCCGGCTCGCAGCACGGCGTCCGGCTCGACCCCGAGCAGCTGATCGGCGCCGCTCGTGCCGGTGGGCGCGAGCCTGCTCAGCGCACGACGCTCTACGAGATAGTTGAGACCTATTGAGTAACCGCCTATCTTGGGCGTATCGCTTCGTGGTTCTCATTGGGGGGAAGGTTTCCGGCGCTTGGCGTCTTCGGGCTGCCTGCGCTGAGCGTGGCGATCGCGCTGTTCGTGCTCTGGGGCCTGCGGCCGTGGGAAAACAACTCGGCTGAGCCTCGTGAGGTTCCCTTGGGCATCGAGGCGGCGGTTGGCGGTGGCAAGGCGCTGCCGGTGCCATCGACTGCTCATGTGGGGGCCGGTGTCGAGGCGCCGGCTGGGCCTGGGGTTCAGCCGGCGCAGCGGGCGAGCGGCGACGTTGGCCCGGGCCCAAACCCGAGCCCGGCTCGATCGCCGAGCAATGTCGCTGTAGTTCCGGCCCGGGCCGTCGCGGTTGCCGAGACGCCGTCGTCTCCGACGGGCTCCGCGCCTGAATCGGGGGCAGGCGAAGAGGTCCCCTCTGTCGGAACAACGGCCGGGGAGGTTCCGCCAGAGGGCCCCCCTTCGCCCGTCGCGGCTCCGGTGGGGACCGGCGGCGGGTCGGCCAAAGGGCCGGTCGCTGCGGGCGGCAAACCACCCGTGGTCGAAAGCTGCGAAGGGGACGAATACGTGATCGCGGTTACCTTCCTCGACGAAGAATCGACGGTGGAGGAAGCTCCGGTTGAGATCGTGCTGACGAAGCTCAACGAAGACGGCACGACGGACGAACTTCAGCTCGAAGGTGACCTCAGCGACGTTCGCGCTCTGGCTTCGACGCTCGAAGCGGAAGGGAACTGCGTGACGGTTGAGATTGCGCAGCCCGAAGGGGAAGAAAGCTCGGAAGAAGTCTCAGAAGCCGGTGAAGAAGCGTCGGAACCGGAGGACGAAGTGACCGTGCCCGCAGAATCTGCGTCTCCCTGAGTCGCGATGAGGGCGATGCTCCTGGGGCGGGCGGGAGAGCCGCTGCGGGCCGCCGAGCTGCCGGAGCCGCGGGCGGGGGCGGGCCAGGTGCTGATCTCGGTTGGTGCTTGCGGGGTCTGCCGCACCGACCTGCACATCGTCGACGGCGAGCTCGACAAGCCGAAGCTGCCGCTGGTTCTGGGGCACCAGATCGTCGGCGAGGTGGTCGAGGCCGGCGAGGGAGCAGAGCGCTTCGAGCCCGGGCAGCGGGTTGGCGTGCCGTGGCTTGGTTGGACCTGCGGCGAGTGCCGCTACTGCCGCTCGGGGCGGGAGAACCTCTGCGATCGCGCCCGCTTCACCGGTTACGACATCGACGGCGGCTACGCCGAGCTGGCCGTCGCCGACGAGCGCTTCTGCTTTCCGATCCCCGCGGGTTACCCGGACGAGCAGGCCGCGCCGTTGCTCTGTGCCGGGCTGATCGGCTACCGGGCGCTGCGCCTGGTCGGCGACGCGGAGCGGGTCGGCTTCTACGGCTTCGGCGCCGCCGCCCACATCCTCTGCCAGGTGGCGGTGCACCAGGGTCGGCGCGTTTTCGCCTTCACCCGCGAGGGCGACACGGAGGGTCAGGCCTTCGCTCGCGAGCTCGGAGCGGAGTGGGCGGGATCGTCCGACGAGGCGCCGCCGGAGCAGATCGACGGCGCGATCGTCTTCGCCCCGGTCGGCCCGCTGATGACGACCGCCCTGCGTGCCAGCGCCAAGGGCGCCCGCATCATCAGCGCCGGCATCCACATGAGCGACATCCCGAGCTTTCCCTACGAGCAGCTCTGGGGCGAGCGCACCCTGGGCTCAGTCGCGAACCTCACCCGCCAGGACGGCGAGGAGTTCCTGGCGATCGCGCCCGAAGTTCCGGTTCGCACCGAGGTAGAGCTGCACCCACTCGAGGACGCCAGCGAGGCAATCGAGTCGATCCGCAGCGGCCGCCTGCGGGGTGCCGCAGTGCTGCGAGTCGGTCCCGGTAGGGGTTCCGCTTAACTTTTTCGGTGAGACGGCGTCTGCTGGCGCCGCAGGGAATTGCCGAAAAAGTGCAAGACGCTCCACCCCTACCGGGACCGACTCGCTCCTCAGCGAAACAGGTCCTCGGAGGCGGGGCGACGGAGGGCCACTGCGCCGGGGCCATCCTCCGAGGTGACGAAGCGGTCAAGGCCACGAAGGATGACCACGGGGATGCTGCTGTCCTTGCCGCGGACCAGGTCAGCGGCTGCCGCCGCCTCGTCGGCTACCGCGATCACGGTCGCCTCGAGCTCTCTGCCGTGAGCGTCTCGTCGACCACGCCAGTCGTCGAGCGGCTGTATCCCCGCGCAGCCAATCGTCACCTCGGCTTGCCCCAATCGCCACGGTCGCCCGAAGCTGTCGCTGATCACGACACCGATGTCCGGCCCCTGGCCAACGATTTCGTCACGAATGCGCCGCGCCGACGCATCGGGGTCCTCTGGCAGCAGGCAGACCGTGTCGTTCTCGGGCACGTTGGACGTGTCGATGCCCGCGTTCGCGCAGACGAAGCCATGGTGCGTCTCGGTGATCAGGACGCCCCGCTCGGCCCGCAGCACCTCGCTGCTCTCTTCGAGGATCAGTTCGACCAGAGCGGGCTCCTTGCCCAGCACGGCTGCGAGCTTGCGCGCCTCCGCGCCGGGGATGACTGAGCTGAGGCGGCGGGTCTGGCCCTCCGCCTTCGAGACGACCTTCTGGGAGATCACGACGATGTCGCCGTCCTCCAGCTCAATGCGCTCGACGATCAGCTGACCGAGGCTCGCGCCGGCTTCGACCTCCGGCAGGCCCTCGACTCCGATCGCTGTGAGGCTGCTCATATCCCCAGCGCCTTCGCCGTGCGCTTGGCTCGGCCGCGGTTGCGCTCCACGGCCATGGTCAGGGCGACGATGTCGGCCGGGGTGTCGAGGTCGAGTGCCAGCGAGGGCAGCTCCTCGACGTTGAAGGGAACGCCGGCCGCGCGGGCGGCGGCGACGTGGCGGGCGCAGCTGCCCTCGCCGAAGGAGGGCTCGATGGCGTCGGGGGGCGAGAGCGCGAGGGCGTTGGTGCCGGTGCCGTGGCGGTCGGGGACGATCGCCACGTAGCGCTCCGGCATCCCGGTCAGCAGGCGCTCGAGCTCGCGCGGCGCCAGCAGCGGGCAGTCGATCGGCAGCAGGACGACGCGGCGAGCGCCCAACTCAACCGCCCACTCGATGCCCGCCAGGGTCGCCCCGGAATGACCGCCCTCGTCGGGGTCGGGCAAGACGAGGGCACCCCGTGCAATCGAGATGTCGGTTGCGCGGGGCTCGCTGGTGACGACGATCGTGCGCTCGATTGAGCGCGTCTCTTCGATCGCCTCGAGCACGTCTCCCAGCATCGCCTCCGCCAACTCGGCGCGGTGCGTTGCGCCCATGCCCGGCGCCAGCCGCTGCTTGGCCGCGGCGAAGCGCTTGACCGGCAGGATCGCGGTCGCGTTCAAGCTGCGGGGGAGGGGGAGTCAGGCACCTTCGACGAGGCTAGCGGCGTAGTCGAGGACGATGCGTCCCAGTCGCACCCGGCCGGCGGCGCCGTCCATCAGCGTTGCCGTGGCCACGGTCGGGATCTCCGTCGGCGGCGGGTCCGGGTCGCCCTCGTCGACGACCATCGCGTCGATCAGGCCGGCGTAGAGCGAGGCGACCCCGGCAGCGGTCGAGGGGCGGCCCAGGGCCTGCATGAAGCGCTCGGTCGGCCCCTTGACCACCTGGCCGGCGACGAAGGGGCTGACCGCAATTACCGGCACGCCGAATTGGCGGATCGCCTCGCGCATCGCCGGCACGGCCAGGATCGGGCCGATGCTGATCACCGGGTTGGAGGGGCCGATCACGATCGCCTCGGCCGAGCGCAGCGCCTCCAGCGCCTCCTTGCTCGGCTCGGCCTCGGCGATGCCGTCGAGCTCGACCCCGTGCACCTCGGGCCGGCCGCCGTCGACGATCAGATATTCCTGCAGGCCGCGCATGCCGGCCGCGGTGTGCACCTTGGTCCGCACTGGCGTCTCGCACATCGGCAGCACCTTCGCCTCGACCCCGAGCGAGCGGGCGATTTGGGCCTGGGCGGCGCTGTAGCTGCCGCCTTCCTCGACGAACTGGCGGCGGTAGAGACAGGCGGCGAGGTCACGATCGGAAAGCCCGAACCAGCTCGGCACGCCGAGCTTGGTCAGGCGCTCGAAGACGGTGAAGCTGTCGTCGCGCAGTCCCCAGCCGCGCTCCTCGTCGATTTCGCCGCTGAGCCAGTAGGTGACGAGGTCGGGGTCGGGGGAGACGTGGACGCCGAGGGTCTCGATGTCGTCGCCGGTGTTGGCGATCACGGAAAGGTCGGAGCCGATCTCCTCCTGCATCCCGGCCGCGAGCTTGGCGCCGCCGGTGCCGCCGGCGAGCAGGACAACTCTCATCGCCGTGCCACTCGCTTGGCTTTGCGACTTTCGCTCAAGCCCAGTGGTCGGAGTCGGGCAGGTTGGTCAGCTTGATCCCGGCGTGAGCCTTGTAGCGGGTGTTGACCGAGATCAGCAGGGGGGTGAGCTGCTCGACGATGCGGGCCATCTCCAGGGCGCCGGCGTTGACCGGGCGCAGGCCTCCGATCAGCTCGATCAGCCGCGCCACCCGCGCCTTGTCGGCCTTGCGGTCGCCGCAGACCAGCACGTCCTCGTCGAGCTCGGCGTTGGGGTCGGCGAGCGTGGGCGCGCCGACCGTGTGCAGGGCGGCGACGACGGTGACCCCCTCGGGGACCATCTCCTGCGCCTGCTGGGCGGCAGAGCCCTGCCAGACGCCGAGCGAGCGGGTCGCCTTGCCGCTGACCGCGGCGGCGAGCGGCACCGTGCAGTCGACCAGGATCTGTCCCGGCTGCAGCGCCTCGCGCAGGTTGTTGAGGTTCTCCGACTGGGCGCGGAAGGGGACGGTGAGGAAGACGATCTCGGCCTGCTTGGCGGCCTCCTCGTTGAGCATCCCCTCGATCTGGGCGCCCGGGGCCTTCTCGCGCAGCTTCGCCGCCGCCTCCTCAGCTCGCTCGGCCGAGCGCGATCCGAGCACGATCGGCGCTCCGGCCAGGGCCCAGCGCAATGCCAGGCCGACACCGAGGGCGCCGGTGCCGCCGATGATCGGGATGGTGGGGAGCTCGGCCACGGGTCGGCCAGTCTATGCTCCCCGGCGCATGAGGCTGGAGGGACGCAAGGCACTCGTAACCGGCGGCGCCAGCGGCATCGGCGCCGCGATCGCCGCCCGCCTCGCCGCCGAGGGCGCCGAGGTCTGGGTCGGCGACATCAATACCGGGGGCGCCGAGAAGGTAGCCGGCGAGGTCAACGGTCACCCCGTCGAGCTCGACGTGACCGACTTGGAGTCCGCCCGCGCAGCGGTCGAGGCCGCCGGCGGCACGCTCGACATTCTCGTCAATAACGCCGGCACCGACGAGTTCGGCTTCTTCACTTACACCACGCCCGAGCAGTGGCAGAAGGTGATCGCGATCAACCTCGGTGGCGTGCTCAACTGCACCCACGCGGCGTTGCCGGGCATGCAGCAGGCCAAATACGGCCGCATCCTCAACATCTCTTCTGAGGCCGGCCGGGTCGGCTCCAAGGGCTCGGCGGTC
>Ga0070683_100003117_pt1 | contig 13361 bp, 13 predicted proteins | sample KBSC713LmetaG_FD_64662 | JGI IMG/M metagenome (GOLD analysis project Ga0070683, IMG submission 64662) | Corn rhizosphere microbial communities from Kellogg Biological Station, Michigan, USA - KBS C7.1-3L metaG | ecosystem: Host-associated > Plants > Roots > Rhizosphere ...
GGATTGATGAAGGCAGTCGAGAAGTTTGAGTATCGGCGCGGATACAAATTCTCGACCTATGCCACCTGGTGGATTCGTCAGGCGATTACCCGGTCCATTGCCGACCAGGCGCGCACGATTCGAATTCCCGTGCACATGATTGAGACGATTAACAAGCTCTTACGCGTGCAAAAACAGCTTGTTCAGGAATACGGGCGAGAGCCTACACCTGAGGAAGTAGCTGAGGAAGTTTTGCTACCAGTGGATCGGGTTCGGGCAGTGCTAAAGATGGCACAGCAACCGATCTCACTGCAGTCACCGGTGGGCGAGAGCGAGGAAACTAATTTTGGCGACTTCATCGAAGACAGGGGTGCCGAAAACCCCAGCGACATGACTGCGATCGTTCTGCTCAAGGAGAAGATCAAGGATGTTCTGGAAACGCTCACGGACCGGGAACGGCAAGTCCTCGAACAACGATTTGGACTCGTGGACGGATACAGCCGAACGTTGGAAGAAGTAGGAAGGCAGTTCCAAGTGACTCGCGAGCGGATCCGGCAGATTGAGGCAAAGGCGTTACGCAAAATGCGGCATCCAACCCGGATTCGGCAGTTGGAAGGTTTTCTTGAAGCGCCAGGAATTTGACACAACTTTCGACCGCGTTGGAGCGCAACTTCGAGGCATGCAGACTGTTGAATCGGATGGACAACATGGAACCTCAAGATGACAAAGAGCTATGGGACATTCTCGGCCAGCTTCCTAAACCCACGCTTTCGCCATTTTTTTCTCGGAATGTCCTGAGAAAAATTCGGCAGGAACCGAATCGCTTCGAGCGGGTACGGAACTGGTTCGGCGTGCGAAAGATTATTGGAGCGTCGGCGGTGGCGGCGGTCTTTGTTGCAGTTGCTCTTGTCATGCATTATCCGGGTCCGCGAACAACGTCTTCCAGCGACTCAGATGTAGTGGCTAAAGTCGATCCACAGGATTATGACGTCGTGGCTGATCTGGATGCATTGATCGCCTGGGATGAAAATAGTGTGTGGGAAGATAGGCCAACCTTGTAAATTCTTCCTCGGTTTGGCTGCTTTCGCCCTGTCTTGCGCTTCCGCGCAAGCTCAGCCGCAACAGCATCACGGCGGCCCAGCTGGCCGGCCCCCGCCAATGGCGGCACCTCGTGGACCGGCGCAAATGGCAGCGCCTCACGGGCCGCCGGCGGGCCAACCTCATGGACCGCCTTCAGGTCAGCCTAACGGGCCCTCTTCAAGGCAGAGCGTAAGGGATCGCTGGCTCGCAATGCCCCCAGATGCGCGTCAAAATTTCCAGCGCAATGCAGAACTGTGGATGCAGATGACTCCGGAGCAGCGCAACCTTATGCGTCAACGCGAAAATATGCGAAGGCAGATCCTCACGCACGACGCCGACGCTGCGGTTCGCGACTCAGGTCTTCAACTGAATTCACAGGAGCGCGCTCGATTTGAATCTCGGTACATCCAGGAACGCCGAAAAGTCGAACAATCGCTCCGGCAGCAAATCGAAACGGAGAGGCAAAAGGAAATACCCGCGCTTATTCAGCAGTTGAGAAAAGAATTCCAGATCGACGAGCCGGGTAAAGGCTCTGCGTCCAAACCGGCGCCTTCGCCAAAGTAAGAAAATACACCGCCCGTCTCGCGCCGTTGAATCTCGTCAGCGAAGTTTCCGCTCGAAAAATTAGGCTGGCTCGAAATAGTCGAGCCAGCCTGGTGTGGCTATTCCGGTCAAACTAGTACCGGTAACGATAGGGATAACGATAATGATTGCGGTGATAACGATGGCCGCCATACCGATAGTACGGCCGGTAATAGGATCGATAATAAGGTCTGGCGTAATACCGGTACGGATAATAGTAACCGTAAGGGTAATATCCTCCGTAATAGCCCGGACCGAAGCCGATACTGAAGTAAACTTGAGCATCAGAACGCGTCGTCCCCGCGACCATAAAACCCCCAGCCACGACTGCAATCAACAGAAGTTTCTTCATGATTTCACCTCCGAATAATTTAACAGGGGAATCGCTGGAAAGTTTCCTGGTTATTCGCCACTCGGAAGGTCTGGATACCCCGTGAGGGAGACAGTTTGACCGATGTGCTGATACTCGACATCGCGTAGTCGTAGTGCATCAGCAGTTTTTTCTACTCCTTCTCCTGGGAATGCGATTACCGGTCCTCCTGCTAAAATCGGTCCCAAATAGATCTGCACTTTATCAATGAGCCGCTTGTCGAGCGCCTCACCAAGAACTTCGCTTCCACCCTCGATCAACACGCTGGTGATTCCGCGTTTACCTAGATCCTTCAGCACCGACGCCAATGATTTTCGCTCATAAATCAAAGTTCGGGCGGCAAATTTATCGGATAATACACGAGCTTGGCGTGGTAGCTGACCTGAGCGGGTTAACACAATGCGCCACGGTTGCCGCGCCCGGCGAACGCCGCGGGCCGTCAAACGCGGATTGTCAAATCGGACCGTTCCCGCTCCCACGAGTACGGCGTCCACGCGTGCGCGCATCTGATTTGCTTCGCGCCGAGCATCGCGCCCGGTGATCCATCGGGATTCATCAGGCGGACGCGTCAATCGTCCATCGAGAGACATGCCGCATTTTGCGATCACAAACGGTTGCCCGGTGACGATCCATTTGTTGAACGTTTCGTTAAGACGCGTGCATTCTTCTGCCAAAATCCCAGCTCGCACTTGGACGCCTGCCTTTCGCAATTCGACAATACCTCTGCCGGAGTGCCGCGGATTCGGATCGGTTGCGGCTATGACTACGCTTTTTAGTCCAGCTTTGATTATCGCCTCAGTGCACGGTGCAGTGCGTCCGGCGGTCGAACACGGCTCGAGAGTTACATAGAGCGTAGCACCCGAGGGAATCGATGGGCCGAAATCGCGCAGGCATTCCACCTCAGCATGTGCGCGGCCAGCTTCTCGATGATGTCCTTTCGATACCACGCGATTATCAATCACCAGGACGGCTCCTACCGCGGGGTTGGGGCTTGTCCGGCCGAACGCCTTTTTTGCTTCGACCAAGGCGGCGCGCATGAACGCTTCGTCTCGGTCAATCGTCATGGGCAAGCGAATTAAACAACACGTGCCTGGAGGGATTCGAACCCCCAACCTTCTGATCCGAAGTCAGAAGCTCTATCCAGTTGAGCTACAGGCACTGGTGAAATGTGAATTACCTATTTCACACCAGTGGCGGCGCTCGTCAAAAACTCAGCGACAGACCACCATAACCAGATAGGCGCGGCGCGGGTTCGATTCCGTTGGCAAATACGCGACTATAATATTTCGCATCAGTGAGATTGGAAATGCCACCAATTAAACGTACATACTTGTTGAGGTAAAACTCTCCCGAAAGGGTGAAAACACTGTAGGGAGGAATTTGTGCTTTCGGGATCGCCGCGTTCCCAATATTGGTGTCCTGCCAGAATTGCTGTGATACGTAAACGGCCGTCAAAGCTATGTTGAAACAGTGTTCTCTCTGAAAAGAAATTCCGCCCTTCAATAGAAACTCCGGCGCAAAGGCGGGCGTATTGCCGACGATTGTTCGATCTTCGCCTGGCTGAAGCAGAGCGCTTTCGATAAATTCCGCGTCAAGGAACTGAACGTTACTGAAAGCAATCAACTTGTACGGACGATAATCTGTGGGTAATACGCCGGGCACAGGCGGCGCTTTGGAGTCGACGACCGCTTTAAAGGGCTCGGGTTGCAGCTCGGGCACCGGCGGATGTTGGAAAGGAGCCAGAAAATCGTAGTAGAGTTCGCCTTCCAAACCACGGTGGCGACTGCTGCCAGTATTTAGGATGATGAAATCAGTATTACTGATGTTTTGCGTCTCAGTCCTATTATCGAACAGCATCCAGAACAGCCCGACGTCATACCAAAAGCCTTTATAGGGAGTGCCGTGTACACCTAATTCGAAATCCAGAGAATGGAACGGGTCCGGTATCTCCTCACCGAAAGCGATCGTGCGGCTGGTTCCAGCGATATCGAAAAACCGTGTTGGTCGCCAGCCTGACGACGCGCTGAAATAAGTTTCGTTGTGATTACCGAAATCGTTACCCATTCCAAAACCCCAGAGGGGAACCCAATGGTCGGCGCTAATGCTTGCAGGACCAGTAGGGGGAACGGGTACTAGCCACGGGGCGGCCGCTGAATCGACTTCGACGGTTTCATGATCGAGGCGGAATGAGCCGACCATGTGAAATTTTCCTATGCGAACCAGGTCTTCTATAAAGAATGCCTGGTAGTCTGCGGTCCGCGATTGATCGAGAGGGATGATGTCAGAGGTCGAGCCGCGCGATGCGGTCAAAAAGTCCGGACCGCTGTTTTCTTCGTTAAGCGTGTATCTGATAAACGGCGCATCGCCATGGTAAACAACGCCGCCAAATGTGAGAGCGCTGCCTTTAAAGATGGTGTCGTCTCCCCAAGACTTGCGGAAGCGCATATCAACTCCGCCATTATTGAATGTCTCGTAACCGAATGTGGTACTTGAAGGAAATGGATGGGGCGCTCCCGGAACGTTGTTGGCCGCAGTGCGCGCATCGATCTCCTGATGGGTGTACCAACCTTTGACCTGCAAAAGCCAGCCTGCTCCAAAGTCACGCTCGTATCGTAGAACGGTCGTGTATCGATCAACCCAGTCATTGTTGAATGGAGTGAACGAAAAATTTGGGTCGTTCACCCATTGTTTGTATGTGATGCGTCCTGGATCACCGCCGTCAAACCGGCTGGAATAGAAATCGAGTGCCAACAATTGGTGCTCGTCAGGCCTCCAGCCGACGTAGAGATCAGTTTGCCATAGGTCATACTGGCTGTTATTCCGTTGGCCGTCTGCTCGCACGTACCCGGCATCAAGGCGAAATTCCAATGGACCCGTGGCCTCTTGAATCACGTTGTAAGTAGAATAATACCCGTAACCGCCACCAATCTGTTCAGTATAGAAATTCCATGGCGAACCCGGCGCAGGATATTTTGTTATAAAGTTCACTACTGGCGCCGGCTCCGGTCCGTAAAGCAAGCTGCTGCCGCCGCGAATGAATTGAATTTCTTTTATGCTTTGAGGCAGCGGCAGGTAGTAAAGAGTAGGGAACCCAATCCAATCACTCATTAACGGCAGGCCGTCCCGAAGGACAAGGGTGAACTCGGATTCCTGCGGATTGCCCAGTCCTCGGTAGCTGAAATTAAATTGTCCTGGCGTGTGTTGCTCCGTAATCAGAAATCCCGGGGCTTTAACGAAAAGATCCTGCTCATTGTTATTTTCTATTGGCGGCTGTTGGTCGAGCTTGATCACCGTCGCTTTTTTCGTGACTGTGATTGCGGTGCCTTGTACTTCAGGCAGGAGGTGCTGCCGCATCTCTCGGAAATTGTCGTGAGGCGTCGGAGTTGCTATGGCCTCACCCGTGACGACGACTCCGGGTGCTTCTACAGTTTGAGCGATGCCGTGCTGCCTTGCGATCAGAAGCAGAATCAAGATCGCGAAGAGAACGAGCCGACGATGGTTTTGCAGTGATCGTAGATGCGCTGAATAGCGCCAAGTACAACCTAAATTTGTGAGCATGGATGGCGAGATTACAGAGTCGTAATCTTTGCCGTCAATGAAAATTTTGTAATGTTTGAGCGATTCCTTCTGAATCAGATCAACCCAAAGTAATTGCCATTCGAATCAGGGATTGGCCTTGCCCGATCTGGGTGGCCGACGGGACTCGAACCCGCAACAACCAGAACCACAATCTGGGGCTCTACCATTGAGCTACGGCCACCATAACTTAAGCGAAACAGAGTTTAAGATTCTCGTTCCCCTTTGCAAACAAAGGGCTCGACTTTTCCCGTCAGGCCCACTAATTGTCAGCGCCGGTGCCCGGAAATCTCCCCAGCCGGTTAGGTATGATCCCCCAGCGTCGCCTCGTGCGAGGCAGGGCAGCTTGGCTTGCCGCTGCATTTTTCTTCGCCGCAATGATTCTCGCCGTCGCGCAACAGGATGATCCAAGCGAAATTTTCCTCAAAGCCTATCTCTCCGCGCAACAGGGTGAAAAACTCGAGCAGCAGGATCGATTCAAAACTGCTTTGGCCAAATATCGCTTCGCCGGCAGCTTGATCGAGGAACTGCGCAAATCGCATGCACAGTGGCAGCCAGCAGTTGTGGAATATCGCGGGCGCAAAATCAGCGAAGCTATTTTGAGACTTCAGGAGCGAATCACAAGGCAAACCCAACTAAACGCGAGCGCCGGTCCGTTGCCCGACATTGCACCGGCAGCGCCTGAGAGTGATGCCTGGTCAGAGCCTGGTCCGGAAGCGTTGGCGCCGCAGCCGAGGGACACCGCAACCGAGCGGTCGCGCGATACCTCGGTCAAAGCCGGCGGAAAGAGCTTGCGCGACAAAGTCGCTGAGCTGCAAGCTGCGCTCGACAAGACGCGCGGGGACCTGGAAAGCGCCCGGAAAGAAAAGGAAGTAGTCGATACACGTTTGAACGAGACAAATTCTAAGCTGGAGCGGGCTCAGACCGATCTCGATGATGCCAGGAAATCAGAACGTCAGACGCGCGATGCACTCTCGCAGCTTCAGGAATCAAAGGCGTCGCAAGGGATGGAAGGTAACGCTGACAAAGAACAACAGCAGTTGAGTGCCGAAGTTGCACAATTAAAAGGAGCCGTTGCTGCAGCCGATCAGGCGCGTGTTAATGCGGAAAAGCAAAGCGACGATAGTCAGGCAAAGTTCGCTGAGGCAAACAATCGTATCGTTGCGCTCGAGCGTGAACGCGATGACGCGCTCTCCCAACTGAAATCGGTGAAGGAATCAGAAGAGCGTTTTCATTCACTCGTCACCGAGAAAAATAATCTGCAAGAGAAACTTGCAACCGCGGAGGAGAAGGTCAGGAAACTGAGTGAAGGCGATCCCAAAGCCACGGAGAAGTTGGCCGAGATGGAGCGACAAATGACGCAGCTTCAAGAGCAGCTAACTGAAACCCAGAATAGAAACCATTATCTAGCGGCTCGAGCCGCGGAGCTTGATGTTGAGCTGGAACACACCGGTACAGAGCTGCAAACGGCGAAGCTGGCCGAAGCAAATAACGAGGATTCATCCGAGATTGCGAGAGAAAATGAACTGCTGAAAAACATCGTTGTTCGTGAACGCCAGGAAGAAGCCCGCCGCGATGAGGCGTGGAAGCTGGTGCTGACCGAGTTGGATAGACTCAAAGTGCGATCGGACTTGCTCAACAAACAGATAGAGTTCCTTGCGCAACCGGTAACGAGGTTAACTACCGAAGAACTCACTCTGTTCCGACAACCGGTAGTCTCAATCTCAAACGAGAAGACCGGTGTGATTAAGATGAACTTTGTTTTTGAAAAAAAATCGACGGCAGACGTGAGGAAATTGAATGCAAGCTCAACCGCAGGCCCCAACCTTTTGCCGACTCAACTTCAGGAGGTTGCGGTCGCGGCGCGGAAAAACGTTGAGAAGGGCAGTTATCGAACAGCGGAAAAGCAATATCAAACGATTCTGGCGAAAGATCCTAACAACCTCGACGCGCTATCCAATCTGGGCGTCATTTACTTTCGCACCGGCAAAATCCGATCCGCGGAATCAACGCTGAAGAAAGCCCTGACCATCGCACCGGATGACGATTTTGTGCTCACTACGCTTGGGATTGTTCATTATCGTCAGTCGAGGTTCGACGACGCGCTGGAGGAACTAAGAAAAGCAATCGAGCTCAATCCTAACAGCGCCACTGCGCACAATTACCTCGGTATTACTGCCAGCCAAAAAGGCCGACAGCAGGAGGCAGAAAAGGAGATGCTTCAAGCTATCGCGGAAGATCCGAACTACGCAGACGCGCATTTTAATCTCGCGGTTATTCTCATCACGACGCAACCCCCGTCGAGGGAACTTGCCAAAGAACATTACGCCCGCGCGACCGCGCTTGGAACGCAACCAAGTGCGTCTTTGGAAAGACTGCTGCAGTGATCGGAAGATCGAACTACACTTGATGCTTTAGCGCCGATCCCTGATCGCTGCCGCAACGCGTGCAACCATTCCTCACGGCCGATTGGCGATATTTGGCGATGCTGAATTATGTGGTCGATCCTCGGCTTATTGGGCGGTTGGTTCCGGCCGGAACCGAAATCGATTTCGAAAACGGTGAGACGTTTCTCAGCGTCGTTGGGTTTCTATTTCTCGACACACGGCTCCTGGGTCTTCCAATTCCGCTGCACCGCGATTTCGAAGAAGTAAATCTGCGTTTTTATGTCCGGCGAAAATGCGCGGATACATGGCGGCGCGGCGTGGTTTTCATCCGGGAACTTGTGCCGCGTCGCGCAATCGCTGTCGTAGCGCGGACGTTTTACGGAGAAAATTACGTTGCCGTCCCAATGAAGCATGAAATCGAACATCTCGATGAGAATCTGAAGGTGGAATACTCGTGGCGCCGCGGCCGCAAATGGGAATCACTCAAAATGACCGCCACTGGCGTGGCGCAACCTACTCCAGTAGGATCTCACGCCGAATTTATCACCGAGCATTACTGGGGTTATACGGCGCTACGCAACGGCTGCAGCGAGTATCAAGTAGAACATCCCCGATGGAAAATTTGGAATGCGAGTGAGTTCGAACTTAATGCAGACATTGCAACTCTCTACGGCGAGCAATTCGCTGAAACGCTAAGTCAACCTCCGCGCTCAGCAATCATTGCTGACGGCTCGCCGATTACCGTTCGAAAGCGCGAAATATTGTAAGGCGAACCTCCCTGCGTGGTGTAGACGTCTCCAAATTTTATTTTGCCTTGCTGGGTGACCAGTTTCCTGGCGGCGATGTCCGCCTTCGCCAACGCAACCACAAAAGCCGCAACGCCGTTACCACTTGATGAGATTTAGCATGGATGTGGAGCCGCCACATGCGGCCCCGCATCGCTCAGGGTCAGTGGGACCTCCGGAAGAAGTGTCTCGTGGCGAAGTGGGAGACCTGCTTGCCAATGATCGCCCCTTTGTGAGTTGAGTTCCGGAAGTGCATGCCGCCGTAGACGCGGGCATCGAGGGCATCTTGAAGCGCCTGCGAGAAGCTAGTGTAGTTGCGCACTGGTTGTAGCAGTCCGGGGACGAGGCTGTTCATGGTGAAGTTGAAGTTGTCGGTCCCGAAGAAGTACGTCAGCGTCTCGCATGATGCACCGCTAAAGCAGCCGTGCGCGGCTGGATATTCGGGGTGATTCGGCGTGACCACTACTCCTATCCAATTGGGATCAGGCTCCGTTTGCGGGTTGCCGTCGGTATCTCCAGCGCGGATCGCAGTCACCGGCCGCCAGAAGTTGTAAAAGAACTTCGAGTCCCAGCAGGCAATCAAAGAATCGCTACTGGCGGTTGTAAGTAGTGCGAAGAACCGAGCATTGTTCAAAAGGTTCAATCCCTGGCTGACGGAGATGCCGCGCCAGGTGCGGTTCCACAGCAGCATGGGTTGATCGGAGACGAAACGCGCTAGATCGGTTTGTTCGGGCGTGCGCGTGCTACCGGTCGCCGCTCCAAGACTTTTGGTCTCGTTGTAATCGCGAACCCAGGTGTCGCTCGAAAAATCGGGCGGCTCCTCTGCCCTGAACTGCGACGGGCTGTTCAGCGTAAACGGCCGCACGTAAGCGACCTCAGGGGCCTGCGCGGCTAGGAAGCCCGGCGGTGTAGGGATCCAGACGCCGGGTCCACTGCCGGGTACGTATGGCACTAGGGCATCGCGCCCATCATTGGCGCGGAATAAGAGAATTCCGGCGGCCGCTTGTTGGCCGACAGAGATGCCGTTGGTCTTAGCTGGGCCGTCGGGGATCAGCGCTAGCGATGCCGCGTACTCGGCATCCAGATCCACCTGCTGACCAGGGAACAGCGCGACTAACATGTCATGTGCTGCCGCCGCAGTCGCCGCTTCCGGCGATGCAGGAGTGATTACGTTTGGCCTGACTGCGTACGAGGTGAACGGATACCCTTCTATTGCATTGACAGCGTCGTAAATCGCCACGTGAACCATTGCGAGGCGGATGAGCCCGCGCGGAGGTGGCATGGCGGCGACGGCAACGATGGCGTTAGCCGCGTGGTCGTTCCAATCAAGAACGGCGTCCGCGCGCGCGATCATGGGAGCAGTGGCGACGGCAAGCGTCAGCACGAAAAGTGGCAGAATTCTTGTTTTTCTAAACTGAGTCAGTGGATTCATTGTTGTTCCTTTCTTTCTGGTTAATGATTCGCGCTGGCAATTACGGGCAAGTAATCACTGGGCAATTGCCTGGGGCCGGTTCGTCGACCCTTCGAGGCTGGCCCGCCGGAACAATCTGGACCACGACCGTCACTGCATTGACGCTACCCTCGTTACGAATCAGGTGTACGTCTCCGCAGCCTATGTCGGTGAAGCTCTGGCCTGCCGTGTAGATTATGGGCGTACAGGTGGGGTCCGAGGCCTCGTAGACTGTGAGCGTTCCAGATGTGACGGTGATCAGGCTGGGACCCGGATGCGTGTGCCACCCACTGTGAGCCCCGGGCGGAAACGTGTTTTGGATGACATAGACGTCCGAATCTCCATGCACTGTCGTGTGGAGCAACCACGTCGGGAGATCCCTGCACTTCAAGTCGAGCACGCGATCCGGAAAGTGAGCGGCGTGCGCAGTGTCTACAGGTTGTCCAGGGTATAAAAGGTTGCTGGTTGTAACTCCGCAGTTGGGCGTTGCCAGGGCCGGTGCGGCCGTCAACGCGGTTAGCGTGAGCAGCACCAGTGCGATGAGAAGTGGTGGAATTAGTACTCTTTTAAACTGAGTCAGTAGATTCATTGTTGTTCTTTTCTTTTTGGGTTTTGTTATTGCCTTTCATCGCCATGAACGAAAAAGAGTCATCAAAGTGCTCATCTCATTTGAGATTTCTTCGGAGACGCTTTCGAGACACGAATTTGAAACTCGTTTCCTGCCATGCTCGCTCGCCGCTGCCCTCGGGGCTTTGGCCTTCTATCTCGCTGGATCCCTTCAGCTCGGTTCACGAATTCACACCCATTGATTTGATGAGGTTCGTGAGAAGACGCTTCTGCGCGCAGAAAGACTTCTGGCGCACGCGCTGGTCAACAAGTCATTAAGTCCCGCTGTCGCCGAGAGCTTACTAGCGAAAAAATTTGCGGAATTTCTTGCCTGTAAGCGTCTTCAAGCGATTCAATGCCGCGTCTGTCGCGCGAGTAACCGCGTCCGGCGAAAATCCTGCGGAATCTCGCCCTGACCGCGTCCACGTGCTTCGCCGTAATGGACAAAGTCGTACCGTAGCTTTGTGGCAATCACGATTTCGTCGCGCTGATTCGGGAACGCTTTGGCGATTAGCTTTTCGCTGAATCTATTTCCGTAAGTGTCAGCTGCATCGAAGAGCACAAATCGAAGGAGCGTTACTTATGTTTTGAAAAGACTGGCGCTCCCTTGGAAAAAGTGAATGTCAAATGTTGAGATTTGGGATTGCCCTGATTGTACGGACAGTTGGTTAAGGGTGATTGTGGTTTAGTTGGGATTCAAAGTTGATTGGGGTTTGGTAGGCAAGGCTGGAGTGGAGTCTGGTGCGATTATAGAAGGTTTCGATGTAGTCGAAGATGGCAGTGCGAGCTTGGGCGAGAGTGGCGAAGCGGTGATGATAGACCAGTTCGTATTTGAGGCTGCTAAAGAAGCTTTCGATAAAGGCATTATCGTAGCAATTGCCTTTTCGACTCATGGAAGCGGTTAGGCCGTGTTGTCCGAGCAGTCGCCGGTAAGCGGCGCTGGCGAACTGGGCTCCGCGATCAGAGTGGAGGATAAGGTTTTGAGAGTAGTGACGCTGGTTGATAGCCATGCGCAAGGCGGCGCTGACCAAAAATGTGTCGAGAAGTTGGCCCATGGCCCAACCGATGACGCGTCTGCTAAAGATATCCAGAACAGCGACCAGGTATAACCAGCCTTGAGCGGTGAGTACGCAAGTGACGTCAGTGACCCAGACCTGGTTAGGCCGTCGCACCACAAGAGCACGCAGTCGGTTGGGAGCGATCGGTCCGCCGTGTCGACTGTCGGTGGTCATGGGACGATACTTGGAGCGTTGTCGGGCAAAAATTCGCTCCAGGCGCATCAGCCGTGCGATGCGATTACGCCGACCGGGACAGCCTAACACCTGAGCCAGTCGCGGACTTCCGTAGGTTTGGCGACGGCGCATAAACTCCTCACGAATGCGCCGACGCAAGCGCATGTTCTCCAATTGGCGCGGTCCCGGGAATCGACGGCGTTTGATCCAAGCGTAATAACCACTGCGCGAGACCAGGAGCGTTTCGCACAACCAGGCTGTTTTATATTGGCCGATCATTTGTTCGATTCGGGCATACCTCTCGGCGACGCTTCGGAGAGGATGCCCAGTGATTTTTTTAAAACTTCACGCTGCTCTAGGAGTTTTGCGTTCTCAGCGCGCAATCGACGAATCTCCGCTTCGAGTTCTTCTACGCTGCGCCCTGACTTGGACTCCTTGCCTGAGAGATTGACTTGGCGCCTGGGCCGAGCCCAGCGATAGAGCAGCGGTGCTCGAATACCCAGCTCGGCCGCTACCTTGGCCGCGCTGCGACCGCTGTTGCGCCACAACTCCAGCGCTTCGTTTTTGTACTCTTCAGTGTATCTCGCCTTGTGGCGAGCCGGCTTACTTAACTGTGTCTTCATGTGGGCTTGCTTTCGGGTTTTTGACCCTTTGCCCACTGTCCGTCAATTCAATGCAACCCTAATTTGACCCCATCTTTTCCCCCGGAATTTTCGCCGGCGACGATCAAAAAGTCGAGAATCGCTTGAGGCGAAGTCTGGCGCGTCCGTGCGCTAGAGTTCTGTGCTAAACGAGTCGCATTCTACGGAATCAGCAATGCAATCGGCTACGCAAGGTTTTTCAGCCGGTCACAGGATGCAGTGATTCGTGTTTCCCACGTCGATCCGATCGCACAATGCAACATCAAATCTCTTGCTCATCTTCGGCCGTTATTGACCAGAGACCGGGTCGGTTTCTCTGGCGCAGGGCCGCGGAGTTTGCAGCCAAGCAGAGGCTAAAACGATGCCACCAAGAAACTAAGTTTTCGCAACAATCTTCACAGATAATTCGTTAGTCTTTGGAGCGAATCCTCCGTGCGTGCCGCTGATCTTCTCGATCTTCCATGTTACTTGAGCATCTGGATTGTGCGGTGGCTGTGCGGCCCGACTAATCGCGTTTCCAAGCGCTTCGCTAAGCGCCTGTGTTAGGTCAGTGTTGCTGGATGTCCCTGTAAACGTTTTCATAATGTCATAAATAGTGTTCGAATTGCATGATTCTTCCTTTTTCCCCGGCGATTAGCCGAATTTCTTAACTGAAATTTCTTTTGGGTTTTGT
>Ga0070683_100003118_pt1 | contig 13361 bp, 12 predicted proteins | sample KBSC713LmetaG_FD_64662 | JGI IMG/M metagenome (GOLD analysis project Ga0070683, IMG submission 64662) | Corn rhizosphere microbial communities from Kellogg Biological Station, Michigan, USA - KBS C7.1-3L metaG | ecosystem: Host-associated > Plants > Roots > Rhizosphere ...
ACCGCGATCGCGAGCACCACGAACATGCCCGCCAGTCGCTCGCCTCTGGCTGACCGAAGCAGGAAGGCGATCCCGAGCGGCACCGCCGTGAGCGCGTCGCCGAAGTTGTGGATCGTGTCGGCGAGCAGCGCGACGGAGCCGGAGAGCGCGAAGACGGCAGCCTGCGCCAGCGCCGTCACGCCGAGGATCGCCAGGCTGATCGCGACCGTCCTGACGCCGTCGCGGGATCGCAGGATCGAGCGGTCGACGAGGCCGTGTGAGTGCCCGTGGTCGTGGTCGTTGCCGTGGTGGTGATCGCGGTCGTGCGGATGGTCGTGATGGTGATGATCGTGCGCGTGCGGATCGTCGTGGGCGATCCCGACCACGTGGACGTGGGGGTGGCTGTGAACGAGCGACCCGTGCGAGTGCTCATGCGAATGGGTCTCCGTCGGCGCGGACATGTCCGTGACTGTACCCGGCGCATCCGCAGGCTCCATCGGCGAATTCCCGCAAGCCGTCTGTGGCGTTCACACACGCAGGTTCCGCGCGAACTCCGATGCCGGCGCCGGGCCGGTTCGCGAGTCTGCGCCGATGACCAGCCGATCCTTCACCGCCATCTCCGCCGCGTCTGCGGCGCCGGCCGCCTCGGGCGCCCGGATCGTCCTCGACGCCGCCCTGGCGGCCTCGGCGAACGTCCGGCTCATGCCTGCGTCCCTCCCGGTCGCCGGGCGACCGGATCCCGCCTACGCCGGCGCAGGCCGATGAAGGGCGCCGAGATGGTGACGCTCCACGCACCGCTCGACCAGAGCCATACGGCCGCGGCGACCGCGCCGTTCACGATCGACGTCTATGCGTTCAGCGCATTCGTCTGCTGCATCGTGCTGCTCGGCTGGTGGGCGTGGATGCAGAGTGAGAGCCGGTGCACCGACTGCGGCTACTGCCCGGTCTGGTGCGGCTGCGACGAGTAAGCGGCTACGCCGCGCGCTCGAGGCCAGTGTCGTCGCGCCGCTCGAACCGGGAGAGCGTCTCGAGCATCCGGGCGGTGGCGAGCGCCGAGGTGGTCTGGTTGGCGAAAAGGCGCAGGGCCTGGAGCCGGCGCGGGATCGGAAGCAGCCGGTCGCGCGGATCGTCGGCCCAGATGACTCCCGCCAGGCGGCCGTCGGTCTCCCGCAGCGGCACGAGCAGCCAATGCCGGTTCCAGGCGTTCGGGCCGGCGCCGTTGAGCTGGGAGCTGTAGCTGATCGAGGCGGCCGAGCAGCGGGCGGCGCCCTCCTCGTAGGGCAAGAGGAAGCAGCCCTCGATCTCGAACTCCGGATCGAGCAGCCGGTCGAGGTCGGCGGCGGTCGTCGGCGTCTCGAGCGTCGCGTCGTCGGCGGCCCAGCCGATCCCGGCGGCCGACGGGTAGTCGCCGGTCTGCGGATCGCGCAGCTGGATCACGACCTTGTCGAACCCGAGCGCCGACTGGATGCCGCTGCAGACGACCGAGAGGACGTCGTCGACCGAGCTCGACTCGATCAGCTGCGAGGAGACGGCCAGGAGCTGGGTCAGGGCCGTCTGCGAGCGGGCCCAGTTGGCGGCCGACTGGGCCGCCTCCACGAGCACGGCCGCCTGCGAGGCGGCTGCGGCCAGCACGTCGAGCTCCTCGTCGGAGAGCCGCAGCCCGGACGCCGGGTCGCCGACCGAGAAGATGCCGAGGATGTGCCCGTCGGAGTGGCGGAAGGGGACGAAGAGCTCGTCCTCCGGCTGCCAGGCCCCGGGGATCGTGCTGACGGGGTCGCTCGGGACGTAGCGGTCGCCGAGGTGCGCGCTCCAGTCGAACTCGCCCTGCTCGATCACGTACGCCCCACGGCGCAGGAAGCGTGAGTCCATGATGGGGTCGAACCACTCGCGCGGGTAGGTGGATCCGAGCAGCGCCTCGCGCGCCTCGTCGTTGCCGTGCACGCTGCAGACGACGTAGTCGTCCCACTCGGGCCGGTAGAGGTTGATGACGACCGTGCCGAGCCCGAGAGCCGTCCCCACGGTGGTGGCGATCTCGTCGAGCAGCCGGTCGGGCTCGTCGCGCATGCGTACGAGCCGGATGACGTCGACGAGGCCCTGGATGCGGGCCACCGGCGACAGGTCGGGCGGCCGCCGGAGGGCGGTCGTGGCGGAGGCCCGCCGGCGCGTCGACGGGTGCTCGAGCGCCGCGCGAGCGGCCTCGACGACGACCGGGTCGAACTGGGTGCCCGCGCTGGCCTCGAGCTCCGCCAGCGCCGCCTGCCGCGACATCGCGGCGCGGTAGGCGCGGTCGCTCGTCATCGCGTCGAAGGCGTCGCAGACGGCGACGATCCGCGCACCGAGCGGGATGTCCTCGCCGGCCAGCCCGTCCGGGTAGCCGGTGCCGTCCATCCGTTCGTGCGTCGAGCGGACGAGCGCCGCCACGTTCCGAAGGGCCGGCGCGGCCGCCAGGATCGTCTCGCCGATGGCCGTATGCCGGCGCATGATGTCCCACTCGGCCTTGTCGAGCGGGCCCGGCTTCTCGAGGATGCTCCGCGGCACGACGACCTTCCCGATGTCGTGCAGTTCGGCGGCGAGGACGGTCTCCTCGACGCGGTCGCCGGGCAACCCGAGCCGGACGGCCACCGACCGGGCCAGGTCGGAGACCCAGTCGGAGTGTGCGCGCAGGTCGGGCGCGTGCTGGTCGAGCACCGAGAGCAGGATGTCGCGGGCCTGGCGCTTGGTCGAGGCCCGCCGCCCGTCCTTCTGGGTGTACATGCGCTGGTCGACGATACGAAGCGCCGACGAGGGGTCGCGCGCCTCGCGTGGGAGCAGCGCGAACCCGAAGGACGGCCGGACGTCGGCATCGTCCTCGGTCAGGGCCGCCAGCGCAGCCGCGAGCGCGTGCTCGAGCTCGGACGGGGAGCCGTGCAAGAGCACGCAGAACTCGTCGCCGCCGAGCCGGTACGCGGCGCCCGAGTCGGCGAAGGTGTCGCCCAGTCGGGCGCCGAGCCGCGCAAGGAGCGCGTCCCCGGCCGGGTGGCCATGCGTGTCGTTGTACGCCTTGAAGCCGTCGAGGTCGAACATCGCGAGCGCCGACGGCGAGTGGTCGGTGCCCTCCTCGATGGCGCACTCGAGGTCGCCCAGGAGGCGGCGCCGGTTCCCGAGCCCGGTCAGGTCGTCGGTCAGCGCCAGCAGGCGGCTCTCCTCGACGCGGCTGCGCACCGTGCCGAGCCAGAGCCAGAGCCCCACGGCGACCGCGACGACGACGCCTGCCTCGCCGGCGGTTGCCCCGAGCGTGACGGCGCTGAGCAGCGCGGCGACGCCCGCCGCCAGAGGCAGGAGGACGACGCGGGCCGGCCGCTTCCGGCCGGGCCGAAGCCAGGAAATCGGGTTCACGTTTCTTGTTATCGGCAGAACGTGCTCTGGTTTCGATGGATTCGGATACGCCGGGGTGAAACGATGGTGAGAACGCTTGACAGGTTCTGGAGGCTGCGCTTTCCTCTTGCCAGGACGCCGCAGGGGACAGAGAGCGGCTCCGGACACAGACCGACTTGAGGCGCGGGCGGGGTGCGCGACGGGCGTGCGTCGCCGTGCGCAGACGGAGGGTGCTTCGATGACTGCTCACCACGGGGCGGCGCTCGCCCATGCCCGAACGGCCGACCCGGCGTCGATGGGGACGGTCGCGATCGTCGGGCTCGGCTACGTCGGGCTGCCGACGGCGCTCTCGCTCCACCATGCCGGCGCGGCGGTCGTCGGCATCGACATCTCGGCGGCGCGCATCCGCGGCATCCGGCGCGGGATCGTCGACCTGACCGCCTCCGACCACGAGCGGCTCGGCCGGGCCACCGCCGACTCGGACCGGTTCACGCTCACGCGATCGGCTGACGCGATCGCGGCGGCTGATGCCGTCATCGTGTGCGTGCCGACGCCGATCGACGACCACCACGTGCCCGACCTGCGGGCGCTTGCCGCAGCGACCCGCGCGGTCTGCCGGCACGCCCGCCGCGGCCAGACGATCATCCTGACCTCGACCGCCTATGTCGGCTCGACGCGGCAGCTCCTGGTCGAGCCGCTGCGGGCGCGTGGGCTCGAGCCCGGCCGTGACGTGTGCGTGGCTTTCTCGCCGGAGCGGATCGACCCGGCCAACGTCGCCTTCCCGCAGGAACTCGTGCCGCGCGTCATCGGCGCGACCTCGGAGCGCTGTGCGGAGCGGGCCGAGGCGGTGATCGGGCTCGTCGCGCCGACCACGACGCGTGTCTCCTCGCCCGAGGCCGCCGAGATGACGAAGCTCTACGAGAACGTCTTCCGGGCCGTCAACATCTCGCTTGCGAACGAGCTGGCCGACGCCTGCCGCGAGCTCTCGCTCTCGCCGCGCGAGGTGATCGACGCCGCCGCGACCAAGCCGTTCGGGTTCATGCCGTTTCGGCCGGGGCCGGGAGTCGGCGGGCACTGCATCCCGTGCGACCCGCACTACCTGATGTGGCAGCTCCGGGCCCGGCAGGTGCACATGCCGCTCGTCGAGCGGGCCATGACGGCGATCGCGCTGCGCCCCGCCCAGGTGGTCGACCGCGCCGCCGACGTGATCTCGAACGAGCGCACCCGCGGTCTGGCCGGTGCGCGCATCCTGGTGGTCGGGGTGAGCTACAAGCCCGGCGTCGCGGACGTCCGCGAGTCGTCGGCGCTCGTCCTCATCGCCACCCTCCGCCGCCGGGGCGCAGAGGTCTTCTACTACGACCCGCTCGTCCCGGTCGTCGAAACGGCATCCGGGCCGCTGATCTCGGTGGCCGGCCCGCCCGACCCGGCCGAGTACGACCTCGTCATCGCACACACCGTGCATCCGGGGCACGACCACGGCTTTCTCGCAGACGCCTGGCCGCTCCTCGACTGCACGTACTCGCTCGAGGGGCGCAGGATCGAGCTGTGAGCGGCGCCACCCCCGTCCGCGTCGCCCATTCGCCTCCTGCCGCCCCTCGGGCACCCGTCCTCGTCTCGGACGGGTCGCTCGCGTGGCTGCGAGCCGGGGTCGCCCTCGCCTGCCTCTCCCCGGTGACCCTCCTCCTCGGCCTGCGGCTCGCCCATCTCCACGTCGATCCGTTGCTCGGCCTCTACGGCGTGGTCGTGCTGGCGACGACGTCGGTCGTCATGTTCGTCGCGTTCGGCTTCTACCGCGACCCGGCGATGGGCGTCCCGACCGACCCGCGCGAGCCGCTCGTGTCGGCGCTCGTGGCGTGCAAGGACGACCGCGACATCGTGGTGCGCTGCGTGCGCTCCCTGCTCGCGTCGTCGTACCGCCGGCTCGAGGTGATCGTCGTCGACGACGGCTCGACCGACGGCTCCCGCGAGCGGCTGGTCGAGCTCAAGCGCCGGCTGCCGTTCCAGCTCGTCCTGAACGACGAGTCGGTCGGGAAGAAGCGCGCGCTCGTCCGCGGGGCGGCGCTCGCGCGCGGCGAGATCTTCGTCTTCACCGACTCGGACTGCGTCCTCGACCCGAACGCGATCGACCAGGCGGTGCGCGCCTTCCGCTGCGACCCGGAGATCGGCGGGATCTCGGGCCACGCGCGGGCCCTGAACGCCGACAGAAACGTGCTGACCCGGATGCAGGACGTCTGGTACGACGGGCAGTTCCGGGTCTGGAAGGCGGCCGAGTCGGTCTTCGGCGCCGTCACCTGCGTGTCCGGCCCGCTGGCGGCATTCCGGCGCGAGGCGATCTTCCCGTATCTGCCCGCCTGGGCCGAGGACTCGTTCCTGGGCCAGGAGTTCCGGTTCGCGACCGACCGCCAGCTCACCGGGTACGTGCTCGGCCAGCGCCAGGTCGGGGCTCGCCTCCAGGCCCGGCACGCCGACCATCCCTTTCTGTGCGGCGCGTCCCACCCGCCCCGGCACTGGAAGGTCTGCTACGTCCGCTCGGCCCGGGTCTGGACGGCCGTGCCGCACACGCTGGGCCGGCTCTTCAAGCAGCAGGCCCGGTGGAAGAAGTCGTTCATCCGCAACCTGTGCTTCACGGGCACGTTCTACTGGCGGCGGGGGCCGATCCCGGCGCTCCTCTTCTACTCGCACTCGCTCTTCGTGATGGCGACGCCGCTCATGGCCGCCCGCCACCTGATCTATCTGCCGCTGCGAGGCGCGTGGTTCCTGTGCGGCCTCTACCTGTGCGGCGTGTGCGTGAAGGGCGCGATCTGGGCCGTGGCCTACCGCGTCCAGAACCCCGGCGACGGACGCTGGATCTACCGGCCGCTCATGAGCCTGATGTCGGCCGTCTTCTTCTCGATGCTGCTCGTGTACTCGTCCCTGACGCTGCGAAGGCAGGTATGGGCCCGAGGCTGAGCGAGTACCCCAGGCGCCGGCGGCGGCCGGCGGCGATCGCGGTCCAGGTGCTCGTGGCCGCGCTCGTGGTGCTGCTCTATCTGATCGTCGTGACGCGCGGCCGGATCCTGGAGATCGGGGCGTGATCCGGCCCACGCTCGCAGGCGCCGCGGTGCGGGCCCTCGGAGTGGGCCTGGCCGCCACAGGCATCACGGTGCCGGGTGCCGCGTACTGGTGGGCCAGCCAGCCGCGCGTCTACGGCCTCTCGCCCCAGGTGGGCGTGCCGATCCCGGCCGTCGGCCCGCTGCCGGCGCCGGTCGCGTACCGCGGCGGCGTGCTCGTCCTCTGCTACCACGACCTCTCGCCGCGGCCGCACAACGTCTACACGGTGACGCCGCGGGCCTTCGCGGCCCAGATGGCCGCGCTCAACGCCCTCGGCTACCGCGTCGTCGGCCTCGAGCGCACCGTCGCCTACCTGGCGGGCCGCTCCGGGCCGCTGCCGCCGAACGCCGTCCTCATCACGTTCGACGACGGGTCCAAGGGCACGTGGATCTACGCCGACTCGATCCTGCGCCGGCTCCACATGCGGGCAGGCGTCATGCTCATCACCGGCGACGTCTCCCAGCACCAGCCCTACTACCTCGACTGGGCCGAGGTGGAGGCGATGCAGAAGAGCGGCCGGTTCGAGTTCGGCGACCACACCCGCGACGGCCACGGGCTGATCCCGGCGGGCGGCGGCCGCGAGGGGCCGTTCCTCACGGAGCGCGAGTGGCTCCCCGGCGATGGCCGGCTCGAGACCGTCGACAGCTACCGCGCACGCGTCGCCGGCGACCTCGACGGGTCGCTGGCCGACTTCGCCGCTCACGGCCTGCCGCGGCCCGACGCATTCGCATATCCGTTCTCGGCATTCCGGATCCCGACGAACGACCCCGCCGTGCCGGGCATCCTCAACTCGATCCTGGTGGCGCGATTCCTGGTGCGGTTCGACAACACGTCGTCGGCCACCAGGGTCGTCCGGGGCATGAGGAGCCCGCTTCCGCGCGTCGAGGTGTTCCACGGGATGACGGCGGGCGACCTGATCGGCGCGATGAACCGGGCGGTTCTCGCGCCGATCGCCTGCCGGGGGCAGGCCCACGATCACGAAGGAGACTCTCGATGAAGCGGATGCTGGTCATGGCCCTGGCCCTCACGGCGGCCTTCCTCGGGCACGCGACGCTCTCGCACGCGGCCCCGGCGCCGGTGATCGTCTCGCTCACGTTCGACGACGGGAACGCCGACCAGGCCGCCGCCGGGCCGATCCTCGCCGCCCACGGCATGCACGGGACGTTCTTCATCATCTCCGGTCGCGTCGGAGCGTCCGGCTACCTCTCGCAGGGCCAGGTCGCGTCGCTCGAGGACGACGGCAACGAGATCGGCGGCCACACGGTGACCCACGTCGACCTCACGACCGTCTCGCGCGACGAGGCCGCCCGCCAGGCCTGCGACAGCCGCGCAACCCTCATGGGCATGGGCTTGCACATCTGGGACTTCGCCTACCCGCAGGGCCACACGAACGCGGACGTCGAGGACGTCGTGCGCGACTGCGGCTACAACTCCGCCCGCCGGGTGGGCGACGTCGTCTCGCCCGGGGCGTGCAGCGGGTGCCCGTTCGCGCAGGCGCTGCCGCCGCCGGCGAGCGAGGTCTACGGCCTGCGCACACCGGACTCGGTCAAGGCGACCACGTCGCTCGCCGACCTCCAGACGCTCGTCACCCAGGCCCAGGACCACGGCGGCGGCTGGGTGATCGTCGTCATGCACCATCTGTGCGACGGCTGCAATCCCGAGTCGATCTCGCCGGACCTCTTCTCGAGCTACCTGGACTGGCTCCAGAGCCAGGCCGGGAACGGCGTCTCGGTGCAGACCGTGCACCAGGTGATCGGCGGGGGCGAGGCGGCGCCGGTTTGGGGGCCCGATCCGACCGCCCCTCCCGGCGACATGCTCGCGAACCCGTCGCTCGAGACCGACATGAACGCCGACGGCGTGCCCGACTGCTGGCAGATCGGCGGGTCGGGGACGAACACGTGGGACGCGGGGCACGTGACCGACGCCCACTCCGGCACGTTCGCGGAGCAACTGGCGATCTCCAGCTTCACAGGTGGCGACCGCCGGCTGCTCTCGCGCCAGGACCTCGGCCAGTGCGCGCCGCCCGCCATGGCGGGCCACACCTATACCGTGTCGGCCTGGTACCACGGCAGCGGGACGATGCGGTTCGCGCTCTACTACCGAAACGCCCAGGGCACGTGGATCTACTGGGCCCAGTCGCCGGCCCTGGCGGCGGCGTCGGCGTACACCCGCGCCAGCTTCACGAGCCCGCCGCTGCCGGACGGCGCGCAGGCGCTCTCGGCCGCCCTTTCGCTGCGGTCGACCGGGTCGGTGACCGTCGACGACATGAACCTGACCGACGGCGGGCCCGCCGACTCGCCGCCGAGCGTGGCGATCACCTCGCCGGCGGACGGTGCGACGGTGGCGGGCATGGTCCCGATCCAGGTGGATGCGGCGGACGACGGCCAGGTCACCCGCGTGCGGTTCCTGCTCGACGGCGTGAGCCTCGGCACGCGCACCGCCGGCCAGACGTTCCGGTGGAACTGGGACGCGACGGGAGCGGCTCCGGGCCAGCATGTGCTGACCGCCGTCGCGACCGACGACACCGGCCACGACACGACGTCCGCACCGGTGCACGTGACGGTCGCGAGCTCGCAGTCGCCGACGGTGTCGATCACGGCGCCGGCCGACGGCGCGCCGCTCACCGGCGCCGTCACGATCAAGGCGGCCGCGGCGGACGACGGCCAGGTCACGCGGGTGCGCTTCTTCCTCGACGGCGTGAGCCTCGGCTCGCGCGTCGCGGGCCAGACGTTCCAGTGGAACTGGAACACGGCGACCGCGACGCCCGGCCCGCACACGCTGACCGCCGTCGCAACCGACGATGCCGGGAACCAGACGACCTCGGCGCCCGTGCACGTGACCGTCACGTGAGGTGGTGACCGATCGGCCGGCGCTGCGCCTGCTGGTCGTCGACCGCCGCGCGCGACGGAGCCGCGCGGCGCTCGCGGCCCTGGGGTGCGAGGTGGCCCTGCTGCTCGCGGTGGTCTCGGCACCGGGCAGCTCGGTGGTGCTCTTCGCCGACTCGTTCGCCGGGCCGCCCGGGCTGATCACGAACGAGTACGCCGCCCACCACCCGGCCGACGCGTCGAGCCGGCTCTCGCCGGACTGGATCGTCACCTCCGGGTCGCTCTTCGGCGGGAACGGCGTCGCCACGGATGGCGCGATCGATCGCGGCCACGTCGGCCCGGCCTCGACCGGGACGACCGACTCGGCCGTCTTCCGCGCCTACACCCGAGCCCGGTTCGAGCCCAGCTACTCGATCCGGTTCGACGCCCGCATCGGGCCGCCAGCGCGGCCGTCCGGGCCGGCCTGGCACGGGTTCCACGTGATGGTGTGCGCCCGCTCGCCGGCCGCCGCCTACTACGTCTCGGTCGCCCGCCGCGACCGCCGCTCGGTCATCAAGAAGAAGACGGCCGGCGGGCCGGTCGCGGGCGGCTCCTACAGGCCGATCTCCCGGTACCGCCCGTTCCGCTTCCCCGACGGCCGGTTCGAGCCGGTGCGGATCGACGTCACCAGGAACGGCGACGAGTCGGTGTCGATCGACCTCTACGTCGCCGGCCGGCTGGTCGTGTCGGCCACGGACGAGGGCAGCGCCGCCTACGCCGGGGCGGGCCGGATCGGACTGCGGGCCGACTGGACACAGGTCTGGATCCGCGACCTCCAAGTTGTGGCCTGAAGCGCGGGGGCTCAGGCCGGCGTGACCGTGAAGTCGTCGAACCGGAACTCGTCGTTGTCGCCGCGGATGCCGACGGCGCCCGGGGCGGCGATCGGCGCGCAGCCCACGCCGCGGTCGGTCACGCGGAGGAGGCGGCGGCCGTTTCGGCGCATCGTGATCGTGACGGAGTCGTCGGAGTTGTCGCGGATCGCGGCCGAGACGTGCTTCCAGCGGCCGAACCGGATCGGGTAGCCCGGCACCTCGCCGGGGCCGAGCTCGTAGTAGGTGCCGCCGTTCGTGGAGCCGCCGGCGCACTTCTTCTTGACCACGATGCGGCCGTCGCGGCGGTCGAACGACGCGTAGTAGAGCTCGAACTCCGACTGGTAGTGCAGCCACACGTGGACGCCGTCCCAGTCCTCCGCCGGCGTGCGGTCGGACGACGTGAGCCGCAGGTTCTCGAGGGCGAACCCCACCCTGACGTCGCCGAACCGGTGCGCGCGGGTGTTCAGCCGGAAGACGTCGGACGCGTTGCAAGGCCGGCCGCGCCGGGACGCGCTCCAGCAGCCGTCGGGATGCCCCGTCCATCCGGTGCCGCCGCGGGTGAAGAGCGAGCCCGACGTCATCTGCCAGCGCGGGTCGCGCGACGGCAGGTGGTTCCAGTAGCGGTACTCGTTCGTGAGCAGGCCGTCGCGGTTGTTGAAGCCGTCGTGGAAGAGCGCGGCCCCGGCGGGGGCGGGGACGAGCGCGGCTGCGAGGGCGGCGAGGAGGACGGCGGCGATCCGGGGCATCGATCTGATGCTGCCCGTGGAGAACGGGATCCGGCAAGCGAGTTCTCCGATCCCTAACGGAATCCTGAGACGAGGGGCCGCCGCAGGGTAAGATCGGCGGCGATGGCGAGGACGAAGGATCCGAAGCTCGAGCTGATCGCCACGGTGCCGCTCTTCGCCGGGTTCAACCGGCGCGAGATCGAGGCCCTGGGGCGGCTGATGGACGAGATCGACGTGAAGGAGGGCCGCGTCCTGACGCGCGAGGGCGCATCGGGCCGCGAGTTCTTCATCGTGGTCTCGGGGAGCGTCCGCGTCGAGCGCAAGGGGCGCAAGGTGAACGAGCTCGGCCCCGGCGACTTCCTGGGCGAGATCGCGCTCATCGACCACGGCCCGCGCACGGCGACCGTCACCGCGTCCGAGCCGTGCCGGCTCATGGTGCTCGACATCGGCGGCTTCCGCACCCTGGTCTCGAAGTACCCGACGGTGCAGGGCAAGATCATGCGGGCGCTGGCCGAGCGCCTGCGCGAGGCCCAGCCCCGCGCCGTCGTCTGACCTCTTAACGTACGGCGGATGAGCGTCCACGTCCGCTTCGCGCCGAGCCCGACCGGGTCGCTCCATCTCGGGAGCGCGCTCACGGCGCTCGTGAACCGGCTCTTCGCGAGCCGGCTCGGCGGCACGATGCTGCTTCGGATCGATGACACCGACGCCGACCGCACCGTCCCCGGGGCGGAGGAGGCCATCGTCGCCGACCTGCGCTGGCTCGGGATCGGGTGGGACGAGGGGCCCGTGCGCCAGAGCGCGCGGATCGAGCGGCACGTCGAGGCGGCCAACGCGGCCGAGCACACCACGATCCGCGACGGCGCGCTCTACCTCTCGCCGCCCGGCGTGCGCCCGTTCGTGATCGTGCGCGGAGACGGCCGTCCGACCTACCACTGGGCGACGGTCGTGGACGACCTGGACTTCGGCATCACGCACGTCATCCGCGGCGGCGACCACCGTGCCAACGAGGATCTGCACACCGCCGGGTTCCGGGCGCTCGGAGCCGAGCCGCCGGTCTTCATCCACCACGCCGTCGTCCTCGGCGGATCCGGCAAGCTGTCCAAGCGCGAGGGCGATGCCTCGGTGGCCGACCTGCGCACCGCGGGCTATCTGCCCGCGGCCGTCGTCAACATGCTCGGGCTGGTCGCGAGCTCGGGGTCCGGCGAGCTGCTCGACATGGACGAGCTCGTGGCCAGGTTCGACCCCGACCGCATCGCCCGCGGCGACGTGCGCCTCGACCCGGCACGGCTGCGGTCGCTGTCGGCGCTGCACCTGGCTCGGCTGGCGAACGGGGAGCTGGTGGAGGCGGTCATGCCGTTCTGCACGCCGGGCACGCCGGCCGCCGCCGTCGCGGCGATGGCGCCCGCGCTGCGCGGAGCGCACACGCTGGCCGAGGCGGCCGATCTCGTCGCGTGCGTCCTCGACGCCCCGTCCGAGCGCGCGACCCTGCCCGAGCTGGCGGAGCTCCGCAGCGAGCTTCCCGAGCATCTCGACGAGATGCAGGCCCGCGCGTTCGTCGACGAGCTGCGCCGGCGCGGCATCCCGCTTCGCAGCGCCCGGCTCGCGCTCACCGGGCGCACGACCGGGCCGGAGCTGTGGGCCGTCCTCGCCGCGCTGCCGCGCGACGAGGCGGTGCGGAGGGCGGCATGAGGCTGCGCGACACCCTGACCGGCGAGCCGCGCGAGCTCAAGCCGGGGCCGGACGGGACGATCGGCATCTACGTGTGCGGCCCGACCGTCTACGACCGCATCCACGTCGGGAACGGTCGGCCGGTCGTCGTCTTCCTGCAGATGAAGCGCTATCTCGAGTGGCGCGGGCAGACCGTGCGCCTGGTCGAGAACATCACCGACATCAACGACAAGATCTACACCGCGGCGCAGGGCCGGGGCGTCCGCTCCGACGAGCTGGCCGCGGAGATGACGCGCGCGTTCCTCGCCGACACCGACCGGCTCGGGCTGGGGCGGCCCGACGAGGAGCCGCTGGCGAGCGAGACGGTCCCGGAGATCGTGGCCATGATCGAGGAGCTGGTCGCCTCGGGGCATGCGTACGAGGCCGGCGGAGACGTCTACTTCGCCGTCCGCAGCTTCGACCGCTACGGCGAGCTCTCGGGCCAGCGGCCCGACGACGTCGAGTCCGGCGCGCGGGTCGAGCCGGGCGAGCACAAGCGCGACCCGGTCGACTTCGCCCTCTGGAAGGCGACGAAGGACGACGAGGACACCTCCTGGCCTTCGCCGTGGGGCGACGGCCGGCCGGCCTGGCACATCGAGTGCTCGGCGATGGCCGAGAAGCTGCTCGGGCGCGAGTTCGAGGTGCACGGCGGTGGGCGCGACCTGATCTTCCCCCACCACGAGAACGAGATCGCCCAGTCCTGCTCGATCGGGCGCGGGTTCGCGCGCGTGTGGGCGCACAACGGGATGCTCGAGCTGCGCGGCGAGAAGATGTCGAAGAGCGAGGGCAACATCCAGGGGCTGGCCGAGGCGCTGGACGAGTGGGGGCCG
>Ga0070683_100003120_pt1 | contig 13350 bp, 13 predicted proteins | sample KBSC713LmetaG_FD_64662 | JGI IMG/M metagenome (GOLD analysis project Ga0070683, IMG submission 64662) | Corn rhizosphere microbial communities from Kellogg Biological Station, Michigan, USA - KBS C7.1-3L metaG | ecosystem: Host-associated > Plants > Roots > Rhizosphere ...
CGCGCTCATCGGCGCGCAGGTAAATGACTTTCTTTGTGTCGGTGCCGCTGGCGTCGCGCAGACGCTGGCCGAGGTCGTGCACGTTGATGGCGTTGTCACCGAGAAAGACTTTCTGATCGCGGTCAATGGTGACGACGAGGCGCTGCTCGGTGATTTCCTTAACGGTGCGTGTTTTGGGGATGTTGACTTCGATGCCGGATTGGAGGACGGGCGCAGTGATCATAAAGATCACGAGCAGAACCAGCACGACGTCAACGAGCGGCGTGATGTTGATGTCCGCGAGGGAGGATTGAGTTTTGCCGTTGTTAGTCGTGAAAGCCACGTGCAACCTCTTGCGGCTCGTCGCGCTGTGCAGCAGAACTGCGAACCGGAATTTCTTCAAGCGAGTTCAATAGCTCACGGCAGAAGTCGTCGGTTGCCGATGCGAAGACCTTGATGCGCGCGGCGAACTGGTTGTAAGCGACAACGGCAGGAACGGCGACGAAAAGGCCGGCAGCGGTGGTGATCAGCGCTTCGGAGATGCCGGGGGCTACAGCGCGAAGGGTAGCTGCGCCGGCAGTGCCCAATCCGTGGAATGCGTCCACAACGCCCATTACAGTGCCGAAGAGACCGACGAACGGGCTGGTTGCCGCGATGGTTGCGAGCCAGGTGAGACGGCGCTCGAGTGCAGTAACGGCTTCACTGGCGGCGGTTTGAGCGGATCGCTCGAGTGGAGCGAGATTGCGCGGAGGGCCGGAGCCACCGGTCTGGCGCTTGTAAGTTTCATAGACGTCGACGTAGACCTGGGCGAGCGGGCTGGACTTGTAATTGTCTGCGAAGGCGGCGACTTCCTGGAGGCGCGTGGCGCGGCGGAAGGCGTTAATGAAGTTACGGCTTTCGCGAGTGGCTTTGCCGAAGGTGCCCATCTTGCCGAGGATGATGGTCCAGGAATAGAGACTGGCGATGAGCAGGAGGACGAGAACTCCGAAGGCAATCCCTCCCATGTTGCCCATCATCTCCATGACGGCACCGGTGCCCTGAGAAACAGGGCTGGCGGGAGCGCCCGAGTCAGCCTGAAACGCGAGGAGCAAAGTAGCTGTAAAAATCGGTTTTTACCTCATTATCACGGTATCAGACGTGTGGAAGCGCTCCAAGTTATCGATGTGGTGCACTCGAAGCCGCGCATTCTGAGGAGCTTAGCCGAGGGGTATGCCGTTCATGCTATGCTGCGCTCGGATTGACGTCTCATGCTCGTTGAACTTCGCGCCGAAAATTACGCTGTTATCGACCACGCCATCGCGGTGTTTGGACCGGGGTTGAACCTGCTTACGGGTGAAACGGGAGCGGGCAAGTCCATTCTTGTAGATGCGCTTGCGCTACTGATGGGGGGCAAGGCTTCGGCGGAGATTGTGCGGCACGGCGCGGAGAAAGCCGTTGTGGCGTGCGTGTTTGAGGCGACTCCGGCGGCCGAGGCGATTCTTGAAGAAAACGGGATCGATGCCGAGGGGAATGAGATCATCCTGCGGCGTGAGATTCTGTCGAATGGCAAAGGGCGGGTATTCGTCAACAATCAGCAGGCAACTGTGGGGGTACTCAGGCAACTTGCGCCGGAGCTGGCGCTGGTTCATGCGCAGTCGGAGACGCTTGCGAGTTTCGACCAGACGCAGCAGAGGATTCTGCTGGACAGATTCGGGGCGATCGCGACAGATGATGTCGCGGCGGCGTATGAGGCTTGGCGCGCTGCTCAGGGAAAGCTGGATGATCTGCTGACGAATGAGCAGGAACGATTGCGGATGGTGGATTTGTGGAGCTTCCAGGCGAAGGAAATTTCCTCGGCGAATCTGATTGCGGGAGAGGACGAGAAGCTCGAGACAGAGAAGCGCGTGCTGGCGAATGCGGAGAAGCTGTATGCGGCGGCCATGAGCGCGTTCGATCAACTCTATGAGGGTGGAGCTTCGGCGGAGACTGCGCTGCGTGCGGCAGGGAAGAATCTGGAGGAACTGGCGCGGTACGACGAGAAGTTCACTGAGGCGGCACAGCAGATTGCGTCGGCGCGAGCGATTGTAGGCGATGTGAGCTCGACGTTGCGGGACTATGCGGAGCGCATCGACGCTTCGCCGGAGCGGCTGGCGGAGATCGAGGACCGGCTGGCGCTGCTGGATCGGCTGAAGAGGAAGTACGGCAAGACGGTGGATGAAGTGATCGCGCTGGGTGAAACGGTGCAGGGGAGGCTGGCCGAGGTGGAGGATCGCGACGAGACGCTGAAGACTTTGCGTGCTGCGCTGGCGAAGGCTGCCGATGCTTACAAGCAGACAGCAAGTGCGGTATCGACGCAACGCAAGACGGCGGCAGCGAAGCTGGCGAAACTAGCGGAGACGCAGATTAATTCGCTGGCGATGAAGGTGCGATTTGAGATTTCGGTCGGGAGCAACGAACACGAATCGGTGTGGACGGCGGATGGCTGGGATGAAGTGGAGTACCGGATCGCAACAAATGCTGGAGAGCCGTTGAAGCCGCTGCACGAGATTGCTTCGGGCGGAGAGATGTCGCGCGTAATGCTGGCGCTGAAGGTTGCGGTGGAAGAGGCTTCTGCGAAGACGCGGAGGAAGCTGCCGACGCCGCGGACTCTGGTGTTCGATGAGATCGATATCGGAATCGGCGGGCGGGCGGCGGATGCGGTGGGGCAGAAACTGAAGGCGCTTGGCCGTGCACAGCAGGTTCTTTGCGTGACGCACCTTCCGCAGATTGCGGCGTTTGCCGATCAGCATTTTGTGGTGGAGAAGAAGGAAGACCACGGACGGACGAAGATGAATATCCGCCTGCTGGATGACCGGGCGCGGACGCATGAGGTGGCTCGGATGCTGTCGGGCGCGAAGGTTACGGATACAAGTTTGCAGCACGCGGCACAGATGATCGCAACGAGCCGGTGATTTTGGATTGAGTTTGATTGCAAAAAAAGCCCCGCGAGATGCGGGGCTTTTTCCTGGGCTGAAGCCGACTGGTTAATTGCGGCCATGTCCGTGGCCGTGATCGTCGCGATCATGGCCATGTCCGTTCCCGTGATCTCCTTTATCGTGACCATGGCCATGGTCATCGCGATCGTGGCCGCCGCCGTGGTTGCCGTGGTCTTTGTACTGGCCGTAGTGATGGCCGTTGTCATGGCGGACTTCTTCGCGGTATTCGCGGGCGTGGAAATTCCTTTCCCAGCCGCGGTGGCGTCCCCAGTCGGCATGCTCGCCGCGAACAGGGAACCCGCCGTGGTAGCCGAAACGCGGGTCGTATGTGCGATCGATATATCCCCGGAAACCGACAGGGCCGTGGAACCACGGGCCCGCTCCGAGGAAGACTCCGCCGGTAAACCATGTTGGTCCGTAATAGCCGAACGGGGCGCAACCATAGGGCGCGTAGTTGTAATAGCCGTATGGGCAGACCGGCTCAACGCCGATGTTGACGGAGATTTGTACTTCGGCCTTGAGGGTCGTGGACGAGAAGCAGAGAAGCGCGAAAAACGTAAGTGCGACGAGGCGCAATGACTTCACTTTGTTTCTCCTTGAGAGGCGCTCGGGGGAGGGCTCTGGAACGAGTCTAGCGGTGGTTTAGAGCGGGCCCACGAGTAATTGAAACTTTGAAGTTTCGAAAGTTACTTGCAAAGCCGGGGCAACCATGCCGGCGCCAGGTAGTTAGCCACAAGCTACTTAACCTTCATCTACTTACAAATGACTAACTTGGAGAGCGATTGAGGACAACTTGCTGAGAATACAGGGCATCCATTCGGTACGAACGATTGGAAGCACCATGGCGCAAGACGAACCGGGACCCCAAGGAGTTTGAAGTGAGACTTAGATATAAATCGATCTATGCGGGCTTGTTATTTGCAGTAGTTGGGAGTGCAGTGCTAACACCGGCGCTAGCCGCCCAGGAGCCGAATCCGACTTCATCGCAGAATCAGCAGGATCAGGGCCAAGTGCAGATGAGGAACGGCATTGCCTATTACAAGGTGCAGGTAGTGGATCGCACGTTGCCGGCAATCAACTACTTCCATCGTTCGGGAGATACGAGGATCGCGTTTGAAGGAACGCAGTTGCTGCCCAAGGGGAAGGGTGAGGCAAAGGTGAATGCGCGCAACGGGCGGACGACCATTGATGCCGAGTTCGAGAATCTCTCCCCGGCCAACGGATTCGGGCAGGAATACCTGACGTATGTTCTTTGGGCAATCACGCCGGACGGGCGGCCTGTAAACCTGGGCGAGGTGCTTCCAGGTGGAAACGGGAAAAGCCAACTTACTGTGTCGTCCAGCCTGCAGACGTTCGGGCTCATGGTGACAGCGGAGCCGTATTTCGCCGTGACGATGCCATCTGACCTGATCGTCGTGCAGAATGTTGTGACGTCGAAGACCTCAGGGATTATCGAGCCGGTGAATGCGCACTATACCTTGCTTCCACGAGGCGCCTACGCGGAGACGGCGGGGCGGCACACCGTTCTGCACCCGATTACACGTAAGGAGCGGACTCCGCTGGAAGTCTATGAGGCAGAGAATGCGGTAATGATCGCCACGGCCGCGGGTGCAGAGAAGTACGCTCCGGAGACGATGGCTTCTGCACGAACGGCTCTGCAAAACGCGGAACAACTCGACGAGCACAAGCACAACAGCAAAGAGACCATTACCTACGCGCGCGAAGCAGTGCAGGCATCAGAAGACGCGCGCATCATGACCATCCGCAAGATCAAAGCTGAGGACGAGGAAGCGCAACGGGCCGCTCGAGTGCAGGCGGAAGAGAACGCCGAGCAATCCCGGCAGCGGGCTGAGCAGTCACGGCGGGACGCCGAGCAGGCGCAGCTAGCACAGCAACAGGCGGCACTGGCGCAACAGGAAGCTACCCGGCGGGCAGAGGCTGAAGCTGCACAACGGGCCCAGGCGGAGGCGGCAACGGCTGCCGCCCAGGCTCAGACGGAAAAAGCAAGGCAGGCACAACTGGATGCGGAACAGCGGACGCAACAACTTGCCCTGCAGGAGCAGCAGGCGCGCGAACGGCTGAAACAGCAGCTTAGTGCGGTGCTGGAAACCCGCGAGACGGCGCGTGGATTGATCATGGAGATGCCTGACGTCCTGTTCGACTTCAACAAGTACACGCTGAAGCCGGCAGCGCGGGAAAAGCTGGCAAAGGTTTCGGGCATTCTGCTGGCCCATCCCGACCTGAAGGTTCAAGTGGAAGGACACACAGACAGCATCGGTTCGGAGGAGTACAACCAGAAGCTTTCAGAAGAACGCGCGGGAAGCGTCAAGGACTACCTGGTCAGCCAGAGCGTGCACGATGACAATGTAACCGCTGAAGGATTCGGGAAGAATGATCCCATCGCGGACAACTCGAGCGCGGCGGGTCGCGCGAAGAACCGGCGCGTGGAGCTCGTAGTTTCGGGTGCGTCCATCGGAGTGCAGGAGCAACAGCCCGCTCCGGGTGGTGAGTCGCAGAACGCGACGCCGCAGACTGCTCCTCCACCTGTGCAGCGTGTAACTCCGACTCGCCCTGCGGTGCCGGACAGCGTCGTTCCGCAATGACCTATGAATGCGGGTTGCTTTTCCACACGTCTTTGTTGGGCTCCTGTGAGGAGAGGCAACCTGCGATCACCGGCAGGTGCTCCAACCTGTACTGCCCCGAGTGCCTGGGCGGTGAACGCATATATCAACTTACATGTGACTAGCTAAAGCAGGAGGACCCGGGATATGAACATGCAGGACCTTACTCCCACCCAGATCGCGATCATTGTTGCACTGGTCGTGGTGATTGTCGGCGCGATTATCTATTTTGTTCAGCGGCGACGGACCGAGAAACTGCGTTCGCGCTTTGGACCGGAGTACGAGCGGTCGATTGCGGAGAGCGGCGATCGTCGACGCGCCGAGGCACAGCTTGAGAAGCGTGCAGAGCGAGTGGAGAAGTATCATTTGCGGACCTTGGCCGCAGAGGACCGGTCGCGATTCGCAGAGCAATGGGACCGCGTGCAGGCACACTTTGTGGATGCTCCGGCTGGAGCGGTAGCGGAGGCGGATCAGCTGCTCGGCGATATTATGGCGACCTGCGGGTATCCGATGGGCGACTTCGAACAGCGGGCAGCGGATATCTCGGTGGATCATCCGGTAGTGGTGCAGAATTACCGCTCGGCGCACGACATTGCGATACGCCAGGCGAAGGGGCAGTCGACGACTGAGGATCTGCGGAGAGCAATGATTCACTACCGCGCGCTTTTCGAGGACCTGGTCTACGACCGCAAGGAAGCGGCGGTGGATCGCAGGCCGGCAGTGGAGCAGCGAGAGGTTGAGCGCGAAGAGATTCGCAGACGCGCTTCGTAGCTGAGGCGATGCATCCGCGACAAGGCGGAATGAAGTCAATGCGCAGCTTAGCGTCCGCTGCGAGCCAGTTGGTAACCGCCCGGAGCAAGGCGAATTCCGCGACGGCTCGGGCGGGCGCATTCGTGTCTGGCGGAGGATTGTCGATGATCCAGTTGTTCTCACGGGTGCGGGCAGCGGCTTTCACGATGTTGATGTGCTGGCTGTTCACGGTTGCTGCGTATGCTGAGACCTACAGTCTTTCGGGCAAGGTGAGTGATACGGCGGCGCACGCGGTTCCGAGCGCTACTGTGTCGGCCACGAGACTAAGGGACGGGAAGATGTTTACTGCGCGAAGTAACGGCGATGGAGACTATGTAATTCCTGATCTGGAGCCAGGAGATTACAGAGTAGGGGCCAAGGCGGGTGAGCTGGTGGCTGCACCCGTAAGAGTCACATTGAGCGCAGGCCAGACGACGGATCTGGTGGTAAGCCCGGCGTCGCATCGCTAGAGAAGCAAGCCTGACATTTCGTTACACGCTGCATTGCTCACGCATTGTTCTGCCGCATACAATGCGTTCACCATGCGCACATTCAGATTGCTCTCGCTGTGTGTCACGATCCTTTCCTGCCTGTTGGCGGGGAATGGGCAACAACCACAACACCTCTTTTTTCGAGTGACACTCGGGCCGCAGTTCACTAAGCCGATTTCAGGAAGGCTGCTGATCTTTCTAGCGGAAGGAAAAGGGGCCAGTGCAGTGGATGAGAATCCGTTCGCACCCGCGGCCGTTTATATCGCTGCGAAGGAGGTCTCGGATGTTTCGGCGGGTATGTCAGTCGATGTCGATACCGATGATGTGGCTTTTCCGGGACCCTTCTCGACGTTGAAACCCGGAGACTATCAGGCGCAGGCAGTGCTCGATGTGAATCACAGTTATAACTATGGCGGCCGCCGTGCCGGAGATCTGGTGAGCGAGGTTGTGTCCTTGTCCGGATTTACGCCTGGGCAAGGTGCGGAGCCGACATTGACATTGAACAAGTTGATTGACGCGCAAGCGCCCCGGCCGGATCCGCAGGGGTTGGATACGAGTGCGCATGTCGAGGATTTTGTAAGCCCGGCGCTGTCGGCATTCTGGGGAAGCCAAACCCATATACGCGCATGGGTGATTACTCCGCCGGGCTATCAGGAAAACGCGGCTGAGCATTATCCGGTTGTGTATTGGACTCACGGGTTCGGCGGAGATTTAGCGGGTGCGAAGTCCTTTGGCGCTGGGTTGCTGGACATGATGCACAAGAAGAGACTGCCTCCGATGATCTGGGTCATGCTCGATGAATCGTGTCCGACGGGTACGCATGAGTTCGACGATTCAGTGAACAATGGGCCGTGGGGGACGGCACTTACGAAGGAGTACATTCCGTATCTCGAGAAGAAATATCGAATGGATGCCAAGCCGAGCGGCCGTTTCCTACAGGGGCATTCCTCAGGCGGATGGGCGAGCTTGCAGTTGCAAATCGACTATCCGGAGATCTTTGGTGGAACGTGGTCAACGTCTCCGGACCCAAGCGATTTTCACGACTTCACGGGAATCAATCTCTATGCGCCGCACGCAAATGTTTATCGGCGAGCGGATGGCTCAGCTTATCCAGTGATGCGAGATCACGGGAAGGTGGTGGCGACATTCGAACAGTTTGCCCGGAATGAGGCCGTGCTCGGACCCTATGGCGGCCAGATAGCTTCGTTCGAGTGGGTATTCTCGCCGCGCGGAAAGGATGGGCGGCCGGCGCAAATGTTCGATCGTGAAACCGGTGATGTACATCCAGAGGTTATTGAATACTGGCGCGATCACTACGACCTCGCGCACATTGTGCAGACGACCTGGGCGCAACGCGGAGCATTGCTACGCGGGAAAATTCACGTCTTCGTCGGAACAGCCGATACGTTCTACCTGGATGGAGCGGCGCACAAAATGGATGCAGTGCTGAATGCCTTGGGTGCGGACGCGCACTTTACTTACATTCCAGACCGAACGCACTTCGACCTCTATACCACCCATGCAGCGGGAGAAGGTTCGAAAGAAGATCGCAGAGGGTTGTTCACGGAAATTGGAGCCCAGATGTACGCGGTCGCTCGACCAAACAGTCACTGGAAGGCTGCTGAGTGATGAAGGCGTCCGGGCCGCATTGGCGTGCCCGGACGCTTATGGAGCTAGTGACGGTCGTGATCGCGGTCGCGGTCATGGTGTTCACTGTGCCGGGAATGACCGTGCCCATCGCGATAGTCGTTCCCTCTGAAATGTTGCCAGCGTTCGCTACGATAGCGTTCTTCGAATCGATCGCCGTGGCGGGGATAGGCGCCGCGATAGCCGTAACGGCGATCGTAGTGCCGGTCAACGTGACCCCAGAAGCGCTCGCGGCCGTGATACCAGGGACCAGCGCCTACGAAGACGCCATTGGAGAACCACTCGGGGCCATAGTAGCCGTAAGGAGCACAATCGTACGGCGAATAGTCGAAGTATCCATATGGGCAGGCAGGTGCGGGACCGATTTGCACTGAGATCTGAGCGTGAGCCGGTTGTGCAGGCGCAGCAAAGACCATCGCGAAGAGCAGGGGCAAAAATAGATATGGTGTTTTTTTCATATATTCCTCCTCAGACGGCCGACGTGCGCATCGCGCGCTGCTAAGCCGATCCGGGCCCGTGCACGCGAGACTCTCCGTCCGACTTGTTTGTAATAAGATGTGGCACTTCCGCGGAAGGTTGAGCGCAGAAATCGCAGGAGGGCTGAAGTTGAAGGAAAATCAGTGTTTATTTTTTGGGTCTTTGGAAACCCACCAGAGGACTTCGCCAAAGATCTTCCACTTGGTTGCGTTGCTCACGTCGAGTGGAAGATATTTCGGGTTGGCAGAGACGAGGAGGTCCGAACCTGCGAGGCGCTGAAAGCGAGCGACCTTGAACCCGAGATCGCGGTGCGATACGACGACGAGTCTCTCATGAAGGTTTTCACGCTCAATAGACGCCGTGTCGACGAAGATGATTGAACCGGAGGGAAAAGTCGGGTACATCGAATCGCCTTCAACGTGCATGCTCAGCATGTTCTCGGGGTGAGGGCACCAGGAGAGCGGAGCGAGGAGCACGTCTTCCAACCTGGCCTCGGAGAGGCGAACGTTTTCATGCGGCGGAATGGGATCAGCGAAAGCTGTCACGTTCATCAAGGGGATTGCGACTGCGTTTCCCGCACCGGCGATGTGCTGCGAGATTTTCTTGTTTGCGATCAGGTTGAAGTTCTCGAGGGTGACGCGCATGGAGGAAAGGGCCTGCCGCATGTTCGCATCAGGCAATTCGGAGGTATCAATTCCGGCGCGCTCCCAGAAGTAGTCTCCGACCGGACGCCCGGCCAGGTTGCCGAGGGCGACATACGTCTCGGCTGTGGGCTCATTTTTGCCTGCAAGCCAGCGGGAGACGGTGGCAGGGGAGACGCCGAGGCGTTCAGCGAGTCCCGCCTGGGTGACCTTGAGATCCTTCAACAGTCGCCGTAAGCGATCGGACCATTCTCGGGTTGTTATTTGTTCAACCATCTGGCCCTTTCAGGTGCGGCGGCAGCTTATTCCATCAATGCAATTGCCTCAATGAAATCAACGATTTATCGTTGTTCGAGGTATCCTAGCAGGGTTTGCTGCGCATCGTAAGTCGGTATGGGGCACAGAGATACGGAAAAAGGGGCCGGGAGACGATCAGAGCAGGGAGATCGTATCGAAGGGAACCAACGAACTTGGGGCCGCTGGACACGACAGCGAAACCTCGCAAGACGATTTTCACTCATTTACGGCTGAGTCGTCCAACCTTGAACAGGTGAATGCGGCATCTCAACTGAGAACAGTGGCTCTTATGCCCTTGCAAAAAAATAGCCGGCGGATCTTGATTGTCGACGACGAGGTGGCGATCGCAGACACGCTGGCGTTGATTTTCAAGACACAGCACTACGAAGCGCGTGCCGCATACTCAGCTGAACGAGCGATTGAGATTCTGGCGGAGTGGCGGCCGGATCTTTCGATTCTCGATGTAATTCTGCCTGAGATGAACGGGATAGATCTTGCCATTGTGATCAAGTCGAATTATCCGGCATGCCATGTGATGTTATTTTCCGGTCACGCGAATACGGCGATGTTGCTGGAAGAGGCGGGCAGGAAAGGGCACCAGTTTGAAGTGTTGGCGAAGCCAGTGCATCCGACTCTGATGCTCGAGAGGGCTTCTGCACTGCTGGGATCAACGGAACAGCCATTGTACGACTGACGCTTAAGACCGAGAAGATTAACTGAGCAGAGGCGATTAGATCGCCAGGCTTGCAGCTCGGTTCCGCGTTTCGAGTAAGAAGGCGTCGTCTTGAGAAAAGCCAGGTTTCATGGAGCCGAGATTGATTTCGACATTGGATAGCGCGCCGGTCAATGCTGCCTGAGCGAGCGCGACCGCCGTGATGAGGTCGGAAGCCATATTGGGATTTGTAATCGGCTTGAGCGACTCGGCGATTCGCTTTGTCTCTGCGGCGGTTTCTGCGACTCCAAGAGGAACGCTTGTTGCATGCCGTAGAGCGGCATTCACGCCAACACCGCCGTCATCGGTTTCGCGTGCAGCACGATAGGCCTTCATGACGACGTTATAGGATTCGGCGTCCGCATCGATCGCAGCCTTCAGCTCTTCGCGGAGCGTGGCGAGGCGAGCGATGGCTTCGCTGAGCTGGGCTTCGTATTGCAGGTAAGCCTTTTTGCCGCGCGACATGGAGGCGACCATCTGAGCCAATGCGGCAGCCATTGCGCCGCTTGCGGCTGAGGCACTGCCACCGCCGGGTGTTGCAGTAGGTGCGGCGAGCTGCTCGATGAATGGCTCGACTCCGGCACGAAGACCGCCGACAGCCATCTTGCCGCTCATGACGGAGGCGAGGCGGTTCTCGAGGATGAGCGAGGAGTCGAAGCTTTCAACCTGGAGGAACCACTCGGCGGCTTGCTCGAGAGCGGCTTTGGGAATGAGTCCGACAATCTCGCTGGAGACGGGCATCACGCCGAAGCGTGCAGCTTCGCGCTTGACGAGCTCGAAGACACGATGGATGGGCGTCTGCTCGAAGTCGGTGAGGTTCATGGAGACCTGGGCCATACCGCGAACGAGGAATCCAGCGCCCTTAACGAAGCGCATGCCGCCGGAAGAGAAGCGGACGGCCTTGGCGATCTTCTTTGCAACGTCGACATCGGTGGTGTTGAGGAAGACGTTGTAGGCGATGAGGGCTTTGCGCGCGCCGACGACGGTGGCGCCGGCGGTGGGATGAACGCGCGGTTCGCCGAAGTCGGGACGTCGCGCGGGGTTGGTGGCGATCTCGGCGCGAATACCTTCGAATTGTCCGCGGCGGATGTTTTCGAGGTTCTGGCGTTCGGGAGAGGCAGCGGCCGCTTCGTAGAGGTAGGTGGGGATTTCGAAACGGTTCCAGATTTCCGCGCCAACGTGCTTTGCCATCGCGACACAATCTTCGATGGTGACACCCTCGATGGGGATGAATGGCACGACGTCCGCAGCGCCCATGCGGGGATGCGCTCCCTGGTGCTGAGTGAGGTCGATGAGTTCGGATGCTTTGCCGACGCCGCGAATAGCGGCTTCCTGTATGGCTTCGCGCTCGCCGACCAGAGTGATGACGCAGCGGTTGTGATCCGCGTCCATTTCGCGGTCGAGCAGGTATACGCCGGGGACTTTCATGGCCTCGACGATGGCGTCAACTTTCGCCTTGTCGCGGCCTTCGGAGAAGTTAGGAACGCACTCTACCAATGTGTTTGGCACGAAGAGAAGGATAAATCAGCGGGCTGAGGCCCGATTGAAATTGGATGCTTCTCGTTATTGGGATTCGGCTGCGTTACTTGACTTCTTCAGGGCCCACAGAATCAACAGGCACATCACCATCACGAGGATTGAGACCTGAAGCAAAATCTTGACGATGAGCTCCATCAACGGGGTTGCGCCACCGGGCATGGATGAGCCGCTGACCACCATCATGCCCTTGGCGCTCCAGAGGGCCGCCAGCTGCGCGCCGACCCAGTTTGCGTAGAGTCCGACGAGTGCGGAGATTCGTGCGGCAGTGACCACGCCGTTTTTGCCGAGAGCGGGCCAGATGGCGGCCAGTCCGAAGAGAAGTGCGCCCTGAACGACGCCGATGGAGTGGGCTTCGAGTGCGGTGTGCGGCGACTTAGCGAACATGGTGGTAAAGCCGGAGACAAGGCCGAGGAAGGTCATGATGGCGCCGTGAGCCGCAAGTGAGCGGTCGATGGTGAGTGTAGAAGCTGCAGTATTCATCGAGATGGGATCCGCAATTGGAATGGTGGAAGTCCCGACAGCATACATGTTGAGCGGGAACGCTGAAAAGGATTTCCCTTCATTCGCTCTGCATGTCAGGATGGCTTCTTATGCAAGAGATTTCACTCGAGCTCAAAAAAATCGCCGAGGGTTATACAAATGCGTGGTGCAGCCAGGATGCCGACAAAGTCGCGGTGTTCTTCGCACCCAACGGATCATTGACGATCAACGGCGGACCTCCTTCGCTTGGACGGGCGGCGATTGCAGCGGCTGCGCAGTCGTTCATGTTGGCGTTTCCCGATTTGCGCGTCCGGATGAATCGGCTCGTTCAGGCAGGAAATCGCGTCGAATACCACTGGACGCTTACGGGGACGAACACGGGACCGGGAGGCACCGGACGTGCTGTGGAGATCGATGGGTTCGAAAGCTGGCGGATCGGAGCGGATGGATTGATCGAGGAGTCGCTGGGGAGTTTTGACGCGGACGATTATGCGCGGCAGATTTCGGGCGGCTCCCAGGTTGAGCCTGAGGGCGAATGAGGCGATGGCTGCAGTAGTATTCTCTACTTGAATATCGAGCAGGAGCTCACCATGACTACCGCAACCTCTCCCGTGATTCAGGCGCCACGAGGCGCAAAACTTCGATGCAAAGGCTGGCAGCAGGAGGCGGCGCTGCGCTGCCTGATGAACAATCTGGATCCCGAGGTGGCGGAGAGGCCGTCAG
>Ga0070683_100003121_pt1 | contig 13340 bp, 14 predicted proteins | sample KBSC713LmetaG_FD_64662 | JGI IMG/M metagenome (GOLD analysis project Ga0070683, IMG submission 64662) | Corn rhizosphere microbial communities from Kellogg Biological Station, Michigan, USA - KBS C7.1-3L metaG | ecosystem: Host-associated > Plants > Roots > Rhizosphere ...
TCCGGCACAATGAGCAAGATTCTGTACCCATCATTGCGGCTGGGCTACATCGTCGCGCCACATCAATTGATAGAACCGATGATCAAGATTAGGGCAGTAATGGACCAACACTCGCCGGCCATTGATCAGGCCACACTCGCCCGGTTTTTAACCGAGGGGTTTTTCCTTACTCACATCAAACGGATGCGAAAATTATATTCCGATCGAAGGGACTTCTTTATCGAACAATTCAACCACTTGTTAGGCAGGTATTTCATCCTCGAAATTCCCGAAGCTGGATTACACTTCGTCGCGTGGGTGCGACAGAAAGAACAGATGCCGGTGATCACGCGTGTGTGCGCTGACATCGGTATCAGGCCGTCGCCGTTGTCGTCGTGCTACATGAAAGCGGAGCCAAAGCCCGCGCTTACTTTTGGGTTCGCCGCCTGGTCACGCGCGCAAATCCGTGAAGGCCTTGGCAAGTTCGCCGCGGCGCTTGATTCGAATTTGAATTAAGCAACTTGGGCAGGCCATGAAGCGGTCTCTGACAAGCCGCAAATTAATCATCCGTCGGTTTGGATCTGTTGGTTAGCCGGCCAGACATTCAAACTGAAATGGCCCGTACCAAATCTGCGAAGTGGATATGGCAGTGGCACCTGGCCAGTTCCTAAAGTGTCGTCATGAAAATTCAACAAAGGAGACAAACATGACAACACAGTTCACAACTACAAGAGCTAACCAAACTCTTTGCATTATTCTGATCGCTGTCTGTTGCAGCGCGATACTAACACAGGTGAATGGACAAAAGCCGGAAGCAATGAAGGTAAAATCACAGTATCAGGTGTCGAGCCTTCCCACGCTCGGTGGGACCAGTAACGCCGGAAACAGTATCAATAATCAGAGTTGGGTCGCAGGCTACTCAAGGCTGACGGGAAATCAGAGCCGACACGCTGCTTTGTGGCGCGACGGTTTACTCTCTGACCTCGGCACACTCGGCGGGCCAAACAGCAGTGTCACATGGAACGTGAAGAATACTCAGGGCATCATCGTAGGTATCTCTCAAACAGCCGATCCGGAGCCTCTCGGGGAAGCTTGGAGTAGCGCTGCTTTCTACACCGGGCCATTCACCGTTGGTTTTATCAATCTCGGATTTGTTTGGGAACAAAACCAAATGAGAGGCCTGCCTAATTTCCCAGGTGGAAACAATGGTTTTGTTACCGGAGCCAACAACTTGCGTCAAGCGGTGGGATGGGCTGAGAATGGCGTTCACGACGCGGATTGTGTCTCGCCTCAGGTACTCCGATTTCTTCCGGCAAAGTGGACTCTGGGACCGCCCGATCAGATCCAAGACCTACCTCTCTTTCCGGGCGACACATCGGGAGCTGCCACGGCGATCAATGACAATGGCCAAATTGTGGGCATTTCGGGCATCTGTGACCAGGCAGTCGGAAGACACACGGCCAAGCACGCAGTTCTCTGGGAAAATGGCGGCGTGATTGATCTCGGAAACCTCGGCGCCCAGTGGTGGAACACGCCGACGGCAATCAATCAACGAGGCGATATTGTTGGGTTCGCTGGCGACCCGGCGTTCGTTGAAGGCGATATCTTACATGCTTTCATCTGGACCAGAGAAGATGGCATTCGACATCTCAAACCTTTGAAACACCACACACCAGAACATGTAGATAGCGAGGCCTACGGCATTAACGAAGCCCGCCAGGTAGTCGGTGTTTCATGCGACGCAGACTTCGTTGATTGTCGTGCAGTTATTTGGGATCACGGCAACACACCTACAGACCTCAATGATCTCAAAGGCGGCTTTTCTGCGCGCCTCGAAACCGCGAAGGACATAAATGACAAGGGCGAAATTACGGGCAGAACGCTCGATGCAGGTGTGAGAATGCCGTACTTGGCGGTACCAGTCGAGGGACACTAACAAAAGAAAAATGCGGCCGCGTTCTTAGCGCACGAACGCAACTTCGCCATTCCCACAGGCGCGCGCAGGCCGGATGCCGATCCGTAAGATCGACATCCGGCATTTGTCTTTTCTTCCTTGCAATCGAAAATCGGCAATCGAAATTCGGCAATTCTTTCGGGGGCATAGCTCAGTTGGTAGAGCGCCAGCTTTGCAAGCTGGAAGTCAGGGGTTCGAATCCCCTTGCCTCCATTTATTTTCGATTTGCGATTTACGATTGCCGATTTAAGTAAATGCGCACGAAGGCGCCTCAAAACAAAATCGAAAATCAGCAATCGAATTCGAATTTGCGGCGTTACCGCGATTCGGGCCTGTAGCTCAGTTGGTTAGAGCATGCGCTTGATAAGCGCAGGGTCACTGGTTCGAGCCCAGTCAGGCCCACTTTTTTAAGCGATTTCGCAGGTTCGATGCTTGCCCTCGGCAATGAACAAAAACCGGCTCTACTCAAGGCAAATTCGAGACCGCGTCGATCGGAAGAACCCCAGAAGAATGTTGACCTGCACTTTGCCGTCGAATCTCAGATCCATTCGAGCAGCGTGGCGCCCCAGGAGTAGCCGACTCCGAAGCCGACGAGCATCACGCGCATGCCGGCGCGGATCGCGCCCCGCGCCATCGCCCGGCGTAGCGCGATCGCGATCGTCGACGAGCCGGTGTTGCCGCAATCCGCCATGTCGATGACGAATCGCTCGGGCGGAATGCGGAGTTTTCGCTGGAGATGGGCGAGGATGAACGCGTTCGCTTGGTGCGGCACGAAGAGATCCACATCGTCGACCGAAAGGCCCTTCGCCGAGAGCACGCGGCTGATCACCGCCGGCACTTCACGCAGCGTGAATGCAAAGATCTCGGCGCCGTTCATGTAAACGTTGTTGGCGGTGCGCTCATTCCCGCTGTCGTCGATCTGCACGGGGGCGTTCGGGTCGTACGCCTGTCGCATGCCGCCTGCGGGAACAATCAGGTTCGACGCGCCGCGCCCATCGGTTCCGTACACGAACGGGCCGGCCAGCCGTCCGCCCGTAGCGGACGCGTCGCTCGTCAGCAGCGTGGCCGCGGCGCCATCGGCGAGCACGCTCCGAACGCTCTTGTCGCGCGGGTTGAGGTACTTGCTGTACGTGTCCCCTGTAAGAAACAGTACGCGGTTCGCTTGCTCGGATTCGATCAGGCCCTTGGCCAGACCGAGGCCGTACACGTAGCCCGAGCATCCGAGATTGATGTCGACCGCACCGCAGTGCTTGGGCAGACCGAGGCGGTTCTGGATTACGCAGGCAGTGGTCGGCAGAAAGTAGTCCGGCCCCTGCGTGCAGTGGATCACGTAGTCGATGTCGGCGGGCGATGCGCGGCCCGACGCGAATAGCTTCGTGGCGGCCGCGACCGCCAGGTCCGACGCGCACTCGTCGCTCGCCGCGACATGCCGTTCGTCGACGCCCACGATTTCGTGAATCCGCGCGGGCGTCCACTCCGGAAACTGCTCGGCAAGCGCGTCGTTCGTGACGCGTGCCTCCGGGAGGTGATACTCGATGGCCTGAAGAACGGCGCGGTTCGACTGAGTCACGACGCTCCCGGGCCGGATTGGTGCGCTACGGCTTGAATCCGCAGAGGACGGCCAGATCGCTGACCTGACGGCAGGCGGCTATTTGCGCCGGCTCGAGCTGAACGCCAAGCTTTTCGTCCGCCATCGACATGAACTCGACGACGGCGAACGAGTCCCACCGCGAGATGGAATCGAGCCGCTCCTGGCCTTGCACGGTTCCCGGTGGCAGCGAAGCCGTCGTTTCGAATTCGGAAAAAAACTCGGCGAGTGTCATCGCGTGAAAAATAGTAGACGGCTGAAGGGGCCGCTGCGCACATTGTTCAGACCTAACAAGTAGGTAAGCACAAACCAGGTGTGACTGGAGCGCTCGCCGATTCGGCAATAGACAACTGTGTCTTTGTCAGGCCTGACGCCGCACGCATGTCGGACAAGATGGTAGTATCATAAAGCAGTGTCAACGCATAAATAGAGATGGGTGGAATTAATGCACAAGCCAAAGAACGCGAGCCTGTTTTCCGTGAGAGATCTAAAGCAAGTCACTGGTTCAAGCCCAGTCAGGCCTATGTCCTTTCAGTGATCAGAACTGAAAGTAGACGAATGGCGCCGGGCCGGTTGCGGGAAATAGTTCCAGCGCGAGAAACGCCAAGACGTATGCCGGAATTTGAATACGCGCCGGTTGCAAAGCCAGGCGATCAATAAATTGACTGCGTTCCTGGGCGACGGTGAGAAACAGCGAAATGAAGATCAGCACGATAGTGCCGGTCGTGAGCAGGAAGTCCCCGGTTATATGCGTGGACCCAAACAGCGCACCTAAGACATATCCGCTGCTCTGAAGAGTTTTCCCCCGAAAGAAAGGCGCGCATAAAACGAAGGCAGTAAACATTGCTCCTACGCTAAAAGGTACAAACCAATGCTTCTTCATAACTTTGTCGACTGCTGTTCCTACTGTCGCCCGGTCGAAAAGGCGGTAGCCGATCAGCAGAAGCCCATGGTATGCGCCCCACATTACAAACGTCCAGTTCGCTCCATGCCACAGACCAATTAACACCATCACAACAAAAATGTTGCGATATAACACCAGACGCCCTTTTCTCCCCCGGCTGAATGGAATGAACATATAGTCATACACCCATGTGGAAAGCGTTATATGCCACCTTCGCCAGAAGTCAGGCGGGTTTCTGGCCAAAAATGGGCGCGCGAAATTAAGCGGAAACTCGAAACCAAGCAGCTTGGCGCAACCACGAGCGATGTCGGTGTAACCAGAAAAATCGAAAAACACCTGGAAGGTAATGGCGAGACATCCCGACCACGCAGCCAACCACCCGGGGTGGGCCGCCGGGTCATTGAAATACGAATCCGAGACCACGGCGAAGCGATCCGCGAATACCATCTTCTTGATCAGACCTGATAGGACCAGAATGATTCCACTCTGGATCACGATTGCTGACGGGGTCCGCCATGACCAGATCTGAGAAATGAATTGCCGGGCACGAATAATCGGACCCGCGATCAGATGAGGAAAAAATGCAATGAACAGCGCGTAATCGATCGGGTTCCTAACCGACTTCATCTTTCCCCAGTAGACATCAAAGGTGTAGGAAAGACTGGCAAAGGTGTAGAAGCTGACGCCGATTGGAAGCACGATTTGCAACACCACCGAAGAAGGAGAAACTCGAAGCAACGTAGCGAGCGAGCCGGCGAAGAAATCGTAATACTTAAAGAAGCCGAGTATCCCCAGATTAACAACGAGACTAACGACAAGCAGAAACTTCTTACGACGCCCGCTTGCAGCTTCCAGCCGGATACCTAGGAAGTAGTCAACTACTGTCGAAATCAGAATCAGCACGATGAATCGTGGATCCCACCACATGTAGAAAATGTAACTGGCACACAAGAGGATCAATTTGCCGAGTCGAAAACGGACGCTGTAAAACAGCACCACTACGATCAAAAAAAAGATCCAATACTGAAAGCCGTTAAATAACATTGTAGACAGCTGTGTCTTCAGCTCCGAATGTAGCCATTAACGCGAAGAGGAACACGCAAATCGCTGCACCGTGTCTCACAACCAACCTCATAATATCCGCCGAATCTTCGCTGTCGGTCAGCGATTCTTCTCAGCGTCCAGTTTCCGATATCCTAAGGGTTCGCGAAAGGACAGAAGATGCGGGTTTCGATTCCGTTGCCCTTTCAGCTTTACCGCGTCCCGCTTTGTTCGCGTGCGGCAGCTTGCTTACGGTTACGTCGCCACGACCTTATCATTCTCTCGATCCACGGCCGCACCGGATTGGCCCACGTCTTCTTGGGCAGCACGGGCCGAGCAAGTCGTCCGCCGCGCCGGCTGCCACGTGCTCGTAGTGCGGGAAAACGAGCGGGAATTTGTCCGCAACACGAAGCGGGCAATTGGTCGTTACCGCAGGCGACGCAGACGTTAAGGCAAGCGAAGTGGAGCTTTCGCCAAGTGCTTTTTAAGCTTTGCAATTGGGGCGCGAGGCTTTCTTCTTGTTCGACCGAATGAGCCAGCCTTCGCCCACGTGGCCCACGTTCAGCCTGTTGTTCTTCGCCAGCGCCCCGGCGGAGTTCGAGCGGGACAAGTTCGATCTGTTCCGCCAGAGCACGCGCTTCGCCGATGAACGCGGCTTTGAGGCGGTGTGGATTCCGGAGCGGCATTTCCATGCCTTCGGCGGGATGTTCCCGAATCCGGCGCTCTCGGGCGTGGTGCTGGCGGAGACGACGCGCCGCATCCGCATCCGCGCCGGGAGCGTGGTGATGCCGCTGCATCATCCGGTGCGGGTGGCCGAGGAATGGGCCATGGTGGACAATCTGTCGCACGGGCGCGTGGACATTTCGTTCGCCGTGGGCTGGAACCCGAATGACTTTCTCTTCGCGCCGCAGGCTTACGCGGAGCGCGCGGCGATCACGTTCGAGGGCATCGAGGCGGTGCGGCGGATGTGGGCGGGCGAGCCTTACGCGGGAGTGAATGGCAAGGGCGAGCGCGTGAGCGTGACGGTGCATCCGTTGCCGGTGCAGAAGGTGTTGAATGTGTGGCTGACGTGTTCGGGCGGGCGGGAGCGTTTCGTGGAGACGGGGGACAAGGGTTTCAATGTGTTGACGGCGCTGTTGTTCCAGAGCGTCGAGGATCTCGCGGAGAAAATCGCGGCGTATCGCGCGGCGCGGGCGAAGGCGGGTCATGCGGGGCCGGGGCGGGTGACGTTGACGTTGCACACGTTCGTGGGGCGCGATGAGAAGTCGGTGAAGGAGACGGTTCGGGAGCCGTTCAAGCATTACCTGGAAAGCTCGGCGGATTTGTGGCAGGTGGTGAGCGAGTCGCCTCTCAAGGACATGCCGCCGCGCAAGATGGCGGACATGCTGGAATACGCGTTCGAGCGCTATTACCAGAGGACGGCGCTGATGGGCGCGCGGGAATCGACGGCGAAGATGGTGGAGGCTTGCGCGCGCGCGGGTGCGGACGAGATCGCGTGCCTGATCGACTTCGGCCTGCCGGCGAAGGTGATTATGGAGGGGATGGAGTGGCTGGATGAGTTGAGGAAAGGATGAGAAGTTCTAAGCTCAAGCACGCGTGTTGTTCCAAGTTTTGGATCGAATACACTGACATTGGCAGGAAGTGCTGCCAGGAATCCACAAAAATTCGCAACGCCATTGTATTTGAATGCTGCCTGACGCACGGCTTTTGCCGTGATCGGGCGGCGGACATTTGCTGTTCGTGAATCGCAATGTTGAGCAGCGGAGGGTAAGGGCGAGATTCGGAATACGGAAAGGAGCAGGCGACGGCAAAGGCGATGAGTCCGAAACGGGCGGCGGCACCGGTACTTGCACAGGTCTTGTCGAGTGACTTCTTTCGGCAGAGAAACCGAGCAAGATCGCTAGTCCTCCAGTGACTCCCAAAATTCCAATCAGCTTTGTAGCACGGTATTCTTTCATGCCAGCATAACGGCGATTGATTTGTTCTCGCGTATGGGTTTTGCAACAGGCATATGGTCTTTTGCGCTTCTTCAATTGAGTGCGGCCGCTAACGCACGAGGAAGCGTCGCGCCAACGCGAGCACACCGAGAGCGACACCGAGTAACATTACTGTAACGCCACCGTCCGGGACCCCGATACTGACTGCGGCAAAAAGCGTCCATCCGGTAAGGTGGTACCAGGCGCTTCGGAAAGGAATGGCTACTATTCCATTCAGATTACCGACGCACCAGACTTCGGTGCCGTAGCCGCTGTACGTCGCCAACAGGTAGGTGTATAATCCACCCGCTCCAAGGTTATCGCTCTGCCACCGCCTTTGTGTGCCCAGGCCGCAGTCGGCAAGGATTCAAAACCATGGTTTGAGCGAAAATAAACCTCGGGTGCTTAATTAACCTGTCTCTAAGCGAATCGCCCGTTCAAGGCGCGATCTGAAGGCCGAAGGGAACAATCGTAATATTTAAAAAAACCCAGAATTCCAAGGTTAACTACGAGGCTAACCACAAGCAGAAACTTCTTACGGCGACCGCTTGCAGTTTCCATCCAAATTCCAAGGAAATAGTCAACTACTGTCGAAGTCAGAATCAACACGATGAATCGCGGATCCCACCACATGTAAAAGATGTAGCTCGCACCTAGGAGTAAGAACTTTCCGATGCGAAATGGGACGCTGTAAAACAGCGCCGCCACGATGAAAAAAAGATCCAATACTGGAAGCTGTTAAATAGCATGCAGCTGTCGTTAGGTTAGCAACCTAGTTCGCATCATGAGTTGCCCGCGTTCCATTCACAGCCAGTTCCGCCTCAGAGGTACCTTGTGGTTTCCAATCAGCCGATCCAAGGCATCCCAGTAGCTCGGATACAAGCGTGTCCGTAAATTTCTGGCGACCCCTAGCGTTAAGGTGGAATGCATCAAAGTAGTATTCCGGTTGTTCCAGAAAATCGAATGTGTGTCCGGGCAGCGAAAACCTGGTTCTCTCAACGACAGAGCTTGGAAGAACGGATTCATGTCCCAGTGAAAATCCGGCAAGCTCTAGAAATGGACCGCGGGGAAGAGGCGTAAGGACGATCGGAGTCTGACTATACGAATAGCGATCCATTATTCGTGGGATCCACTCGCGTTGTAGTTTGAGGGAGTACTCCGTGTCCGACTGCGATGGTTGAATCAAGCTTTTCCGGAAAGCCAACCTCTGAGCTTCTGTTAATTTCGGCGCGAACGTTACCTGCCCTGTCGCTGCATCGTAGGATGTCCCCACAAGATCGTAATCCCGTCCTTTGTACTCTCGTCCGGAGTGCATTTTGTCGGCCTGTCGAATACTTCTCATTCGCGCCACGGGATGCGCAAGAAGATCGGCAACGTCGTCCTGGTACGCTGAGCCTCGTAGTATGCACGCGATAAATGCCCTGAACCGGCCGGACCATCGTTGAAAACCAGAGGCAAAATGGAAGCAGTCTACATATCGCAGTAGCGGAGCTGTCATAGAAATCCGGAGGGGATCGGCGCTGTTTGGTTCATAGCCGATGCCGTAAGGAACGACGATCGCCGCGTATCGTCGCATGGTCGGATCCACTTCCCGAACCATGTAATACCATGTGTTAGCAGATGCGGCGGGATCGGCGAGACTAACAAACTTGAGCCCAGCGGGCGAACCAAGCTCATTCGCCAGTGTGGTTGAAAATCCCTCGGCTATGCGTGAATCACCGAGAACCAGCACCTCTTTCAGACCTGATGGAACACGCTCCTTTTCAGCTTGCGTAATTCTCGAGACACGTCCCGCGTACGAACTTGGAGCCAGGATTGAGACATACAATCCGCTATGAAAGATGGCACCGTCGACGCAAATTAATCCAACGATTCCAAGCAGAAGGTTTCGGGAAACGTGGAGCCGCCGGGGCGACGTCGTCGGTTCGGTTGGAAACGTTGTTCGTACCGGCCCAGTCGAACTGAGATAAACTGCAAAATACGAAATAGCTGCTAAACCAATGATTAGCGCCCAGCGGCCGACAACTTGCCATGACACTGCCTGCTGCCACGACGCGCTCTTCGCAAATCCGAGAACAGTTACTTTAGCGAGCAATCTCTGCCGCTGATCATCGCCATAAAGTTCGAAGGCATAAGTATGTTTTCCGATCCACGGGACGACCTCTTTACCTCGCGAAGCATTCGCAAAAAGAACCGGCTTTCCGCCAACTTCAGTGACAAAGACAAAACCAATCGATCCGTTCCCTGTATCCCATTCAATCTCGGTGCTGCCACTTCCATCGCTGACTGGGACGCGCTCCGGTGTTGCTTTGATGATTGCCTGTTCTGAAATCCCATCTGAATCCCCGCCGGAGACATCTCGTTGGGGAGCGGCTCGCAAAGTCGGCGCTATTGCCGAACAGATACCAAGACACACCGCAACAGCCGCTATTACTGAGCGAAGTCCCGGGAGCACCAAGCAGTTGCGCCGTTGTCGGTGAAAGCGCTTATACACTTCGCCTGTCATGCGAGCGTTAAAACTACGCATCAACAAACTCGTTAGGCCTCGCAGGTCGGAATTTTCCAGGGTGATGGCGTGCGAAGCTCACAGCAATCAACAACCCGAGGAGTGCCCCGGCAACATCCAGAAGCACGTCACGACCTGACGCCGTACGCGATTTAACGAACGTCTGGTGAAATTCGTCGCTTGCTGCAAATAGTGTGGAACCAAGCAGAGCTGCGCCAAAAGCGATCAATGTGTGAGGGCGGAGAAGTGAAACGCTGCGAAGTGCTCTCCATAGCAGGAGAGCTAGAACTGTATATTCGATAAGATGTGCGGATTTGCGAACAAAGACCAGACTTATCCAAATTGCCTGAGGCGACATGCCCGGCTTTAGCCAGAACAAGAACGGAAGAATGTGTCGCGAGGTATGCTCGGCGGACATGGCGCTGCTAGAGTTGACAAAGATCACGCCGAGCCAAATCAGCAAGGGCAGCCAGTATTTGAGGAAAGATTTCATCCACAGATCAGACGTCTGAAATCAGCACGGAACGCGAAACATCCAACATCGAACACTGAACGTCCAATGGCAGAAAGCTATACGGAGTCGCAATTCTGAATTGAGAATTGGACGTGCAAGGATGGACATTGGACGTTTGCCGACCATGTCCCGGAACGAAGTCACTGGTCCCCTCACCTTCGCACCGATTTTCATCGAGCGAATGTGGGGCGGGCAGCGCCTCAAATCCGAATTTCACAAAAAGCTTCCACCGCAGAAGCATATCGGTGAGTCGTGGGAAATTGTAGATCGTTCCGAAGCGCAGAGCGCCGTGGTCGAGGGCTCGCTGCACGGAAAAACTTTGCACGAATTGTGGACGCAACGGCGCAAGGAAATCTTTGGGGCTGTTACCGACACTCCACGGTTTCCGTTGCTCATCAAACTTCTCGATGCGCAGGAAAAGCTGTCGCTACAGGTGCATCCATCTGACGATGTCGCCAGCAGACTGGGAGGTGAACCTAAGAGTGAGTTTTGGTACGTGGCCGCCGCGGATCCTGATGCCGAGCTTTTCCTTGGATTTCGTGAGCCAATCCCCCGCGACAGGTTCGAGGAGAGGCTGCGCGATGGAACCGTGATCGATCACGTCCATAGAATTCGCGTTCAATCAGGCGATGCTGTTTTCCTCCCGGCCGGCCGAGTTCATGCCATAGGTGCAGGCATTCTGCTAATCGAAATCCAACAGAATAGCGACACGACTTACCGAGTGTTCGATTGGAATCGAACGGATCCAGCAACCAGCACGAAGCGGCCATTGCACGTTCAGCAGGCGATCCAATGCATCAACTTCGCAGACGTGCAGCCGCAGCTGATCCAATCGCAAGGCGACTTGTTGATCAGCGATCGCTCATTTGAAATCCGGAAGTGGAAGCTTGATGAAGCCCGCGAAGCAGCCCCCTTCGGGCAATTCACGATTGTTTGCTGTCTCACCGGAAATCTCGGCTGTGCCAATGCTAGCCTTGGGCCAGGGCAAATTTTTCTTGTCCCAGCGCATTTAGAGGACCGTCAGCTGAAACCACTCGCGCCCGATACAAGTCTGTTGCGCGTAACTATTCCGAAAATCTAAAGGCCTCAGACTTGAATCCAGTTACGTTGAATGAACTGCCGATTCTTGACGGGCATCACGTTCGTTTTCTGCTGCGTTTGTTCGTCTCCAGGTATAGACACGATGAACGTACCCGCTCCGCACAATGAGAAGCAGACGACAACAATCGCGAGTTTCAATATCCAGCTCACAGGCGAATTACGGTTTATCGCTCCAGTTCAATTTGAATGCTGTGCTAGTCGACGGAGATAAGTAAAGCTATAAATCCCGGTGTTATGTCCATCGGCCCAGCGGGGCTGCAGTGCATAACCGCCGACCATATCAAATCCCAGAAGCTCGAAGCTCTTGTCCGTGTGGCTGACACGCGGACGCAAAACTTGACCGAGGACGTCCGGCTCGCCGCCGCAACCCGCACAGGGGCACGCGCGCCGGAGCAGTTCAAGTTTGATGAACGACTCCGTGCCGTCGTTCCAGGCAATGGCCAGCTCGTCTCCGATGTGTTGGATGTTCGTCGGCTCGAGTCGCATTTCTCGGATTCGTCTTTCAAGGAGCGGCGGCTTTCCAGCCGCCGAGGGCGATCTAGAGATCGCCCTTTCTTCCTCTTCGTTCGCCAAAAATCGCCGTGCCAACGCGCAAAAGCGTGGCGCCTTCCTCGACTCCAATTGGAAAATCTTGCGTCATGCCCATCGAAAGCTGCGGCAGCTTCACGTTAAATTCCTTCTCGAAAGAATCGCGTAATTCCCGAACTTGCACAAAAAATTTGCGTGAGCCTTCCAATTCCACAGCCAGCGGCGGAATACACATCAGCCCCTCGATTAACAGCCGCGGTAGGGCCAGCAACGCTTCCATGTGCTTGCGCAAGTTGTCAGGCGGAAATCCGAATTTACTCCCCTCACCGGCCACATTCACTTCAAGCAAAACCCGCAGATGCAATCCTTCTTCTTCCGCGACCCGGTTAATGTCTTGCGCCAGCGCAAGAGAATCGACGCTGTGAATCATCTCGAATAGCGCGAGGGCCTGGCGCACTTTATTTTTCTGGAGGTGTCCGACAAAATGCCAGCCGAGAGTCGACGACAGCTCCGGAATCTTGGTGCGCGCTTCTTGTACGCGACTTTCACCGAACAGAGTTTGCCCAGCCTCAACTGCCTCGCGCACTTTCTCAGCCGGATGCGTCTTACTGATCGCAACCAGTTGAACGTCATCAGCCGATCGCCCCGACTTCGCCGCCGCACTTGCGATTTGCTCGCGAACGCGCTCGAGGTTTTCGGCGATCAAACCCATGCCGAATTGTAGGGCAAGCTCTTCACCTGCCAATGAGAAATCGAATGATCAATGGATTCCCTCACCCATCAATGAGAGCGTAGTTTCTCATGTCTAGTATTTCCTCGCTAATCGGCCGCAAATCGCGCAGAAGACTTTGATTATGAAACGCTACTCACTCGTTATCGTAATCATCCTTGCCGCGGTTACCTGTTCTAATTTGCTCGCTGAGGAAAAAGCCGCTCTCCAACCAAACGGTACCGTCGCCAGCCTTCTTCAGGGCAGCGTCGGAAAAAGTGTCGAGCTGCACTTGAGATCCGGGGAAAAAATGGGCGGCAAGATCGTCCAAGTAACCGGTAACGTGGTCCATCTTTCCAATCTTAGTGGCGCCGAATACTTCGACGCATTCGTCGACGTCAAAGACATTTCGGCGGTAGTAGTTCGTGTCGCGGGCAAATAACAGATCCTGCGATCATCTTAAACGCGCCACTATTGACGATTTCAGCTTTGCGCGGGGATGATCGGTTGACGCGGAAGCCCTTCAGTGTTGTCAACCAT
>Ga0070683_100003122_pt1 | contig 13340 bp, 15 predicted proteins | sample KBSC713LmetaG_FD_64662 | JGI IMG/M metagenome (GOLD analysis project Ga0070683, IMG submission 64662) | Corn rhizosphere microbial communities from Kellogg Biological Station, Michigan, USA - KBS C7.1-3L metaG | ecosystem: Host-associated > Plants > Roots > Rhizosphere ...
GACGCGGCACGCCTGCACGACGGCGGCGCCCCACGACGACGTCCCGGCCGAGCCGCCGGCGACGGGCGCGTTGCCGAAGGCGCTGTCGCCGATTTCGATGTGCACGCGCTCGAGCGGGACGTCGAGCGTGTCGGCGGCGATCTGCGCCAGCACGGTGCGCGCGCCGGTACCGATGTCGACCGCGCCGACCTGGACGGTGAACGTGCCGTCGTCGTTGCGGCGCGCATGCGCCTCCGACGGCCGCTTGCGCGCCGGGTACGTCGAGGCGGCGACGCCCATCCCGACGAGCGTGCGCCCGTCGCGCCGCCCGCCCGGCTGCCAACCGAACCGCTCGGCGCCCTCGCGCAGGCACGCGACGAGGTTGCGGGTGGAGAAGGGGTGCCCGCTCTCGGGGTCGACGGACGGGTCGTTGCGCACGCGCAGCTCGATCGGGTCGAGGCCGGACGCGCGTGCGAGCTCGTCCATCGCCGATTCGAGCGCGTACATGCCGGGGCACTCGCCGGGCGCGCGCATCCACGACGGCGTCGGCACGTCGAGCCGTGCCAGCCGGTGCGTCGTGCGGCGGTTCGGTGCGGCGTACATCATCCGCGTCACCACCGCCGTCTGCTCCGCGAACTCGTCCACGGTCGACGTCTGCTCGATCACGTCGTGGGCGATCGCGGTTAGCCGCCCCTCCGCGTCGCATCCGAGCTGCAGGCGCTGGATCGTCGGCGTGCGGTAGCCGGTCAGCGCGAACATCTGCTGCCGGGTCACTGCCACCTTGACCGGCCGGCGGACGTGGCGTGCGGCGATCGCCGCCGCGATCACGTGTGGCCGCGGCGTGCCCTTCGAGCCGAAGCCGCCGCCGACGTGCTCCGCGATCACGCGCACCCGCTCGCGCGGCATGTCGAACGTCTGCGCCACCGTCTCGCTGTACGCGTACGCGCCCTGCGTGGAGTCGTACAGCGTCAGCGAGTCGCCCTCCCAGAGCGCGAGCGTCGCGTGCGGCTCCATCGGGTTGTTGTGGTACCCGGGCGTGCGATAGGTCAGGTCGATCGTGTGCGCCGCCTCGCCGAGGCCGCGGTCGACGTCGCCCTCCTCCGTGTCCGTCGGGAACTGCGGGTTGACCTTGTCCGGCTTGTAGAGCGTCGGGTGGTCGGGACGTAGCTCGACGTCGTGCTCCTCGACGTCGTATTCGACGTGCACGAGCCGCTCGGCACGGCTCGCCGCCTCGTAGCTCTCCGCGACGACGACGGCCACGATCTGGCCGCGGTAGGACACGCGCTCGCTCTGCAGCACCGCGAGCTCACCCGCTGCCTTCGGGAGCTTCGGCGTCTCCTCCCACGTGAGCACGGCCAGCACGCCGTCCTCCGCGACTGCGTCGCGCGTGTCGACCGCGCGCACGCGTCCTTTCGCGATCGTGGACGCGACCAGCGCGCCGTAGGCGACGTGCTCGATCTCGTGCTCATAGGCGTACTGCGCTCTTCCCTCGACCTTGTCCCGTGCCTCCAGCCGGTCGACCGGAGCGCCGAGCACGCGGGTCGCCAGGCTCATGACGCGAGCTCCTCGAGCACGCGCACGATCGTCCGCGTCGCCAGCTCGACCTTGTACGCGTTGTCGCGCAGCGGCTCCGCCTGCGCAAGCTCGGCCTCGGCCGCCTCGCGGAAGCTCTTCCCGTCGCGGATCGCCTGTTCCGCCGTCGTCGCCCGCCACGGGCGGTGCGCGACGCCGCCGAGCGCGATCCGCACGTCCGCGCCGTCGTACGCGGCCGCGACCGAGACGAGCGCGAACGCGAATGACGCCCGCTCGCGCACCTTCCGGTAGGTCGAGCTCCGCGCGACCTGAAGGGGCGGCAGCTCGACGGCGACGATCAGCTCGTCCGGCTCCAGCACGGTGTCGCGAGCCGGGTCGTCGCCCGGCAGCCGGTGCAGCTCGACGACCGGGAGCAAGCGTCTGGACGTGTGCACGATCGCGTCGAAGGCGGCGAGCGCGACCGCCATGTCCGACGGGTGCGTCGCGACGCAGCGCTCCGACCAGCCGAGGATCGCGAGGTTGTGGTGGTCGCCGTCGCGCGCGGGGCAGCCGGTGCCGGGCTCGCGCTTGTTGCACGGCTTGGTGACGTCCTGGAAGTACGAGCAGCGCGTCCGCTGCAGGAGGTTGCCGCCCGTGGTCGCGAGGTTGCGCAGCTGCCCGGAAGCGCCGGCGAGCACGGCCTCTGACAATGCGGGCCAGCGCTCGCGCACGCGACCGTCGAAGGCGAGGTCGTTGTTCCGCACGCCGGCGCCGATCCGCAGCCCGCCGCCGTCCGTCTCCTCGATCTCCGCGTTCAGCCGCGACACGTCGACGAGCCGGTCGGGCGCGGCGACGCCGAGCCGCATCAGGTCGACGAGGTTCGTGCCACCGCCGAGGAACGTCGCGCCGGGTGTCCTCAGCGCGTCGTCGACCGTGGTCGCCCGGCGGTACGCGAACGGCTCCACTAAACGTCCGCGATCGCGGCGACGATGTTCGGGTACGCACCGCAGCGGCAGATGTTGCCGCTCATCCGCTCGCGCACGTACGCGTCGTCGACCGCGTCACCCGCGCGCTCGGCCTCCTCGAGCATCCCCACGGCCGAGCAGAGCTGCCCCGGCGTGCAGTAGCCGCACTGGAAGGCGTCGCGCTCCACGAAGGCGTCCTGCAGCGGATGCGCGAGCCCTTCGACGGTGACGACGTCGCAGCCGTCCGCGGCGACCGTGAGCACGAGGCACGCGTTCGCGCGTCGGCCGTCGAGCAGCACGGTGCACGCGCCGCACTGGCCGTGGTCGCAGCCCTTCTTGGAACCGGTCAGGCCGAGCCGCTCGCGCAGCAGATCGAGCAGCGACGAGCGCGTGTCCAGGACGAGCTCGTGCCGCGTCCCGTTGACGGTCAGGGCGACCGGTTGCAGCTCCGCCACAGAGGGCGGCTACCCGTCCGCGCCGGGAGCTAACTCAGCGGCGGGCGGAGATAGATGACCCCGTCGTGCTTGAGCGGGACCATCTGGGCGCCGAGGTCCATGATCATGCCCTCGACGTACCCGAAGAGGTCGTCGCAGGCGGAGTCGTCGCCGTCCTCACACGGCACGCGGATCTCGAGCTCGCCGTGCGGCGCCGCCTCGAGCCCGTGCTCCCGCAGCAGCCCCACGAGCTGGTCGCGGTCGGGGATGCGTGCTGCGTGGACGTCGATCGTTCCGGCCATTCTCGCCTCCTGTCGATTCTCGGATCCGATTATCGTCCCCTTCTGCGCCGATCGCAAACGAGATGTCCGGTCTCGGATCCCGCCGGCGCCGGGCAATAGGATGGATCGCATGGCGGTCGCGATCGACAGCGAACACGGCCTCTTCATCGACGGGCAGGTCGTCGAGGCGGCCTCGGGCGAGTTGCGCGACGTGTTCGAGCCGGCCACGGGGAACGTGCTGGGCCGCGCCGCGATGGCCGGGGAAGCCGACGTCGACCGCGCCGTCGAGGCGGCCCGGGCCGCGCTCGAGGGCCCGTGGGGGCGGACGGCGCCGACCGAGCGCTCCCGGCTCCTGCACGCGCTCGCCGACGCGATCGCTGCGAACCGCAAGGAGCTCGCCGAGCTCGAGTCGCGCAACGTCGGCAAGGCAATCTCCTCGGTCAAGGCCGAGATCGCCGGCGCCGCCGAGAACTTCCGCTTCTTCGCCTCGGCGCTCGGCACGATCGGCGGGCGCTCCACCCCGGTGGGCGGCTCGCTGCTGAGCTACACGCTGAAGGAGCCCGTCGGCGTCTGCGGGCAGATCGTCCCCTGGAACTACCCGCTGCTGATGGCGGTGTGGAAGCTCTCGCCGGCGCTCGCCGCCGGGTGCTCGGTCGTGCTGAAGCCCGACCCGCAGACGCCGCTCAGCGTGCTGCGGCTCGCGGAGCTCGCGAACGAGGTCGGCTTCCCGGCGGGCACGATCAACATCGTCCCCGGCGACGGGCCGGGCGCCGGCGCGTACCTCGTCCGCCATCCCGGTGTCGACAAGGTCGCGTTCACGGGCTCGACGAGGACGGGGAGCGAGATCATGCGCCTCTGCTCCGAGCCGATCAAGCGGCTGACGCTCGAGCTCGGCGGCAAGAGCCCGAACCTCGTCTTCGCGGACGCGAAGCTCGACGACGCGATCCCGAGCTCCGTGTGGTCGATCTACTACGCCGCCGGCCAGAGCTGCGAGGCGCGCTCGCGCGTGCTCGTGGAGAAGTCCCTGTACGACGAGTTCGTCGCGCGCTTCGCCGACTACGCGCAGCGGCTGCGCGTGGGCGACCCGCTCGACGCCGAGACGCAGGTCGGCTCGCTCATCTCCACCGCGCACCGCGACCGCGTGCACGGCTTCGTCGAGCGTGGGATCGCGGAAGGCGCGGAGGTCGTGACCGGCGGCGAGCCCCGCACGGGCGCCGGGGCGTTCTACCGGCCGACCGTGCTTGCGGGCGTCGAGAACTCGATGGAGGTCGCGCAGGAGGAGATCTTCGGTCCCGTCGTGACGGTGATCCCGTTCGAGGACGAGCAGGACGCGATCCGCATCGCGAACGACGTGCGCTACGGGTTGTTCGCGACCGTGTGGACGGGCGACCCGGCGCGCGGCCATCGCGTCGCGGCGCGCATCAAGTCCGGGATGGTGGGGATCAACATGCCGTTCACCGCGTTCCCGGGGATCCCGTTCGGCGGTTACAAGCAGTCGGGCTTCGGGCGCGAACTGTCGGTGGAGGCGCTGGACTCGTACCTGGAGACGAAGGGTGTCCTCGTCTCGACGAGCGCGAAGCCGTTCAACCCGTTCGGCCTCTAGGCAGACGGCCTGCACGCGCACCCGAAGCTCCGGGGCGGGCACGTCGCGCGCGGCGCGGGGCTCCTGTTCGGGCTGTTCCTGTTCGCGCTCGCGATCGTCCTGATCCTCGAGTCGAAGCTGGGGCTGTCCCCGTGGGATGTGCTCAACCAGGGTCTCTCGCGGCACACGCCGCTCTCGTTCGGGATGGCGAACGTCGCGGTCGGCCTGTGCGTGCTGCTGCTCGCCTGGTCACTCGGCGGCCCGCCCGGTCTCGGCACGCTCGCGAACGCCGTGCTCGTCGGCACCTTCATCCAGGGGCTGACGGCGATCGGCGCGGTGACGTCGCTCTCGCACGAGCCGCTCGGCGTGCGCGTCGTGCTGCTCCTCGCGGGCGTCGCGCTGATCGGGCCGGCGTCGGCGTTCTACATCGGCGCGGACTACGGCGCCGGGCCGCGGGACACGCTGATGCTCGTCGGCAGGCGCCACACCGGGGTGCGGATCGGGCTGGTGCGCGGGACGCTCGAGGTGTGCGCACTCGTCGTCGGGATCGTCCTCGGCGGGACGTTCGGCGTCGGCACCGTGCTGTTCGCGCTGTCGGTCGGCCCGGTGATCGAGGCCTCCTTCTGGCTGCTCGAGCGGACGCCGCTCGCGGTGCGCGTCCCGTCGCCGGTGCCCGTGCTGGTCGGCGAATGACCTGGGAGTGGGTGGAGGAGCGGCTCGTCCGCGCCCACAACTACTGGCTCGCGGTGAATCGCGCCGGGCGGCCGCCGTACGTCCGTCCCGTGTGGTGCGTGTGGGCGGACGGCGCTCTCGTCTTCTCGACGAGCCCATCGTCGCTGAAGGCGCGCGCTTTCGCCGCCGATCCGTGCGTGTCGGTGCAGCTCGAGCTGGAGCGCGAGGTGGTCGTCGTGGAGGGCCGCGTCGAGCCCTGTGACCCGCCGGCGGACGCGGTCGCCGCCTACGCGGAGAAGTACGACTGGCCGCAGCCGTCCCAGCGGTGGTACGCCGTTCGCGCGGGTCGCGTGTACGCCTCCGACGAGGCGACCTACCCGGCGGGCGCGACGACGTTCGCACTCGGTGCAGCGGACCACGATAGCTTGTAAAGATTGTCACGAACGGCGTAGGCTCCGGCCGTCCACCCGAAGGAGGCCCGCATGAGCACGTCCGTGGAAGGTCTCACTGCCGTCGTGCAGGGGCGTGTCGTGGAGCGCGGCGACGCCGACTACGACGAGGCGCGCGCGCTCTACAACGCGATGATCGACAAGCGGCCGGCGGCGATCGCGTACTGCGTCGACGAGGCCGACGTGAGCGCGGCCGTGCGCTTCGCGAACGAGCGTGGCCTGCGGATCGCCGTCCGCGGCGGCGGCCACAACGGCGGCGGCCTCGGCAGCGTCGACGACGGCCTCGTCGTCGATCTCTCGGCGCTGGACGAGGTGACCGTGGAGCCGGCGTCGAGGCTCGCACGCGTGCAGGGCGGCACGGTCCTGCAGAAGCTCGGCGAGGCGACGCACCAGCACGGGCTCACGGTGCCGGTCGGGATCATCGGCACGACGGGCGTCGGGGGCCTCACGCTCGGCGGCGGCGTCGGCCACCTGACGCGCGCGTACGGACTGACGATCGACAACCTGCTCGCCGCGACGGTCGTGCTCGCCGACGGCTCCGTCGTCCAGTGCGACGCCGACCGGGAGCCCGACCTGTTCTGGGCGCTGCGCGGCGGCGGCGGCAACTTCGGGATCGTCACGCAGTTCTCGTTCCGCTGTCATCCCGTCAGCACCGTGCTCGCCGGCCCGGTCGTCTACGACCTGGACGACGCGGACGAGGTGCTGCGCTGGTACCGCGACTTCATCGTCGCCGCGCCCGAGCAACTGAGCGGCTTCGCCGCCTACCTGTCGATCCCGCCGGGGCCGCCGTTCCCGGAGGAGTTGCACCTGCGCAAGGTCTGCGGCGTCGTCTGGACGCAGGTCGGTGAGGAGGAGTCGCCGGCGCTGCGCGAGGCGCGCGCATTCGGCAACCCGCTCCTCGACGGCGTCGCGCCGATGCCGATGCCGGTCTGGAACAGCGCCTTCGACGCGCTGCTCCCGCCCGGCGAGCAGTGGTACTGGCGCGGCGACTTCGTGCAGACGCTGTCGGACGAGGCGATCGCGCGGCACGTCGAGTGGATGCCGAAGGCACCGACGTGGAAGTCGACCATGCACCTGTATCCGATCGACGGCGCTGCCGCGCGCGTCGGCAACGACGAGACGGCGTGGGGCTACCGCCACGCGACGTGGGCGCAGGTGACGGCGGGCATCGACCCGGACCCGGCGAACGCAGCCGCGATCACCGCGTGGGCGCGCGGCTATTCCGATGCGGTCCGACCGACTGCGATGCAGGGCGGTTACTCGAACTTCCAGATGGACGAGCCCGACCGCGTCCGCGGCATGTACGGCGCGAACTACGACCGGCTCGCGCGGATCAAGCGGCAGTACGACCCGGACAATGTCTTCCGGGTCAACCAGAACATCGGTCCTGCCTAGTCTCTAGACGTCCGGCGGGGCGGGCGGGCGCCGTGCTTCCCGGGCGGCGCCCGCGCTCGCGAGGACGACGAGGCCGATCGCGATCCAGGCCCGCGCGCGCAGGTGCTCGTGCAGGAAGACGAAGCCCGCGAGGGCGGCGACGGCCGGCTCGAGCGAGAGCACGACCCCGAACACGTGCGTGGGCAGCCGCCTCAGCGCCTCCAGCTCGAGCGACCACGGCAGCGCCGACGAGAGCAGGCCGACGCCGACTGCGGCGCCGAGGAGCTGCGGGTCGCGCAGGTGCCCGCCGGCGGAGGCGATCCCCCAGGGGGCGATCAGCACCGCGCCGAGCACCATCGCGGGGGCGAGCCCGCTCGCGCCCGGGAACAGGCGGCCGATCGGGACGCTGAGCAGGATGTACAGCGCCCAGAACAGCCCGGCGAGCGCGGCGAGCAGCAGGCCGGCGGCGTGCACCGACGTGCCGCCGCCCTCGGCAAGGAGCGCGACGCCGGCGGCCGCGAGTGCGACCCAGACGAAGTCCAGTCGGCGCCGCGAGCCGAGCACGGCCACTCCGAGCGGGCCGAGGAACTCGACCGTCACGGCGATCCCGAGCGGCACGCGGTCGATCGACCCGTAGAACGTCACGTTCATCGACACGAGCACGACGCCGAGCGCGACGAGCAGCCGGAGCTCGCGCCAGGGGCGCCCGCGCAGCTCCGGCCGGGCGATCGCCCACAGCGCGACCGAGCCGAAGAGGAGCCGCAGGAACACGACGCCGGGCGGGCCGAAGGACGGGAAGAGCGACTTCGCCACCGACGCGCCGCCCTGCACCGACGTGGCGGCCGCGAGGACGAGCAGCACGGCCGACCCGCGCCGCGAGCGAACCGGCAAGTAACAGTGTGTCACTTGCGCAGCGAGAGCGCCGCGCCGGCGGCGAGCAGGAAGATGCCGAGGACGCGCGGCCAGCCGAGCGGGATCCGCTCCGACCGGAAGAGGCCCCAGCGGTCGATCGCGGCGCCCATGATCAGCTGCCCCGCGATCAGGATCCCGACCGTCGCGGCGACGCCGATGCGCGGGCCGGCGTACGTGACCGTGAAGACGATCAGCAGCCCCATGACGCCGCCGAGCAGCATCCACCACGGCTGGTGCAGTGCGTCCGCATAGCCCGCGACGCTTCGTCGCGCCAAAACGAGCAGCAGGAACGCGAGCACACCGGTCAGCGCGGCGGAGAACCCGAGCGCCTGCAGCACGCCGATGCGCTCGCCGAGCCGCGACATCAGCGCGACCTGCACCGAGCCGGCGAGCCCGGAGAGCACGGTGAGCAACGTCGCGAGCGCGGTGCCGGACACGCGCGTAGCCTACGCGCCGTGATCTTCCAGCCCGAGCTGGAGACGATGCCGCGGCCCGAGCTCGAACGGCTGCAGGACGAGCGGCTGCGCGCGCGCTTCGGGATCGGGCGCGACGAGCTCGTCGCGCAGCCGTTCGCGACGAAGGAGCAGCTGCGCAACGCGTATCCGTTCGGGTTGCTTCGCGTGCCGCTCGCTGAGTGCGTACGCGTGCACGGCTCGTCCGGCACGCGCGGCAAGGCGACGATCGTCGCGTACACGCGCAACGACATCGACCTCTGGGCGGACTGTTGCGCACGCGCGATCGCCGCCGCGGGCGGCCGTCCCGGCACGGTCGTGCACGTCGCATACGGCTACGGGCTCTTCACCGGCGGGCTCGGCCTGCACTACGGCGCCGAGCGGCTCGGCTGCACCGTCGTCCCCGCGTCCGGCGGGAACACGCCGCGGCAGGCGCAGCTGCTCCAGGACCTGAAGGCGGAGATCCTCTGCTGCACGCCGAGCTATGCGCTCGCGATCGCCGACCACGTCGACGACCCCTCCAAGCTGTCGCTGCGTGCCGGCATCCACGGTGCGGAACCGTGGACGGAAGGGCTGCGCGAGGCGATCGAGCAGGCGCTCGACCTCACCGCGCTCGACATCTACGGCCTGTCCGAGATCGTCGGCCCGGGCGTGTCGGCGGAGTGCGCCGAGGCGCGCGACGGGGCGCACGTGAACGAGGACCACTTCCTCGTCGAGGTCGTCGACCCGCAGAGCGGTGAGCCGCTCCGCGACGGCGAGGTGGGCGAGCTCGTCTTCACGACGCTCACCAAGGAGGCGCTGCCGTTCCTGCGCTACCGCACCGGCGACCTCGCCTCGCTGAACCGCGAGCCGTGCGCGTGCGGCCGCACGTTCGTGCGCATGTCGCGGATCGTCGGGCGCACCGACGACATGCTCGTGATCCGCGGCATCAACGTCTTCCCGAGCGAGGTCGAGCGCGTGCTGCTCGAGCAGCCCGGCCTGGCGCCGCACTACCAACTCGTGATCGAGCGGCCCGACCGGCTCGACGTGCTGACCGTGCAGGTGGAGGGGAGCGCCGACCCGGCCGCGGTGCGGAAGCGGCTCGAGCGGGCGCTCGGCCTCGGCGCGCAGGTGGAAGTCGTCCCGCCCGGGACGGTCCCCCGCTCGGAGGGGAAGGCGCTCCGGGTGGTCGACCGGCGCTAGCCGGCGTTCGAGTCGGTCTGCCAGAGCCTGAAGTCGTTGCCCTCCGAGTCCCGGCAGGCCGCGAACCAGCCCATCTGCGGCACCGGCGACTTCCCCTCGGCTTCGCCGCCGAGCTCGCGCACCTTCGCGAGCGCCGCCTCGATGTCGTCGACGTCGAAGTAGACGTTCGGGTGGCCGGGCTCGCCCATCGAGCTGAGCGCGGCGCCGCTCTGCTCGCCGGTCCGCGCCATCCGGTACTCGCCGTCGGGCATGACGCTCTCGCCGAACTCCCAGCCGAACAGCCCTCCCCAGAACCGCTGCGCGCGGTCGACGTCCGCGCAGGAAATCTCGTAGTGCGTGACGTGGGTCATGTCAGTAGTGTCCTCCTCATGCACAGAGTGATCGTTTTCTACGAGCAGGAGCCCGACTCCGATTCTTACTCCGAGCACGCCGAGCTCTGCAAGCAGGTCCCCGCGAGCGTCTTCCGGCACGGCAAGGTGACGGGAGCGCCGATGGGTGAGGCGAAGCACGCGTACTTCGCCGAGTGGGAGTTCGCGGACGAGGACGCGTTCAAGACCGGAACGCGCAGCGACGAGTTCATGGCCACCGGCAAGGACGCGTACAAGCGCGGCTTTCCCCAGCCGACGGTCGAGTTCGTCGAGCTGGCGTGAGCGTAGGCTCGACGGAGCTCACCAGGAGCGGAGGTGCCGGCTTCGCCGGCGCCGGCGCGGGCCGTTGAGCGAGGAGGAGCTCGTTCGCGTCGAGCGGGACGGGCACGTCGCCGTCGCCCTGCTTAACCGGCCGAAGCAGCTGAACGCGCTCTCCGGCGAGCTGATGGGAGCGCTCCTCGAGACGCTGCGCGCGCTCGACGAGGACGTCGAGGTGCGCGCGATCGTCCTCGGCGGCAACGAGCGGGCGTTCGCCGCCGGCGCGGACATCCAGGAGCTCGCGGCCGGCACGCCGATCTCGCTCTACCAGAACCGCCGCATCGACGCGTGGGATGCGATCCGCGCCGTGCGCACGCCGCTCGTCGCCGCGGTCTCCGGCTTCTGCCTCGGCGGCGGCTGCGAGCTCGCGATGCTGTGCGACCTGGTCGTCGCCTCCGAGACCGCGCGCTTCGGGCAGCCGGAGATCAACCTGGGCGTCCTCCCCGGTGCGGGCGGGACGCAGCGGCTGACACGCGCCGTCGGCAAGGCGGTCGCGATGGACATGATCCTCACCGGCCGGATGCTCACCGCGCGCGAGGCGCTCGCCGTCGGCCTCGTCGCCCGCGTCGTCGCCCGCGAGGCGTGGCTCACCGAGGCGAAGCGGGTCGCCGCGGAGATCGCCGCCAAGAGCCCGGTCTCGGTGCGGCTCGCGAAGGAGGCCGTCGACGCGGCGTTCGAGGTGCCGCTCTCGGCCGGTGTCGAGCTCGAGCGGCGCGCGTTCTACCTCGCCCGCGCCTCCGAGGACGCGACCGAGGGCCTGACCGCCTTCGTCGAGAAGCGCAAGCCGGAGTTCCGGGGACGGTAGGGTCGCGTCGTGGCGGACGTCGAGGTGACGCAGGACGGAGCGGTGCGGACGATCACGCTGAGCCGCCCCGACAAGATGAACGCGTTCACGCGCGGGATGCACGCCGAGCTGCACGCCGCGTTGAAGGACGCGCGCGACCCCGAGGTGCGCGCGGTCGTGGTCACCGGCGCCGGCCGTGCGTTCTGCGCGGGCCAGGATCTGACCGAGTTCGGGGAGACGGGCGACGTCGGCGCCGCGCTCCGCGAGACCTACCACCCGAACGTGGAGGCGGTCCGCGCGCTCGAGAAGCCGGTGATCGCTTCCGTGAACGGCGCGTGCGCGGGCGCCGGGCTCTCGTTCGCGTGCTCGTGCGACATCCGTATCGCCTCGGACGCCGCGGCGTTCGTCCCCGGCTTCGCCGGCATCGGGCTGATCCCGGACGCGGGCGGGACGTACTTCATCCACCGCCTGCTCGGCGCGCCGCGCGCGTTCGAGTGGATGACCTCGAACCGGCGGCTGACCGCCGCGGAGGCGCACGCGTGGGGGCTCGTCTCCGAGGTCGTCGAGGCGGATGCGCTCGCGGGCCGGGCGGCCGAGCTCGCGGCGTTCTACGCGTCGATGCCCACCCGCGCGATCGGGATGACGAAGCGTCTCTTCGACCACGCCGACACGGCGACGCTCGACGAGCAGCTCGAGCTCGAGGCGCAGCTGCAGACGGTGGCGGCGCAGAGTGCGGACTTCCGGGAGGGCGTCGCCGCGTTCCTCGAGAAGCGCGCGCCGAAGTTCACGGGGCGTTAGCCGCCTGCATTCATGCAGGCGGCAGTCGTTGCTCCCACATCACCGGGACGTGAGCGAGCCGCAGACCTGCAGCCCGAGCGTGCTCGCCGCTGCGCGGCTCGCGCTGCCCGCGAGCTGGGCCCGCGACGCCGCCGCGGTCACCGACGGGTAGTCCCGCCGCTGCGCGGCGGCGACGAGGTCGCGGGTCGCCTTCTGCACCTTCCGGTCGGAGGCGAGCCACGCCTGCACCTCCGCCTCGTCCGCCGCGGCCGGGTCGAGGTCCGAGAGCTTGCGCAGTGCGGCCGCGTAGAGCGGCAGCGTCTGCTCGCCCCAGCGGACGATCGCGTCGTACGAGCGGGGTGTGACGATCGGCTTCGTCTGCGCCTTGTAGGCGGAGCAGATCGCATCGGCACGCTTGACGAACTCCCCGTGCGAGAGCCGGCCGCCGCCACACCCGGCGGCGAGCAGCGCGGTCAGCCCTGCAGCAGCGAGAGCACTTCGCCGGCCGTTGGAAATCGGCGCTCCTTGCGCTTCGAGAAGACGACCGCGCCGTCGCGGAGGACGTCGAACTGGCCGTTGCCCCCCGTGCGCGCCGACGCGTCGAAGCCCGCTCCCTCCAGTTCGGCGACGAGACTCGTCGCCCGGTCGTCGTACCCGCTTCAGGTGGGGCAATAGAGGATCTCGACGGCCATGCGTCGACAAGCATATGCTGAGCGCCGTTTCCGAGGTCACCCGGGGAGGGGAAATGAAGAAGCTCATCGCGGCCGCAGCAGCGGTCGCCGCTCTCGGCATCACCGCGGCCGCCTTCGCGATCACGAACGGCGGTCCCGACGGCGACGCGCATCCGTACGTCGGCGCGCTGCTCGCACCGCACGCGTTCTCGGACGGGACCTGGGAGGAGTGCAGCGGGACGCTGATCTCACCCACCGTCTTCCTCACCGCCGCGCACTGCGACATGGGCCTCAGCCGCGTCGCCGTGACATTCGACTCGCAGTACGACTCGAAGACCGGGACGACGTACTGGGGAACCTGGCACGCCGACCCGGACTACAACCAGGCGCAGAGCGACCCGCAGGACGTCGCGGTCGTCGTTCTCGACAAGGCCGTCAAGGGGATCACGCCGGCTCGCCTGCCGAAGGCCGGCTCGCTCGACTCGCTCTCCGTCGGCGACGAGATCGTCTCCGTCGGCTACGGCGCGCAGTCGGTGACGATGGGCCCCGGCGGCGCGAACTTCCATTACGCGGACATCCGCTACGTCGCGACCGGCACCGTCAACTCGATCAACCCGTCGTGGATCCG
>Ga0070683_100003125_pt1 | contig 13336 bp, 9 predicted proteins | sample KBSC713LmetaG_FD_64662 | JGI IMG/M metagenome (GOLD analysis project Ga0070683, IMG submission 64662) | Corn rhizosphere microbial communities from Kellogg Biological Station, Michigan, USA - KBS C7.1-3L metaG | ecosystem: Host-associated > Plants > Roots > Rhizosphere ...
AACAGCTTGTCGGCCCTGATGGCGCGGTTCTTGTCGAAAGAAGGCGAGAGATCTCTGTCGTGGTAGAAGAGATACCACTGCCCTTTGTATTCAACAATGGACTGGTGCACGGTCCAGCAGCCGCTCGCTGACTCGTCGAGAATGACTCCAGAGGGTTTGAACGGCCCCGTTGCCGACGTACTCGTCGCGTACTCGAGCCGCTCGATCTTGTTCTCCACGTGCGGATAGGTGAGGTAGTAGATGCCATTGCGTTCGAACACGAATGGCCCTTCCAGGAGCCCCTTCGTCGGCAGATGGTCGATGACCGCAGGCTCACCCTCGATCTCCAGCATATTCGGCTTCAACCTGGCGACGAAGATGTTTCTCGAGGCGTAGAACAGGTAGGCGTTGCCATCCTTGTCAATGAACACGCAAGGGTCGACTCCCCTCACGCCCTCGATGGGCGCGGCGACGGGTTTGAATGGCCCATAAGGCTTGTCCGCGATCGCCACCCCGATCTTGAATCCGCCGCTCTTCGCGATCGCCGGAAAATAGAAGTAATACTTCCCGTCTTTGAAGACACTGTCCGGCGCCCACATGCTGTACGAGGTAGGATTGACCCATTCCACGTCCGTCTGTTTGACGATCACGCCGTGATCCTTCCAGTCGGTTAGATTCTCCGAGGAGAATACGTGGTAGTCCTCCATGACGAACCAGTTCGGACGGCCCTTGTACTCCGGCGGCGCCTTGATGTCGTGCGACGGGTAAACGTACATCTTCCCCTCGAACACACGAGCCGTCGGATCGGCGGTGAACTGATCCATGATCAGGGGATTGGTCGCGAAGGCTGTGGTGGCCGACAAAAGTCCCGCAAAAGCGGCGGACAGGATGTGACTAAGCGAGAGTTTCATGTCGGTGGCGGGAACTGCCTGAGTATCTGTTGAGGAACGGATCCGTATTTTCCCATATCAATCGGATCCTGGGCAGCAGTTGCTCTGAAAGCTTAAATCCACTGGCGCCTCGAGTCGACAGCCGGTGCGGGCGTCGCTCGAAACGATTCGTCGGGCTGGGTGCTGACACCTAAAGATTTTGAAAGCCCGCCATTTCCGAAGGTGCTCTACTGCCCCCATCAAATACAAGAGGCCCGTACATGAACACCACAACGATCTTTCGAAATCTCCATCGCCAACCTGGTCAGCCGCTGGTGCTCGCGAACATCTGGGATGCCGGAAGTGCCCGATTGGTGGAGTCGCTGGGCGCAAAGGCGATCGCCACGACGAGCGCCGGCGTAGCCTGGTCGCTGGGTTACCCCGATGGGAACCAGCTCCCGTTCGATAAGCTCGCGCATGTCGTCCGCGGTATCGTCGACGCGGTCAGGGTGCCCGTCACGATCGATGTGGAGGGCGGCTATGCGGACGATCCGGCGGCCGTTGTGGAACGTCTGAAGCCGGTCATCCACGCTGGAATTGCCGGAATAAACATAGAGGACGGGGCTGATGCGCCGAGCGTACTTGCCAGGAAGATCGAGGCTCTCAAGCAAAGCACCACCTCTGTAGGGCTCGACTTGTTTGTCAACGTACGCACTGATGTGTATTTGAGGAATCTGAGCCCGGACGAGGAGAAGGTGTCGGAGACGCTCAGGCGCGCGACCATCTATCGGCTGGCGGGCGCCGATGGCCTCTTCGTTCCCGGCATCGTAGATGCCAGGCAGATTCGCGAAGTCGCCTCCGGGACGGAGCTGCCGTTGAACGTGATGTCCTTTCCGGGCCTCCCAGGTTTGCCGGAGCTTGCGAGCTTCGACGTCCGCCGTCTCAGCGCGGGTAGCGCGATATTTCAGGTGTTGTGGCAGCATCTCGCCCAACTCGTGCAGCGATTCCACACCGAAGGGGATTCCAGAGTCTTCGCAAGCGACAGCATGGGCTACGGCCAGCTCCAGGCGTTGTTTGGCGCGCGCCTGTAGCGACTCACATCGTCAGCGGCAGAGCGACCGGCATCGTCTGTATGACGGGTGTGGGGATCGCGAGCTAGTCAGTAGGACGCGCTAGAACGCGGATCCACTCTACGCACCCGCACGGTGTTGGATTCCGTTAGCGGACCCGGCGATCGCCGGGGTCCCGTACTCTTACCAGTCAGATCGCGGTCGATGCCGTGGAAGACCGGCACTTTCGGCAACGGAACCTGGCTGTACATAGTCAATTCCAGGCGGTCAGGATCGAAGCTCAGTTCGAGACCGGCGCGAGCTCCTTTACCATCCCAGCCGTGCGCCCGCCAGGCCGCAAGGTCCAGCCACTGGATCGACTCACCCGTTACCAGGCCACCAAACCTCTCCGGCAGCCCGGAATAAATATTCCCGTCAGCATCGTTGCGCTCGTCGACAAACACGATGCCACCCTTTGCACACTGCGCGACGATGTTGTTACGAATGATGTGATCGCGGCCGTTGCCGGCGTTGGCACGCTCGGGGCGCAGCGCCGGAAACACGCCGACATTGTCGCACCGTCCGATGAGATTCTGCGCCACGATCTGATGCTCGGATGCGTGCAGGAAGATCCCTGAACCGCCGGCGCCACGCTGACCCGGTGTGCCGGGCTCGGCATTACGGACATCCCAGATGATGTTGTCGTCGATCTGATTCGGCTCGCGGTTCATCTCCATGTGGATGGCGGCGCTGACCGTGAGCACATCGGCGAAGACGTTGGCGGTAATGCGGCTGTTTCTATTGTCGCTATCGAGCCAGAGCGCGTTGGCATGCCGGATATGGCGAATGACGTTACGGCGAAAGAGCAGATTGCGCGCACGGTGGAGCTTGACGCCCGCCGCTTCCCAGGCGCGCTCGGCATCCTGCCAACCTACCCACTCGATGAGGTTGTCCTCGATGAGCGAGCTCGAGGTACCCATGCCACCAATGCCTTCTACGCCGATATGGCGGATCGTGTTTCCCCGCACGATGTTCGACGCGCCCGCGCGAGGGTCGCGGGGCCCGCTCCAATGCTGAGCGCCGATATCCAAGCCAACACCCGTCGCCCATTCGATCGTATTGCCCTCGATCACCCAATGGTGGCCGCCGCTCGTCGAGACGAGCCCACGTTGTGGCGGCGGAAAGCCGTTGCCTGCCTGTTGAAAGACGAGCCCTTTGATGCGGATGTATCCCAGGCCACTTTCCCGGGGTGCAAAGGCCTGCTCCCGCGCGGTGATCTCGATGAGTGACTTTGCCGGATCATCACCTGGCACACGGATGTGCACCACGTTGCCCTGATGCTCCACCCAGAATCTTCCGTCCGCGGATCCGCCGATCTCCTGCATGATCGGCTGGCCGCGCGAGCGCTGCGGCAACCCGCCCCGCGGGGGCGAGTTGGGCCGCAGGGGGACGTTGCCGAGCTCGCGATACTGCTCCATCGGCTCGAGCGGCATCCCGTCAGCGAAGATCATGCCTCGTCGCCGGAAATACGGGCCCATATCGACCGACCGGGTGTCGAGCCAGGACCAATCGCCCGGGACATTCGCCAAGGCAAAAGGATTGTAGGCGTCAGGAAACAACGCGCCGGAAAGCTCGTGCTTCCAGATATGGACCGAACCGTCCCCGCCATCACGCGGCGACTCGACGCTCGGCTGCCAATCCCGCAGGACCTCTGAAGCTTTCACAATCACTACAGCGCCCGGCGCGGCTTCGTAACTGATCATCTTCTCCGGCCCTGAACCACCGCGCGCCGGGCGTATGCACTCGCGATATATGCCTGCGGCAATGACCACACGTTCGCCTGGCTGCAGAACTTCAGCCGCCCTGCCGATTCTGCGGAATGGCCGATCGCGCGTGCCGGGCCCACTGTCGTCGGCGCCAGGCGAGCCGCCGTCGACGTAGTAGGTCCTGGTGAAACTCAGGGGTTTTTCCCAGAAGGTAAAGGGGGTGCCATCGGGAAGGCGCGCATCGCCGGGGGTCTCAGCACGAGCAACCGGCATCATCGGCATCACAAACAGGCAAAAAGCCCATACGCAGGCAGGAGCGTACGCGAGCAAACGTATGACGTTCGACATGGCCTTACCATGAAGAACGCCTGTGAGGGTGGTCACTGCGATCAAAGCCGTGCTCAATTGTCTGAGTAAAGTATAGCACTGCGGGATGCGCAACGCGCCCCGCCACGGGACTGCTGTCGCCGCAACTCAGAACTTCAATTGCGCCCCGGCGTAGTAGAACCGCCCACGCACGTCGTAAATGCCGCTTCCTCCCCCTGTGCCGGTCAGACCCAGCGGCGGCTCTTTGTTGGCGAGGTTGTCGATACCGAAATAGGCGTTGATCGAGTCGCTGAAGTCGTACGCCGCGCGCACGTTGTGGTAGATGATGGACGGATAGTAACGACGGTCCGCGTAGTCCGCGTTCTGCGGCGCCCGGCCCTGCACGATGAAGGTATCTTCAGCCTGATTGAGCACCATCTTCCCGATGTAGCGCAGCTCGTACCCCAAACTGAGCGGGCCGTGCGCGAAATCGAAGCTCCAGTTGAAGGCGTGCTCCGGATCACCGAGCTCCTGGAGGATCTGGTCGGCGCGTCCCGGATCAGCCGGATTCAGGAAATCGTCACGCTGCAATGTGTTTGTATACACCAGGCGGGTTGCGAATTTTCCGAGGCTCCCGAAGCTGTGGTTGTATGACATCTCGAAATCGATTCCCCGAGCCGTCCGCTTGGCGTAATTCAGTACCGTCTGCTGCAAACTGCCTTCGATGACCTGAAACGGAATCTCCCCGCGCGGTCCACCTCCCGGGCCCGCCCGCTGGAACAGGTTGCAGAACTGGTTGTTGAGATTCACACCGTCATAGCAGGCATTGAGAATATCCTGGGCCGCGGGCGCCGTGATCACATTGTCGATCTTGATATCGAAGTAATCCGCGGAGAACGAGAATCCAGGCAGAAACGTCGGCGTGAAAACAAATCCAGCCGTCAGCGAATCCGATGTCTCCGCCTTGAGCTTCGAATTGCCACCACTCACGATTTCGAGGCTTTGGGTGTACACGTAGTCGTAACCGGCGGGAATCCCGGCCGCAGCGCAATTCGCCGCACGTGTCGCGGAGCCTGTCCCGATGTTGCGGGCCGAGCAGGGATCCACGACGGTCGCAAAGTTCTGGCTCTGGGCCGAATACAGATCGGAGAGGTTTGGAGCCCGCACCGCACGTGCCTTGCCGACACGGAAGCGCAAGCTGTCGACAGGCGCCCAGTCGAGACCATAATTGTGGGCAAACACTCCTCCCGTCGTTCCTTTGTAGTCTGCATAGCGGGCCGCGGCATTCAACGTCAGCTCCTCGGCCAGAATCTTGTTGCTGAGCAGAGGCGCACGAAGCTCGCCGAAGACTTCCTTGACCTCGAATGTCGGCGGGTTGAAGAGCGGCAGCGCGTTGTAGAAAGTGATGCCGCTCGAAACCAGATCGTCGGCCTTGAAGTAGTTCTCTTCAGTGCGATGTTCGACGCCGAACGCAACACCGAGGGGTCCCCCGGGCAGCTTGAACCAGCGTCGAGAGCTCCCCGAGATACTCGCGCTTTGCACGAACTGCGTGATTCTTCCTACTGACGTCGTCTCCGGCGTCAAATAGTTGCGCATCGCGGCCGTCACGCTACCGTCGCCGAAAGGATTCAACGGTACGCAGCCGGCTATGTCCCCGGGGAGCAACGCGTTCGCGAGAGCTGCGCCACGGGCGTCCAGGAAATCCGCATAGCCTACTCCCGCAGCCGGATCGATCTGCGAGCGACAGACGATCTTACCGCTGGCATCGCGTGTCGCATCCATCGCGAGAAGGAAACGCTGAACGTCGAGATTGCCCAGAACGCGGGTATGCTCATCGAACCGGCCATAGTTCAAGGAGACCTCGTAGCTCCAGTCATCGGCGAACTTTCCCTGCACGCCGAGGACGAGGCGGCTCGTTTCCCGCGTGGCCTTTTCCTGCCGATTACCCAGATCCAGGAGGTTGCGCCGTAAGGTTATGCGCGTTGCATCCGTAGCGGGCGCAAGCCCCACAAGACCGCGGACGGCGTTGATCTGCCCGCGGGCTGCATCGGTCAGGAATGGGTCATCAAAGCGCGGCCGTTCTCGTGGGTCACCTCCCAACGTGGTGCCCTGGAAGAACGCGGGCGAAGTGTAGCTCAGCGAGTCTGTACGTACGTATTTCGCCTCCATGAAGGGCTCGAACGCACTCGAGAGCGTGAGATGCCCGAATACATTGAACGCAACCCGATCCAACTTGGGCAGGATCCCTAACGCCTGGCGCTCCCGATTACTGGTGCCGTTACCGCCATCAAAGTTGCCGTTGGGAGCGATGCCGATGCGAGTACCGCTTTCCGGCGCCAACGAACCGTCCGGCTGGAAAATGTACGCGCAGCTGAATGCCAGTCCGTGATAGTCGCGACCGCACGGCGCCCCCGCGGCTGCAGTAGGCGCGAGAAGGAGCAGGCCGCCGTTCGCTATCGTGGTGGAGTGAACGTCTCCAAAGTAGTGCCGGTCTGGAATGCCATCGCTGCCTTCGAAAAGCCCCGGGGGATCGACTCCGGTCACCACGAACGCGCCCTGGTGCCCGAGGTTCGGGCGGCCCGATGCAAAGAGCGGGTCCTGCTTGGCATACTCGACATTGCCGGCGATGTTGCCACGGCCGTCCATGAAATTCGTGCCGGCGAGCAGACTCGCGTAATAGTTGCCGGCATCGTTGTAGGCGCTCTTGCCACCCTGCCCGCGCAACTGCAGTCCCTGGAAGTCCTTTTTGAGCACGAAATTCACGACGCCCGAGATGGCGTCGGAACCATAAATTGCGGAGTCACCCCCCGTTACCACGTCCACGTGATCGACGAGGTCGGTCGGAAACGTGTTGATGTCCGGAGAGACGGCGTTGTTGAGAATATCTCCGCCTACGTGACGCCGGCCGTTGACCAACACGAGGGTGCGTTGCGTGCCCAGTCCGCGCAGATCGAGCAGGTTGAGACCCGCGGTCCCCAGGAACCGGCTCGAGTTCGACTGGCTGTAGGTACTGCGCAGCCCCGGCAAGTCATTCAGCAGGTCTCCAATGGATGTATCGCCGTTATGAGAGAGATCGTCGCCGGAGACAGTGGTAATCGGCACGCTCGATTCCAGATTCGGGCGCGCGATACGCGAGCCGGTGACAATCACTTCCGGCTGGGATTCCTGTTGGGATGGCTGTTTGACTTCCTGCGACATCGCAGCCGGCGACATCGCCATCAGCATGACCGTAACAGCAACGGCGGAGCCGGTCCGTACCGAATGTAACGCCACTTCAAACCCTCCCTGGTTTGGTTTTTCTACAGCAGGCGCTCTACGGAGTGTTGATTACCCCTACCCTACATCCAACATTTTGTTGACACATGATGTAACAGATTGCGCCACCTCTGTAAACTACCCGAGACCAAATGCGCGCGACGGTACGTTCCGCCATGCTCCAGCGTGGCGCGCGGCGACGCGACACGCGCCATCGGCGTGCATGCGCAACTGCGCAAATCGCGGGGAACCCGGCACATGCGCGCCGGCGTCGCAGCTGCTCGTGCAGGTCCTATGACGAGTTGGTGACCAACCTGACGGAGTATGAAGCTGCCGAGGTGCTGCGCCAGGCGGCCAACACGGGGCGCTGCCCCGCGGGACTCCAAGCTCTGGCGCTTGCGGTACTCCCGGAAACGCTCAGCTGTCCTCGCTGCGGCCCATGGGCAGCAGTTGTTGCTGCATGACGCGCTCGAACGCCCGACACAGCAGCTCGTTCATCGAGATGCCCTGCTGCGTCGCATACACCTTGAACCGCATGCGGAAATCCAATGGCACCTTGAAACTCAAGGACACCAGAGCATCCCGCCGATCGGACATGGAGGTGCGGCGTTTGGCAGTTGTCACCAAGACTTTCGTAGTATTCATGTTATCCCTGCTCGCTTGATCATCCCTGCGCGCGCCTTCGAATCAGACGGCGCCCTCGGTCATTACATACGTCACGCCATCTCGTGACAAGCTTTCGAACGGCTTTCATTCGCAGTCGATGCGAGCAGCTGGAAATCCAGAAATCCGGAAATGAGTTTTTTTCGAAACGCATTGACCTGCTCCGACACGATCAAGAATCCTCCAATCATCCGCGGTGTGTGCAAGCAAGGGAGTGCTCATGAAAGTGCAAGGACTCATTACGTTTGTCATGTGCTGTTCGTTGGGTTCGCTGGCAGCACAAAGCGCGCTGGCGCAGCAGGCCCCACTGCCGCAGCTCGGCGTTCCAGCTCCGCTTCCTCCAGGGATCACGACAGCCGGTGCAACCGTGCCGGACTGGCTGGTCTGGCAGGCGTTTCACGCCAGCATGCGCTTCTACAGCAGGCAATCACCGGAGGCGGTGAAACGTGTGCTGACGCAAAAGGCCGGACTCACGCCCGAGCAGGCTGACACCGTCCTGCAGGCCGGGCCGGCCTATTTGCAGGAGATGGATCGCGCCGACAAGGCGGCCCAGATCGAAGTTCAGCAGCGTTACACGAGTGCGGATCTTCCCGTGCCGGCAGTAGCGGTCAATCCACGGCCGGCATTTCGCAAAGGCGTCATCCCGCCCGCGCGGCCACCGATCGAGTTGGGCGGCAATCTGCGGCAGGCAATGGAGCAGGACGGAGTCATCGCGCGAGTCAATCGTCAGAAGGCAGACACGCTTGCGGCTCATCGGAGCGCGCTGAGCGCAGCCTTGGGCGCAGATGGATTGGCAGCGTTTGAAAACTGGCTCAAAACCGCGGTCGCACCCGGGGTGAAGGTCTTCGACAAAGCTACGCCCATCGCGGCGCCAGCGCGCAACTCACAGGGGAAGTGAAGTCATGTCTGCCTCATATCGTCGATTCGGTCCAGCAGGCTCAGCATTGCTGCTCGTGCTGATGATGTTGCCCGCGCCAGAGGCGCCGGCAATCTCGGGTATCACCAACCTCGTTTACCTCACTGACGAAGACAAGCTCCAGGGCTTTTCGGCAACACAAAAGGACCCGGGCGATCTGGATGCCACCGAAAGCTGCATACAGTGGGTCCCCGACGAAGCGGGCAACTACTTCTGCCAGCAGACACTCTATATCGAAAACTGGGTTTCGGTGACCGCCCAGCTATACAACACGGCGGGGACCCTGGTGTACAGCGGATATGACTCCGACTTCGTGGCGGCGGTCAACGAATACCTCCTGCCGGTGCAAGTAGGCTATTTCCTCGATACCCGCGCGCACGGCATCCACTACCTGGAGCAGGACCTCTATTTCGGAAATCTCGACTCCAGTGGCTTCTGGGTCTACTCGTATGCCGGCACCAACGTCTACCAGCTCGGTGAAACGGAAAAAATCGAGAAGGCCATTCCGGTATGCAACCAGGCGTCCATAGACTCCGCGTCGATCAACGCGGTATTGCAGTGGCCTGCGACGGAACCGTGGGAGCGCGCGGCCACGGTCTTCTGCGCCATCGGGCCGAACACACCGAGCGTAGGAAATTTCAACGACTCGTTCGGCCAGATCTATCCCTACTTCGCCTCGACGAACGATCCATGCGCCACACTGACCTACAAGGGTGTTCCGGTCGTCGGTGCGGCACACAAGCATCCTTATTTCCAGTCGGCGGCCGAGTATACGCGTGGCAACGGCTGCCGCAACGACAAGAACCCGCCAACCATCAGTCAATTGAACCAACTCAACATCCTGAACCAGCAATTCAGTGACAATGACAAGGCCGCCTTCTCAGGCTCCGGTATACCGTTCTACCTGCGCGTGCCGCTGGGCAATGCGGTGAAGCGATTGCTGAACAACACCACCACGGGAGTGTGGCCATGAACAAGGGAATGTTCGTCACGTCCGCTGTCGCACTGCTGCTGGCCGGCGCCGCTGCCGGCACCGAGGCCGCTCCGGTCACGAGATCCGATATCACACGGTGCGAGGCGCAGGATCGCACCTGCTTCGAGCAGAATCATGTGTCGGCGTGTATGGCCCGCTCTGCTACCGCGGAGAGCTGCGCGCGCTGGGTAGCAGTGTTGAAGCCGCTCGCCAATGGTAACAATCGGCTCGCGCTCTCCATGCTCGGAATGGCCGACGCAGCGCTGGCTGAACGAAGCGCCGTCCCGGCAGAGCAGAAAAGCGCACGCGCTGAGGCAGTGAGCGCGTATAAGCAACTCCTCGCATCGGATCCGTCGGATGCCCAGGCTATGTTGGGGCTTGCGGTTGCCACGGACGATCATGCCGAAAGAATCTCTCTGCTGCGCAAAGGAACTACCCTCGCGCCCAAAGAAATCTACGCGCTTCAGCTTCTGGCGGCAGAGTTGCAAAGAGCGGGCGGCAAGCAGAACCTCGCGGAAGCTGCTGAGTCGTTTGAGAAGGCATACGCTGTTCAGACGAACATGAACAGGTGGTATCTCGCCGCGATGGGCGTTGCCTTATACGAGCAGGCGGAAGTCCCTGCGCGCGCGGCGACTCTCCGGGAGCGCGCTCGGCAGGCGCTCGATGCAGACAGTCTGCTGGTTGAGCTGGGACCGTCACGCGCTGTATCGCCGGAGCAAGCATCCATTACGCTCAGGAAGCTGTGTTACTCGGCAGTGGTTGCGATCGACGCGAGCGGTTGCCTGCGCGGCGTGGACCTGGTGTTTGAATCCGCGAAGGGCGCATCGCCGAGCGCTGGCGCATTGGCTGATGTAACCGCTGCGGCCATGGTGGATGCAGCGGAGGCAGACCTGGCGCTGAGCGAAAGCCGCAAGGATTGGCGCGAGTCGTTCACAGGAATGCTGGATGTCTTTCTGGCCCAGCAGAAAACATCCATTCCCGTACTGAACACGTATGCGCTCCTGACTCCGGACGCGGATAAGCGCCTCGATCTGTATGAGCAGGCTGCACGCCTGGCTCCTGCGAACATCGGGGTTGTGGGGCGGCTAGGTCTCGAATATCTGGGCAGGGGGCGTTGGGACGATGCGCTGCAGCAGTTCGATAAGGCGCAATCACTGGCGGCAAACACTGCGGGTGGGTCCGGTGAGCTGCAGAGCCAGCTCGCCGGTTACGCGAAGGCAGCCAGGGAGGGCGCCGCGCGCCAGCGCTCGTTGATGCCGAAGCTGAATTGATGGGTCGGCGGGCTATCCCCGGTCGCATGGGCGTGCAGCGCGTGCGACCGGGTCCTTATGCGTGGGCGCCATTCTTGCTAGCGGGGCTTTGGGCGCGTGTGGAAAAGCGCCCGAAGGAGGTGAGGTCCGCGAATGCTCCGATGTGCGCCGCAGCCTTTCACTATGTTTCGGCTCCTGGTGCTGACTGGGATGCTGGGGCTGCAGAGCGGATGCGCCTATTTCGCCAAGCACACCGCCGAGGGGGCGTGTCGCGATAGCCTCGACTCGCCCATCCGCAACTTTTGCGTCGAAGGCCCGGGATTATGGCGCGGCGAGCGCCCGAGTCGCAGCGACGCGACCTGGCTCCTGGGGCACGGGGTCGCCACCGTCGTCAATCTCGAGGTTTTTCTCAGCGATCGCTTTGCATTCGATCGCGCCACCGCGCCGGCCGCCACGCATCGAGTGGAGTATTTCCACATCCCGGATTTCGAGCCCGTGCATCTCATCAACCGGTCCCTTCTCGATGCGCATGTGGCGCGATTCATCGCCATCGTTCAGCAGGCGCCCAAACCGGTATATGTCCATTGTCTGGATGGTCTCGACCGCACGGGCGTGCTGATAGCTGCCTACCGGGTGTTGGCCGGAGGGGTTGATGAAGAGACCGCCATTGCGGAAATGGCACGCTACGGCACCCCTTGGGTGAAAGTCGATGCGCGCTATATTCGCTCGCTCCGGGGCGCGCGGCGCGACGCCATTCTCCGCAAGGTCACCGCTTTCGAAGAGCATCTGAAGCCGAGCGCCCGGATCGCTTGTGATGGACGAGCGTGCCGTTACTCCAGCGGCTGGCAGGGTGAGACGAACGCGTCGACGGAGGCCCACAACACTAACTGACTTCAGCGCACGTAATCTGCGGTGTGTTCAGGAGCGCGCTCGGAGCTATTTGGCGGCGACCTTCGGGCTGGGACGCAAGTTGTAGACGGTGCCGTCAGCCTTGGTAGCGGAGACCCACGCCCCCGCGGGACGGCCATCCCGCATCGGATGGGCGACAATGGTCACCTTGTCCCCTGGCTGAAAGGTCTTCAACTTGATCCCCACGCGCAGCAGCGTGGACGGGCCTTCCGTCTCGAAGCCCCATTCCACGGTCTTGCCATCGGGACTCGGGACCAACACCTGCAGCCACGAATGCGGATTGGTGTATTGGAACTCCTTGACGGTGCCCTGCAAGGTAACGGTCTTGCTCATGTCGAACATCGCCGCCGAGTGGTGCGCCTGGATGGAGCCGGCCGCGAAAGCGAGAGAAACACCGAATAGTAACCTCTTCAAACCCGACCTCCTCCGGCGCGCGTCACTTCGACGACTCCGCTTCGTCTTCCGCAAACAGTTTCTTCTGCGCTTCGGTCAGATAGAACGTGTCAGGGTCTTTATAGGCTTGCTGAACGGTGACAGTCTCACCTCTGAGAATGAATTGCGAGCCGCCATTGGCAGTGCGCACGACATTATTGTTTGACTCGCAAGACCACATGTCGATCCGCGAGCCTGGAGTGGTCGCCCGCTTGTAATGTACGACCACATGCCACGGCGTACGCAAGCCCTTCGGATCCCACACATCCACCGTATCCTCGAGCGTGTCGTGGTCCACCATCCGGAGTCGCTCCACGGTGCTGGTCTGGTAGCTGTAATCAGGCTGCAGACGCTGATATTCCCCGTGAGTCAGTCGAATGGTGTGAATCACGAGCGTCTGGTCATCCCAGAACCCGATGGAATCGCCGTCCCACAACGGATGTGCGGCATCGTCGGGGACGTGACCGCGGTCATCGGTGTAGATGCGGCGAGTTTCGCTTTGTTGCTCGTTGATCCACCACGTCTCGCTGGGTGTGACGATGATCTCCCGTAGAAACGGCTCTACCAGCCATCGTGGATAGCCCGCCGGCAGACAGTCGCTCAGCTGGTCCCATTCATTGCCGGCCTTGACCTGGCGCAGCTTTTCCTCGAATGCCGCGCGATATCGAGGGGTGAGGTCCGCCGTGACAGGTCCGAGCGGACCCGCAAATCCGTTGCCGGTCTGCCTGGGATCAAACTTTACCCCTTCCGCCGGATCGCGCGTCCACACTCCGGACCAGTCCGGCATCCGGCTGTACTGCGCCCGGCTATACCTCGTGCCGCCGTGCGCGGCGGCCTTCATTTTCTGATAGGCGCGATACGAGTCCTGGTAGTAACCCGGAATGGGTGTGTTGGCTGGTGGCTTGTCGGCCGTGTTCGCCGTCGAACCCGGCTCTCTGGGCAGGTACGACTGCGCGAGCACCGGTACCG
>Ga0070683_100003127_pt1 | contig 13332 bp, 13 predicted proteins | sample KBSC713LmetaG_FD_64662 | JGI IMG/M metagenome (GOLD analysis project Ga0070683, IMG submission 64662) | Corn rhizosphere microbial communities from Kellogg Biological Station, Michigan, USA - KBS C7.1-3L metaG | ecosystem: Host-associated > Plants > Roots > Rhizosphere ...
CAGCTCGTCGTGGACGATCTTCACGACCTGCTGGCCCGGCGTCAGGCTCTTCAGCACGCCTTCGCCGAGCGCGAGCTCCCGCACGCGCGCGACGAAGTCGCGGACGACGTTGAAGTTGACGTCCGCCTCGAGCAGCGCGAGGCGGACCTCGCGCATCGCGCGCGAGATCGCCTCGTCGTCGAGGACGCCGCGCCCGCGCAGGTCGCCGAGCGCGCTCTGGAGCTTCTCCGAGAGGGTCTCGAACATCAGCGGGCCATTGTACTCGGGGCCCTTTGCGACTTTCGACGCATGGAGGGACACTGTGGCATGGCCTCTCCCGCCACGGCCACACGGAAGATCGTCACCGTGCTCTTCTGCGACCTCGTCGGCTCGACCGAGCTCGGAGAGCGGCTCGACCCCGAGCGGCTGCGCGAGCTGCTCACACGCTGGTACGAAGCGATGCGCATCCCGATCGACCGGCACGGAGGCGAGGTGGAGAAGTTCGTCGGCGACGCGGTGATGGCCGTCTTCGGGATCCCGCACGTTCACGAGGACGACGCCCTGCGGGCAGTTCGGGCGGCCATCGAGATGCGCTCCGCCGTCGCAGCGATGAACGACGAGCTCGCAGGGTCTCGCCAGCCCGGGCTCGAGGTGAGGATCGGGATCAACACGGGCGAGGTCGTCACGGGCCACGCCTCGACGACGCTCGTCTCGGGCGACGCGGTCAACACCGCGAAGCGGCTCGAGCAGGCGGCGCCGAGCGGAGAGATCCTCCTCGGATCGGCGACGCGCCGCCTCGTCGAGAACGCCGTGCAGCTCGAGCCGGTCGCGCCGGTCTCGGCGAAGGGGAAGGGCAGGCCCGTCGAGGCATGGCGCGTGCTCGCGACGATCCCGGGCGCCGGCACCTTCGCGCGCCGGCTCGACGCGCGCCTCATCGGCCGCGAGCGCGAGCTCGCCTTCCTGCGCGACGAGCTCCATGCCGCCCGGGACGAGCGCGCATGCCGGCTCGTGACGGTCTTCGGTCCCGCCGGCATCGGCAAGTCGCGGCTCGCAGCCGAGCTCGACGCCGAGCTGACCGCCCGCTGCCTGCCGTACGGCGACGGCATCAGCCTCCTGCCGCTCGCCGACCTCGTGCGCTCGGCGGGAGGCGAGGACGCGGTGCTGCGCGCGGTCGAGGGGGAGCCCGACGGAGCACTGATCGCGAGCCGAATCTGCGGCGCGGCAACGACGCCGGAGGAGCTGCAATGGGCGGTTCGGCGCATGCTCGAGACGCTCGCGCGCGAGCGGACGCTCGTCGTCTGCATCGAGGACGTGCACTGGGCCCAGCCCGCGTTCCTCGACCTGCTCGAGTATCTCGTCGGCTGGTGCCGCGACGCGGCGATCCTCCTGCTGTGCCTGGCGCGTCCGGAACTGCTCGACGTTCGGCCGCGGTGGCCCGGAGCCTCGATCACGCTCGCCCCGCTCACCGACGCCGAGTCGGCGACGCTGCTGGACGAGCTGGCCGACGAGTGGCCGTTGACCCCCGCCGCCCGAGCGCAGATCGCCGAGGCAGCGGAGGGAAACCCGCTCTTCCTCGAGCAGATGGTCGCGATGCTCGCCGACGGCGCCTCGAAACCGGAGCTTCCGCCGACGATCCAGGCGCTGCTCGCCGCGCGGCTCGAGGCGCTCGAGCCTGCGGAGCGGGCGATTCTGGAGCGTGCGGCGGTCGTCGGGCGCGACTTCACGCGCGGCGCGGTCGCCGCGCTCGCGGACGGGGACGAGTCCGCGACGCTGCTCGCGCTCGCGCGCAAGGAGCTCGTTCGGCCGGCCGCGTCCGCGTACAGCGGCGACGACGGCTTCCGCTTCCGGCACGCGCTCATCCGCGACGCCGCGTACGCCGCGATGTCGAAGCGCCTGCGCGCCGAGCTCCACGAGCGCCACGCGGACTGGTTGCGCGAGCACCGGGCGGACGACGAGCTCGTCGGCTATCACCTGGAGCAGGCGCATCGCTTCCTTGTCGAGCTCGGCCGGCGCGATCAGGAGCTCGGCCTGCGTGCAGGCGAGCTGCTCGCGGGCGCGGGCGTTCGTGCGAGCGCACGCGGCGACGCTCCGGCGGCACGGACGCTGCTGACCCGGAGCCTCGCGCTGCTGCCGGCGCAGCACGAGGGCCGGATCGACATCCTGCGGGAGCTGAGCACCGCTCTCTGGCTGGTCGGCGACGTCGATGCGGCCGAGCTCGCACTCTCCGAGTCGATCGATCTTGCGCGCACGCGCGACGACACGCGGCGCGAGTGGTACGGCCGACTCGAACGCGCGGCCCGTGCCGCCACCGCGCAGGGCGAGACGGCGGCGCTCGTTGCGACGGCGACGCGTGCAATCGAGGTGTTCGAGCGCCTCGGGGAGGACCTCGGCCTCGCCCGCGCGTGGCGCCGCCTCGGCCTGGTCGCACACACGGAGTGCCGGTTCGCGCGTGCAGCCGACGCATTCGAGCGCTCGTATCGCCACGCGCAGGCGAGCGGCGACGAGCAGGAACGGAGCCGCTCGGCGGACGCGCTCTGCTCCGCGCTCGTCTCCGGTCCGGCGCGGGTGGACGAAGCGATCCCGCACGTCGAGTCGATCCTCGCTCTCGCAGCGGAGAACATGCCCATGCGCGCTCACGTGTCGACGTCGCTTGCGGCGCTCGTCGCGATGCAGGCCGATTTCGAGCGGGCGCGGGCGGTGCTCGCCGACGCCGGCGCCATCTACGGCGATCTGGGGCTCACGCTGCCCCGGCTCGGCTGGCTGGAAGTCGTCGCGCGCGTCGAGCTCCTGGCCGACGAGCCGCGGGCCGCGGTCGAAGCGCTCGAGGAGGGCTATGCGGTCGTCGACGCCGGCGGCCTCGAGAGCCTGCGTTGCCAGTACGCGTCGCTGCTCGCGTTGGTCCACGCCTCACGCGGAGATCGAGACGCAGCGCACGCCTACTCGCGCGTCGCCGCGTCGGTGCACGCCGTCTCCCGGCCGGACGCGCTCGCCCACCTCCGGGCCGCCCAGGCGCTGATCGCGGGCGAGAGCTACGACGCACGCCGCCTCGTCACGGAGGCGGTCGAGGCAGCCGAACGCACCGAAGACCCGACCCTGCGGGCGTGGATGGGGGTGATCCAGGCGAGGGTCACGCACGATCCCACACCGCTCGCCCGCGCGCAGGCGCTGCTCGACGCGAAGGGGAACGTCGCGGCGGCGGCCTTGGTGCGCGTGGCCGAACGGGATATCGTCGCTGCAACCTGACGAGGAGGATCACATGGCGCGGAAGCGGACGGTCGTGACCGGTACGTACAGGGTGCGTCGAAGCGAGGGCCTCGGTCCCGAGGAGCACATGATCGGGTTCTCACTGGCGCTGCAGAAGGCGCTCGACGAGATCGGCTGGCCGAAAGGACGTCACAACGCGACCGTGCAGTTGTCGGCGACGATCGAGGTCGTCAACCCGGGCTCGGTGATCGAGTACCACGCGACGCTCATCTGAGCGCGGCGTAAGCGGCGGCCACACCGGCGCCGTAGACGAGGTGATACGACAGGTCGAGCCCGAGCTCCTCGAGCGGGTACTCCCAGGGCGGCTGCGAGATGCCGAGCGGGACGAGCTCCGCGTACTGGAGGCCCCAGAGTCCGACGCCGAAGCCGACGGCTCCCGCCGCGGGGTGCGGGCGGAGTGCGTGGGCGGCGACGCCGTAGACGATTCCCCAGCCTACGCCGTAGCCCCAGTGCATCGCGTTCGTCACGCGCGGGACGTCCTTCTTCGTGATCGCCCGCGGCTTGCCGACGAGCTCGGTCGCCTTCTTCGCCACCCGCGCGGGCGCGGGCGCCTCCGCCCACGTGCGCGGCACGGGCGTGCCGAGCCGCTGCCCGCGCGCCTTCGCGACGGCGAGCTGGTACGCCGTCATCACGGCGGTGCCGGCGATGCCTGCGACGAGGCCGCGCACGGCGGCGAGCGGGTACGCCATGCGACGCTTGCTTCCCGCGCGCGTCAGCCGGAAACGAGCGCGCGCGCGAAGTCCTGCGCGTCGAACGGGCGCAGGTCGTCCAGCTGCTCGCCGACGCCGACGAGCTTCACGGGCAGCCCCAGCTCGTACGCGATCGGGATCGCGACGCCGCCCTTCGCGCTGCCGTCGAGCTTCGTCAGGACGACGCCGGTGACGCCCGCGGCCTCGCCGAAGAGCCGCGCCTGCTGCAGGCCGTTCTGGCCCGTGGTCGCGTCGACGACGAGCAGCGTCTCGTGCGGTGCGCCCTCGAGCTTGCCGGAGATGACGCGACGCACCTTCGCGAGCTCCTCCATCAGGTTCGTCTGCGTGTGCAGGCGGCCGGCGGTGTCCACGATCACGACGTCGCGGCCGCGGGCCTGTGCCGCCTCGATCGCGTCGTACGCGACGGCGGCCGGGTCGCCGCCGCGCTCGCTGCCGACGAAGTCCGCGTTCGCACGCTGCGCCCAGATCTCCAGCTGCTCCTCCGCGGCGGCGCGAAAGGTGTCGGCCGCGGCGACGACGATCGAGTGCCGGTGCTGCGCGAGCTTCGCGGCCAGCTTGCCGATCGTCGTCGTCTTACCGGTCCCGTTGACGCCGACGACGAGGATGACGGTCGGGCCGTGCGAGACGTCGAGCGTCGGCGGCTCGCCGAACAGCGACGCGACCTCCTCGGCGAGCGCGTCGCCGAGGTTCTCGGCGAGGTCGCCGCGAGCCTCGAGCCGCTGCACGAGCTCGGCGGTGGCGCGGACGCCGACGTCGCCCATGATCAGCGCTTCCTCGAGCCGCTCCCAGTCCGCCTCGCTCGAGGGGTCGAACGCGGTCGCCGCGATCTGCTCGGTGAGCGCGCGCCTCGACTTGGAGAGCGAGTCGCGCAGCCGCGAGAAGAAGCGGCCGCGCTGCTCCTCCGACTCCGGAGCCGCGTCCGCCTCGCCCAGGAGCTCTGCCCAGCTGCGCGCCACCGGCGCAGGCTAGCCCGCGCCTCTCGCCTGCTGCGCAGACGATCACGTCCATGACGCCGCCGTGTGCCGGCGCGCGCGACGCGGTGCATGATGCGCGTCCACTCGGCCTCGAGCTCAGGTGGGATCCGAAGCGGCAGTGACCGCTACGCGTCGATCGGGACGTGCCCGGGCTGCGCGGCGACGCGCTCGAGCCACGCGCGGATCGCCGGATGCTCGTCGAGCGAGAAGCCGGCCTCGTCCGCGACGTGGGTGTAGGCGTACAGCGCCACGTCGGCGACGGTCATGGTGTCGCCCGCGAGCCAGTCGCGGCCGACAAGCCCCTCCTCGAGCATGTGCAGCGCCTTCGCGCCGCGCTTCGTCAGCTGCTCGCGCTGCGACTCCCAGATCTCCGGCTTGCCGTAGTAGGTCTTCAGGAACCGCGCGACGGCGATCGCCGGCTCGTGCTCGTACTGCTCGAAGAACAGCCACTGCAGCGCGCGCCCGCGGTCGTACCGGTCGTCCGGGACGAGGGGCGTTCCCTCGCCCAGGTACCAGATGATCGCGTTCGACTCGGCCAGGGGCCGGCCGTCGTCGAGGACGAGCGTCGGTATGCGCCGCGCCGGGTTGAGCCCCGCGAGCTCGTCGCGCGGGTCGCTGCGGTCGAGCACGCCGACCTCGCGCCGCTCGTACGGCACGCCGAGGTGCGCGAGCAGCAGCCGCACCTTGTACGAGTTCCCGGAGATCGGGTTGTCGTAGAGGATCACGCGGCGGAGACGGCTTCGGCTTCCTCGCGCGGCAGCCGCCGGGAGACGATCTGGCTGATGCCGTCGCCGCCCATCGTGACGCCGTAGAGGATGTCGGCCGCTTCCATCGTCCGCTTCTGGTGCGTGATCACGACGAACTGCGCGCGGTCGCTGTAGCGGCGCAGCAGCTCGACGAAGCGGCCGATGTTCGTGTCGTCCAGCGCGGCCTCGACCTCGTCGAGCAGATAGAACGGGCAGGGCCGCGCGAGGAACAGCGCGAAGAGGAACGAGATCGCGCCGAGCGACTTCTCGCCGCCGGAGAGCAGCGACAGCTTCTGCACCTTCTTGCCGACCGGACGCAGGTGGACCTCGATGCCCGGCAAGGCGTCGTCGTCCTCGTCGGGCTCGGTCAGCGTCAGGCGGCCCTCGCCGCCCGGGAAGAGCGTGCCCGCGACCTCGGCGAAGTTGCGCTGCACCGCGTCGAAGGTCTCCGCGAAGCGCGTCTCCACCGTCTCGGTCAGCTCGTCGCGCAGCTTCTCCAGCTCCTGCAGGCTCCGCTCGAGGTCGGCGCGCTGCGTGACGAGCTCCTCGAGGCGCACCTTCTCCGCGTCGTACTCCTCCTTCGCGAGCGGATTGACCTGGCCGAGCTGCTCGCGCCGGCGCTCCAGCCGCGCAGCCGTCTCCGCCAGCTCCTCCCGGTCGTCTCCCTCGGCGCGCTCGTCGGTGCCGGCGTGCTCCAGCCGGCGGCGCGCCTCGTCGGCCTCGGCGTCGATGCGCGCGAGCTCGACCTCGATCGCGGACACGCTCGCGGACGCGTTCGTCAACTCCTGGCGCAGCTCGACCTCGGCGGCTCCGAGCCGGCGCAGCTCCTCGCCGAGCTGCCCGGTGCGCGCGCCGCCCGCGTCGACGCGGGCCCGCAGCGGCGCCTCGAACCGCTCGGCCGACTCGACCGCGCCGGAGAGCGCGGCGTCGAGCCGCTCGGCGCACGCGAGCACCTGGGCGAGCTGGTGCGGGCGGGCCCGCCGGCGCCCGGCGCGGACCGCCGCGTCGATGCGCTTCGCCTCCGCCGCACGCGCCAGCTCGCCGAGCGCGGTCGCCTCGCGCGCCGCCTCGTCGGCCTCGGCGACGAGCGTCCGGCCCTCCATGCGCAGCAGCTCCGCGTCGCCCTCGACGGCCTCGACCTCGCCGGTGCCGCCCAGCCTCGACAGGTCGCGTTCGGCCGCGGCCGCGCCGTCCACCGCCGCACCGAGCTCGCGGCGTAGGACCGCCTCCTGCTCCCCCAGCTCCCGCAGGCGCACTCCCAGGGCGGCCGTTCGCTCGGCGCCCGCCTCCCCACGCTCGCGCAGCGGCGCCTCGACGACGTCCACGGCGGAGTCGAGCGCGGCGAGCGCCTGCTCGAGCCGCCTGGCGGCGGCGACGAGCGTCCGCAGCGTGCCCATGTCGGCTCGGCGGATGCGCAGCCGCGGCGCCGCATCCGCGAAGGCCACATCGGCCGTCGCGGCCTTGTCCTCCGCGACCTCGGCCGAACGCTCGGCCAGCCGTGCCTGCTCGGAGAGCGTGCGCGCCTCCTCGGCGAGGGCCGAGCGGCGGGCCTCCAGCTCGAGCAGCACCGCCTCCGCCGTCTCGCCGGCGAACCAGAGCTCGCCGCGCTGCGGGTCGTAGCCGTACCCGTCGCGGGTCACGGACGGCACGGCGACACCGAGCAGCTCGTCCTTCTCGACCACGCGCAGCTCGGCGACGAGCTCCCGCGGGTCGCGGCCCGCGAGCACGCGCAACGAGCCGAGCCCCGTGGCGGCGGCGCGCTCGAGCAGCTCGAGCGCGGCCTTGGCGGTCGGCGCGACGAGCGCGGACGCGCGCGGGCCGAGCGCGGCGGCGACCGCCCGCTCGTCGCCGGGCTCGACGTCGAGCAGCGACAGCGCCAGCCGCTCGCCCTGCTCCGCGAGCGCACGCGCGGCGGGCGGGATCCCTTCCCGCTCGGCGAGCGACCGGTCGAGCGTCGCCAGCCGTTCCTGCGCGGTCAGCGCGCGCTCGGCCAGCGTGTCGCGCTCGTGCGCGGCGTCGCGCGCGGCGGCGCGCGCATAGAGCGCCTCGCGCTCGAGCTCCTGCGGGGACGGGCCGGGCCGGCGCGCGTCCTCCTCCGCCTCCGCCAGCTCGGCCGACAGACGCTGGATCAGCCGCTGCGCCGACTCGCGCTGCACGGCGAGCCGCGCGGCCTGCCGGCGCAGCTCGTACGACACGGCGAGCGCCGACTCGCGCTCGCCCGCCGCACCGGTCAGCTCGGACTCGATCTCCATACGCTGCGCGAGCAGCGCGTCGAGCTTCGCCTGCGCGGTCGCGCGGAGCGACCGCTCCGCGGCGAGCAGGCGACGCAGCACCTGGCGCGCCCGCTCGGCGCGCGCCTCGCGCTCGACCGCCGCGACCCGCGCCGCTTCCGCGGCGTCGAGCGACGCGTGTTCGAGCTGCGCAACCTCCGCGGGAGAGGACCCCGCGTCGCTCTCGGCGTCGGCGAGCTCCACGCGCACCTGCTCGACGAGGGAGACCGACGACTCGCGCCGCAGCGTCAGCCGCTCGGCCGCGCTGCGCAGCCGGTACAGCACCTGCATCGCCGACTCGCGCTTGCCGGCCGCGTCGGCGAGCTCCTCCTCGGCGCGGCCGCGCTCGGCGAGCACGCTCTCGAGCCTCTCCTCGGCCGCGCGCCGCGCCAGCTCCGCCGCGGTCCGGCGCTCCTGCGCGCCCGTCGTGCGTTCGTCCAGCGTGGCCAGGTCGAGCTCGGCGACGCGCGCGCGCAGCTTCGCGATCTCGCCGCGCAGCTTCTCGGCGCGCTCGGCGGCGGTCGCCTGCAGCGCCAGCGGGCGCAGCCGCTTGCGCACCTCGTCCTCGAGGTCGCTCGCGCGCTCCACCTGGGTCGCGACGCGTGCGAGCTTCAGCTCCGCGCGGTGGCGGCGCGCCTTGAAGCGGCCGAGCCCGGCGGCCTCCTCGATCAGCGCGCGCCGCTCCTCCGGCTTCGACGCGAGGATCGCCTCCACCTTGCCCTGCCCGATGATCGAGTGCATCCCCTGACCGAGCCCGAGGTCGGCGAGGATCTCCACGAGGTCGAGCCGGCGCACCGGTGTGCGGTTGAGCAAATACTGGCCCTCGCCGCCGCGGTGCAGGCGCCGCGCGATCGAGAGCTCGCTGTACTCCACGGGCCCGTCGCCCGCCTCGTTGTCGAAGAGGAGCTCCACCTCGCAGAAGTCGGCGGCGTTGCGGTTGGCGGCGCCGGCGAAGAGGACGTCGTCGGGCTTCTCGGCGCGCAGCTCGCTCGGGCTGAGCGAGCCGGCGGCCCAGCGGATCGCGTCCGCGACGTTCGACTTGCCGGAGCCGTTCGGCCCGACGATCACGCCGACGCCCGGCTCGAGGCGCACCTCGACGGTGTCCGGGAAGGACTTGAAGCCACGCAGCTTGACGGCGCGCAGATGCACCGTCGGGGAGGCTAGCGATGACCCCGGCTAGCGGTCCTCGTCGCGGGCGAGCGGCTCGTCGGAGTCGTCGAAGAGCTCGAGGATGCCGCGCTCCTCACGCTCCTCCTGCTCCTCCTCCTCGAGGCGCTGGAGGTGGAGCTCCGAGTTCGTCGGCCGCCGCTCGCTCACCCCGGCAGGATGCCAGACGTCTACCTGCGGGTGCCGCCCACGATCAGGTACTCGCGGTTGTGGGCGATCCCGCCGCCCGGAGCTCCGTATTCCGTGTCGAAGAAGCTCGCCCAGGCCGCGGCGAGCTCCTGCCGACGGTCGGGGTCGAGCCCGGCTGCGAGCACATCGTCGACGCGGCCAGGCCGATCCGTCCGCCGGGCCGGGTCACGCGCGCCAGCTCGCGCGCGGTCGCGGCGTGATCGGGGGCAACATGACGCCGACGCTCGAGCTGACGACGTCCGACGACGCGTCGGCGACGCCGGTCAGGTTCTCGCAGTCGCCCGTCCGGTACTCGATCTCGTAGCCGCCGGCCTTCGCGCGCTGCCCGGCGACCTCCACGAGGCGCGGCGACAGGTCGATGCCGGTGACGCGGGCGCCTGCCCCGGCGGCCAGCTCGGCCACGGGGCCGGGGCCGCAGGCGAGGTCGAGCCAGCGCTCACCCTGCTGCGGCCGGAGCACGTCCACCAGCGCCACGTGGACGTCGGCGATCGTGTCTGCGACCTCCTCGTAGGGCCCCTCGCTCCAGACGTCGGCGTGCCGTCGCTTCAGGTCGGTGAAGTCCATGTGCGCGACGCCACTACCGCGCGAGCGACCAGTCCAGCTGCGTGAGCGCTTCCTTCGCGGCTTCCTGCTCCGCCGCCTTCTTGGAGGCGCCCTCCCCCGTGCCCAGCTGCTTCCCGTCCACGACGGCCGCGCACGTGAAGTGGCGCTCGTGCGCGGGCCCCTCGGCCGAGAGCACGAGGTAGGAGACGTGACGCCCGGTGCGGGCGAGAGCCTCCTGGAGCTCGGTCTTGTGGTCGACGTGCGTCGTCAGCGCGTAGTCGATGCGGGCGGCGAACGCATCGACGACGGCCCGCTCGATCGCCGGAAAGCCGTGCTCGAGGAAGAGCGCGCCGAGCACCGCTTCGAGGAGCGCCGCCAGGACGTTGCGGTTGTCCGACAGCCGGACGATTTCCGCGTCCTGCAGCTCGGTCGCCTGCGCGGCGAAGCGCTGCCCGAGGCCGAGCTCCCGCGCCACGACGGCGCAGCTCGCACGCGAGACCACGTGCGAGCGCACCTTCGCGAGGCGCCCCTCGGAGAACTCCGGATAGCGGGCGTACAGCTCGTGTGCGATCGCGAGCTCGAGGACGCTGTCGCCCAGGAACTCGAGCCGCTCGTACGAGACGCTGCGCTCCGGCGCCCACGAGGCGTGCGTGAACGCCATCTCCGCCCGATCGGGAGGCAGCGCCCCGATCAGGTCGACGAGGCTACTGGTGCGTCGAGACGTAGTCGACGGCCTGGCCGACGGTCGTGATCTTCTGCGCGTCCTCGTCGGAGATCTTGATCCCGAAGTTGTCCTCGAGCTCCATGATCAACTCGACGAGGTCGAGGGAGTCGGCGCCGAGGTCCTCCTGAAACGACGCGTCCTCGCTGATGTTCTCCTCGGGGATCTGGAGCTGGTCGGTCAGGACCTCCTTGACCTTCTCGTACACCTCATCGCGCGACGCTGCCATGTCACCTCAGTTGATCGGGGGCCGTTTGCGCGCGGATCATACAAGCCTCGGTCGGTCGGCTTGCTGCGCAAGCCGACCGGGGAACGGAACTGCGCACCGCGGAGAGCGTGGTCTCCGGCGCGCTCCGTACGAAAAGGTCGTCGTCAGGAGGCCTGTTCGGGCACGACGCTTGCCCTTCGCCAGGGTCGGTGACGCTTCGCGTCGGCGACGTCGGCGGCGGTGCGCTCGCTATGCCTCCGGCGTAGCTCGCGCCGACTCGTCCGGGTCGGGGGCAAGCCGAGACGCGAGTCGGCCGACGACGTCGTGCTCGACACCGCGCGCTGCAAGGCGGATCGCGTTCGCGATCGCCGTCTGCGAGGAGTTGCCGTGCGCGATCACGGCGAGGCCGCGCAGGCCGAGCAGGTAGGCGCCGCCGTACGTGTCCGGGTCGAGACGGCCGCGCAGCCGCCGCGCAGCCGGGCGGATCAGCAGGCCGCCGAGCTTGCCCACCGTCGTCGCGGTGATCTCCGTCCGGAAGCCCTCGAGGATCGTGCGCACCGCGCCCTCGAGCGTCTTCAGGACGACGTTGCCGGTGAAGCCGTCCGTAACGACGACGTCGGCCGCGCCGCCGAGGACGTCGCGTCCCTCGCAGTTCCCCTCGAAACGCAGCTCGCTCGCGGCGAGCAGCGCGTGCGCCTCGAGCGTCAGCTGGTTGCCCTTCTCCGGCTCCTCGCCGATCGAGAGCAGCCGTACCGACGGATCGCGCACGCCCAGCACCTCCTCCGCAAAGACCGCGCCCATCGTCGCGAACTGCAGCAGGTGCTCCGGGCGCGCGTCCGCGTTCGCGCCCGCGTCGAGCAGCACCGAGGGGCCGCGCGGCGTCAGCATCGGGATCGCGATCGCGGGGCGCATCACCCCCGGGATCCGCCGCAGCTCGAGCAGGCCGGCCGCGAGCATCGCGCCGGTGTTCCCCGCGGAGACGACCGCGTCGACCGTTCCCTCGTGGACGGCCCGGACAGCGCGCACCATCGAGCTGTCGGGCTTCGCGCGGACGACCTCCCCCGGCTTGTCGTGCATCTCGACGACGCCCTCGGTGGCCACGAGCTCGAGCCCGCGCGCCTCCACCGACGGGTCGCCGAAGAGGACGGGTGTCAGGGCGTGGCTGCGCGCCGCGAACGCGCCCGCGACGATCTCGTCCGGGCCGCGATCCCCGCCCATCGCGTCGACGGCGACGCGGGGCACGGTCTACGGCGCGTCGAGGCGGAGCGGCTCGACCTCGCGGCCCTTGTACGTGCCGCAGGTCGGGCAGACGCGGTGCGCCCGCTTCGGCTGCCCGCAGTGCGGGCAGGTGTTGACGCGCGGGGCGCTGATCGCATGGGTCGCGCGGCGCTTGTCGCGGCGCGACTTGGAGGTTTTCCGCTTCGGTACGGCCATGATCGGCGGCCCACTATAGCCAGAATCCCCGTATGAACCTGTTGGAGCGCTTCGACGAGCAGGTGCGGCGGCGCGGCGTCGACGAGGACGGTCTCTTCGTCGGCGAGGGCTGGAGCGCGGTGCTCACGGTGCCGCCGGACGTCGACCGCGCGCTCGCGCGCCTCCGCGAGCTGGCGGGGCACGCGGAGTGGAAGCTGTACGGGCACGACCCAGCCTGGCTGCCCGAGCGACTCCGCGCGGCCGGGATGGAGCCGGACGACGAGGAGACGGTCGTCGTCGCCGAGATCGCGGCGCTGCCCGAGCCGCCGGCCGACGTCGAGCTGCGCGACGACGCCGAGGCGTTCGTGGAGCTGGCGGCGGCCGTCTTCGGCGAGCGGCACGAGCTGCCGGCGAACGCCGCCGCCGTCGTCGCGTTCGTGGACGGGCGGCCGGTCTCGAGCGGTCGCGTCGACCTCGACCCCGACACGGAGTTCGCGGGCCTCTTCGGCGGCGTGACGCTGCCGGAGTACCGCGGTCGCGGCCTCTACCGCGCCACGGTGCTGAAGCGCGCCCAGATCGCCCGCGAGCGTGGCTACCGGTACCTGTACGTCGACGCGCTGCCGACGAGCCGCCCGATCCTCGAGCGGCTCGGCTTCGTCGCGATCACCACGACGACGCCGTGGACGTTCACCGACGCGTAACCCCTGCCGCGGCGAGCACACTCGTCCCATGAGAACTCTCGGACAGGGACTGCAGGTCTCCGACCAGGGCCTGGGCTGCATGGGCATGTCGGATCACTACGGCGCGACCGACGAGACGGAGTCGGTCGCGACGATCCGCCGGGCGCTCGAGCTCGGGATCACGTTCCTGGACACGGCCGACGTCTACGGCTTCGGCGCGAACGAGGAGCTCGTCGGCCGTGCGATCGCAGGTCGCCGCGACGACGTCGTACTCGCGACGAAGTTCGGTCAGCAGCTGCGAGCCGACGGGTGGCGCGACCCGGTCGGCACGCCGGCCTACGTGCGCAAGGCGATCGACGCCTCGCTTCGGCGACTGGCGGTCGACCACGTCGACCTCTGGTACCAGCACCGCGTCGACCTGAACACGCCGATCGAGGAGACCGTGGGCGCAATGTCCGAGCAGGTGCA
>Ga0070683_100003128_pt1 | contig 13332 bp, 13 predicted proteins | sample KBSC713LmetaG_FD_64662 | JGI IMG/M metagenome (GOLD analysis project Ga0070683, IMG submission 64662) | Corn rhizosphere microbial communities from Kellogg Biological Station, Michigan, USA - KBS C7.1-3L metaG | ecosystem: Host-associated > Plants > Roots > Rhizosphere ...
GGCTCGAGCCCGGCCATGAAGTCGAGCGCCTCCTTGCCGATGTTCTCCTGCGTCCAATGGGCCGCCAGCGCGGCGTTGAGCGAGAACGTGTTCACATCGAGCTTGTCGAGCACCACCAAGTCGTGGTTCCCCACGAGGCAGACGTCACACCTCTCGCGCGCGAGCGCGACGCACTCGTCGGGCTGGGCGCCGTAGCCCACAAGGTCGCCCAGGCACCAGATCTGGTCCGCGCCCGCGTCGGCGGCGTCGTCGAGCACGGCCCGGAAGGCCGGGAGATTGGCGTGCACGTCGGAGATCAGCGCGATCCTCAGTGGCTTGCCCTGGTCGGGGTCTACAGTCTCACTTCGATGGGGGCTCATGGCTTTCGTGTGCCGCTGGCAATGGTCGGAGCTTCCGCCGCGGCCGGGGTTGCGACAGTGGCACTGCGGCCTAGGAGCGGCCTCATCGAGCCGGCCCCTGTCGAGGCCAGAGACTACTTCAGCGAGGAGGAGATCGACCGCGCGCGAGCCTATCAGCGGCCGCAGCGGGCTCTCGGCCTTGCAGCCATGGCGCTTGACGGAGCGGCACTGGCGCTGATCGCGTTCCGTCCGCCGCGGGCGGTTAGGCGGGTGCTCGAGCGAGCCGAGAGGCGCCCGCTGGCCGGCGCCGCCGCGATCGGGGCGGGGCTGTCCGTCGGCTTCGCGACGCTCGGCCTTCCGCTCGCAGCGGTACGGCACCGGCGCGCGGTGAAGGCCGGCATCTCGGTGCAGACCTGGCCCGCCTGGCTGAACGACCTCGGCAAGGCCAACGCGATCGGCGCCACCCTCAACGCGGGAGCGCTCGCCGGGGCGATGGCACTGCTGCGCCGCTTCCCGCGCACCTGGTGGGCGCCCGCCGCCGCGGGCACCACGGCGCTCAGCTCGGTCTTCATCCTGCTCTCGCCCGTGCTGCTCGACCCGGTGTTCAACAAGTTCGAGCCGCTGCCGGAGGGCGACCTCCGCCGCGAGGTGCTCGAGCTGGCCGAGCGCGCCGGCGTGAAGGTCGGGGAGGTGTACCGCGTGGACGCGAGCAAGCGCACCACCGCGGCCAACGCCTACGTCACGGGTCTCGGTAGGACCAAACGCGTGGTGCTGTTCGACACACTGCTGAACGACTTTCCGCCCGCCGAGGTCCGCAGCGTGGTGGCGCACGAGCTGAGCCACGTGCGCTCGCGCGACGTCCAGCGCCTGCTCGCCTGGCTCGGTATCGCGGCTCCGGCGGGTCTCTACCTCGTGCAGCAGCTCACAGAGTGGATCACGGGCGAAGCAGAACCGAACCCGGCAGCTCTTCCCGCGCTCGCGCTGTCCACTGGCGTCGTCTCATTCGGCGGGGGCCTGGCGGGCAATGTGCTGTCGCGCCGGGTCGAGCAGCGGGCCGACGCGTTCGCCCTCAACCTCACCGAGGACGCGCAGGCATTCATCGATCTCGAGAAGCGCCTGGCCCTGAAGGCGCTGGCCGACCCGCAGCCGCCGTGGCTCATGCGGAAGCTGTTCGGCACGCACCCGGATGCGACCGAGCGGATCGGCTACGCGGTGACCTATGCGCTGCGCGCGCTCTAGCTCGTAGGACTTGACGGGTCGCCCGGCTGGTCCGACGGCCCGTCGTACTCCGGCAGGTTGCGGATGCCCTCCTTGGCCTGCCACTTGGACCAGTTGTCCGACATCGCGTCGATCAACTCGCGCATGAAGCGCGGCGAGAGGTTGATCCGCGACACCACGACGCCGGGGATCTCCTCCTCCTCGACCTCGTGGTCCACGCGCGCGAAGGTGATCGTGAACTCGTAGTCGGAGTGGCTCACGTTCGCGAAGTTCGCGTAGACGCCGGCCATGATCTCCGGCGAGGTGTGGATGTTTATATGGCGCTCGGGCTGGTCGTCGGGGGGCATGCGGCCTAGTATCGCAGCCTTCCGGTAGCCGACCTCATGCGGATAACGGTCATAGCCGTTGGGCGCATCCGCCCTCCCTACGCGGACGACGTCCAGCACTACCAGAAGCTGCTCGCCGGCCACGCCAAGGTGGAGCTCGTGGAGCTTCGCGACGAGGAGAAGGTGGACGGCCGCATCCCCGACCGAGCGTTCAAGGTGCTGCTGAGTCGCGAGGGCAGGACGTTCGATTCCGTCCACTTCAGCGAGTGGATGGAGGAGCGGCGGCGGTCGGGCATGGACCTCTGCTTCATCGTCGGCGGGCCGCGCGGACTGGACCTCGAGAGCTGCGACATGCGCCTCTCGTTCGGCCCGATGACGCTCCCGCATCAGCTCGCGCGGGTGGTGCTGCTCGAGCAGATCTACCGCGCGCACAAGATCCTCGCGCGCGAGCCATACCATTACTGAGGTGAGCCCGACGACCGATCCGGTCGCCGAACTCAGGGCCGCGGTTGCGGCTGCCGCCGCCGAGCTGAGCGGCAACGGCGCGACCAAGAGCTTCAGCTTCGACCGTCCGCCCAAGCCCGAGTTCGGCGACTACTCCACCAACGCGGCAATGCTGCTCGCGCCCACGATGGGCGAGCAGCCGCGCGCCGTGGCCGAGCGGCTGGGCGGTCTGGTGGAGGAGAAGCTGACCGGCGAGATCGACAAGGTCGACGTGGCCGGCCCGGGCTTTCTCAACCTGTTCATGTCGGACGCGTGGTGGCGCGACTCGCTCAAGGCGGCGCTCGGCGCTGCCGAGAGCTTCGGCGGCGGCACGAGCAGCGCCACGGCGGAGAAGATCCTCGTCGAGTTCGTGAGCGCCAACCCCACCGGTCCCATCACGGTGGCGTCGGCGCGGCATGCCGCGTACGGCGATTCGCTGAGCCGCATCCTCGAGTTCGCCGGCCACGACATCGAGCGCGAGTACTACGTGAACGACACCGGGGGCCAGGTGCAACGGTTCGGCGAGTCGATCAAGGCGCGCGCGCGTGGCGAGGAGCCGCCGGAGGACGGCTACCGCGGGGCCTACGTGACGGATCTCGCCGGGAAGATCGAGGGCGCTGCGGAGGCCGATCCCGACGACCTCGCGAGCCGCGGCATCGAGCTGGTGGTCGAGGGCATCCAGGCCACGCTCGAGCGCTTCCGCGTGCATCACAACCGTTTCTTCTTCGAGCACACTGTGCACGAGAAGAGGGAGATCGAGCACGCGCTCGAGATCCTGCAACAGCACGGTCACCTCTACGAGCACGAGGGCGCGCTCTGGCTGCGCACCACGAGCTTCGGCGACGACAAGGACCGCGTGTTGCGGCGCTCCAGCGGCGAGTACACCTACTTCGCCGCCGACATCGCCTACCACGAGGACAAGCGCGAGCGCGGCTACGACCGGCTGATCGACGTCTGGGGGGCCGACCATCACGGCTACATGGGCCGGATGCTGTCCGCGTTCGAGGCGCTCGGGGGCGAGCGCGACAAGCTCGAGCTCCTGATCATGCAGCTCGTCAACCTGGTGGAGCGCGGCCAGCGGGTGCAGATGTCGAAGCGCCAGGGCGAGTTCATCACCCTCGACGAGCTGATCGACGACATCGGCGTGGACGCCGCGCGCTTCTTCCTGCTCCAGCGCAGCCACGACACCACGCTCGATCTCGACCTCACCCTCGCTCGTGAGCAGAGCGACGTGAACCCCGTCTACTACGTGCAGTACGCGCACGCGCGCATCGCGAGCATCCTGCGCAAGGCGGGGGACGGGCGTGTGAGCGAGGCGCTTGGGGCCGGCTTCAGCGAGGCGCTGCACCCGTCGGAGCGCGCGCTGCTCAAGCGGCTGCTCGCGTTCCCCGATGAGGTGGCGGTGGCCGTCGCACGCAGAGCGCCGCACCGGCTCACCACCTACGCGCACGAGGTCGCGCAGGACTTCTCCGCCTTCTACCGCGACTGCCGGGTGGTGGGCGCGGCCGAGGAGGGCGGCGACGAGAACTTCCGGATCGCCGTCAGCGTGATGACCCAGCGCGTGATCGCGCGGGCGCTCGCGCTGCTGGGGGTGTCCGCGCCAGAGCACATGTAGAGCTTGCGCTCGTCCTCGGTTCGGGGTAGGACTGTGGCAGGCAACCCCCTACCAAAAGGACGACCACTTGGACTCGCAAGTTTCATCAGGTCGTCGTGGGCTCCTCGTACTCGTGACCGCGCTGCTCTGCACGCTCGGTCTCGCGGCATCGGCCCACGCCGCTACCACCTACAACGTCACACCCGGCGACGCCGCTTCGCTGCTCAATGCGGTCGATCAGGCGAACACGGACGGCGACGACAGCATCGTCAACCTCCCAGCCGGCACCTACAACCTCTCGTCATCGGACGAGATCGAGATCTTCGGCGACGGCACCTTCACGCTCAACGGCGCGGGTGCTCGAACCACGATCATCGATGGTGGCGGCGGCCCGGTCGTCCCGGGCATTGGCGGCACCACCGACGACAGTCTGTTCTACATCTCCGCCTTTGATCCGATGCTCTGTAAGAGCCTGAAGGTCATTTCGTGCATAAGCCCGGCCAACGCGACGATCTCCGGCATCACGGTGCAGAACGCCAACGCGGATGAGGACGGCGGCGCGTTCTACGTTGAGAACGCGGGCCCAACTGACATGGCCACGTTGCACCTGTTCGACAGCACGGTCACGAACAACCAGTCGGATGACGACGGTGGCGGCATCTACAACGAGGGAACGCTCGACGTCAAGCGCGTCACGTTCTCCAACAACTATGCCGAGGCCGACGGCGCTGCGATCGCCACGAAGGGGTTCAACGAGGCCTCCTCGCCCTCGCGTGGGCTCCAGCCGCAGAATTTCGCGATCACGACGATTGAGAACAGCACCTTCACGGGCAACATCTCCGACTCCGACACAGGCTGCGAAGGCGGCGGTGCGATCGAGCAGGAGAACGGAAACACGACGATCATCAACAGCACGATCGTCGACAACACCTCCTGGGACGGCACCTGCGAGCAGGTTCAACCCACTGGTGGCGGCATCGACATCGAGGCCGGCCCTTCCTCGATCGTGAACACGATCGTCAGCGGCAACACCGCGAGCCCGGGCGAGACCGATTCCCCCGGCAGCCGTGTGCAACCACGGCAGATTCGGTTGTCTTCCCAGGGTCCCGCGGGGCCGGTGATTCCGAGCAACTGCTCTGTGGATCCCTCGACTGAGGGGGGCAACCCGGGATCGCTTGTCTCGCTCGGTCACAACATCGAGTCGGCCACGGATTGCGGGTTCACCGCCAGCGGAGATCAGCAGAACACCGACCCGAAGGTGGGTGCGCTGGGCAACAACGGCGGACAGATGGACACGATGGCGCTGCTCGCGGGCAGTCCCGCGATCGACCATGCGGATGCCGCCAACTGCCCGGCGACGGACGAGATCGGGACCACGCGTCCGCAGGGCCCGGCCTGCGACGTGGGCGCGTACGAGGTGCCCGTGGCGCCGGCGCCCGCTCCGCCGGTCACCCCGCCGGCCAAGCCCGCAGCGCCGAAGGTCGGCGTCGCCGGCGTGCGCCGCGCCTGCGTGTCGAGCAGCTTCCACATCCGCTTCCACATCGCCACGGCGGCGAGCGTGAAGAGCGTTGTGGTCAAGCTCGACGGCAAGCGGATCAAGTCGACGAAGAGGTCGAGCTTCACGCTGTCGATCAACAGCAAGAAGCTGCGTGCCGGCCGTCACCGCCTGACGATCAGCGCGACGGACTCGGCCGGTCAGACCACGACGACGCACAAGACGTTCTCGGTCTGCAAGGCCGCGAAGCCGCGCCACCACACGGCGCCGCGCTTCACCGGCTGAGCCGGCTCAGCTAGCGCAGAACGTGACCGCGGGGTTGGGGGTGCGATGGCACCCCCGCTCCGCGGTCCGCTTGTGCGAGCGGTGGCCGCGGTTGACCCGCGCGCGGTGGGCGCGGCGCGCCTGCGTGAGCTCGCGCGACTTGGCGCCGAACTCGGTGCTGTAGGTGGCGCCGTCGCCGAGCGAGGGATCCGGCACGCCGAGCGCCACGCCGATGCCGATCTCGCGGAAGTCCGAGTAGAGGATGTTGTGGCGGTGCGGCGTGCTGTTCATCCAGGCGTGGACGATCTCGCGCGGCGTGGCGAGGTAGTCCGTGCCCCAGGCGATGTTCTCGCCGATCACCCACGGGCCGTAGCGCGGCAGGTAGCCGGCGCGGGCGATGCGGTCCTCGGGATCGCCGCCCTTCAGGTCCTCGTGGGCGAAGTAGTGGTTGCCCACCATGTCGACGCTGTGCGCGAGCGCTGCTTGGCGCAGGCGTCCGTTCGTGCGGAGGGGAGTGAGGCCCCGGCTCGTCCGCTCGGCATTGAGCAGGCAGAGCGTGGCGGACTCGACCTGAGGCATGTCCGCAGCGCTCGGGGACAGGTCGGCGCCGGCGCAGTTGGACGGAGCGTCGGCGTGTGCGGCCGCCGGCACGAGCGCAAACGCGATGCACGCGAGAGCGGTAACGGCTAGGCGGTTTACGGGGCCAAACATGCCCCCGTAATCGCCTTGGAAAACGCCTTCTTGAGAAGCCTCGACGAATGATCAGCAGAGGCTGACCGCGGAGTTGCGCGTGCTCGTGCAGCCGCCGCGCTTGTGCTTCCTCGACTTCTTGTGGTGGTGCGCGTGCCGGTGCCTCACCCGCTTGTGGTGAGCCTTCGGCTTCTTGGCCACGCGCGGCGGACCCGATGCCCGGCCGCCGAAGTCGGCGGTGTAGGTGGCGCCGGTCGGGTCGCCCGACGGGGTGGTGGGAACCACGCCCACACCGAGCTCCTTGTAGTCACCGCTCAGGATGTTGGCCCGGTGCTCGGGACTGTTCATCCAGCTCACGACGATCGCGCCGGGAGTGGCGAGTGACAGCGTGCCCCACGCGATGTTCTCGCCGGCAACCCACTCGGTGTTGGGCGGCGCGTAGTTGAAGCGCAGGATGCGGTCCTCGAAGTCCTCGCCCGAGCTCGAGTCGTGCGAGAAGAAGTTGTTCCTCACCATGTCCTGCGAATGCTGGAGCGCAGCGCCCTGGAGCACGGTGTTGGCGGTGAGCGCGCCAAGCCCATTCTGTCCGCGCTGGATGTTGATGAGGCAGAGAGTGGCGGCCTCGACCTGCGCCAGGTTGGCGGAGCTGGGCTGAAGGTCGGAGCCGGGACAGGCCGGGTCGGCGCTGGCCGACGCGGCCGGGATCGCCATGAAGATGGCAGCGCTCGCAAGAGCGGCCACACCTGCGCGGCGGATCAGACCCGCATGCGCTGAGCCAGACACACGCATGGGGCCTTGATCGAGCGTCCGGGCGCTCCTCTTTACACGCGCGCGAGCGGCCTGGACGGATCGGCACCGCCGGATGGTGGCCGGACCAGGGGTGCGCGTGCATAATGGCTTCGATGTTCAGAAGTCTGGCCTTAGCAGCGGTGGCCACCGTCCTTGCCACCGCGCCCGCCTCTGCTGCGAGCCCGCGAACCGCGCCGGTGGTCAAGCTCTCCAACGAGCAGACGAAGACCGTGTGGGCGCACCCTGGGTCGACGAGCCTGATCCGCTACAGCCCGTCGCGCAAGAGCCACGCCTTCCGGCGGATGCACCTCATGACAGAGGACGGCTTCCCGGAGATCTACCTCGCGCTCGCGCAGACGGTGGACAAGTACGGCACGCAGTGGGTCAAGATCCGCGTGCCGATGCGCCCGAACGGCCGGACCGGTTGGGTGCCCCGCGACGCGCTCGGCCACTTCTACGAGGTGCACACGCAGCTCATCGTGGACAGGCACAAGCTGCGCGCCACGCTCTTCCGCAGCGGCAAGAAGATCTGGAGCGCGCCGGTTGGAGTGGGCAAGCGGAGCACGCCCACGCCGGCCGGGCACTTCTACATCCGCGAGCGGATCAAGGCGCTCCAGGGCAACACGATCTACGGGCCGTACGCCTTCGGCACGAGCGACTACTCGACGCTCAGCGAGTGGCCGGGCGGCGGCATCGTCGGCATACACGGGACCAACGAGCCGCAGCTCATCCCGGGCCGGCCGTCGCATGGCTGCATCCGCTTGACGAACGCGAAGGTCACCCAGCTCTGGCGACTCATGCCGCTGGGCACGCCGGTTCGGGTCCTGTAGCCATCGCCTCCGGCCGCAATTGACTTTTGCGGCCCAGCATGTTCGGATAGCCACAAGCCCGGACTCGCAACCAGGAGGCTCATCCCGATGACTCGCACCTTCCGGCGGACGCTGCTCGCGTGCGCGGCGGCGGCGGCTGTGTTCGCTGCCGTCGTGTTCGCAGGACCCGCGCAGGCCAACGTTCAGATCCCAGGTCTGAACGGCAAGATCGCGTTCACGAGTGATCGCGACTTCCCATTCGACTTCCTCACCAAGGGGTTCCCGCCGAGCTGTTTCCAGGCCACCGACACCTTCGACTGTTCGCTCGAGCTCTACTCGATGAACCCGGACGGCAGCGTTCAGACTCGACTCACGAACAACACCGCCGGCGACGACGAGGCTGCCTGGCTTCCGGCTGACGGCGCCAACATCGCCTTCGAGAGCGACCGCGCGTACGACTGCACCGACACCTGCAATGACGATCTCTGGTCGATGCCCGGCACCGGCGACGCCTCGGGCGCTACGCGGTTGACGCCGGACGACACTCGCGACCAGTTCCATCCCACGTACTCCCCCGACGGCAGCCAAATTGCCTTCGAGAGTGAGAGCGTGGAACCGGTATCCGCCAGCCGGATCTTCCCGGACGAGGGCACAGGGATCTTCATCATCCCGGCCACCGGCCAGGTTGGCTCGCCGGCGAGCCTGTTGCCCGCAGGTGAGACGGGCATCCTGGGCCCGCAGCACGCTGTCTTCGACTCCTGGCCTGCATGGTCCCCGGATGGCCGCACGATCGCGTTCACGCGCCTCGAGATCCAAGCGGAGACGGGAAAGATCGTTCCCACGGAGCTCTTCGACGTCCGGACGTACGTGGCGCCGGCTAACGGCACGGGACCGGCCACTCCGGTCGAGGCCTATCCGCAGTGCTTCGTGACGGTGACTGCACCGGATCGCCTGCGCGCGCTCGTCAGCGCGTTCTCGGGCGGGGACCTCCGGTCAATCCGTGCCGCTCTTGCCAAGGGCGTCGGGGTTCCCGGCGGGTGCACCTGGGACGTCAAGCCGGCGTGGTCGCCCGATGGTTCGAAGATCGCGGCCACGCGGCTGACTGGCTTCCCGCTAAAGCAGATCTTCCGGCCGAAGGGCTTTCTCCCGGCCCAGGACGCGGGCGACATCGTGGTGTTCAACTCATCGAACGGCAGCGGCGACACCGATCTCAGCGACGTCACGGAGCCGAACGACTGCAACACCGACATGGACACTCCGGACTGCTCGAACGACGAGTACCCCACCTGGTCGCCCGACGGGACGAAGATCGTCTTCGACAGCAACCGCCTGCCGGACGGCAGCATGGACGACGTATGCAACGACACCGAGCCCGGCAACCCCGTTTGCGACTACGAGATCTGGACGATGAACGCGGACGGGACGAACCCCACGCAGCTCACCGACAACTCCGCGGACGACTTCAACCCGGACTGGCAGCGGCTCCCGCTGCCGGTTCCGCCGGTCACGCCGCCCGCGACACCGGCCACCCCGCCGAAGGTGGGCGTTGCGGGCGTGCGCCGGGCGTGTGTGTCGAGTTCGTTCCACGTGCGTTTCCACATCGCCACGACGGCGAGCTCTGTGAAGAGCGTGGTGGTGAAGTTGGATGGCAAGCGGATCAAGTCGACGAAGAGGTCGAGCTTCACGCTGTCGATCAACGGCAAGAAGCTCAAGTCGGGGCGTCATCGTTTGACGATCACCGCTACCGACAGCGCGGGTCACGTGACGACGGCGCACAGGTCGTTCAGCGTGTGCAAGGCGGCCAAGCCGCGTCACAAGGCGGCGCCGCGCTTCACCGGCTGACGTCCGCCTGGACGGCAGATGCTCGAGAGGGGCGGCGTCTAGGCGCCGCCCCTCTTGCTTGACACGGGTTTCGGCCCGTGTTCCCATGGACCCGGACTCGCAGTGAAATCGGCTAGGGAAATTCTCGTGAGGGCGGGCCGTCTCGCCCCGCTCGCGGCCCTCGTGGCGCTGCTTGCGCTCCCGGCCGCGGCGAGTGCCGGTGGAGGGGCGCCGCTGCTGCCGGACCTGATCCAGGTGCGGCCCACCGGCCCGATCACGGTCGACAAGGACACCGACACGGGGCAGTGGGCCATCGTGTTCTCGTCGATCGTGGGGAACGTGGGCGCGGGCCCGCTGGAGGTCCATGGCGAGCTGGGACCGGACGCGCCGGACATGACCGCCTACCAGTGGGTCTACACGCAGGGCTCGCCGACGCCCATGAAGCTCCCGAACCCAGTCGGCACCGTCCACTACGACTCCGACCCGAGCCACAACCACTGGCACTTCCAGCCGTTCGATGACTACGAGCTGGTTTCGCTCGCCGACGGGCACGTGTACTCGGACCAGAAGGAAGGCTTCTGCCTCGTCAACTTCCCGCCGCTTCCGGCCGGCACGCCGGTGATCGGACCTGTCGGCGCGCAGAGCGACTACAACATCGGTGTGCAGGGCCAGCCCGGATACTTCTGCTCCCAGGGCGATCCGACGGCCACCACCATCCGAGAGGGCATCTCGGTCGGCTGGTCGGATGAGTACACGGGAGCTCGCTCCGGCACGGACGTCTTACTCAGCGGCGTGCCGGCCGGGCGCTACGACCTCGTGCAGCAGGTGAACACGAGCCACGCGATCCAGGAGCTCGACTACACGAACAACGCGTGGTCGGCCGTGGTCGACATCAGCTATCCGGATGGTCCCAGCGGCAAGCCGGCGGCCACTGTCCGCACCACATGTCCGGGCGTCGCGACTTGCTCCTACACCGACCCGCCCCTTCCGCCGCCGCCGGCTCCCGACACCACGGCTCCCAAGCTTCTCCTCGGCGGCGCCACCCGCCAGCGTTTCCTGCGCGGCCGCGCGATCTACGTGTACGCCAAGTGCGACGAGGTATGCACGGTCAAGGCGTCGGGGCGGATCGCGGCTCTGCAGATTGCGAGGTCGCTTCGCACGTCGTCGACCAAGCTCACGCTCAAGCCGGGCGTCCGGACCAAGATCAAGCTGTCGATCTCCAAGCGCACGCGGGCGATCGTCAACCGCCAGCTCCGGCGCGGCACGAGAGTGGTGGTGCGCGTCTCGCTTACGGCCACCGATGTGGTCGGCAACCGCACGTCGCACACGCGCACGCTCAGGCTTCTTCGCAACCGCTAGATGTTGCTGAAGAAGTTGAGGCCCAGGCTGTCGAGCCACGACAGCGCCTGGTTGTTGAGCCGCGTGAGCTCGTCGGTGAAAAGCAGGACGCCCATCACCATCAGGATCGCGCCTGAGACCACCGTGATCACCGAGTAGTGATCGCGGAAGAAGCGGAAGAAGCCGGTGACGCGCGAGAACGCGAGCGCGCTCAGCACGAACGGGACGCCCAGGCCGGCTGAATAGAACGCGAGCAGGACGCCGCCCTTGGCCACTGTGTTCTGGGTGCTGGCGGCGGTGAGGATCGCGCCGAGTGTCGGACCGGTGCAGGGCAGCCACGCGACCGCGAAAGCGAGGCCCGCGACCACGGGCCCACCTGTAGACGCGCGCGCGAGAAGCATCTCGGGGCGCCACTCGCGGTTGAAGAGGGGCACGAAGAGGGTGAGCACGAACAGCAGGCCCATGAAGAAGATCACGATGCCCGCGACGTGGCGGATGATCAGCCGGTGCTCGGCGAGCGCACGGCCGACGCCGGTGGCGGTCATGCCGAGCGCGACGAACATCACCGTGAACGAGAGACAGAAGAGCAGCGCCGGGCCAATCACCTTGCGCCTGGCCTGGCCGGCCTGGAGGTCGGCGAACGACACGCCCGAGATCGCCGACAGGTAGCCCGGCACCAGAGGCAGCACACACGGTGAGATGAAGGACACGAAGCCGACCGCGAACGCGGCCGCCACCGTGGTGTTCACGCCGTTACTCGCGATGACGTGCATCACAGGTCGTAGCGCTCCAGGTCGTCTCGCAAACGCACGCCGTCGCCGGAGCCGCTGGCTTGGCCTGCGGCGGTCGTCTTGGGCAACGGTCGGCTTTGGCCGGCTGGTCGCGCACGGCGCCAGCGCACCACCGCGAATGCGATCGCTATCGCCGCGAGTATCACCGCGAGGCCCGGGACGATCCACGCCGCGAGGTCGAAGCCGCTGTCAGAAGGCGTGGCGAGCACGCGCGGGCCGTACTGGTCAACGAGCGCCTTCTTGATCTGGCTTTTTGTCTCTCCCCGGGCGATCAGTGCGCGGATGAACGCGCGCTCGCGGTCGGCTTGCGGCGAGTCGGACACCGCGAGCGTGGTGCCGCAGACGAGGCACATGACCTCGTCCTCGAGGTCGCTGAGCGAGGCGCGTTGGGGTGGGTTGGCGTTCGCCACCGCGGGCGCTGTGAGGAGCGCGGCAAGCACAACTGTTATCAGCACCCTTCTCAAGACTTCTTACCGAGCAAGGGCAGCACGCTCTGGCGCATGAACTGGTCGTTGACAACGCCGCGCCGCGCCGCCGCGACGCGACCGTTGCGGCCGATCACGAACGACTCCGGGTAGGCGAGGATGCCGTAGGCGGTCTGGGAGCTGCCGTCGCCGTCGCGGAGGATGGGGTAGGTGAGGCCGTACTTGCGGACGAAGGCGCGGGCGTCGCCGGCCACATCGAGAACGTCGATGCCGAGCACGGTGCCGCCGCGCTTCTCGAGCGTCTTCTGCCAGCGCTGGAGAAGCGGCGCCTCGGCACGGCACGGATCGCACCAGGAGGCCCAGTAGTTGAGCACCACGACCTTGCCCTTGTAGGCGGCGAGCGACGACTTGCCCGGGCCGTCGAGGGTCGGCAGCGCCGGCGTGGGCGCGACCTTGTTGATCAGGCTGGTCACCGGCGACTCGGTCGTCTTATTAGACGCGAGGCCGTACGCGAGCAGCGCGACAAGGGCGAGCACACCCACCAGCACGATCAGCGGTATGGGGGAGAGGAGGCGCTTCACAAGGCCGGCCTCTAGGGTAATCCGGCGCGCCGAGAACAGGGTCGGACGCGTTAGCGAGCCGACCATGACCGGGCTAGACTGGGCGCCGAGCGCGGACGTAGCTCAGTTGGTAGAGCGTCGGCTTCCCAAGCCGAAGGTCGCGGGTTCGAGACCCGTCGTCCGCTTCACGTGAAAGCCCCGCTAGTGCGGGGTTTTTGTGTTGGTGGACCCAGACGGGAACGGGCGAAAAATGGGGAGGTGCAAACAAAAGTGCAAACAAGCGGATGGGCTGGCGACGTGTCCCGATCCCCAAGCCGGCGCCGCGATTTCTAGAAAGCAGGGTGGCGGCGACTCGAGGGCCCGGGTGACAACGTCATGACAGGCGGCGGCG
>Ga0070683_100003129_pt1 | contig 13332 bp, 16 predicted proteins | sample KBSC713LmetaG_FD_64662 | JGI IMG/M metagenome (GOLD analysis project Ga0070683, IMG submission 64662) | Corn rhizosphere microbial communities from Kellogg Biological Station, Michigan, USA - KBS C7.1-3L metaG | ecosystem: Host-associated > Plants > Roots > Rhizosphere ...
GACCGCGTCGCGCCGCGCTTCGACCGCATCCTGCTCGACACCGGCGCCGGCATCTCCGACGTCGTCCTGCACGCGATCTCGCTCGCCGACGACGTCCTCGTGATCGCGACGCCCGAGCCGACGTCGATGACCGATGCCTACGCGACGATCAAGCTGCTTGCAACGCAGCAGGGCCGGCGCGCGATTCGCATCGTCGTCAACCAGGTGAGCGTCGCCGGCGAGGGCCGCACGATCCGCAACCAGCTCCAGCTCGTCGTCGACCGCTTCGTGACGCCGCGCCTCGACGACGGCTCGGCGGTCGCGCTCGAGATGCAGGGCGAGATCCCGACCGACCCCGCGGTGCGCGAGGCGGTGCAGCGGCGTACGCTGCTGCTCGACCGCCTGCCGGGGTCGCGCGCTGCGCTCGCCGTCGCCGCCATCGCCGCGCGCATGGCCGCCTGACCGCGGCGCCGACACGCGCCGTCAGCGCGGCGCCCCGGTCTTCTCGTTCGCCTTCAGCAGCACGATCAGCGCGCCGTGGCCGCCGTCGGCGGGTCGCGCGTGGGTGAACGCGAGCACGTCCTGGTGCTTGACGAGCCAGGCCTTGACCTTCGCCTTCAGGACCGGCTCGCGGCCCGGCGAGCCGAGGCCCTTGCCGTGGACGACGCGAACGCAGCGGTAGCCGGCACGCGTCGCCTCGCGCAGGAAGCTGGAGACGCGCTCGTGCGCCTCGTCGCGGCGCAGGCCGTGCAGGTCGATCTCGTCCTGCAGCACCCAGACGCCGCGGCGCAGCTTGCGAACGACGTCGACCCCGATGCCATGGCGGCGAAACGAGAGCGCATCGTCGGTCTCGAGGAGCGCCTCGGCGTCGACGCTGCCGGCGATCGATTCGGCGAGCGCGGCTGCCTCGTCGAGCTCGCGCTGCTGCGCGCGCGCGGCCGGACGCGCGCGCGCCGGACCTTCGGTCGCGCGTTTGCGCAGCGGCAGGACGTGGCCGATCGCGTCGGCGAACGAACGCGGGTCGCTGTCCGCGGCCTTGCGTGCCGGCAACTTCGTGGCGCCGCGGGTCGGCGGCTGTGCAGCGTCGGCGCGCGTCGCCTCGGCGCGCCGGCGCTCGGCGAGCTGCGCGCGCAGCGCAGCGAGCTCACCGAGATGGCGGCCCTTGATCGGCGGCGAGGTCACAGGAGCCCCCGCTCGGCGAACGACACCACGCTCGCCTGGCCGACGACCAGGTGGTCGAGGACGCGGACATCGACGAGTGCGAGCGCGCTCTTCAGCGTCTGCGTCAGGAACTCGTCGGCACGCGAAGGCTCGGCCGCTCCCGAAGGATGGTTGTGGGCGAGGATCACCGCGGCGGCGCCGAGCTCGAGCGCGCGCTTGACGACCTCGCGCGGGTAGACGCTGGTCTGCGTCAGCGTGCCGCGAAACATCTCCTCGAGCCGCACCAGCCTGCTTTGCGCATCGAGGAAGAGCACCGCGAACACCTCGTGCGCGCGGCCGGCGAGCTGCAGCTGCAGATAGTCCTTGACCTTGCCCGGCGAGTCGAAGACCGGCCGCGCGACGAGCTCGCTCGCGATCGAGCGGCGCGCGAGCTCGAGGACCGCGGCGACCTCGGCGCGCTTCGCCGGACCGAGCCCCTTGACGCGCTTGAGCTCGTCCGGACCGGCGCGCAGCAGCCCGGCGAGGCCGCCGAACGACGCGAGCAGCTGCTCGGCGAGCTGCAGCACGCCGATGCCGGCGAGGCCGGTGCGCAGCAGCAAGGCGACCAGCTCGGCGTCGGCGAGCGCCGCGGGGCCGAGGGCGAGGAGCTTCTCGCGCGGTCGTGCCGAGGCGGGGATGTCCTTGAACATGGCAGCGGGCACGGGACCAACGAGCGGCTCGTAAAATCCGTTGTCAGTCTACGTCCCCCGAACAGGCTCCCCTTGAAGCGCGTCGAGCCCGGATCGTTCCTCACCTTGCACTACCGGTTGCGCGACGCCGACGGCGTCGCCTTCGTCGACACCTTCGCGACGCGGCCGGCGACGCTTTCGCTCGGCAGCGGCGAGCTCGCGCCGGCCATCGAAGCGCGCCTGCTCGGCCTCGCCGAAGGCAGCGAGACGTCGTTCGCTCTTCGACCGGGCGAGGCGTTCGGCGAGCGCGATCCCGCGCTCGTGCAGCGCGTTCGCCGCGCTGCGCTCGCTGCAGAGGGCGACGCCGACGGCGACTACCAGGTCGGCGATGTGGTCCGTTTTCCTGCGCGCGACGGGCACTCGATCGCGGGCATCGTCCGCGAGGTCGACGACGACGCGGTCGTGTTCGACTTCAACCACCCGTTCGCCGGTCGCGCGGTGACGTTCGACGCCAAACTGATTGGAGTCCTCTGAGATGCCCATCGACGAAGTCGTCCTCGCCGAGCCGCGCGGCTTCTGTGCCGGCGTCGAGCGCGCGATCGAGATCGTCGAGCGCGCGCTCCACAAGTTCGGCGCGCCGATCTACGTCCGCCACGAGATCGTTCACAACACGTACGTGGTCGACGACCTCAAGCAGAAGGGCGCGATCTTCATCGAGGAGCTCGCCGAGGTCCCGCCCGGCGCGACCCTCGTCTTCAGCGCGCACGGCGTCTCGCAGTCGGTGCGCAAGGAGGCAGCTGCGCGGGGCTTTTCGATCTTCGATGCGACGTGCCCGCTCGTCAGCAAGGTGCACATGGAGGTGGCCAAGCTCTCGCGCGAGGGCTACCACTTCATCATGATCGGCCACAAGGGCCACCCCGAGGTCGAAGGCACGATGGGCCAGCTCGACAGCGGCATCTACCTCGTCGAGGACGTCGACGACGTCGCGCATGTCGAGGTACCGTCAGGGCGGCCGCTCGCGGTCGTGACGCAGACGACGCTCTCGGTCGACGACGCCGCCGAGATCATGGCCGCGATCAAGCGGCGCTTTCCGCAGATCCGCGAGCCGAAGCAGCAGGACATCTGCTACGCGACGCAGAACCGGCAGGACGCGGTCAAGGTCGTCGCGCCGGGCGTCGACGTGCTGATCGTCGTCGGCAGCCCGAGCTCGTCGAACAGCAACCGCTTGCGCGAGCTCGCCGAGCGGCTCGGCACGCATGCCTACATGGTCGACAGCGCCGACGACGTGCGTCAGGAATGGCTTGAAGGCAAGCGCAGCGTCGGCCTGACTGCGGGGGCGTCGGCACCCGAGGTGCTCGTCAACGCCGTCGTCGCGCGGCTGCGCGACCTTGGCGCGACGTCGGTGCGGACGATCGCGGGAACTCCCGAGAAGGTTCACTTCCCGCTGCCGCTCGGGCTCGGCGACAAGGCGATGCGCGGCGTCGCGGGCTGAGCGCGCTCGCGCGTGTCAGTCTGGCAGCCGGCGATGCAGCTTGATCGGCTGCACGGCGCTCGTCGTCCTGGACTCGGCGTCGGCGCCCGCGAGCGGATTGCGATCGCAGCCGCTGCAGCCGCACGACGACGCGCGCGTCGCGACGGCGCGCATGCGCGCCGCGATCGCCGCCGGCAGCGGCAGCTTGAGCGCGGCAACGGCGAGCACGCGGCGAAGCGAAGACGGCAGCAGCGTCCAGGCCGCGTACATCGCCGAGCCGGCGACGACGAGCGCGACTGCAAGCCATTGCGCGGTGAGGTGCGTGTTCATGTGAGGCCGCCTCCGAAGGCGAGCGCGACGCGGTAGGTGACGAACGAGGCGACGTACGCGAGCGCGAACAGGTAAGCCGCCATCAGCAGCGGATAGCGCCACGAGTTCGTCTCGCGACGAACGACGGCGAGGGTCGACAGGCACTGCGGCGCGAAGACGTACCAGGCCAGCAGCGAGAACGCGGTCGCCAGCGACCAGCCCTTGGCGATGATCGGCGCGAGCGCTTCGGCGACCGAGTCGCCCGCGGCCGACATCGAGTAGACGGTGCCGAGCGCGCCGACCGCGACCTCGCGCGCGGCCAGCCCCGGCACGAGCGCGATCGAGATCTGCCAGTTGAAGCCGATCGGCGCGAAGACGTGCTCGAGGCCGCGCCCGATCATGCCGGCGACGCTGTACTGGATCGCGGGCCCGGTCGCTCCCGGCGGCGGCGCCGGAAAGCTCGACAGGAACCAGAGCACGACCATCAGCGTGAAGATGATCGTGCCGACGCGACGAACGAAGATGCCGGCGCGCTCCCAGAGGCCGAGCGCGACGTTGCGCGGGTTCGGCATCCGGTACGGCGGCAGCTCGAGCATGAGCGGCTGGTAGCGGCGCTTCGTCCAGGCGCGCTTCAACACCCACGCGACCGCCATCGCCGCGACGACGCCGGCGACGTAGAGGCCGAACAGCGTCAGGCCGCGCAGGTTGAACGGGCCGACGTGCGTCGCCGGAATGAACGCGCCGATCAGCAGCGCATAGACGGGCAGTCGCGCCGAGCACGTCATCAGCGGTGCGACCATGATCGTCGCCAGCCGGTCCTTCCAGTTGGCGATCGTTCGCGTCGCCATGATCCCGGGGATCGCGCACGCGAAGCTCGACAGCAGCGGAATGAACGCGCGTCCCGAGAGCCCGACCTTGCCCATCACCGTGTCGAGCAGGAACGCCGCGCGCGGCAGGTAGCCCGAATCCTCGAGCAGGAGGATGAAGAAAAAGAGGATCAGGATCTGCGGCAGGAAGACGAGCACGCTGCCGGCGCCGGCGATGACGCCGTCGACGAGCAGGCTCCTGAGCGGCCCTTCGGCCATGTGCGATGCGACCCACTCGCCGACGCCGGTCATCGCCGCCTTGATGGCGTCCATCGGCAGCGTCGCCCACGAGAAGACCGCCTGGAACATCAGGAACAGCACGACCGCGAGCAGCGCGAGGCCCCAGACCGGATGCATCACGACGGCATCGATGCGATGCTGGAAGCGGCGGACGCTCGCCGCCTCCGGCGCAGCGATCGCCAGAATGCGCCGCACCTCGAGCTGGAGGTCGGCCGACGAGCGCGCGTCGCGTCCGCTCGCGGCCGGTGCGGCTCCGGCGGGTGCAGCGGCGGCGGCCGCGTTTGTGTCGACCGGATCACCGCCGAGCCGCGACTCGAGCAGCGCGAGCAGCTGCGCGTGGCCGTCGGCGCGCACCGCGACGGTCTCGACGACCGGGCAGCCGAGCTCGGCCGCGAGCTTCGCGACGTCGATCTTCAGACCTTCGGCGCGCGCGACGTCTGCCATGTTGAGCGCGACCATCAACGGCTTGCCGAGCTGCGCGAGCTCGAGCACGAGGCGCAGGTTCATGCGCAGGTTGGTCGCGTCGACGACGGCGACGATCGCGTCGGGCGCAGGCTCGCCGTGGCGTCGGCCCTCGATCACCTCGAGCGTGATCTGCTCGTCGGGCGTCGCCGGAGTGAGGCTGTACGCGCCGGGCAGGTCGACGACCTGCACGGTGCGGCCGTTCTTCAGTCGCGTCAGCCCGACCTTGCGCTCGACCGTCACACCCGCGTAGTTGGCGACCTTCTGGCGCGCGCCGGTGAGCAGGTTGAAGAGCGCGGTCTTGCCGCAGTTCGGGTTGCCGACGAGCGCGACGCTCCAGCGCGGCGCCTGGTTCGCGGCATTGAGCGCGTGCGACACGATCGTCAGCGAGCGCGCGGCGCGCCACCCGATGCGGGCGGCTCGACGGCCTCGACCTCGATGCACTGCGCTTCGAGCAGGCGCAGCGCGAACATCGTCTCGCCGACGAGCACCGCGAGCGGCTCGCGCCCGCCTGGCCCGCGGCGCAGCAGCTGCACCGGCTCGCCGGGGAGGAAGCCCAGCTCGCCGAGACGGCGCAGCGCGATCGCGTCGATCTCGGGCGACGCCGAGACGACACGAGCGACCGTGGCGCGGCTACCGTCGGCGAGCTGGTGGAGCGAGCGGGTGGCGGAGGTCATGGGCGGACCCCGGAATGCACAATGCGAATGAGATTGTCTCGCATTTGCGACCGCTCGGGCGTGTCGGAAGACCCTTTCGGGACAAGCCCCTGCCCGAGCGGTCGCGATAAATAAGAACTATTCGCATCTGAAGGTAGACTCGGCCGAGCCCTCCACTCCTTCGCAAAGGAAACCACCCGTGAAGCACATCGTTCTGTTCGCCGCCGCCGGCGCGGTCGTCGCGTTCTCCAGCCCTGCCTTTGCCAAGGCCGACTGCAAGGCGTATCCGAAGACCGAATGGATGAAGGAAGGAGATGCCAAGGCGAAGATCGAGGCGCAGGGTTACTCGATCGACAAGTTCAAGGTCTCGGGCAACTGCTACGAGATCTACGGCCGCAACAAGGAAGGCAAGAAGGTCGAGATCTACTACGACGCGAAGACGCTCGAGCCGGTCAAGAGCGAGATCGAGAAATAAGCGGCATGCCGGAGTCCCGCCTCCGGGAACGCGCAACCGACGGCCGCGTCCTCGTCTTCGGTGCGGCGGTTCGACTGCTGCACTGGACGCTCGCAGCGGTCATCGTCTTCGACTTCGTCGTCGACGACGGCGGACCGCTGCATCGCGGCATCGGCTACGTCGCCGCCGGAGTGGTCGTGCTGCGGCTGCTGCGCGCCGCGTGGGCGCGCGGCGATGAGGACCTGCGGTCGCTGAAGCCGTCGCTCGCACGCACCTTGGCCTACCTGCGCCGGGGAACGCCGCGAACGGTCGGTCACGACCCGCTCGGCCTCTGGATGGTGTGGCTGCTGTGGACGCTCGTGCTCCTGCTCGGCGTGACCGGCTGGATGACACACCTCGATGCGTTCTGGGGCGACGACCGTCTGCACGCGGTGCACTCGGTGCTCGCGGACGCGTTGCTCGTCGCTGCCGTGCTGCACGTCATGGGCGTGGCCGTGATGAGCTGGCGCTGGCGCGAGAACCTGCCGGCGGCGATGGTCACCGGCAAGAAGCGGCGCGAAGAACCGCGATGACGCCCCCGCGCGACGCAGTTTGAAGCGCGCGGTCTCGTTCGTCTTCCTCAATTGCTCCGTCGCCAGCGGCTCTGACGCCGCCGGTGCCAGACGACGACGAGCACCATCGCCGTCCCGAGCGCGCTGTGCAGCCAGCCGAGCGTCGGGCGGGCGCCTTCGGACGCGAAGTAGTAGAGCAGGTAGCCGGTCGCAGCGAGCATCGCGGCGAGCGCGCAGAGAACGACGCCCGAGCCGCGCTGGCGCGCCCAGCGCAATCGGTGGCTGAGCCGCCAGCCTTGCGGCACGTGCGACGCCGCGAGCGCGCCGAAGCCGAACAGCACGAGGAACGACGCGAGGCCGTGGATGCGCATCGCCCACGCCTCGAGCGGCGAGGGCAGCGCGTCGGCGCTTCGACCGTAGTGGATCGCCAGCCAGCCGATGCCGCTCGCGAGCAGGAGCGCGCCGGCACCGTAGAGGACGTGCCGCTGCCAGCGGACCAGGCGATGGACGCTGCCGACCATCAGCCGTTCGCCCGCGGCGGACCGTGCAGCCAGCCGCGCGCGCCGAAGCACGCGAGCAGGGGATGGCTCGCGTCGCCGCTCGCAACGACGACCTTGGTGAGGGCGTCCGCCCACAGACACCGCGGCGCCGCGACGCTCGCGTGGCGAGACGCTCCGTGCGAAGCCGGGCACCGGCTCGTCGCGAACGCGCCGTCCTCGATCGTCGCGAAGCGGCGCACGCCGCCGCTCTCTTCGTCGCGCAGCTCGAGTGGCACGGCGAGATCGCCGAACGCGCGCAAGTCGCCGCCGGCGTTGACCCAGCCGGCGGCGACGCCGTGCTCCTCGAGCGTCGCGACGGCGCAGTCGACGGCGTGGCCCTTGGCGATGCCGCCGAGGTCGATCTCGACTTCGTCGGCGAGCTTGTGCAGGCCTCGGGCATCGAGGCGCCAAGCGCGCGGGCCGCTGCCGACCGTGACGTCGAACGCGCCGTCGCTGGCGTCGCGCAACGCCGCGGCGGCGCCGAGCACTGCGCGCGCGTCGCTGCCGACGTCGATGCACGCACCCGCCGGCGCAGCGTTGAAGCGGCCGACGTCGCTCGCGGCGACGAACCGCGACAGGCGTTGCTGCAGCGCGAAGATGCGCGCGAACGCCGCGTCGATCGCTGCCGACGTCGCCCGCGGCGGAGCGCCCTCGATCGTCGTCGCGCCGATCTCGACCAGCGTGCCGAGCAGCGGTCGCGCGCGGCGCACGACGGCGCGACCACCGCTCACGGCAGGCTCCCGTTGCGACGCGCCAGCGCGACGACCGCGACGATGCGGCGAACGCCGTCGGTCACGTGCGTGCAGCTGAGCGTCGCGCCGCTGATGTTGGCGATGTCGTCGCCGACGCGGAGCGGCGCCGCCTGCGTCTTGCCGACGAACTGGCGCCGCCACGCCGGCAGCCGGATCTCGCCGCCGTGGCTCTCGCGGTACGAGAGGATCTCGATCTGGCGGATCGCACCGTCGCCGTCGATGCCGACCGCGTACGAGATGAGCTCGAACTTGCCGATGACCGCGTCGGCGACGACGACGCCGAGCGTCGCGTCGCCGTGCCTCGCGATCCGTACCGTCCAGCGCGCCGAGCGACCGCGCACGCCTTGTGCCTCGAGTGCCTGGAGCTGCGCGGCGTCGAGCGTGATCTCGCCGCCATCGAAACGGTCGGCGTCCGGAAACATGAGCTGCGCCGCCTGCTCGAGCGTCAGGTAGTCGACCGCGAACGCACTCGCGGGCGCTGAAGCGAGTGCGGCGAGCGTGGTGCCGGCAAGCACGAAGCGCATCTAGAAGCTCCAGCCCATGCCGAGGTTGAAGCGGTCGGCATCGCCGTTGACGCGGAAGCGCTGGTAGTCGGCCTTGAAGACGATTCCGGGTCCGACGTTGAAGTTCGCGCCGATCGTGACGACTCGCTCGGTCGGTGCGGCATCGGGCGTCAGCCCGGTGCCGAGCGACGCGAAGCTGCGCGCGGTGTTGAATTCCTCCCAGCGAATGAACGGCGCGAGCGACAGGTCGCCACGCGACCACAGCCGGTATGCAGCCTGCGCGTACCAGCCATCGAACGACGCAGGAACGAGCGACGTGCTGCCGACGAGCGGGGTGTTGAATGCCGCCGTGTTCGAGATCGTGCCGCGGCTGTAGAGCGCGGAGAGATCCCAGCGGCCGGGCGTGTAGCGCGTGTGGACGTCCCACAGCGTCACGCGCGAGCTCGTCGCGGCCTGGCCGTGCGTGGCGCCGCCGGTGAAGACCGAGCCGCCGACGAGCAAGCCAGGGACGCCGCGCCAGTTGAGCGCACCGAAGACCGAGAGGTCGCGCGCCTTGGCGAGCGCGAGCTCCTGGTGGATCGCGCCGAGAGGCGAGTCGCGGCCTTCAGTCGACATCGCGTCCCACTTCATGAGGTCGAACCCGGTCGTGACGCCGAGCTGCGTGGTGACGCCGTTGTCGAAGTTGCCGACCACCTGCAGCCCGCCCTCGCGCCACGTGCTCGGGATGATCGCGGTCTCGACGAAGTTGCGCTCGACGCCGTAGAACGCGGTCGGCTCGTGGTTCTCGTTGAGCAGGCCCGCGGGAATGAGGAACAAGCCGGCGCGCAGCGCCCACTGGCGGCCGAGCTGGCGCTCGATGTACGCCTGCTCGACCTCGACCTCGCCAGGGTCGTCCGACGACGAGACGGCGTGCTCGACCTCGAGCTCGGTGACGAGCTTGGTCTTCTCGTCGAAGCGATGCTGCAGCCCGAGGACGAAGCGGGTCAGGTCGGCGACGGCCTTCAAGCTGTCGTGGGTCGGCCGGTTGTAATGGATCTCGCCGTAGCTCGTGAGGACCGTCGACGGCCCGAGCGCGATCCCGCTGCCTTGCGCCTGGCTGTCGCTCGCGACCACGGGCGCAGCGGCGAGCGCGGGAGCCGGCGCGGCCGCGGATGCGCTCGCGTCAGGAGCCGACGCCGCGGTCGCGGGGCTCGCACGCTCGCGCTGTAGCTTGGCGAGCTCGGCCTTGACGCTCGCGAGCTCGGCAGCGAGCTGGTCGAGACGACGTGCAAGCTCGATCTCGCTCGCGCTTTGGGCGCTCGCCGGCGCGGCAACAAAGGCGGCGCTCACGGCGACGCACGCGGCAGCCGCGCGCAGGCGGTGGGTCTTCATGTCGGGTCCTCGGTCGCTGCGAAAGCCGGATGCGTCGCTCACGGCGCGTAGCCGTCGCTGAGCGTGCGCAGGAATGCGATGACGTCGTCGATCTCGGCGTCCGTCAGCGCCGGTCGGTCGCCGCGGCCGCGGTCGTACGGCGCCTCGCTCGTGTTGACGTTGGCGCGGTATTCGGGCGGCAGGTCGTCGAACTTCAGGGCGCTGCCGTCGGCCGTGCGCGGATACCACTTCTCGGGATTCGTGTCGCGCTGGACGTAGAACGTCAGCGCGTCCTTCAGCGTCCTGAAGCGACCGTTGTGGAAGAGCGCCTGGCGAAGCGCGACGTTGCGCAGCGACGGGACCTTGAACGCGCCGCAAAGGTCGCCGCGCTGCGCGAGGTCGGCTCGCTGCGCGAGGTCGGCGCGCTGGCACAGGCCTCGATCTCGGGTTGCGCGGCACGCCGAGGTTGTCGTAGGTGAAGTCGGTGAAGAGCGGCGGCGAGCCGTCGCCTGCGCGGCGAAATTCGCTGCGCGGCCGTCCCAGAAGAAGCCGCCGACCGGCGTTCCTTCGGAGTCGAAGAAGAACGGCAGGTTCGTCGCGAGGTAGCGGATGCCCGGCGTCTTGCGGCTCCCCTGCAAATCGCCGTTCGGGCCACCGAGCTGCACAGCGAGCGCGTTGGCGGGCGAGTGCGCGAACGCGGGATCGTGGCAGCTCGCGCACGACTGCCGGCCCGATGCCGACAGCGTCGTGTCGGCGAAGATCTTCTCGCCGAGCACGGCTTGGTCGGAGAGTGCGCGGTCTGCGGGCGGCGCCGCAGCGCTCGCGGCGGTGCCGCCGCCGCCGCAACCCGCAAGCGCCATCGTTGCGCCTGCCAGGCACGCGCCGATCGTGCGACGCAACCCGCTGTTCCTCCTGGATCGTTCTTGTCCTTGCATGGTTCGTCTTCGTCGAGGTCGCCGGCGCCGCGCGGACTATAGCGTAATGAGAATGATTATCAATACAGAACTGTGACCGACTTCTACAATCCGCGCCTTTCCCGCTTTCTGACCCATGCTCGACATCTCGCTCCTGCGCAAGGACCTGGCGCACGTCGTCGCCCGTCTCGAAACGCGGGCGTCGCCGCAGCCGTTTCTCGACGTCGCCCGCTTCAGCGCGCTCGAGAATGAGCGCAAGGCCTTGCAGACGCGCACCGAGGAGCTGCAGGCGAGGCGCAACGTCCTGTCGCGCGAGATCGGCAAGCTGAAGGCGCAGGGCGGCGACGCCGCTGCCGCGATGGCCGACGTCGGGCAGGTCGGCGGCGAGCTCGAGCGCTCCGCCGATCGCCTCGCGGCGATCCAGGTCGAGCTCGGCGCGCAGCTGATGGCGCTGCCGAACCTGCCGCATCCGAGCGTCCCGGTCGGCGCCGACGAGAGCGCCAACGTCGAGCTGCGCCGCTGGGGAACGCCGCGCACCTTCGACTTCACGCCGCGCGACCACGTCGACGTCGGCGCGCCGCTCGGCCTCGACCTCGAGACCGGCGCCAAGCTCTCGGGAGCGCGCTTCTCGTTCCTGCGCGGGCCGGTGGCGCGCCTGCACCGCGCGCTCGCGCAGTTCATGCTCGACGTGCAGACGATCGAGCACGGCTACACCGAGTGCCACACGCCGTACGTCGTCAACCGCGAGATCCTCGAAGGCACCGGCCAACTGCCGAAGTTCAAGGACCAGATGTTCTGGGTCTACCGCGGCGAGCAGGACGCATCCGGCGAGGCCGTCGCTGCGGGCAGCGAGCAATACCTCATCTCGACTTCGGAGATCTCGCTCACCAACAGCGTTCGCGAGCAGGTCCTCGCCGAGGCGAGCCTGCCGATCAGGCTGACGGCGCACACGCCGTGCTTTCGCTCCGAGGCGGGCAGCGCCGGTCGCGACACGCGCGGCATGATTCGCCAGCACCAGTTCGACAAGGTCGAGATGGTGCAGATCGCGCACCCCGAGCGCAGCTACGCGGCGCTCGACGAGATGGTCGGCCACGCCGAGGCGGTGCTCAGAAAGCTCGAGCTGCCGTATCGCGTCCTCGAGCTCGCGACCGGCGACCTCGGCTTCGGCGCTGCGAAGACCTTCGACCTCGAAGTCTGGGTGCCGGCGCAGAACACGTACCGCGAGATCAGCTCGTGCTCGAACTGCGAGGCGTTCCAGGCGCGTCGCATGCAGACGCGCTTCAAGACGGCGCAGGGCAAGAACGAATTCGTGCACACGCTGAACGGCTCGGGGCTCGCCGTCGGCCGCGCGCTCGTCGCGGTGCTCGAGAACTGCCAGAACGCCGACGGCTCGGTCACCGTTCCCGCGGCGCTGCGGCCATACCTCGGCGGCGTCGAAGCGCTTCGCGCATGACGGTCGACGTCGCGACCACGCTCGTCGCGCAGCGCGCCCGCGAGCTGCTCGCGGCGCGCGACCGCGCGTCGCGGATCGCGACGATCAGCGGCGCCGATCCGGCGTTCACGATGGCCGAGGCGTACGTCGTCGCCGACGAGCTGCGTCGGCTGCGACTCGCGCGCGGCGAGCGTGCCCTCGGCTACAAGATCGGCTTCACCAACCGCGGCATCTGGGCCCGCTACGGCGTCTTCGAGCCGATCTGGGGTCCGGTCTGGGACACGACCGTCGAGCGCGTCGACGACACGCGCGCGACGGTGTCGCTGGCGCAATTCTCGGCGCCGCGCCTCGAGCCCGAGATCATGTTCGGCTTCGCGCGGACTCCGGCCGCGGGGCAGAGCCGCGAGGAGCTGTTCGACTGCATCGAGTGGGTCGCGCACGGGTTCGAGATCGTCGACACGCACTTCGCCGACTGGCGCTTCGCCGCCGCCGACACGGTTGCCGATTTCGCGCTGCACGGCCGGCTCTTCGTCGGCCCGCGCGTCCCGGTCGGCCGCTTCGACCGCGCCCACGTCGCCGACGAGCTCGCCGCAGTCGAGGTCGTGCTCGCTTGCGACGGCCGCGAGGTCGAGACCGGGCGCGCCGACATCGTCCTCGACGGCCCGCTGCACGCGCTTCGCCTCTGGGTCGACGCGATGGCGGCGCAGCCCGAGCGCTGGCCGATCGTCGCCGGGGACGTCGTCACCACCGGGACGATCACCGATGCCGCGCCGCTTCATCCAGGCGAGCGCTGGCAGACGCGGCTCAGCGATCCGCGCTTCGCACCGATGACGCTCGTCACGAAGGAGTGACGACGCCGCGCGGCGCGTCGGCACGAGCGCCGAAGGCCCTAGAATCGCGCCCTCGGCAACGACCCGCCGAAGCGCCCGATCGGAGAGGTGGCAGAGTGGTCGAATGCGCCGGACTCGAAATCCGGTTCACGGTCATACCGTGACGTGGGTTCGAATCCCACCCTCTCCACCAAC
>Ga0070683_100003131_pt1 | contig 13330 bp, 10 predicted proteins | sample KBSC713LmetaG_FD_64662 | JGI IMG/M metagenome (GOLD analysis project Ga0070683, IMG submission 64662) | Corn rhizosphere microbial communities from Kellogg Biological Station, Michigan, USA - KBS C7.1-3L metaG | ecosystem: Host-associated > Plants > Roots > Rhizosphere ...
CCACCTGGGCCGCCGCCACCTGGACCGCCGCCACCTGGACCGCCGCCACCCGGACCGCCCTGGCCGCCCGGCGGTTGACCGTAAACAGTGCCGCTGTCCCGACCGGATCCGCCCGGACCGCCGCGCCTGCCGGCACCACCGGGGCCGCCGCGCCCGCCCGGGCCGCCACCCGGACCACCGGGACCGCCCGCACCGCCGGGACCGCCACGCCCACCGGGACCGCTGCCACCAGGGCCACCGCCCTCGAACGGCTCGAACGTGTTGAACGCCTCGCCGCCGTCGATTGATGCGCTCCCGCGCGCCGACTGGGCTGGGAGAGTGCGACGACGGCGCTTGCGGGAGCTTCGGATGCCGAGGATGCCGCCGATCACCAGGATCAAGCCGAGCACGCCGACGCCGGCCACCATGTAGGTGAGGTCCTGCAGCGTCAGCTTGGAGATGAACGAGCGCTTGTCCGCGTTCGGAGCCGGCACCTGGGCCCCGGCCGCCGCCTTGCCACCCTTGCCCGTGGCCGGCGTGTAGCGCAGCAGCGTGCTCGGGCCGTTCTGGTCGGAGCTGGTCACGAAGTTCTTGCCGTCGGGCGTGTAGGAGATGCCCTCGCCCTGCGGCTCGTTCGGCAGCGGCGTAATCCGGTACTTGCCGGAGGTCACCGCGCCGGCCACGTCGCCGTTGCTGACGTCGAACTCATATGCGTCCGACATCGTCCGGATCACCGCTTTGGTGCCGTCCGGCGAGACCGCGCCGCCGGTGATCAGCGCCGAACCGATGAAGAGCAGGTGGTTGGGCGTACCGGTCTTCTCCGGGGTGAACGTGCCGACCCGCTTGAGCTTCACGCCTTCCTTGTTGTCGGCCTGGAGGGCGGCGCTCGGCACGTACACCTCGCCGGAAGGCTCCTTGGTCACGATCACCGGGGTGCCGTTGGGCGACATGAGCAGCGTCTCGGCGTCGCGGGCGGTGCCGTCCGGATAGGCCAGCCGGTGGATGACCGGGGTCTTGCTGCCGGGCGCGAGGCTCCACAGCGCGATCGTCGACCGGCGCTGGCTGTCGCCGCCGCTGGCCTGGCTGTTGTCCCCGATGTCGGCGACCCAGATGGTGCCGTCCTTGGCCATCGCCAGGTCTTCGGGGTCCAGCGCCGGGCGGGGGTAGCCCACCTGGTTGACGACCTTGCAGTTCTTGTCCAGCGTGAAGATCTTCTCGCGCGACTGGTTGGTGTTGCTGTCGTTGATCACGATGAAGCCGTTGGCGGTCGCGACGATGCCGGACGCCTCGGTCATGCGGCTATCGGTGATCTTGCAGATGGCGGTCCCGCTGCCGGCGACCGGCGACGTGTTGTCGGCGGCCGCCGGGGTGGGCGTGGGGGCGGCGTATGCGGTTGTGGTGATCCCCCAAATCAGACATATCGCTGCAACCACCACTGTTGACCAACGCCGCATCGCACAAGTTTGGCAGAGGCTTGCTCGTGATGGGGGCACGCCAACGGCCGATCACGCCTCGTGACGACGTAAAACCTATTGAACGCCACCAAATCGGGTGAGTTCCACCGCCAGCGCCTCGTCGACACGCGCGCGCAGCCGCGTGCCCTCGGCCAGGTGGGACGCCTCGAGCACCTCACCGGTCGAGTGAACGCGGGCGACCAGGTCACCGCGCTCGTAGGGCACGACCACGTCGACCTCGATCGCCGGCCAGGGCAGCCGCTCCTCGATCGCCGCGCGGGCCTCGTCGATGCCGGTCCCGGTGCGGGCCGACGCGAACACCGCGTCCGGCCACAGCCGCTTGAGACGCAGCAGCGTCTCCTCGGTGGCCGCGTCGGTCTTGTTCACGACCAGCATCTCGGGCACGGTGTCGGCGCCGACCTCGGCCAGCACCTCGCGGACCGCCCGGACCTGGCCCTCGGGGTCGGCGTGCGAGCCGTCGACGACGTGCAGCACCAGGTCGGCGTCGGCGACCTCGTCCAGCGTCGAGCGGAACGCCTCGACGATCTGGTGCGGGAGGTGCCGGACGAACCCGACGGTGTCGGACAGCGTGTAGATGCGCCCGTCGGTCGCCCGGGCCCGGCGGGTCGTCGTGTCGAGGGTGGCAAACAGCGCGTCCTCGACCAGCACGCCGGCGCCGGTGAGCCGGTTGAGCAGGCTGGACTTGCCGGCGTTGGTGTAGCCGGCGATGGCCACGCTGGGCACCCGGTTGCGCCGGCGGGTGGCCCGCTTGGTGCCGCGGATCGTGTCCATGGCGGCGATGTCGCGCTTGAGCCGGGCGATGCGGGCGCGGATGCGTCGCCGGTCGATTTCGAGCTTGGTCTCACCGGGACCGCGCAGACCCACGCCGCCGCTGCCGCTGGCCGAGCCGCCGGCCTGCCGGCTCAGCGCCTCACCCCAGCCGCGCAGGCGGGGCAGGAAGTATTGCAGCTGGGCCAGCTCGACCTGTGCCTTACCCTCTTTGCTCTTCGCGTGCTGGGCGAAGATGTCGAGGATCAGCGCGGTGCGGTCGATGACCTTGACCTTGACCGCCGACTCGAGCGTGCGCAGCTGAGACGGGGACAGCTCGCCGTCACAGATGACCGTGTCGGCGCCGGTGCTGACGACCACCGTGCGTAGCTCGTCGACCTTGCCGCGGCCGATGTAGGTGGACGGGTCGGGCCGGTGGCGGCGCTGGATCAGTCCGTCGAGGACGACCGAGCCGGCCGTCTCGGCCAGCGCGGCCAGCTCGGTGAGCGAGTTGTCCGCGTCGGTCGCGCTGCCTTCGGTCCACACCCCGACCAGCACGACCCGCTCGAGGCGCAACTGGCGGTATTCGACCTCGGTGATGTCGACGAGCTCGGTCGACAGGCCGGCCACGCGGCGGAGGGCGTGGCGCTCCTCCAAGTCAAAGTCACCCGAGGTTGCGTCGTCGAACTCCGCGTCGAGAAGGTCGGCGTCGTAGTTCGTCTGGGCTCGCAAAATGCTGCTCCTCAGGGCTTCGAGAGGGCCTCGGGCGTACAAATGTCCAACGCACCCATGGTCCCACCTGATTCCCACCCGGGCACGTCATATACGGCCGGACCGGAAGAGTAAGAATGTGGCGTGACACCCACCACGCACCGCCTGCCCAGCGCGGGCTTCTCCATCACCATCCGGGTCTCCGTCCGCGCCGACGCCTCCGCCATCGGCCGCCTGACCACCGCCGTCGGCGAGCGCGGCGGCGTGGTCACCGCCGTCGACGTCGTCGACTCCGACGCCGTCAACGTGGTCGTCGACCTGACTTGCGACACCGCCGACGCCGCCCACGCCGAGCAGGTCGTCGACTGCCTGGAGGAGCTCGACGGGGTCGACGTCCGCAAGGTCTCCGACCGCACGTTCCTCCTGCACCTCGGGGGCAAGATCGAGGTCGCCCCGAAGGTGGCCCTGCGCAACCGGGATGAGCTGTCCCGCGCCTACACGCCCGGCGTGGCCCGCGTCTGCCTGGCCATCGCCGAGAACCCGGAGGACGCGCGGCGCCTGACCATCAAGCGCAACACGGTCGCCGTGGTCACCGACGGCTCGGCCGTCCTCGGCCTGGGCAACATCGGCCCGTCCGCCGCCCTGCCGGTAATGGAGGGCAAGGCGGCACTGTTCAAGCGGTTCGGCGGGGTCGACGCGTGGCCGGTCGTGCTGGACACGCAGGACACCGACAACATCGTCGAGATCGTGCGCGCGTTGGCTCCCGCGTACGGGGGAATCAACCTCGAAGACATCGCCGCCCCGCGGTGCTTCGAGATCGAGGAGCGGCTGCGTAACCTGCTCGACATCCCGGTGTTCCACGACGACCAGCACGGCACCGCGATCTGCGTCCTCGCCGCGCTGACCAACGCGCTCCGCGTCGTGGGCAAGTCGATCGGTGAGGTGCGCGTGGTGGTCAGCGGCGCCGGCGCCGCCGGCACGGCCATCATGAAGCTGCTGCTCCGCCAGGGAGTCGGCGATGTCATCGCGTACGACCGGCACGGCGCCCTGCACCGGGGCATGCCCGGGCTGACCGAGAGCTGGCAGTGGCTGGTCGAGCACACCAACCGCGACAACTACAGCGGCAACCTGCCGGGCGCGATCCGCGGCGCCGACGTGTTCATCGGGGTCAGCGCGCCCAACCTGCTCACCGGCGACGACATCGCCAAGATGGCCGACAAGGCGATCGTGTTTGCGCTGGCCAATCCGGATCCCGAGGTGGACCCGAGAGACGCCCGCGAGCACGCCGCGATCGTCGCGACCGGCCGGTCCGACCAGCCCAACCAGATCAACAACGTGCTGGCCTTCCCCGGCGTGTTCCGGGGCATGCTCGACGCTCAGGCGCGGGAGTTCACCGCCGAGATGGCGCTGGCCGCCGCGCAGGCGATCGCCGACGCGGTCGGCGAGGACAAGCTCAACCCGAGTGTGATCGTGCCGAGCGTCTTCGACGCCCGGGTCGCGCCCGCGGTGGCCGCCGCCGTCCGGCGGGTGGCCAAGGACGGCGTGCCCGAGCCGCCGGCCGAGGAGGACGTCGAGCTGGCTCATCTTTAGGGCGCGCTGAGCCGCTTCAGGAAGCGCTGAGCAGCGGCGCCGGGCCGAGCACGGCCGCCGGGTCGAGTTCGCCCTGCGCGACGATCACCGCCGGCCCGGCCAGCCAGCAGTGGCTGTCCGTGGTGGTGATGGTGAGCCGGCCACCCGGCACGTCGACGACGACCACCCCGGTGCCGAGGCCCGCGTGGTCGAGCGCGACGGCGGCGACCGCGCAGGCCCCCGAGCCGCAGGACAGCGTCTCCCCCGACCCCCGCTCGAACACACGCATCCGCCGGTAGAGGTCGGCGCCGGCGGGCGGGGACCCGGCCGCGGCGAACTCGACGTTGACCCCGGCCGGAAAGATCTGCGAGTCGTACGCGGGAGTCCGGGACAGGTCGAGCCCGTCGAGCGTCGGCTCGTCGACCGGGCAGACCAGGTGCGGGTTGCCGACGTCGACGGCGGTGCCGGCGAGCCGGCGTCCCGCTACCTCGGCCGTGCTCCGCGAGTACACCTTGGGAAGCGCAAGGCCCGCGGAGATCTCGGGGCCGATGGTCACCGGCACCACGCCGGCCCGGGTGGCCAGGGTCCAGCTTCCCTCGGCCGCGGCGAGGCCGGATTCGACCAGGTAGCGCGCGTAGACACGGACGCCGTTGCCACACATCTCGGCGTGCGATCCGTCGGCGTTCCAGTAGTCCATGAACCACTCGGCGGTCCCGGCGCCGGTCGCGTCCGGGTGGGCGGCGCTGCGCACGACGCGCAGCACCCCGTCGGCGCCGATGCCGCGGCGCCGGTCGCAGAGCGCGGCCACGAAGGCAGCCGTCAGCGGCAGCCGCCCGTCGGGGTCGGGCAAGATGACGAAGTCGTTGCCCGTGCCGTGGCCCTTCGCGAAACGCATGGATCAATCCTGCCGCATCCTGGCCAGCGCCGCCCCCACCAGGTCCGGGCGGCCGCCATCGAGCCAGGCGACCCGCGGATCGCGGCGGAACCAGGAGCGCTGCCGGCGAACGAAGCGCCGGGTCGCCCGAATGGTCGTTTCGCGCGCTTCGTCCTCGGTGCCGGTTCCGGACAGAAATTCCAAGATTTGCTGGTACCCGAGCGCTCTCCCAGCCGTCCGCCCCTCGCGCAGGCCGACCCGCTCGAGCGCGCGGACCTCGTCGACCCAGCCGGCCGCCCACATCGCGTCGACCCGAGCCGCGATCCGGGCGTCCAGCTCGGCGGTCTCGACGTCGACCCCGAGCTGAAGGGCGTCGTACACCGGGCGGGGTTCGGGCAGCTCGGCCGTGAAGGTTTCCCCGGTGATCGCGTTGACCTCCAGCGCGCGCACGATCCGGCGACCGTTGCTGGGCAGGATCCGCGCGGCGGCGACCGGGTCGGCCGCGGCCAGCCGAGCGTGCAGCGGCGCCGGCCCGACGCGGGCCAGCTCGGCCTCGAGCTCGGCGCGCAGGTCGGGGTCGGTACCCGGAAAGTCGAAGTCCTCGAGCACCGCGCGGACATACAGGCCGGAGCCGCCGACCAGCAGCGGGACCCGTCCCCGGGCGCGGATGTCGGCGATCGCGGCACGGGCGAGGCGCTGGTACACGGCGACGCTGGCCGGCTCGGTGACATCCCAAATGTCCAGTACGTGATGAGGAATCCCCTCCCGCTCGGCTTCCGTCAGCTTGGCCGTTCCGATGTCCAGCCCGCGATAGAGCTGCATCGAGTCGGCGTTGACCACCTCGCCGTCCAGCTCGTGGGCGAGCGCGAGGCTGAGCGCGGATTTGCCGGCGGCCGTCGGCCCGACCACGGCGACGACCTCGGGCGTCATCGCCAGCTCGCGACGAGGTAGCCGACGCCGTACGGCGCATCGTGGTACAGCAGTTCGCTGCCCTGTATGTCGCCCGGCGCGCCGGCCAGGACCTGCCAGGCAGCCCGCCCGGCGACCATGAGCTCGGCGGCCAGGTCGGGATCGAGGGCGAGCAGCGCCTCGCGATCGGCCGCTTGGAGAGCGCCGGCCACTTTTTCGTCGAATGGGAGGGCGCGTTCGTCGAGGTACCCGGGCGCTTTCTCGGTCCGGCGAGCCGAGCCGTCGCCCATGATCAGCAGCCCGACGCGGTCCCGCTCGACCAGCTCGACGCCGATCTTGGCGCACTCCTCGGGGGAAGTGTCGGCGGCGACCGCCACGTACGCGTCGGCCTCCGGGGCCAGCCAGCGCCCGATCAGCAGGCTCAGCGGAAGGTTGCCTGAGGCATCTCCGATGGTCATCGGCAATCCCCAGGGCGCGAGCGAGCCGCCGACCGGTTTGTGGTGCCGCGCCGCTTGGGGCGCGGTCCCGACCACGACGACCCGATCGGCGCTGGCCAGGCCGGCGACGGCCGCATGGCAGGACGAGCGCAGGTCGTCGAGTTCGCCGGCCGCGCCGGCGGCTACCTCCGGTACCAGCAGCGGCGGGTGCGGGCAGACAGCGGCGGCGACGAGTGGCACGCTGCCAACGTTATCCAGGGACGCTTTTTGCCCGCTGCGCACCCCTTGGCCGCGATCCGGCGCGCGCCGCTTCGTCCGGATACCGTGTTGTACCGGACGAAACGGCAAGCCCACCGGCCGTCGTTTGGGCGTGCCGCAGGCCGGTCAGGCCTTGGAAACAGGACCTAACCGCCCGTTCGCGCACCGGAATGGTCACGGTTCGGCTGCGGGCGCTCGACGTGGACCGGGTAAGACCTGTGACAATGCACATTGGGGAAACGTTGCTGTGCGATGGCGGCGCCACCGTGAGGCGGACGCCGGGAGCGAGGATGGGCACATGAGTGAGCCGCAGAGCTTCGGACGAGTCGACGCGGACGGCACGGTGTACGTCAAGACGGCCGCCGGCGAGCGAGTTGTCGGCTCCTGGCAGGCGGGCACGCCCGAGGAGGGCCTGGCTCATTTCGCCCGGCGCTACTTGGACCTGGTGACCGAGATCGACCTCATCGAGGCACGCCTGGGCAGCGGCGCCGCGGACGCGAGCCAGTCCCTGGCGACGATCCGCCGGCTGCGCGGCGGGCTCGACGAGGCGCACGTCGTCGGTGACCTCGACGGCCTGGCCGCCCGGCTCGACAAGCTCACCTCGGTCGCCGAGGAGAAGGCGGGCGCCGCCCGCGCCGCCCGCGATGCCGCCCGGGCCGAGGCGCTGGTGCGCAAGACCACGCTGGTCGAGGAGGCCGAGCACATCGCGGCCGAGTCCACCGGCTGGAAGAGCGCCGGGGACCGCCTCAAGGAGATCCTCGACGAGTGGAAGGGCATCCACGGCGTCGACAAGAAGGCAGAAGGCGAGCTGTGGAAGCGCTACGCCGCCGCGCGCGACGCCTTCACCCGCCGCCGGGGCGCCCACTTCGCCACTCTTGACGCTAGTCGCAAGCAGGCCCAGACACGCAAGGAAGAGCTGGTCGCGGAGGCGGAAACGCTGTCCGAGTCGGCCGAGTGGAACGCGACCGCCGGCCGGCTCAAGGAGCTGATGGCCGAGTGGAAGACCGCGCCGCGCGCCGCCAAGGAGACCGAGCAGCGGCTGTGGGAGCGGTTCCGGGCGGCCCAGGACGCCTTCTTCAAGCGCCGCAGCGAGGTGTTCACCGCGCGCGACAACGAGTTCAAGGGCAACCTCGAGCGCAAACAGGAGCTGCTCGCCCAGGCCGAGGCGATCGACGTCGACGCCGACCCGCGCGCCGCCCAGGCCAAGCTGCGCGAGATCCAGGGCCAGTGGCACGACGTCGGCCGGGTGCCGCGGGAGTCGCAGACCGGCCTCGACCGGCGGCTGCGGGCCATCGACGACAAGGTCAAGACCGCGATGGACGCGGCCTGGCGGCGGACCCCGCCGGAGGCCAGCCCGCTGCTCGCCCAGATGCGGGAGCAGGTCGCCCGCGCCGAGCAGCAGCTGGCGAGCGCCCGCAACCACGGCGACGCGAAGCGGATCCGCGAAGCCGAGCAGGCCCTGGAGGCCAAGCGCAAGTTCCTTGCGATGGCGGAGCACTCGGGCTGAGCGTTAGCGCTTCGTCGGCATTCCGAGGAGCACGGCCGGGGTCCGCGGGGTCCGGCCGGCCTCCCACGTGTCGCCGGCCTTGGTCCGGCGGTGGGACACGATCGGGCCGTCGGCGTTGAGGTGGTGCGGGGCGGCATAGGTCACCGTCGCTTCGACGAGGTCCCCGGGCCGCACGTCGGCGTCGGCCGGCGCGGCGAAGTGCACGAGCCGGCCGTCGCGGGCCCGCCCGGACATCCGGCCGGTCGCCGTGTCCTTGCGGCCCTCACCGACCGCGGCCAGCACCTCGACCGTGGTGCCGACCAGCTTCTTGTTCTCGGCCCAGGTCGATTCCTCGAGGAGCGCGATCAGCCGGTCGTAGCGATCCTGCACGACCGCCTTGGGGATCTGGCCCGCCAAGGTGGCCGCGGGAGTTCCCGGGCGCTTCGAGTACTGGAACGTGAAGGCGCTCGCGAAGCGGGCCGCCCGGACGACATCCAGGGTCTGCTCGAAGTCGGCCTCGGTCTCGCCGGGGAACCCGACGATGATGTCCGTCGTGATGGCCGCGTCCGGCATGGCCGCCCGGACCTTGTCGATGATGCCGAGGTAGCGCTCGGCCCGGTATGACCGGCGCATCGCGCGCAGGACCGAGTCGGAGCCGGACTGCAGCGGCATGTGCAGCGAGTGGCAGACGTTGGGGGTCTCGGCCATCGCGACGATGACGTCGTCGGTGAAGTCCTTCGGGTGCGGGCTGGTGAACCGGACCCGCTCGAGCCCCTCGACGTCGCCGCAGGCGCGCAGCAGCTTGCCGAACGCGAGCCGGTCGCCGAACTCGACGCCGTAGGAGTTGACGTTCTGCCCGAGCAGCGTCACCTCGAGGACGCCCTCGGCGGCCAGTGCGCGGACCTCGGCCAGCACGTCGCCCGGCCGGCGGTCCTTCTCCTTGCCGCGCAACGCCGGGACGATGCAGAACGTGCAGGTGTTGTTGCAGCCGACCGAGATGGACACCCAGCCGGCGTAGGTCGACTCGCGCCGGGCCGGCAGCGTCGACGGGAAGACCTCCAGCGACTCGAGGATCTCGACCTCGGCCTGGGCGTTGTGGCGGGCCCGCTCGAGCAGGACGGGCAGCGAGCCGATGTTGTGCGTGCCGAAGACGACGTCGACCCAGGGCGCCCGCTTGACGATCTCGCCGCGGTCCTTCTGCGCGAGGCAGCCCCCGACGGCGATCTGCATGCCGGGGTGTTCTTGCTTGGTCGGGCGCAGGTGACCGAGGTTGCCGTAGAGCCGGTTGTCGGCGTTTTCGCGCACGGCGCAGGTGTTGAAGACGACGACGTCCGGCGTGCCGTCTTCGGCGGCCCGCGCGTATCCGGCGCCTTCGAGCAGACCCGAGATGCGCTCGGAGTCGTGCGTGTTCATCTGGCAGCCGTAGGTGATGACCTTGTAGGTCCGGATGTCGTCCATCGTGAGCCGAATTCTAGCCGCCCGTGTTCTGGGGCCTGTATCAACGTGGATGGCCGGGCTCCGGCGGGCTCAGACGCCGCCTGGAACCACGCCGGGCGCGGCCGGATACAACGTCTGAGCCTCGCCTCGCACCGACCCCCACGTTGATCCAGGCCCTAACCGCCCGTGTGGACGCCGATCGGGTCGACCAGCCCGGCCAGCGGGACGTCCGTGGCCTCGGTGGTCGGGCGGATCGGGGTCGCCGTCGCGTACCCGTCGAGCAACCACGCCTCATCCGAGCCGGCCTCGAGATCCGTCCCGCTCTGTTCGAGTGACATCCGCACGTACCCGTGGCCCTGCTCCAGCACGGTCAACTGGACGACCCCGAACGTGGCCAGCGTCGCCCGCCGTACGCCCCGGACGTCGCCGAGATCGCAGTTGGGCGCGTTGACGTTGAGCACGAAGCCGGTGTCGTCACCGCACACCAGCGGCAGCAGGTCGGTGGCGATCGCGGCGGCGGTGTCCCAGCGCGGGACGGCGTTGCCGCCGTAGCCGCAGTTGACCGAGACGGCCATCGCGCGGCAACCATTGTTGACGGCCGTGAATGCGGCGCCGACGGTGCCTGAGTGCAGCACGGCCAGCCCGGTGTTGGCGCCCCGGTTGATGCCGGAGAGGACCAGGTCGGGCGCCGGACCGAAGGCGGACTGGGTCGCCAGCAACACGATGAAGGCGGGCGACGCGGCGACGGCATACGCCGGTACCCCCACATCAAGCGTCCGCGGCTCAACCACGATCCGCCCGTCGGCGTCGACCGCGCTGAGCCCGGCCCCCGCGCCGCTGGCCTCCTCGATCGGTGCGGCCACCACGACATCGTGGCCGGCGCTGAGCGCGACCCGGGCGAGCGCGTGCAGGCCCGGGCTGTCGATACCGTCGTCGTTCGTCACTAGTACCCGCATGCCCCGAAGTACATCACGGTCGCCCATCCGGGCAGGTCATCGCGCCCGTTACCGGTCTGTGACCGCTTTGGATACGTTCGGATATGCGGGTCCCGCTATGGTTTGGGCCACACGCCACACGCCACACTGCCCCTACGCCACGCCACTACGCCAACACGCCACTCCAACGCAAGGCGGTGCAATGACGGTTGATGACCTGGACCCGTTGATCGTGCTGTCTGGCGTGAACAAATACTTCGGCGAATTGCACGTCCTGCGCGACGTCGACTTGTCGATCGCGCGCGGCGAGGTCGTCGTGGTCATCGGGCCGTCCGGATCCGGCAAGTCGACGCTCTGCCGCGCCATCAACCGGCTCGAGCCGGTGAACTCCGGCACGATCACGTTCGACGGTCAGACGTTACCGGCCGAGGGCAAGGGGCTGGCCAAGCTGCGCAGCGAGGTCGGCATGGTGTTCCAGTCGTTCAACCTGTTCGCACACAAGACGATTCTGGAAAACGTCATGCTCGGCCCGATCAAGGTGCGCAAGGAGAAGTCGGCCGTCGTGCGCGAGCGCGCCACGAAGCTGCTGGAGCGCGTCGGCATCGCCAACCAGGCGAGCAAATACCCGGCGCAGCTGTCGGGTGGGCAACAGCAGCGGGCCGCGATCGCCCGTGCGCTGGCCATGCAGCCCAAGGCGATGCTCTTCGACGAGCCGACGAGCGCGCTCGACCCCGAGATGGTCGGCGAGGTGCTCGACGTGATGACCGGGCTGGCCCGCGACGGCATGACGATGGTCGTCGTCACCCATGAGATGGGTTTTGCCCGCCACGCCGCCAATCGTGTCGTGTTCATGTCTGACGGCCAGCTCGTCGAGCAGGCGCCACCGGACCAGTTCTTCGACAATCCCCGAAGCGACCGCGCCAAGGATTTCTTGTCGAAGGTCCTGACCCACTAGGTCCATTGTGGACGACGGGCATGGTCGTCTATCCGATGGAACGGCGTGGCACGCGATGTCACGCCACACAGGTGAAATGTACCAAAGACGTATCACGAGGGAGCATCAGTGAATCTGCGAAAGTTCGCGGTCGTGGCCGCCGTTGCCACGTTCGCGCTTGGCCTTTCCGCCTGCGGCAAAGAGGGAACACCGACGCCGTCCGGCGACTCGGGGCAGACCGGGGCCGCCACGAGTGACGCGTGCACCAGTTCGGGCACCACGTTCACCCCGGCGTCGTCGGTCACGCTGACCGGCAGCCCCACATACGACAAAATCAAGGCGGCCAAGAAGGTCGTCGTCGGCGTCAAATTCGATCAGCCCAACCTGGGCTACAAGGACGCGTCCGGCAAGCGGTGCGGGTTCGACATCGAGATGGCGCAGATGATCGCCTCGAAGCTCGGCGTCGACCCGGCGAACATCGAATACAAGGAGATCGCCTCGGCCAACCGGGAGACGGCGATCAAGGGTGGCGAGATCGACTACTACGTCGGCACCTACTCCATCACGGACAAGCGCAAGAAGGACGTGTCCTTCGCCGGTCCGTACTTCATCGCCGCCCAGGACCTGTTGGTCCGCAAGGACGAGTCGGCCATCACCGGCTCGGACACGTTGAAGGGCAAGAAGGTCTGCTCCGCGACCGGCTCGACGCCGATCCAGCGGGTGCGTGACCAGAAGCTCACCGAGGACAGCAACATCGTCGAGTTCAAGACCTATTCCGAGTGTGTCTCGCAACTGCTGGACAAGAAGGTCGACGCGGTCACGACCGACGACGCGATCCTCAAGGGCTACGCCGCGCAGAACCAGAGCCAGCTGAAGGTCGTCGGCAAGCCGTTCATCGACCCGAAGACCGGCAAGCCGTACCCCGAGAAGTACGGCATCGGCCTGGCGCACGACGACAAGGCCCTGCGCGACTTCGTCAACGCCGCGCTCGAGTCCGCGTTTAGCGACGGCACCTGGCAGAAGATCTACGACGGCACGCTGGGCAAGTCCGGTTCGCCCGCCTCGCCACCGGCGCTCGAGAAGTACTGAGCGCCTATACATAGAACCGTTCGGGGCGCCCAGTCGGGCGCCCCGAACGTTGCCCCACAGGGAGACGGGACACTTGGGCGAGTTCTTCCACACGCTGACCGACAACAGTGACATCTTCGTCCGGGCGTTCAAGACGACGATCGAGCTGTTTCTGATCGGCGCCATCGGCGCACTGATCCTCGGCACCCTGCTCGGTGCGATGCGGGTCTCGCCGATTCCGGTCCTGCGCGCGGTCGGCACCACATACGTCCAACTGATCCGCAACACGCCGCTGACGCTCGTGTTCGCGTTGCTCGTCTTCGCGGTGCCCAAGCTCGGGGTCAACCTCGACTACTTCACCAGTGCCTACGTGGCGCTGATCGCCTACACCGGCGCGTTCGTGTGTGAGGCGGTTCGTTCGGGCATCAACACCGTGCCGGCTGGGCAGGGCGAGGCGGCCCGCGCGCTCGGCATGACGTTCAACCAGGTGCTCGGCTCCATCGTGCTGCCG
>Ga0070683_100003132_pt1 | contig 13330 bp, 11 predicted proteins | sample KBSC713LmetaG_FD_64662 | JGI IMG/M metagenome (GOLD analysis project Ga0070683, IMG submission 64662) | Corn rhizosphere microbial communities from Kellogg Biological Station, Michigan, USA - KBS C7.1-3L metaG | ecosystem: Host-associated > Plants > Roots > Rhizosphere ...
CATCTCCTCCAGCTTGTGGACGAAGGCATGGCGGCCGGAATGCTTGCCGAGCACCAGCGAGGACTGCTTCAGGCCGACCATCTCGGGGCGCATGATCTCGTAGGTCGAGGCATCCTTCAGTACGCCGTCCTGGTGGATGCCGCTTTCATGCGCGAACGCGTTCCGGCCGACGATCGCCTTGTTGTATTGCACCGGGAACGAGGTCGCGGCCGACACCATCTTGGAGGCGCGCGTCAGCTGCGTGGTGTCGATCCTGTTCCACCACGGAAACTTGTCGTTGCGCACGTTGATCGCCATCACGATCTCTTCGAGCGCGGCGTTGCCGGCGCGCTCGCCAATGCCGTTGACCGTGCACTCGACCTGCCGCGCGCCGCCGGCGATGCCGGCCAGCGAGTTGGCCACGGCCATGCCGAGGTCGTTGTGGCAGTGGACCGAGAATACCGCCTTGTCGGAGTTCGGTACGCGCTCGATCAGCGTCTTCATGAAGTAGGTGTATTCCTCGGGCACCGTGTAGCCGACGGTGTCGGGAATATTCACGGTGGTGGCGCCGGCCTTGATCACGGCTTCGACGATGCGGCAGAGGAAGTCCATCTCGCTGCGGGTGCCGTCCTCGGCCGACCATTCGACGTCGTCGATGTGGTTGCGGGCGCGGCTGACGTTGGCGATCGAAGTCTCGATCACCTGCTCCGGCGTCATATTCAGCTTGACGCGCATGTGCAGCGGCGAGGTCGCGATCACGGTATGGACGCGGCCACGTTTGGCAAACTTCACGGCTTCGGCACAACGGTCGATGTCCTTGGGGTGAACGCGGGAGAGACCGGCGATCACGGAGTTCTTGGAGCGGCGGGCGATCTCGCTCACCGCCTGGAAGTCGCCTTCCGAGGTGATGGGGAAACCGGCCTCGATGACGTCGACGCCCATGTCGTCCAGCATCTCGGCGACCTCGAGCTTCTCTTCGAAGGTCATGGTGGCGCCGGGGCATTGCTCGCCGTCGCGCAGCGTGGTGTCAAATATGATGACGCGGTCCTTCTCGGACTTGTTGGCGGTGGTCATGGCATAGATTCCTTATGGGTCGGTGCGCTGCATTCCTGAGCGCTGAAGGGTTTTGGTGTTCTCGCACAACCCCTGAGTGCCCAGGCGCAAACTGCCCAGACGGCCCTCAGGGGCCGATAAGAAGCAGAAGCCCGCCAAGCAGCAGGGTGGGCGCCGACGCAGCGGAAATCGCAGGGGCGGCTTGCGCCGCTCTGCCCTGAACTCCCGATTTTTCGCTGCGAATCAGCATTGCCAGACCCTGTGAGGCGCCAAAATCCTCGGCCAAAACCGTTGACGGTTCGTTGCCGCCCGAGGCGCCATGCCGTCCTTCTAGACGAGAAAGCCAAGCCGCCGCAACGCCAAAAGATGGTCAATTGGGCTGACCTATCCCGGGGTACCATCCGCCACCTGAACCAGAATTGGGCACTCTCCTCCGGCTCGGTAGGGTGGGCAAAGCGAAGCGTGCCCACCAATTTACTCTCCGAATGAACCAGCAATATCCCTCAAATCACCACCCCAGTCAGCAGCTAGCAACCCGCGCTCGACAAAGCGATGGAAACTGCTGTGCGGCCAATCTGCGACACGTGTGACATATCCGTGCTTCACCGGATTGAAATGAATGTAATCGACGTGACGTTCAAGATCAGCGTCATCTCGAATGGCATGCTCCCAATAGCGACGCAGCCAAATCCCCTTCTCGCGCCTCACGACTTTGCTTGAGGATCTCGGTTGGGGATCAAGTCCACGGGAAAATCCACCTTTGATGAGATTCCATCGCGTCGAGAAATCACGATCATTCTCTGGCAATGACCAGAGCGCGTGAATGTGATCGGGCAAAACGCAAACGGCAATCGTCTCGAAGGGCCGACGCTCCTGCACGGTACGATGGACCTTTCGCAGGCGGTCAATCTCTTCAATGAGAAGGTTGCTCGATCGGTCCGCAAGAGCGATCGTAAAGAAGAAACTGCCGCCCTTGACGTTTGCACGACGATAGTTAGGCATATCCGCTCATATCATGACTGGCATTGGTGGGCACGCGGAGCCTGTCATCGGGCGCGCATTCGCGCGACCCGTTGGCTTTGCCCACCCTACAAATCTTGGCATGCGCTCTCGTTCTCGCGGCATGATCTGCCCGAGTTGTGCATCGACATTGCCCCCAAGAAATCAGAGGGCGCAGGGAAGACCGGGTGCATCAGCTCGCACCCGCAGCCTTGTGTGCTGGAAGGAAGCAAAGAAAGCACACAAGTAACAGCAGGCACGCCGAAACACCGGCCTTCCCTGCGCAATGGTTTTAACGGCTGCTCCGTGCTCTCCCCGGTGTCCGGGCTTTGTAGTCACCGTCACTTTGCGAAGCGTCCCGCAAAGCTTGACACCAGCGTCGGGATGTCGGGACCACACGGCTTGGCCGTCCGCGACGAACTGCATTCGTCTAACGCAGCTTGCGCGTCCACCGCATCCCGCTCCAACACTCGTGACGATCGCGAAGCGCCCCTCCTGATAAGGAGACGGGACGGGAGTGACATGATCATAAATTTACGGAAAACGGAAGAAAAATATTTTTCGCGAAAGGACTTGACACGAGCTCCGATTACTTCTGACAAAACGAATTGATTTGCCCGTCGGGGCAAGCCGTGGCGTCACAAACCAGGCGGCCTCACAAGCAAAGGCTGAGCACCTTGATGTGGCAATCGGCGGAGCCGCGCTTGCTGGTCGTGGACGCCTCGCGCTTCACCATGACGGTTTCGCGCTTCACGAGCGGCCCCTGCTTCTCGGCATTGGCAATGAGGCGGCCTTTGCCCTTGACGGGCTTCGGCTCGTAGTCGCCGGCGATCTCCATCGCCCAATAGGTGCGCTTGCCGCTGGCATCTTTCGCGCTCGCGATGCCGATCCGCGACGCATTGTGCAGGAGCAGGTTCTTGCGGTGCTCGGAAGAGCCGATCCATTGGCCAAGCGTCTTCTCGAAGTTGTCGTAGCCATAGGCGATGTTCTCGGCCGCGCGGCCGGCCCTGGACGGCGCGATCCGCGACGAGAACGAGCCGAGCGCCTCGTGGCTGAGATTGTCCTTGGCGGCCATCGCGCGCGCCTGCTCCTGCGCGATACGGTCGAGGGTCGGATCCCTGACCACGCGGACCTCGCCATGCTTGAGGCGGAAGCTCGAGATCAATGCCGCCGGCGAGGAATCTTCGGCGGCCGCCGTCGGCGCGGCAAAGGCAAAAAGCGAGACCGCGATCAACGCGGTGATGGCGCGAGCAGTCATCTTGTTTTGAAAAGCTAAGCCCATGAGGGAAACGAGAGGCGGGTCGGAACCAAAGACATTTACGGCAAATAAGCCCAGAAGATGGCGCAAGCCCTCCTGACGGAGCGGCGCAGGGCTGAATTCGGGCAAAGAAATGGGCCCCGGTGCTCAGTGGCATCAGCGGGGCCCGCATCTTACCCTGCTATGAGGGACTTCTGTGGTACACACCAATCAGCTTCAGCTCCGGAATACGCTTGGCCTTCGCGGTACCGGTCCTGTGCAGTTATTCGAATTTTCGGCGGCGCTTGCTGGGGTGAGCAGCTGTCTCACCTCGGCTCGCACCGTGACCTTGCAGCTGAGCAAGGTCGCTGAGCTCTACCCGGTGGCGTCATGCTCCTCTCCTCGAGTGGTCCGGCGGACGTCCGTCCGCATCGCTGCCTGCCGTTCGACGACATCATCAAGCGACAATTCCTGAGAGGCTTGGAGCCGTGCTCCATGACCTCGGTCAGGTACAGCACTCGCGAATGCTGCGGCAGATGGGCGGTCGTGTCAAGCTGTGTTGGCGCTGGTTCCACTGCGACATTCAGGCCTTGATTTCAGGCTTTGGGCAGATCCACAAGATTTCGTAAACCGTGCGCAAATCGTCGTCGCTCATGCGTCCGATCACCAGCCACGGCATCTGCCCGCCGAGCGTGTGCCCATCAGGATCGATGCCGGTCGCGCATCGCGGCGAGAAGCTCATCGAGCTTCCATTTCCTGATGAAACGCAGGTCGGGGCCGGGCACGCCGCCCGAGCGCGCCGATCCGATCGGCCGGATTGGGCCGTAACAGGGGTCTCGCCCGGCGCCCGACCGCTTGCGAAGTCCTCTCGCGCGTTACGACGAATTAACGCGTCCGACAGCAGATCGTAATTTCCTCGACAGGCGCTCGTAAGGCGCCACGCGTTATCTCTCCATCAGGCCTGTAGGGCTGAACATCTTTCGGAGAGGACAATCATGACACCCACACACGACAATAACCACCGCCGGATCCTGTCCGCGCGGCGGCTGACGCTGCTCGGCTCGGTCGCCGTTATCGGCGCGGCGCTGGCGTTTGGCGGACCGATCGGCAATTTTGCCGAGCCGAGCTTCGCCGCGACGACCACGACGCAGCAAGGGCCCACCGGTTTTGCCGACCTGATCAGCAAGGTGAAGCCCGCCGTGATCTCGGTTCGCGTCAAGATCGACCAGAGCGTCAACGACGATTCGGATACGCCGAACATGCGGGGCGAGGAAGACATGCCGAACTTCGAGGGCACGCCGTTCGAGAAATTCTTCCGGGAAGGTCCCGGCCGTCACATACCGCGCCATGAGATGGTGACCGGCGTCGGCTCCGGCTTCTTCATCTCCGCCGACGGCTATGCAGTGACCAACAACCACGTCGTCGACCACGCCACCTCCGTCCAGGTCACGACCGACGACGGCAAGACCTACACCGCCAAGGTGATCGGCACCGACCCCAAGACCGACCTCGCGCTGATCAAGGTCAACGGCAGAAGCGATTTCACCTATGTCGATTTCGAGACCGAGTCGCCGCGCGTCGGTGACTGGGTGGTCGCGGTCGGCAACCCCTATGGCCTCGGCGGCACCGTGACCGCCGGCATCATCTCGGCCGAGGGCCGCGACATCGGCTCGGGACCCTATGACGACTACATCCAGATCGATGCCCCCATCAACAAGGGCAATTCGGGCGGGCCGACCTTCGACACCAAGGGCAACGTGATCGGCGTCAACACCGCGATCTACTCGCCGACCGGCGGCTCGGTCGGCATCGGCTTCGACATTCCTGCTTCTACCGTGAAGATGGTCGTCGCGCAGCTGAAGGATAAGGGCTCCGTGACGCGCGCCTATATCGGCGTGCAGGTGCAAAAGGTCACACCCGGCATCGCCGAGAGCCTCGGCATGAAGAATGCAACCGGCGCACTCGTCGATGAGGCCAAGGCCGATACGCCGGCGGCGAAGGCCGGCGTGCAGGCGGGCGACGTGATCACTGCGGTCAACGGCAAGCAGGTCAAGGATTCGCGGTCACTGGCGCGCGAGATCTCGGCGATGGCCCCGGACACCTCGGTGAAGCTCGACATCCTCCGCAAGGGTGAGCAGAAGACCATCAATGTGACGCTTGCGGCCATGCCGAATCAGAAGGAGGCCAATGCGGGCGAGAGCGGGGACCACGGCACTCCCGGCGTACCGCACCTCGGCGTGACAGTAGCGCCGGCAAGCGAGGTTGCGGGCGCAGGCAGCAAGGGCCTCGTGATCACCGCGGTCGATCCCGAAGGTCCGGCGGCCGAGCACGGCCTGCAATCGGGCGATGTGATCCTCGACGTCGGCGGCAAGAGCGTGGGCACCGTCTCCGAGCTGCGCGGCGCGCTGTCGGACGCCAAGTCCGCGGGCAAGAAGGATGTGCTGATGCGGGTGAAGTCCGCCGACAACACGCACTTCATTGCGATGCCGATCGGTTAAGTGACGGTGTCGGCTCTTCACCCTCCCCTGGAGGGGGAGGGTAACAAGAAAAAGAAAGCCCCGCAGCAGGCTGCGGGGCTTTCTCATTTTGTTGGATGAACGAGCGTGCAGCTCAGTAGCGGGGGACGACCGGGCCGCCGAAGCGATAGTTCACGCGCACCGTGACGAGATCGACATCCTGCTTGATGCTCTCGTTGCGGGTGTTGGCGCCGGCAACCGGGAGCACGCTGGTGAAGGCGTAGTTGTTGGTGCCCATGAACATGTGGTCGTATTCGACCGCGGCCGACCAGTTCGGCGCGAAGGCGTATTCGGCGCCGGCGCCGACTGCACCGCCCCAGCGGGTGTCGGTGACGCGATCGGTGACGAAGCCGCCGACGGTCGCAAGACCTTCATACTTGTTGTCGGTGACCGCGGCGCCGCCCTTCACATAGAGCAGCACGTTGTTCCAGGCATAACCGACCTGACCGGTAAAGAGGCCGAAGGCATCGATCTTGGTGCGGTTGGTGGCGAGGCCGCCGAACAGCAGGCTCACATTGGAGCCGGAGAAGTCAGCCCAGTTGCCCTGCGCTTCGAGGCCGAACACCCAGTGGCTCGCCTGCCAGCGGTAGCCGACCTGGCCACCGACCGTGCCGCCGGAGGCGTCGTGGCAGCCTTCGGAAGCCGGGAGGATGGCGACGCCCGCGGTCGCGGTGCGGGTCCAGCAATTGTGGCTCGAGCCCCAGCCGCCGTTGATACCGACGTAGAAGCCGCTCCAATCGTAAACGGCAGCCATCACCGGCGGGGGCGCCTTGTAATAGCGGGGCGCGAGGTCCGCGGCCGAAGCGGCGGCAGTAGAGAAAGCAAGGATCGATGCAGCAAAAACCAACTTCTTCATGACGACTACTCCCCGTAAATGAATGTCCCGTGGTGGACGCGAACCTCGCACCGACAACCCACCAATCCGTTAATTCGGTGTGGCTCGAAAATCACAGTCACGGGAATAGTGGAATCGACGCGCCTCAGTACACCGAATGGAAAGGCGGTGTTAACCTTAAGACGGAGAGCGCAGGAGACCCACGAGCTCGCCCTGCCGCCCGGTGGCGGTCTTGGAGAACACGGCCTTGAGCTGCGCGCGGACGGTGTTCGGCTGTACGGACAACGATTGCGCGATGTCCTTGACCGACCGGCCTTCGGCGATCATGGCGGCGACGCGCGCTTCCGCCGGCGACAGATCAAACAGCGCCTGCAGGATTTCCGGCGGGAGACCTGCCCGCTGAATGACGGGCGTCAGGTACAAGAGCAGCTCGGCACCGGAGAAGATGTCCCTGCCCCGTCCGCGCATTGGCACGAGATGCGCGACAAACGGCGGCCGCGTCGGCGAGCGCGGCACCGGCACGGAAGCGCCGCCGCCGAGATTGCGGGCGCGGCCTTCGCACGCCTTGACGAACAGCGCATGCGCGTTGGGATTGGAAAATTCCAGGCGATCGCCGGCGGCGACGCGGATCTCGGGCGAATAGCCGATCAGCGTTTCGTTGGCGGCCAGCACCCTACCCTTGTGCGCGAGCACCGCGGCGGGCAAGCCGATCAGGTTCAAGCCTTCAACGGTCGCGCGCGCCCGCTCCAGTCCGAGCCGCGCCGACAGCAAGGCGGCGCGGGCGAGATGCGGCCTGAGCGGATTGAGCGAAGCTGCGACTTCCGGCGGCACCGGGCCTTTCTCGTGCGCTTTCTCGACGGAGAACACCAGCGTATCACCGGCAGGCGAGTGGATCGCCGTGCCGACGCACCAGCCGAGACCGCGCGGCCGCAGGAACGTTGTGTAGTATGGATCGCGATCGAGCTCCTCCAGCGTGAATTCGTCGAGATCAGTGAGGAAGCGGGGCTCCCTTCTCGGAACAAGGCGCTGGCCGCGTGGATCGGTGAGAAAATAGGAACTGTTCACCCAAGCCTCGATCGATGGGCGAATCTGCTCCGAGCTGGTCCAGCGCGGCTCGCCGGGCGCCGCGGCGAACAGCAGCGTGCCTTCGGCGTCCGCGAGCTGCGCCAGCCGGTCGAGCACGCGGGTCCATCGCTCGGGAATGACGGCCGCTTCGTAGATGTCGTCGACAAACCGATCCAATTGCATTCGCACCCACCACAACCGGCCTTTAGCGAATGGCTCGTCGAAGCGTCAATCGTGAATTGGGGATTGGGGATTGGCCGGCAAGGTGGTGGTGGGCCGCCGGCTTCTCGCAACAATCACCGGCGGCCCCAGCCGACCACTTCCAATTGCCCTGCCTCAACAGAAGCGATGACCGACCAGGCGCTTAGGTATGGATAAGCGGGGGCGCTGTCATACCCCATATGGGTAAAATCCACGGGTCCCATCTGCGGAACAGCGGGACGTGCGCGGTTCGGGCAACGGTTAACGATCGTCAATATCCCGGGCGGCGAGATGGAAGCGGCTCACGCCTTTGCGGATTCACCGGCGGGCTTGCGCGACTTGCGCGCGCCCTCGTTCTCGAGCGCCTCGCGCACGTTTGCGAACTCCTCGAGCGAGGCCTTGTCGACACGGGGGAAGCGCAGGTTCAACGAATCGAGCGTGCTGACGATGACCGAGCCGATCACCACCCGCGCGAACCATTTGTGATCGGACGGCACCACGAACCACGGCGCCTGCGGCTTGGCGGTGTGGCGGATCATGTCCTGATAGGCCGCCTGGTAGCGCGGCCACAACGCGCGCTCGCTGATATCGGCCATCGAGAATTTCCAGTTCTTCGCCGGCTGATCCAGCCGGTCGAGGAAGCGCTCGCGCTGCTCCTGTCTCGAGACGTTGAGAAAGAATTTCAGGATCACCGTGCCCTGGCGCGCGAGGTAGCGCTCGACCGCCGAAATATCCTCATAGCGCTCGCGCCAGATGTTTTTCGTGACAAGCTTTGACGGAATCTTCTGCTTGGCGAGCACCTCGCGATGCACGCGCACGACCAGGCACTCCTCGTAATAGGAGCGGTTGAAGATGCCGATACGGCCGCGCTCGGGCAGCGCCACCATGGCGCGCCACATGAAGTCGTGCTCGAGCTCCTTGGTGGAGGGCTGCTTGAAGGAGGTGACCTCGCAGCCCTGCGGATTGACGCCCTCGAACACCGCCTTGATCGCGGAATCCTTGCCGGCCGCATCCATGCCCTGGAAGATCAGCAAGAGCGACCAGCGGTCCTGCGCGTAAAGCTTTTCCTGAAAATCGTTGAGACGCCTGCGATTGGCCTCGATGATCTCCTGCCCCTTCTCCTTGTCGAGCCCGCCCTTCGCGCTGGTCTTGTGGGAGGTGAGATGGAATTTGCGCGAGCCATCGACGCGGAACGGGGCAATGAAGGGCTCGAGCTCGGAGTTGAGCGATCGCTGTCGTTTCTTGCTCATCGTGGGGTCCATCTCCGTTGCTGGCCGTCATTGCAAGGAGCGAAGCGACGAAGCAATCCAGATTGTCTCCGCTGGCCGAGGATTGCTTCGCTTCGCTCGCAATGACGACAAATGTTAGAGCCGAAATTGATGCTCCAGAAATGCGGTGACAAAGCGCGGCACGCCGGCGCCGAGATCGTCGACGCTTCGAACCAGATGAATCGCCGATAGTTCCGGATGCGTCTGCTTCGCCAGATTGGCCTCGATGCGCGCCTTCAGCGCGTCGCCCGAAAGATCGACCGTCAACAATTGCATGATCGCAACCGAGGTGTCTGTCACCACGCAGTCCCAGTGGGGCGCGCGGCGATAGTCGGCTTCGGTCAGTCCGGTCTCCTCCTCGATCTCTCTTGCCACGCTGCCGCCGATGTCGAGCCGGCCGTCGACGATATCGCCGGGCTCGGGCGTGCCGGCCGGAAAATAGATGCGGCCGGCATTCGCGGTGTGCGGAGCCATCTCGCCGAGCACGAAGGCGCCGTCGGCGGAGCGGAGCGCACCCATGCCAAAACCGTTGAACACGGTACGGTCTGGACAACTCCAGTCCCGCCAGGCGAGGAAGCTGGCGAAATCGGTCTCGAAATAGCTGGAGGAGAGCCGGTCACCGGCGAAAGCCGCATTTCGCGCAAGCAGCACGCGGCCGTTCCAGATCTCCGGCTTCTCGCGCCGCCTCTCGGCGAAATGCACGTCGATCTCGGCGCGCCTCCTCTCGGCCCACGGCCACGCCCAGGATTCCACCTTCAGGTCGAGGGTCGCGACGCGGTGGATGACCGCGCTGGCAGGCGCCTCACTTGGCATTCAGCCCCGTCGTCTTCTTGACCTGGTCGACATATTTGTTGGTGTAGGTCTTGCTGACATCGACATTGGCCTTGGCGATCTCCGGCGAGCCCGCACTGAACACGGCGAGCACGGCGTCGGCGCCCTTCGGGTCCATCTTGCCGGTCTCCGAGTACATCGGGATGGTGTTCTTCAGCGCAGCGAGATAGAGCGCCTTGTCCTTGCCGACCATCTCCTCCGGCATCTTGGCCATGATCTCCTCGGGGCTGTGCGAATGGATCCAGGACAGCGTCGCGACCATGGCGGTGGTCAGCCCCTGCACATCCTTCTCGTGCGAGTTGATCCAGGCCTGGGTCGTGTAGAGCGCGCCGCCCGGATATTCGCCGCCGAACATCGCAAGCGTATCCTTCTGCGTGCGGGTGTCGGCCAGGATCTTCAGGTCGGGATGGCTGCCCTGCAGCACGGTGACGGACGGATCGAGCATCACGGCGGCATCGACCAGACCCGCATCCATCGCCGCGACCGCGGCCGCGCCGAGGCCAACGCCGATCACCGAGGCGCTCGTGGGATCGAGACCGTTCTTCTTCAACAGGAACTTCAGGAAGAAATCGGTTGAAGAACCCGGCGCACTGACCCCCACCTTCTTGCCCGCAAGATCCTTGATCGAGCTGATCTCGCTCGCATGCTTGGGCGACACCACCAGCACCAGCCCGGGATAGCGGTCATAGACCACGAAGGAAACCAGCTCCTGCTTCTTCGCAGCCAGGTTGACGCAATGGTCGAAATAGCCGGAGACCACGTCGGCGCTGCCGCCGAGCACGGCCTTCAGCGCGTCCGAGCCGCCCTTGAGATCGATCAGCTGCGCATCGATGCCGACCTTGTCGAACTCGCCGAGCTGCTTGGCAAGCACCGTCGGCAGGTAGCAGAGACAGGAGCCGCCGCCGACCGCAATCGAGATCTTGGTCTTGCTGTCGGCCTGCGCCAGCGGCGCGGTCAGCATCAGCGCGAGCAAGGTCCCGGCGAGCTTGCCGATGATGTTCCTCATGGAAGTTCCTCCGTTGGGTTGGCGGCAAGATAATGCAGCGCACTTGCCTTGAGAAGGCGACTTTGGTGGTTGGTGCTGCGGCGCGAAAGAAGCTGGTGGCGGCTTTATTCCACGGCGCCGGCGTGATCTTTTCGCCTGTCGACCAATGGTCAGGGCGAGATTCGCAACCTAGCATCCGCCTCACAATAAAAGACCAGCAAGCTACCAACGGGAGGCAACACCATGAATCGCTTGGCTACAACGCTATCGATCGCCGCAGCCTTTGCCGCCGGCTGTGCCGTTACCCATTTCTTGCGACCGGCATATGCCGCCGAAACCATCGCCGCGCAAGTGATCCATACCGGCGAGCTCGAAGGCGACGCGCTGTCGGCGCCCAACGCGTCGGGCATGCGCAACAAGCCGCTGGTAGCGCTCGACGGCATCACGATTGCGATCCAGGACGGCAACACGCCGAAGCACCTGCACAACAACGCCAATGAGTTTCAGTACATCCTCGACGGATCAGGCACGATCTGGCTCGGCGACAAGGAAGTGCCGGTGAAGCCGGGCGATCTCGTGATCATCCCGAAGGGCACGCCGCACGGAGGCACCAAGGTCACCGGCCGCACCATCAAGGCGATCGCGATCAAGTCGCCGCCGCAAGCGCCGGATGACATCAAGCTGCTGAATTGACGGTTCGTTGGTGTGGGTGGGCAAAGCGAAGCGTGCCCACCATTGCATCCCAACGTTGACAGATGGTGGGCACGGCGCAAGCGCGCCTTTGCCCACCCTACGCAGTCTCAATTATGCGCCGGCGTCGCTGGCCGCCAGACCAAGAGGCGCTTCTCGACCAGCGTCACCGCGACATCGATGAGAACCACGAAGATCGACAGCACGAACATGCCGGCGAAGACGCCGGCTATGTCGAACACACCCTCGGCCTGCTGGATCAGATAGCCGAGGCCCGCGGCGGAGCCGAGATATTCGCCGACCACGGCACCGACCACGGCAAAGCCGACCGAGGTGTGCAGCGAGGAGAACATCCAGGACAGCGCCGACGGCCAATAGACGTGGCGCGTCAATTGTCCCTCGTTCATGCCGAGCATGCGGCCGTTGTTGAGGATGGTGTGGCTGACTTCCTTGACGCCCTGATAGACGTTGAAGAAGACGATGAAGAACACCAGCGTAACCCCGAGCGCCACCTTGGACCAGATGCCGAGCCCCAGCCAAAGCGTGAAGATCGGCGCCAGCACCACGCGCGGCAGCGAGTTGACCATCTTGACATAGGGGTCAAAGACGGCGGCGACCAAGGGCTGGCGCGCAAACCAGAAGCCGACCGCGACGCCGCCGAGCGAGCCGATCACAAAAGCGAGGATGGATTCCCACAGCGTGATCACGAGATGCTTCCAGATCACGCCCGAGTAAAACCAGTCAAACACCTGGCTGAACACGTCGATCGGGTTCGAGAAGAAGAACGGCGGCAGGAGGATCTTGCCGAACACCGGCACGGTCGCGAAGGTTTGCCACAGCACCAGCGCGACGATGCCGACGAGCAGTTGAAGTGCGAGGAGCCTGATGCGTGACATGTCTAAAGCAGGATGAGTTCAGGTTGGACGAGCGGCCTATCCGCGGACTCGCTCCACCTCTCCCGCTTGCGGGGGAGGTCGCATCGCATCGAAAGATGCGATGCGGGTGGGGGCTCTCTCCGCTCGAACGCTATGCATCGCGGAGGCACCCCTACCCGTAGCCGATGCTTTGCATCGGCGTTTTCTTTAAGGACGGCGGCCGGAGGCCGCCTATGCCTCCCCCGCAAGCGGAAGAGGGAGCGCGGCATCGTCGCGGAGGCAATTCGACCTAATCTCATACGATTTGAGCTCCCCTCACCGCATCTCCTCAAGGATGCGAGAATGTGCCGACCAGGCCGGTCGCGCCCTTGGCGTGGCCGTCGAGCGCCTTGATCAGCTCCTCGCGGGTCATGCCTTCCTTCAGCGCCTTCGGATCGAGATCGGTCGCGATCAGCGTGAAGGTGTAGTGATGCGGCGCGCCGGGCGGTGTGCACGGCCCGGTATAGGTCGACTGCTTGGCCGTGCCGATCCCGCCGATGAACTTGTCGCTCGGCTTCGACATCTCGCCTTCCGCGAACGAGGTCACCGAAACGGGAATGCCATAGGCGACGAAATGGCTGACGCCGCCGGGCGGCCGGCCCTCGGGGTCGAACATCAGGAGCGCAAAGCTCTTGGTGCCCTCGGGCGGATTTGAAATGGTGAGCTCGGGCGAGATGTTCTCGCCGACGCAGTTAGGATTCGCCTTGTTGTTGCCGGCGAATTTCTGCGCGAGGCGTTCGCCGTCCTTGAAGCCGCT
>Ga0070683_100003133_pt1 | contig 13328 bp, 11 predicted proteins | sample KBSC713LmetaG_FD_64662 | JGI IMG/M metagenome (GOLD analysis project Ga0070683, IMG submission 64662) | Corn rhizosphere microbial communities from Kellogg Biological Station, Michigan, USA - KBS C7.1-3L metaG | ecosystem: Host-associated > Plants > Roots > Rhizosphere ...
GTCCCGCTGTCCTTCATGCCAGCGCCGCGCTTGAAGGCTGATTCGCACAAGTCGCCGAGCTGGCCCGCAATGTTTCCAGAAGCAGCCACGACGAGCACAGTCCACAGCGGCGCCGAGGGAATCAAGTAGTGGGCATATACACCGGCGGCCACAACACCGCCGATCACTGACCCGATAGACCCCTCCCACGTCTTCGAAGGACTGATACGCGGAGCTAGCTTGTGACGACCCAGCGTGCGACCAACGTACAGAGCCGCGGTGTCGCCCGCCCAGCTCACCAGCAACGCGATCATCAGCCAGTGCGGGTCGATCTCCTTCAGCGAGAGGGCGCAGCGCCATGCGCCGAAGATATAGACGACGCCAAGGAGTGCCGTCGCGGCTCCGGTCATTGCTTTTGAGAGATCCGCCTGGCGCATCTCAATCGCCATGAACGCCAGAGCCAGGACCACGAGGGTCACCCAGGCAGGCTCTGGCGCGAATAAGAAAGTCAGCCCCGCCGCGAGACCGAACCATCCGGATTTTGCGACGCCTTGTGCCCCGGCGATGGTATCGAACTCATGGAAGGCGATCAGTCCCACCGCGGCCATCAGCAGGAGCAGAGTCCATGAAGGACCCGCCAACACAATCCACGCCACGATCGGGAGCAAGACCAACGCGGTGATGATGCGCTTCATCGAACGGGAACGCCGACCGTCTCGGGCTCGTTAACCTCAGATCCACCCAGTCCGCCGTAGCGCCGGTCGCGCTTTTGATAGTCGAGAATTGCGCGCAGGAGTTCAGTGCGGGAGAAATCAGGCCAAAGCGTCTCGGTGACGTACAGCTCGGCGTAGGCGATCTGCCACAGCAGAAAATTGCTGATGCGCATTTCGCCGGAGGTCCGGATCAGCAGGTCGGGATCGGGCAAGCCAGCGGTGTAGAGCCTGTCCGAGATGGCCTGCTCGGTTACTTCTGCTTGATCTCTCACCAGAGCTTTCACGGCATCCACCAGCTCCGCTCGGCCGCCGTAGTTGATCGCCAGATTCAAGCGCAGACCCTGGTTGGCGGAAGTCTTGCGGATGACATCGTCAAGCTCGGCTCGAACGTGGGCGGGGAGAGCGTCCAGCCGTCCGATGGCGGCGAAGCGTATATCGTTGCGCATCATGAGCGCGAGCTCCGCACGCAGGTAAAGTCGCAGCAAGCGCCATAGCGTGTCGATCTCCACTCGCGGCCGTTTCCAGTTTTCGACCGAAAACGCATACAGCGTCAAAGCGCCCACACCCATCCGCGCGCAGGTTTCAACAACGGCTCGAACCGAGGGAACGCCCGCCTGGTGGCCCGCTACGCGAGGCAAGCTGCGCTGCTGGGCCCAGCGCCCGTTACCGTCCATGATGATGGCGATGTGCGCGGGGATACGAGTGGGGTCGATGGCTCTCGCCAGCGCAAGATCGTCGGATCCAGGCGCGAGCGCCTCCAGCAAGGCTTTCATTTGCAGTGACCATCGTACCAATTGGTCTACGGGCGGCGCGTTGGGTCCGCGGTATGCTTGAGAAGGCAGGTCCCCAAAGTTTTGACTTCCCGAATCCTACTTACACTGTGCGGTTGCGCCGCGATGAGTCCGTCTCTGTGGTCGCAGCCGGCACCGGCGAGCACACCGGCGACTACCGCTTCGAATCCGCCGGTCAACACGCCAGGTAACAACCGCGTCCTGGGAGTATTGCCGAATTACCGGACGGCGGAAGAATCCGACCCGTTTTCTCCGCTCTCCGTGCGGCGGAAATTTTACATCGGCTATAAGGATTCCACCGACTACCCGATTTTTATCCTGGCGGCTGGCCTGGCGGGATTGAGCCAGGCGGTGGGTTCCCACGAGGGGCTCGGATCGGGATGGGAGGGCTACGGCAAGCGGCTGGGCACTTCGATCTCCGATCAGCTGGTGGGAAATTTCATGACCGAGTCCGTGATGCCTTCTCTGCTGCATCAGGATCCGCGATATTTCCGGCGGGGCCACGGCGGAGTTTGGTCGCGAGCGGGCTACGCCGCCAGCCGCGTCTTAGTCGCGAAAAGCGACAAGGGGAACTGGACCTTCAATTACTCCGAGGTGAGCGGGAACGCGATTACGGCGGCGGTCGGGAATGCGTACTATCCCGGCGAGCGTCGCTTGGGAGATAACATCTCGCGCTTCGGTTCGCAGATGGCGATCGACGCATTTTCGCAGATCCTCAAGGAATTCTGGCCGGATGTGAAGCGCAAGTACTTCAGTCACTCCAAGACTTAATACTTTTCACCATAAAGTACTTGACATTTATTCCCAGCTTTCGTATGCTGGAAGTCATGGCGAATGTCCGCCCGATTCGCAACGAACCCGCAGAGCCAATCCCTCTGCAAAATCACGCGCTGGATAATCTGCGGTACATCCGCGAAACCATGGAACGGGCCGGATCGTTCACGGCGGTTCCCGGCTGGGGCGGCGTGCTGATGGGGGTCACGGCGCTGGCAGCGGCGGGCTTCGCATCGCACTCATCGTCGCGCGAAACCTGGCTGGCCTTGTGGCTGGGCGAAGCGATCGTGGCAATGGCTGTGGGAGTATTCGCGATGTGGCGCAAGGCGCAGTCGGCTGGATTGCCACTGTGGTCGGCGCCGGCGCGCAAGTTCTTATTCAGTTTCGTTCCCCCGCTGTTCGCAGGAGCAGTGCTTACCGCGGCTTTGTGGGAAGCAGGAGCGGTCGCGTCGATTCCGGGACTTTGGTTGATTTTGTATGGCACGGGTATTATTACCGGCGGCGCGTTTTCGGTACCGGCGATTCCGGTGATGGGAGTGTGTTTCCTGGCGGAGGGCGCGCTGGCGTTATTCCTGCTGCCAGGAATGTCGATGGTCTGGGCCGATTTGTGGCTGGGCGCAGGATTCGGCGGCCTGCACATTCTGTTCGGCACGATCATCGCGAGGAGGTACGGTGGCTAGATCAAACGCACTCGCGCGTTCTCATGACAATAGTTCGCGACAACCAAAGGCGCCAGAGGCGCTTCCAGATCTTGACCGGCTGATTCATGAACGGATCCGGCTGGGCATTATCAGCGCTTTAGCGGCGAATTCGTCGCTGAGCTTTAACGACCTGAAGCGGCTGCTCAAAACAACCGATGGCAACTTGAGCGTGCACGCCCGAAAGTTGGAAGACGCAGGCTACATCGCCTGTACGAAATCCTTTGAGGGCCGCATGCCGAAGACCGAATATGCGCTGTCGGCTGCGGGCCGCAAGGCACTCGAGAAGTATCTGAATCATATGGAAGCGCTGATTCACGCCATGCGGACTCCGGAACCGGCCGGCAAGGAGAAATAGCCGGTGGATCGCTTGCATGTCGCCATCATCATGGACGGGAACGGTCGCTGGGCGCTGGGCCGCGGCTTGCCTCGCGTAGCGGGTCATCGCGCAGGAGCCGCGGCAGTGCGGCGCGTGGTGGAGGCGGCTCCCGCTCTGGGAATCACGACGCTTACGCTGTATGCGTTCTCGGAAGACAACTGGACACGTCCGCCCCGCGAGGTTACTGCGCTGATGAAGCTGCTGGGACGGTACCTGGTGGAGGAAACCGACCGTTGCTTGAAGAACGGCGTTCGTTTGGAAGCAATCGGCCGCCGGGATCGTCTGCCGGCCCCGCTGGTCGCACTACTGGAAGACGCCGAGCGCAGGACGGCACGCTGCCGCAAGCTGAATCTGCGGCTAGCTTTGGATTATTCTGCGCGCCGAAAGATATTGGATACAGCGCGGCGACTGGGGAATAGCGCCACCGAAGAATCGTTTTCCGAGGCTCTGGGTCCGGACGTGGATCTGCTGATCCGCACTTCCGGCGAGCAGCGCTTGAGCGATTTTCTGTTGTGGGAATGCGCATACGCCGAGATGGTATTCACCTCCCGCATGTGGCCGATGTTCACAGGCGAAGACCTGGCCAACGCCTTGGACGACTTCCGCCGCCGCGACCGCCGCTTCGGTGGAATTGCAGCGTCCGATCCAGCCCGCCGCACGGCGTAGGAGCGGAGGCACCCTCGCCCGAAGGTTTCTAGTACACTCGAAACGTGAAATTCCTGCGAATCATCGGAATCGTTCTGGCCTTGCTAATTGTGGCCGCCCTGGCCGTGCCGTTTCTAATCAACGCGAATCAATTTCGCCCGGTCCTGGAAGAGCGTCTTACCGCGGCACTAGGACGCGAGGTGAAGATCGGGGATCTCAAGATTTCCCTGCTCTCAGGCGGCGCGGCTGCCGGTGATGTGACCATCGCGGACGATCCGGCGTTCAGCAAGGAACCGTTTCTGCGCGCGCAAGCGCTGGCTGTAGGAGTGGAATTGTGGCCGCTGATTTTGTCGCGTCAGCTGAAGGTAACTTCCCTGACGGTGGACCAGCCTCAAATCGCCCTGATACAAAATGCCGCGGGCGACTGGAACTTTTCGAGCCTGGGAGGCAAGGCCGCCTCTACTCCGACTTCTCCGGCTCCGGCTGCGGGCGATACTAGCAAAACTGACCTGTCGGTAAAGCTGGTCAAAATCACCAAGGGGCGGCTTTCCCTAAGTAACGGGACCAAGATCAAGCCGCGCACGCTTCAGAATGTCAATGTCGAATTGAAGAATTTCTCTCCGGAGTCGTCCTTCCCGTTTTCACTGGACGCTGAAGTGGCCGGCGGGGGGACCATCAAGCTCGCGGGCAAAGCGGGGCCGATCCGGCAGGCGAATGTCATCGAGACTCCCTTCGACGCGAGCCTCACCATCGACAAGCTGGATCTGGCGGGATCGGGGTTCGCGCAAGCGTCTTCGGGCATCGCGGGACTGGTGAGCATCGACGGTAGCGCGGCTTCGAACGGCAAGACGGTGAACATCAAGGGCAAAATGAAAGCCGAGAATCTGAAACTTGCCAAGACCGGAACGCCTGCCAAACGCGCTGTAGAAATCGACCTGGTGCTTGCGCACGATCTAGCCAAGGGCGGAGGAACTCTGGAACGGTCCGCGATTCACATTGGCTCGGCGCAGGCCAACGTGAGCGGAACATATCGATTGAATGAGGATTCGCCGGTGATCAATCTGAAGCTGTCGGGGCCGAAGATGGACCTGACAGAACTGGCCACCATCCTTCCCGCGCTCGACGTCGTGCTGCCCGCAGGCTCCACGCTCTCAAAGGGCACCCTGGGCGTCGAATTGACCTCGCAGGGTCCGGTGGATGCACTGGTGACCGCCGGCTCGATCCAAGCCAGCGATGTTCGACTCGAAAACTTCGACTTGGGATCGAAGTTCAAGACCTTCCAACAACTATCGGGTATTCAGGGCGAACCGCGCACTACGATCCAGACCCTGAGCGCGAACGTCACTTCGTCTCCGCAAGGTACCGGCATCAAGGATCTGAAGCTGGTAGCGCCGGCCGTGGGAACACTCACCGGCGCAGGAACCATCAGCCCGCAGCACGCCTTGAATTTCCAGATGCGCGCTACGATTCAGTCCACGAGCCACGTCCTGACGGCCTTGGGACAGAAGGGCGACGTCACAATTCCCTTCTCCGTTACCGGCACATCCGCCGATCCTTCCATCAAACCGGACGTAAAAGGGGCGGCCAAGGAAACGCTCCAGCAGTACACGAAAGATCCTTCCAAAGCGATTGATGCCGCGAAGGGAATCATGGATTTGTTCAACCGGAAGCCTAAGGATCCGGCTCAGCAGAAATAGCAGTATACTTTTCCGTCAGCATGCTTTTCACGCTATCGGCGATAGGGTATTTGTGTGGCTAACCAACGACATTTGGCAACGCTGAAGCGCGGTGTGGACGCTTGGAATAGGTGGCGGCGAAGATCGAAGACCTGGCCCGATCTCAGTGGAGCTGTTCTCGACGAAGAATATTTCTCTGAGGCTGATTTCTCCGGCGTTAACTTTCGTGGCGCAACGCTAGAAGGCTCGTGGTTTCTGGAGTCGGATTTAACGGGAGCGGATTTACGAGGCGCTAACCTCACCCGAGCTAATCTCGGCGGCGCCAAGCTGGGCGATGCGTTTATGGAAGGCGCCAATCTTAGCTTTGCGTCACTTGATGACGCACTGTTGTGTGATGCGCTCTTGATGGAAGCTGACCTTTCCTTTACGAATCTTTGGGGTGCTGATCTCTGCGGCGCAGACATGACGGAAGCCACGCTTGGCCGGACGGTTTTTGCCGCGACGCTTCTACAAAACGTTAGTGGACTAGAGACCTGTTTCCATGAAGGACCGAGCATCATTGATCAACAGACCATTGAAAATTCCGATCATTTGCCACTTTCCTTCCTGCGCGGCTGCGGCTTGGCTGACGGCATGATCGAGTTTTACGCCAATCTCCGGAATGCTCCTACCCACAAGTCATGCTTCATCAGTTACAGTCATGCCGACAAGGACTTTGCCCGTCGCCTCAGTGAAGCACTGCAAAAGAGAGGTATTCGGTGTTGGCTCGACGAGAAGCAACTGCTTCCCGGGAACGACATTTACGATGAGGTTGACAAGGGAATTCACCTGTCTGACACACTTTTGCTTTGTTGTTCAGAAGTTGCGCTGACGAGTTGGTGGGTAGACAGCGAGATTGCTAAGGCTTTCGCGAAGGAACAAAAGTTGACGAAGGAGGATGGGTCGAAGAAGCTGATCTTGATACCTCTCAATCTCGACGGATACCTCTTCAAGTGGCAGGACGGGAAGTCCGACGAAGTGCGGCGCCGATTCGCATGTGATTTCACTCGTTGGAGGGGTGATCGCTCAGCGTTTGCCAAAGGAATCGAACAAGTAGTCAAGGCCCTTCGCATCACCAAGTGATGGGGATATGTCATGTCTGAACCACCATCCGAAGCGTTAAGAGGCCGTGGGTTCGGATTTCCCTCCGACCAATATCCTCAAGAACGACAGCTACCATAGACTATGGAGTTTCTCTTTTCGGCCGAGTCCTGGGCCGCGCTGCTGACATTGACGGTGCTGGAGATCGTACTCGGCATCGACAACATCGTCTTCATCAGCATTCTGTCGGGCAAGCTTCCCGAGCACCAAAGGCAGCGCGCGCGAACACTGGGGCTGGCGCTGGCGATGGGCACGCGGATTTTACTACTGCTCTCGCTGACCTGGATAATGCGGCTGACGAGGCCATTTTTCACTATCGGACCGCAGGAAGTGTCGGGCCGCGATCTTATTCTGCTGATCGGCGGCATGTTCCTTCTGTGGAAGAGCACACATGAAATCCATGAGCGGCTGGAGGGCGCCGCCGAGGCCGTCCGCAAAGCTGGCAAGGCCAATACCATGGCTTCGGTGCTGACTCAGATTGCGCTGCTGGATATTATCTTCTCGCTGGATTCCGTAATTACCGCGGTGGGCATGGCCAACCAGATCGCCGTGATGGTGGCGGCCATCGTGATCGCGGTGGGCATCATGATGTTGGCGTCCCGGCCGCTAGGCGAGTTCGTGGAAAGCCATCCGACCATCAAGATACTGGCGCTGAGTTTCCTGTTGCTGATCGGCATGGCGCTGATAGCGGAAGGATTTCACCAGCACATTCCCAAGGGATACATCTATTTCGCGATGGGCTTCTCGGTATTTGTCGAGATGCTGAATCTACGGGCACACCGTAAAACGCAACCCTAAAAGCAACGGATGGGCATCGCAACCGATTTCGTCTTGATCGTGGTCGCCGGGCTGGTGGGCGGCCTCCTGGCGCGTCTGCTGCGACTGCCGCTGCTGGTGGGATACGTCGCGGCGGGAGTGGTGGTCGGTCCGTTCACCGCTGGACCCACTGTGGTACAGATCCACGACATCGAACTGCTGGCGGAAATCGGAGTCGCGCTGCTGCTGTTCTCTCTGGGCCTGGAAATTTCCTTTCGTGACTTGCAGCCGGTTCGTAAATTCGCACTGATTGGCGGTCCGATTCAAATCGCGCTGACGGCATCCGGAGGCACGTTGGTTGGAACGAAGCTGCTAGGACTTCCGCTGACCGATTCGATCTGGCTGGGCGCCATGATTTCGCTTTCGAGCACGATGGTGGTTCTAAAGAGCCTCTCGACTGCGGGCAAGACGGCGACGCTTGCAAGTCGCGCGATGATCGGCCTGCTGGTGGTGCAGGATCTGGCGGTGATTCCGATGCTGATCATCCTGCCACAACTGGCCAACTTAAGCACGGCGTTGCCTCAAGTGTTGCGGGCGGCCGGAATCGCCGTAGTGGTCCTGGCGGGGATGGTGGCGCTGGGCAGATGGCTGTTGCCATTGCTGCTCAAGCAGGTTCTGGCACTGGGTTCGCGCGAACTGTTCCTGGTGGCAGTGGTCGCGGCCGGAGTAGGAGTCGGATACGCGGCGCAGGCAGCGGGGCTATCGTTCGCGCTGGGGGCGTTCGTCGCCGGGATCGTGCTGAGCGAGGCGGAATTCAGCCATCAAGCTCTCAGCGACGTGACGCCCCTACGGGACATCTTCGGGCTGCTGTTCTTCGTCACGGTGGGGATGCTGTTCGACCCGCGGTTCGTGTGGGAACACGCCAGCCAGGTGGCTCAAGTAACAGCTCTCATAATCGTCGGCAAATCATTGTGCATAGGGCTATTAGCGAGGGTCTTTGGCTACCGGAATATGGCTCCGTGGATCGTGGGTCTGGGGCTTTCGCAGATCGGGGAATTCAGCTTCGTGCTGGCGCGCAGCGGATTCAGCGCCAAGCTTTTATCGCAGACGGCGTACAGCCTGGCGCTCACGTGCACCATCCTGACGATGGCTCTCTCCCCGCTGCTTTCGGCTATGGCGCTGCCCCTGGGACGCGCGTGGCAGCGTTGGCGCGGTGGCGTGGCAGCCTAGTCCTACGGCTCGAAATAGAGAATTCGTAGAATCCCGTCGGCGTCAGTGGTGGGAGTTGCAGGCGTGTACTCCAGCTTCACGTGCTGGGGATTCTGCGGACCGCAGTTCAGGTCCACTTTTCCGCCGGCGCGTCCCACGATGACGACCTGTTTCGGATCGGGAATCAGAAATCCCTTCTTTCCTTGGGGAGTCTCGACCATGACCTTGAAGCTATTTTCCAAGCAAACGAATTCGACGAAGGATCCTTCTATTTCGGGTGAAGGCGCGAGCAAGGTCTTGCGTTCGGTCGTTGGGGCCGGACGCAAAAGCCGCGGCGCTGGATCCTGGGTGTCCTGCGTGGTGCTGGCACGGATGACAGGGGCCGGAGCAGACGGTTCTTCGAGAAAACGCTGCATTTGTTCGACACGCGCGCGATCGGCCGGCTCTTTGGCGTTCGCGGCGAGTTTTGCAACAGAGATACGGGCGCCGGCACGGTCGCCAAGCTGGATCTGCGCATTCGCTAGAAGAGTAAAGAAGCGAGGGGCGTCATTCGGCGTCACGCTGGACACGCCTGCGAGAAAACCGAGCGCAGCACCGGGCCGGCGGGTGTTGAGAAAAAGAGCCGCCAATTCCATACGAACGTCCAGACGCTCCGGCTCCTGGTTCGATAGTTCTGTAAGCACCTTGAGCGCATCTTCCGTATGCTCGCGCTCCGCCAGGCGCCCGTAGTCCCATAGAAGCTTGGTATCGCGATTCCCAAGACTGTAGGCCTTTCCGAAGGATTCCGCGGCCTCACTGACATGGTTATCGCGCCACGCGAGATACCCCAGGCCGATCCAAGGTTCGGGCCGCTTGGGATCCTCGCGCGTCAGATCCTCGAGAGTCTTGCGGGTTTCCGCTTCGCGGCCAGGGCGGTTGGTGAGATCCGCCAATGCGAGTTTTACGTCGAACATGGGCGCGGGAGTGGCCGGCGCATTCTCCTTGGCGTTCGCCAGTTTCACAGGGTAAAGGCGTCCAAAGAATTGAGTGCCGCGATAATAAGTCTGCAGGTCTTTCTCGACGGCGGGGATGCTCTTGCCATAGACGTTGTCCAAGGCAGTCGCCGTATCCGCACCCTTTTGAATTGTGTTCAGAAACTCGGAGAACTTAGGCGCATACTCGCGCGAGAGCGACAGCATGTGCACCAATGCCCAGGACTCGCTGTAGAAGCCGCCGGCTTTGTTCTTTTCGTTGTAGTACGGCGAATCGTGATCCGCGGATAGAACCACCTGAAGCGGAACCCATTTCTCAGTGGAGAGAGCTTGCAAGCGCCCGGGAATCAGATCGCCAACCAGCGCCTTGTCGCCCTGCATTCGCAAAGTGGAGTACAGGTCGGCCAAGCCTTCGTTGAGCCAGGTAGGAAACTTGAGTCCGGCGTGGCGCGCCACCAGGTGGACATATTCGTGCACAGCGATGCGCGCCGCCTGCTCACCGGTGCGTCCCATAACGATATAGTCGCGGTCAGGGCTGCCAAAATAGTAAGCGACGGCCGCTTCATTGAAACGGTACGGTGCATATTCCTTTTCTGAGCCGAATACTACGACGTACACCGGGACGGGTTTAGGCGGCTCGCGCTGGTTGACTTGCAGGAAGAAATCGCGCACTCGCTCGAAGTCACGCAGGGCGTCGCGCGTGTCGCGTTCCCCAGCGCGCGAATAGGCTTCGAAATTAGGCGACTGCATGCGGATCCACTTACTTTGGGAATAGACATCCGCAGCGCATAAAAGCGCACTAATTACCAGCCATTTAAGGCGGATCATTTGAAATATCTTATAACACTCCGGGTAGAGACGAACATGGTACAGAAGTGCTACAGTCATTTTTCTGCGACCGCTCACCATTATTCACGTTGACTCGGGCGAAACCTGGCGCGGCGGGCAGGAATCCCTGCTGAAGCTGGCACTGGGGCTGCGGGCGCGCGGTCTGGAGCAAACCATCGCCTGCCCTCCTACGAGCGCCCTGGCAGAACGCGCACACGCCGAAGGCTTCCCGACCGAGAAAATCGGACTGCGCAGCGCCGATATCGTCCATGCCCACAGCGGTCGGGCTCAGAATGTCGCGTATTGGGAAACGTTATGGGCTCCCGTGCGTCGTGTTGTGACCAGACATGTGGCATTCGAGCCGAGACATCCCTGGGTGCATCGCCTGAAATATACATGGACTTGTCATGGAATCATCGCCGTCTCCGATGCAGTTCGTCGCGCACTGATCGAGTCCGGACTTCCGGGCGAGAAGATTGAGACGATCCATACGGGCATCGAGATGGTCGATCCGTCGCCGCGGGCCGGGCACACGGAGGGCGAGTTCGTCATCGGTCACATGGGGGCGTTCACGGCGGAAAAGGGTCAAGACGTAGCAGTGGCGGCAGCGGCGCTGCTTGAATCCTCGCTGGGACGTGCGCGTTTTGTGCTCGCTGGTGAAGGTCCGCTACTGGAGACAATTCGAGCAAGCGCACCGGAGAACGTCACGCTACCGGGATTTGTTTCCGATCGCGCGGCATTTTTCGCATCGCTGGATGTGTTCATCATGCCGTCACGCTCGGAGGCCTGGGGAATGGCGGCGTTGGAAGCCATGGCGCACGGCGTGCCCGTCATAGCGAGCGACATCGGGGGCCTGAAGGAGCTGGTCGAAGACGGAAACGGCGGATGGCTGGCGCGGCCCGGTGATCCGTCGGGCCTGGCGCGAGCTATTGCGTATGCGGCCACAAATCCTGAGCGTCTTCGAGAACAAGGCGAGAAGGCGTTAGAGCGTGCCCGGTTGTTTTCGGTAGACCGGATGGTGGAGCAGACGGAGGCGTTTTATCGCCGGCTGGTGCGTTAGACGCGGCGGGCGAGCAGCAGGGTCATGTCATCCTGCAATTCGTCGGAGCCGGTCCATTCGCGAACGCTGTCGACCACGGCTTGAACGATCTCCTCCTCACCGAGATGCGCGTTCCGGACGAGAAGATCCATGAAGCGCTCCTCGCCGAACATTTCGCCATAGGCGTTTTCAGGTTCGGTAACGCCGTCGGTGAAAAATACCAGCAGGTCGTTCGGCTCTAGAGCGATCCGGCTCTCGCCGTATTCGGCGAAGGGGAACGCGCCGACGATGGTTCCATTCACGTCCAGTCGCTGGACCTCGCCCCTACGCACAAGGAGTGGAGGCAAGTGGCCCCCGTTCGTATAGAGGAAAGAACTGCTGGCTTCGTCGTAGAGGCCCAAACACAGCGTCGAATACTTTTCCGCTGTCGTGTTCGCGTAGAGATATTGGTTGAGTTGCGAAACCAGGCGCGCGGCGGAATGCGGAGCATCCGCGTGTCCGCTCAACTGCGTCCGCAGCGAGCTTTGCAATGTTGCCATGAGCAACGCAGCCGAGATTCCCTTCCCTGCCACGTCTCCGATGGCCAGTGCGACTTGAGCGTCCCGGGCAATTTCGTAATCGTAATAATCTCCGGAGACGATTCGCGCCGGCTTGCAAACGGCAGTCAGCCGAAGAGACTTGATGACGGGCGCACTATGCGGATAGAGCTGATTCTGAACTTCGCGTGCAATTTCTATCTCGGATTGCAGGCGCTCTTTCTCCTTCGCCACCGACAGCAATCGCGCCAGATTTTCGGTCATGCGATTGAAAGACACGCCCAGATCGGCTAGCTGGTCTTTGCCGTGCACTTCGATGCGATGCGAGAAGTCGCCCTGCATGATGCGATGGGTTCCTTCATAGAGGTGATGCACCGCGCCGGTGATGGTGCGCGCCATGGTGATCCCGATGACCCAGCAAGAGACTTCGACTATGACGAAGACGGCGAATCCGACGATGAGAATAAACTCCAGGAATTCCTGCGCGAGATCCGCCTTGCGATTGAATACGGTGGAGATCACAGCGGACACACGGGTCAGGACGGCTAAAACCAAATCGGAGGTTTTGCCGGGCGTCTCCCAATCCATCGCGGGCACTGTCGCAAACCAAACCAGTTCGGAATCGAATCGGCTGACCGGCGGAGGCAAGACGGGTGCGGCTGAACGCGAACTGCGGGCGCGTGCGGCCCTGGACGCCTGTTCGGGGGATTCGTCGATGCCCACCAACCCGAGCCCTGGCACCAGCGCCGCAAGATATTCGCGGGTCAACGGGACCGTGATAATCACGTCGCCCTGGGATGTCTTCGCATTCGAGAAGAGGTAGAAACTACCATCCTTCTTGAGGACGCCATGACCTGGGAATCCTCCCGGGGGCGAGGGGATGGTGGCAATTCCGGGATAACGGTCTTGGTCAAAACCCGAAGCAGCGGCCGGCAGTCCACTCACACGGCGATCAAGTTCGGTCGACACCAGGTATGCTGCCAACTGATACACCAGCATGTAGCCACCGAGGGCCGCCAATCCCGCGATCAGGACGATAGGCACGACCGCAATAAACAGGTAGGTGACCAGAAGGCGATGGCGCAATCTCCACAGCGATTGCCGGGCGACCTTGCGAAGAAGCCGGATGGCAAGCCAAATTCCCGCGATGAAGGTGGCAATCTCGACTACCAGGCGGAAACCACTGCGGGGCGC
>Ga0070683_100003134_pt1 | contig 13328 bp, 14 predicted proteins | sample KBSC713LmetaG_FD_64662 | JGI IMG/M metagenome (GOLD analysis project Ga0070683, IMG submission 64662) | Corn rhizosphere microbial communities from Kellogg Biological Station, Michigan, USA - KBS C7.1-3L metaG | ecosystem: Host-associated > Plants > Roots > Rhizosphere ...
GTCGACGCGCTCGTCTTCGCGCTCGACTCGCCGGCCCTCGTCGGCCCGGTGAACGTGACCGCGCCGGAGCCGGTCACGATGGGCGTCTTCGCGAACGATCTCGGGCGAGCGCTCTCGCGGCCGGCGTTCCTGCGCGTCCCCGAATTCGCGATGCGCATCGCCATGGGCAAGAGCGCGGACGTCGTCCTCACCGGTCAGAACGCGCGACCGACGAAGCTCCTCGCCGCGGGCTTCGAGTTCCACCACGCGGATCTCCCGGCCGCGCTGCGCGACGTGCTCTCGCAACCTCGACGATGAGGCTATGATCGGGATCGATGCATCTCCGTGTTCCGCTCCGCGACGGCGAGCGGCTCTCCGTACGGATCGTCGGCCGCGGTCGCCCCGTCGTGCTCCTCCACGGGTTCGGCTCGCGGGCGAGCCACTGGCTCCCGAACGCGCTGCCGCTCTCTCGTCAGTACCGCTTCGTGATCCCCGATCTGCGCGGCTTCGGCTCCTCGCACGACGTGGCGCTGCACGAGCCGGACGTGCTCACGACGTACGCCCGCGACGTGGAAGAGGTCCTCGATCATCTCGGGCTCGACCGCGTCGCGATGGCCGGTGTGTCGATGGGCGCATGCACCGCCATGCGATCCTTCGCGCTCGGCAACGCCGCACGCGTGACCGGCTACCTCAACGTCGATCAATCGCCGAAGACCCGCAACGACGCGACGTGGACGCACGGCCTCTTCGGCGAAAAGCAGTCCGAGGTCTTCGAAGCGTTTCGCCGTGTCGCGCGTCTTGCCGACGAGCATCCACCCGATGCGCCGTATCACACGCTCCCGCGCGCGCTGCGCCGTCAGATGCGCGACACCATCGCGACGTTCTTCGCCTTCGCCTTCAGCCGGCGTCACCATCAAGTGGCGGTTCGGATGTTCACGAAGCATGCGGAGATGGTGCTCACGCGGACGGTCGTCCCCGTCTCGTCGTGGCGCAGCTACTTGAAGGTGATGCGCGCGTATCTCGAACAAGACGACGATCTACGTCCCGGCCTCTGTGCGCTGCGTGCGCCGATCACTCTCGTCGTCGGCATGCGTTCGATCATGTATCCGGCGGAAGGGCAGATCCGCATCCGCGAGTCCGCTCCGCATGCGAAGGTCGTCCGCTTCGAACGCTCCGGGCACTTGCCGATGTTCGACGAGCCGCTCCACTTCCAACGCACGTTCGCGCGGTTTCTTCAGCAAGTGGCGTGACGACCTCGGTCAGAAGCGTCCGAACTGCATCGCCTTCGCGGCCGACGCCTTGGATCCGCCGGTGAAGAAGAAGTAGGCCGCGGCGCCCAAGCCGACGATACCGACCCCGAACGCAATCGTCGAGACGAGCGCCGTCGTGCTCGCCGCATCGTCCGAGTCCTTGAAGCTCGGGTCGCGCTTGGCGAAGAGATCGTCGGCATCGCTCTTGTGGTTGATCGCCAGGATGCCGGTAATCGAGCCGACGACGATTCCGGCGACGCCGACGCCGCCGAGGACGTAGACGAGGGTTCGATTCGATCCGTCTCCGCGGTGCGATGGCGTCTCGGCGCCCACGCTCGGCGCTGGAGCGTCGACCGGAGCGACGGAAGTGCTGTCTGCGAGTGGATCGAACTGGATGGAGAGCGTCTGCTTCTCTGCGAGGGTGACCTTCTTCTCGGCGTCGCGCTTTCCCTGACCAGAGAAGACGAAGACGTGCTCGCCTGGATCGAGCGGTAGAGGCGCCGCCCAGTCGCTGCGCGGCAGCGGTTGACCGTCGACCTTCACCTCCGCGACCTCGGGGTGAGCGTCGAGCTCGAGCTTCGCGTGCGGGACCAACGCCCTGACCTCCTCGAGCTTCGCGCGCATTTCTTCGACCTTCGCCGCATCACCGCTGCGCACGGCCCGATTCTCGAGCTCCAAGAATTGCGTCGCGGCCGTCGCCACCCGGCCTTCGCGGTGCCGGCATTTCGCGAGCGCGAAGAGGGTCTGGGTCGCCGGCTCGAGCTTGAAGCTCTCGTCGAGCTTCGTACACGCGCCGTGCACGTCATTGTTGCGGAAGAGCGCAACGGCCTCCTTATAGAGCGTTTCGGCCTGACTTCCCGCGGTCGCCACAGCAGGTACGGACTGCGCCGAGGCGCTGAGCTCGAACGAGCTCGCCAGCGCGAGCGCGAGAACGGATGCGAATAGCGTCGATCGCTTCATGAAACTCGGGGCCTCGAAGATATATTGGACGGCATGCAAGGCAGGTCGCGCCACGCGCTCCTCCTCTTCCTCTTCCTGATCCTAGCGATCTTCCTCCAAGCGTGCGCGCTCATCATCGGGCTCGACACCGACCGCACGCTCCCAGAAGAGGAGGACGCCGCAGACAGCGCACCCGCGCAAGTCGACGCACGTCCGGATGTAGCCCCGGACACCGGTCCGGACGTGACGACGACGGACGCCGGCGAGGACGCCGACGCCGACAGTGGCCCGTTCGTCCCCGGAACGCTGACGAGCACGAGCGTCGATCTCGGCGCGACGAACGCGGGCGCCACGGGCAGCGTGACTCTCCAGTTCACGACCGCGCACGCTTGGCCGCTCGACGGCACTTTCGACGTCGTCTTTCCGACTGGATTCGACGTCTCCGCAGCGACGTTCGTCTCGGCGACCGGGGCCACCGGCAACTTCACGATCAGCAAGTCCGGCCAAACCGTCACCCTGACCCGCAGCGGCGGCACGGCGACGAGCGGCGCGGTCACGCTCACGATCGGGAACGTCAAGAATCCATCCACGTCGGGCGCCACCGGCACGTACACGTTCACGACGCGCACCCAAACGGGCACCGTCGTCGACAGTGCGTCGGGCATCACGGGACCCGCCATCACTCCCGCAGGGCTCGGATCGCCGAGCGTCGTACCTGCTTCGCTCGTCGCGGGCGCCCTCGGCAACGTCGATGTCTCCTTCACGACGCTCAATCCGATCCCCGCGAACGGCGCGATCGACATCACGTTCCCCGCGGGCTTCGACGTTTCGGGAGCGACCTTCTTCTCGCAGACGGGCTCGGACGGCACGTTCACGCCGAGCGTCTCGAACCAAGTCGTGAAGCTCACGCGCAGCGCTGGAACGGCAACCGCCGGCGCGGTGAGCGTGACCCTGCATCTCGGCACGATACGTAACCCGCGTGTCTCGGGCTCGACCGGCACGTATCTCGTGCGCACGCTCGCTGCCGGTGACGTCCCGATCGACACCGGAACGGCGGCTGCGAGCACGATCGACCCCGGCGCGCTGACGTCGACCAGCGTCACGCCCGCGTCGCTCACCGTCGGAGTCACCGGTAACGTCGTCGTCACGCTCACTCCGACGAACCCGTGGCCGGCGAACGGCAAGCTCGACATCACCTTCCCCAACCCCTTCATCGTGACGAACGCGACGTTCGTATCGAGCTCCGGTTCGAGCGGCGGGTTCTCGGTCTCCGTCGCGGGGCAAACGGTCACCGTCACGCGCGACAACGCGGGCACGCCGACGAGCGGCGCCTTCTCCATCACGTTGGGCTCCATCACCAACGGGGGCAGCACCATCACGACCGGAACTTTCACTTTGACCACGCGTACGAACGGCGGCGTGGCCATCGACACGGGAACCGCCGCGGGAGTTACCTTCACCGCCGGCGCACTGTCGTCCACGAGCGTCACTCCTGCCTCGCTCGTCGCGGGTGCAACGGGGAACGTCGTCGTCGCGCTGACGACGGCGACTTCGTGGCCGGCGAACGGCAAGCTCCTCGTCACCTTCCCCTCGGGCTTCGTCGTCGCAGGCGCGACGTTCGTTTCGTCGACCGGTCCGACGGGCGGTTTCACCGTTTCCGTCGCCAGCCAAACGGTCACGCTCACGCGCGACAACACGGGCACCGCCACCGCCCCGGGTGCCTTGACCTTCACCATCGGCGGCATCAAGAACCCGCCGATCTCGGGCACGACGGGAACGTTCTCTCTGGCGACACGCTCGAACAACAACAACGACATCGACACGAGCGGCCCGGTCGCGGGCGTGGCGATCACGCCGGGCACCCTCACGTCCGTGAGCGCCGCGCCGGCCTCGACCACCCTGGGCGCCACCGGCAATTTTGCGGCATCGTTCACGCTCGCCAATCCGTGGCCGGCGGATGGCCGCTACGACATCGTCTTCGACGCGGGATTCACCGTGTCGGGAGCCACGTTCGTCTCGGCGACGGGCGCCGACGGCGGCTTCTCCGTCAGCGTCAACGGACACACGGTCACGGTCATCCGGGATGGCCTCGGAACGACCACTGCCGCGCTGACAGCCGTGAGCATCACGCTCGGGATGATCACCAACCCGTCGTCGGCCGGGATGACTGGACCTTATGTGCTCACGACGGAGAACGCCTCGAGCACGCCGATCGACACAGCGACGCCGCCTGGCACGAACATCAACTGAGACGGGCCAATCAGCGCGCGTACGAGCTCACGGCTCCCGGGACCAGCTCGAGGTGGAAGTGGTCGTGGTGTGCCGCGTCGTAGTCCGGCGTCAGGGCGACGTGGAAGATTCGTTCTTCGACCGCCTCGCACACGAACGCGCGGAGCTCTCGCGGTCCCGTGGCGTGGATGAGCGGCCGGCACGGATGCTCGTGCGCGATCGGCGTGAAGTCGCGAAGGATGCTGTATGCGCCGCCATCCGCGCGGCCGAAGTACGCGACGTCGATCGCGAGCGCGCGTTCGTGTCCTCGTTTCACGACGCCGGGGACGAGCGGCCGGAACGCGGAAAAGAGCATGACGTCGACGATGTCGTGGCGGCGGAGGATCTTCGCGAAGTCGTCGAGCGCGAGGACGAGGCGGCAATCGAAGATCTCGTACGGTGAGCGATCGCGCGCTTCCTTGGGGAGAAGCGTGTGAAAGCGCACGGTCGAGAGGGGCCCGAGCAGCCGAACGGGTGTGTCGACGTCGGGTCGCTCGACGCGTTTGTACTCGATCTGCCGCGCATCGAGCTCCGCGAGGCACGCGTCGCTCGCGAGCGAGACGTAGCGCGTCGCCGGCGAAGGGTCCTCTCGCGGCTCGTCGGGCGGAGCGGCGGGCTCGACCGGGTCGGCGGTCACGGTCTCTTTCGGCGGTGCCACGTCCGGCCCGTGCGCATGCGGGGCGACCGCACGCGTGCCCGAAAGGCCCAGGGAGCCGATCAGGAGGCCGCCGAAGACCGCAGCGCCGCGCATCCCGATATTTTACGCCCCCCGGGCGAATCCGGCTCATTTCGTGCAGCCGGGGGAGCAATTGCCGGCGCGGGTCGTAGGGGAAGATGTCCAATGTCACTCTTTCACTTCGTAGTCCGTCACGGGCGGCACGCGCTCGTGCTGCCTCTGTTTGCGTTCCTCGCACTCGGGAGCGCGCCGAAGGCCTCGGACGACAAGTCCTCGGCGGCCTCTTCTGCCAGCGCGACGACGGAGGTGACCTCGGGACATCCCGTCCTCGGAAGCTGCCTCAAGAAGAACAGCTGCCTCGAAGATCTCCCCGATGGTCGCGACGAATGGCAAGCGAAGGGCGAGTGCACCGGTGGCCTCACCGAGCACGGAACCTGGCGCTCGGGTGTCGCCTGCCCGACGGATCGAAAGTATCTCGGCAGCTGCCTCACCGAAGAAGCAGTCGCCAAGTACCGCAAGTACGATTATCTCGCGGACGGTGAGGCGGGCGACGCCAACCTCGCGCGCGAGAGCTGCTTCGGAACGTGGACGTCGAATCCGGCGCTGGCGAAGCCCGCCGCCAAGCCCGCCGCGAAGCCTACGCCGTCGCCGAAGAAGAAGAAGTGAGCGAGGCCCGTTCACGGGCGTGACGTCAGCGGCACCCCGATCGCCGTCGCCAGCTTCTCCGCGATCGCGCGCGTGTCGGCCTGGGCATCCTTGAAGCCGCCCTCGTCGACGATGTCGATCGAGCCGCTCGTCGTGTCGAGCCGACAGACGACGACGCTCATGTTCGGGCCGCTTGCGCCCCCGGTCGAGACGCCGCTGACCTCGGAGAACGGTAGCTCGCTCACCTTCGCGCCGATCGAAAAGCGCCGGCGAACGTGGATCTTCTTCGCCGTGCGATCGACCACGACCTCGAGCTCGAGCGGCGCTCGGAGGAGAAGGAAGACACCCAGAACGCCGTACCCGAGCGTCACGAGCGCCTTCCCGACCGTGCCCCATTCGTGCGCTACGACACCTTGAACGCCGATGAGCAGCGCGACCGGCAGGCACACGACCCCGACCCATCCCATCCACTTGATCCACCACGCACGCGCGCGACGGCGCACGATCAGACGTTCCGGCGTCTCCTCGATCTGTGCCACGGCGAGTAAGGATACCGTTTCACCGTCGGGAAGGTCGATGTCGACGGCATCGTAATCTCCGGCGGATGCGTCGTGCCGCGGTCGTGTTTCTCGCTGGATGCCACGCCGCGGCGTCGCCATCCGCGGTATGCCGCGAGCGGGCGAGCCACCGTTACGATCCGGGCGTCGTCACCGTCGAAGGCGGAGACCGCCTCATCGTTCGTCGAATTCGTTGCGGCGGCGCCGTCGCCGAGGGGCACTGCAGAGACGACAGTCCTCGGGAGCTCTCGTTCAAGGTGCAGACGAGCCACGGCCCGCCCCGATGCGAGAGGTTCGGACTGGACTCGGAGTGCTGGTGGGGAAATGGACCCGGCTCCTCTCACGGAGTCACGCCCGGCGACGTCGACTTCTCCGGAACGTACGCGTTGAATGGAATGCTCGGCGGCGCGACGATCGTCGAAGCGCACGTCGGGGTCGCCATCGCACGTGCCACGATCCGCGTCCACATCGTTCTCGTCGAGAACCCGGGGCATGTCGGGAGCGAGCTCGTCGCCCAGCTCGACGCGCCGCCGGGTCGAGGCCGGCCACTACACCTTCTGAGCCCGCCCAATGGAACGGTGTGGCCGACCGACCACGGAGACGGCAAGCCGCCACCCGCTCCCCGACTCGAGACCGACGCCAACGTGAGCGCCGCCCACGTTCACATCGAGAACGAGTCGAAGTCGTTCACCTACGACGGCTACTTCGCGAGCTCACCGATCACTCTCGACCGCGACGTCTGGCGCGCGATCCGTCAATCGACGGAACAAACCGAGGCGCTCGAGGTCCGCCTGACGACGATCGTCGACGGGGCGGTCACCGCGCCGCTCGAGCTTCGCTGGCGCGTCGATCACGGCGACTTCTACCAGTCACCGGAAGCGCTTGCGCGGCGGGACGAGGAAGATGCGCGGTCGAAGGTGGAGCGCGAGAAGCGCGAGCAAGAGTGGATCCGGACGCACGCGTACATCCCACGCGATGACGCCGTGGCGCTCGCCGTCCGGTACCTCGAGGAGCAAGGGTTCACCGGCGCATCACCGTCCGGCGCCGTTCACTACGACATCGCCGAGGTCGGTACGGAGGCCGAAGTGCTCGCGCGTCGTCGCGGATCGATCGACCCGAATCCCCTCGGAACGCTGAAGAAGGCCGGCTGGTGGTGGGTCGCCTTCCGCTCCCGCACCCAGACCAATCCTTGTCGTGTTCGCGTCATCGCCGTCTCCGCCGACGGATCGCGCAAACGGATGATCCACCAGGACCTCGCGCTGGCGAGCTTCGACTGACGCGTAGGCAGCGCGCATCGCGTGGTACGGAAGCCACGGGGCGAGGTGGTGGAGCGCGTGGAAACCGGCGAAGTACACGTGCGCTTTCGGAGCGCGAAGTCCGACGAGCGATCGGCGGATCGTTTCGAGCGAGGTCGTCATACGTGCGGAACGTAGGCCCGCCGATCGACGCGATCGACTCGCTGCGATCGTCGTTCGATCTGCGAAATCGACTCGCGTCGCGCCGCTCAGCGCCTCTCGAGGAACCCTCTTCCTTCGAAGATCGAAGGCCGCGCCTTCTTGATTCGCGCCGCGCGTGTCGCCGACTGTTTGGCGGACGCAAAGTGATGGAGGTAGCTCCTCTGCCGGCCGGGTGTGAGCGCCTCGAAGGCGCGCTTGAAGCGCGCGTCGCGTCGGAACGCCTCGGTCAGCTCCTCGGGAACCGGAAAATCGGAGGTCTTCTTCGGCTCCACGCGGAGCCCCTTCTTCTCGACCGCGATGGCTTCGCGAACGTACGCCTTGATGGTCGCCGCCTGCGCTTTGATGTCCTTCGCGTTCCTGAACTTCATCACGCGCCCGGCCTGCACCTGGCCGAGCTGCACGAGCACTTTCTTGGGATCCTTCAGGAGGGCGCCCTGGAAAAAGCCGAGCGCGAAGTACTCTTTGAAGCCCTGCATGATGACGATGTTCTTCCCATCGACGGTGAACGTGGGCTTCCCCCACTTGCACTCCTCCGTCATGGCGAGCCCGGCGAGCACGCGCCGCATCGCCGCGATCTCCGCCTCCCAGCGTTCTCCGTAGGCCATCTCCATGCGCCATCCTCATTGTAACCTCGTCGTCGTCGTCGCCCTCGCGCTCTCGTGCGGGTCCCAGCCGAGGCCGCGCGTCGCGGAAGTGGCCGACGACTTCGCAGGGCTTCGCGCCGTCGATCCGATCGACGCTCATACGCACGTCTTCGGTGTCGATCCCGGCGTCATGTCGGTCATCGAAGCCGCGAACATGCGCTTCCTCGACATCGAATATCTCCCGACCAACGACCGCGACCTCTTTCGCCGCACGCACGACGCCGCGGCAAGCATCGTCGCAACGCACCGACGACGCGCTGCCCTCGCGGTGACGTTCGACGCCTACGACTACGGAACGCCGGACTTCGCCGAAAAGGTCGTTGCCGATCTCGAGCGCGCGTTCGCGGACGGAGCCGTTGCGGTGAAAATCTGGAAGACGATCGGCATGGAAGTGAAGCGACCCGACGGCAGCTTCCTCATGCCCGACGATCCCGGCCTCGAGCCGATTTACGCGGTCATCGCGAAGCACGACCGAACGCTCATCATCCACGCCGCGGAGCCGGATTCGTGTTGGGAGCCGCCCAACCCTACGAGCCCCGACCACGACTACTACGTGCGAAATCCCGAATGGTACATGTACGGCCGCTCCGACCATCCTTCGAAGGACACGATCCTCGAAGCGCGTGATCGTGTGCTCGCGCGTCACCCGAACATGCGGATCGTCCTCGCGCACCTCGGTAGCCTCGAGACGCGCTTCGACGATCTCCGAAAGACCCTCGACACGTATCGCAACGCCGCTGTCGATACGGCTTCACGAATGACCTACCTGACGCTGCAGCCGCGTGAGGTCGCGCGGGCCTTCCTGCTCCAGTATCAGGACCGCGTCATCTACGGGTCGGATCTCGATTGGCGCAAAGGAGACCGCGCGTGGCGCGAGAGGTACGCGAGCGAGTGGAAGTACCTCGCGACCGACGATGTCTTCGTGTACGGCGGCCGCGAGGTCCGCGGCCTCGCACTACCGGCCGAGGTGCTCCGAAAAATCTATCGCACGAACGCCGAGCGCTGGTTCCCGGGTATGTGACGATCGTCGATCAGCCGCAGTTGGCGCCGGCGTTCTCTTCGCAGTACGCACAGCCTTCCGAAGGCGCGAGCGCGAAGGTCGTCATCACGCTGAGGACGATCCAAATCCAACGGCTCTTCTTCTTGGTCGCTTTATCGAAGCTCATGGCAGTTTCTCCTTCAGCCATGGTCAAGCAACGGGCGGTCCATCGGCGCGACGCCTCGAAAAGCCTGCGGACGCAGCTTCGGGATCTCCAGCGATCCTCATCGTCCACCTGCTGGGATCGGTAGCGATCCCTATCCGTGACGTAGACTTCTCGCGATGGACATCGCGGATGGCGAGCCGTTCGACAACAGTCCGAAGCCATTCGATCTCGGCATCGTAAGACGTGACCAGCATGCGCACGCCGAGGTGCTCCGGGCGATGCGCGCGCGTGCCGAACAGTGGGGCGTTGCGCAGGGCTTCGAGGTCGTCGACGCCGCTCTCGTGCGCACTGCCGAGGGCGTCGAAGTCACCATCCGATTGTCGAGCACGACGGCAGAGATGTGCACGGTCCGCACCAACGCGCTGCACGCCATCCAGTTGCAGCTGACGGTAGAACCGAAATCCTGGACGGCTTGGATCGCCGCGCGACTCGGCAACCGCTTCGAAACCGCCGATCGGGTGTTCGACGAACATTGGTGCATCGAGACCGACGACGAGCTCGTAGCGCAGCGCCTGATCGACGCGCGCGTACGCACGGCGCTCCTGACCACCCCGATTTGGTGCCGCGTCAGCTACGCGAACGGGCAGATCGAGCTCCAGCTCGATTCCGGCGAGGAGAAGCTCACGGGACGACATCTCCTGGCGGCGACGGAGGTGGCGATCGCTCTCGCACGTGCGACGCCGGAGCCGCCGACCACTCCCTACCGATGAGGCTCAGCGTCACCGAACCGATTAGAATGACGAGCATGTTGCCGAAAGGGAGCGTCGCGCGGACCGCGACCGCGATCGCGATTGTCGTTGCGGCGGCCGTCGGCGCGCTGGAGCTCGAAGCGTGCTCGAGCCTCGATTCCCTGGCGACGCCCGGCGACGACGCAAGTGGCGGCGGCGTCGAGAGCGGGACCGACGCCGCGCTACCGCCTGGCCACATCCCTTGCCCGTCGACCAAAGTGTCTTGCGACAAGAGCGTCGCCGCTTGTTGCGTCACCGCATCCGGTCATCGCGATCCCGCACCACGGTCGTTCGAGTCGAGCAGCGCGCGCTGCGTCGCGCTCGACGCGTCGGAATGCGGTTCGTACGCGGGCGTCGGCGACGGCTTCACCGTGGAGTTCGAGGCGCGCTGCCAGAACGCAGCGAGCTGCACCGGCGGACAGGTTTGTTGCGTGGCAATCGACAAGATCGACCTCTACGTCGAGAGCATCACGTGCAAGGCCCCCGCGGACTGCGACGACGGCGGACGCACGCTCTGCGATTCGCCGGACATCTGCGGCCCGCTCCGGCAATGCGTCGCCGAGACCGATCCGGCCTTCTCGCACATCTACGCGAAGTATTGTTACTAGCGAGTGGTCCATGAGACTGCGGGGTCGATGCCGCAATCCACGCGACGTCGTGCAAAATTCCGCGAAGAACGGTCTCGTGATGGGCGGCGCGGGCGTTGCGATGGGTGGGCTCGTCCCCGAAAGGAGCTGCCCCCATGGTTCGTTTGCCCCTCACCTTCGTGCTCACCACGTTCACGCTCGTCACGACGCTCGCCGCCTGCAACGGCGAGCCCGACGGACCGGTCGAGAGCCCGCCGTCGACGCAATCGCCGGCCAAGTCGACGCTGCCGCCCTCGAGCGGAAGCGGTGGAACGCAGGCGCCTGCGCCATCCGGATCGTCGTCGACGTCATCGTCGTCCGGGAGCACTAGTGGCAGCAAGAGCGGAGCCCCTGCGAATCCCGCCGATCCCGCAGACCCGGCGAAAGATCCCGGCAAGGATCCGCAAGCCGCCGATCCGGCGTGCGTCCAGTCGTGCGGCGCCAACGGTGGTCTGAAGGCGAAGTGCCAAGGCGACGACACGTTTTGCGATGACGTTTGCGCCGCCTACACCGCGGCCGAGATCACGTGCCTGACCTCCGCGCCCACCTGCGAGAAGAGCGAGTGGATTCGCTGCGAGGGGAACTAAACGTTCGCGACCAGCCGCGTGTCCGCATGACTCGAGATTTCCAAAATGAATACCAACTTCGAAATCGAGATCGTGCGGACGCTCGGCGTGGGCGGCATGGCGTCCGTCCACTTGGCCCGTATCGACGGTCGCGAGGTCGCAGTGAAAAGGCTGCACTCGTTTCTCGCGTGCGACCCGACATGTGTCGCGGCGCTCTACGACGAGGCGCAGCTCGGCGCGTGCATCGAGCACCCGAATGTCGTCGGTGTCGTCGACTTCATCGGGGGCTCCGGCGAGACCGATCCGCCGGCGCTGATCATGGAATGGATCGAGGGCGACGACCTCGGCAGGCTCATGCGCGCCGTCGCGACGACGGGGCGCCTCCTCCCGCTCGATGTCGTCGCCGCCATCGTATGCGACGTCCTCTCCGGGCTCCACGCCGCCCACGAAAGCCGGCGCGACGACGGGCTCGTGCTCGACATCGTGCACCGCGACGTGTCCCCCCAAAACATCCTCGTCGGCATCGACGGCGTCACGCGGGTCACCGATTTCGGCATCGCGAAGGCCACCTGGCGCAGCCAGTACAGCGAGCACGGAGCGGTCAAAGGCAAGCTCGGCTACCTCGCGCCAGAGCAACTCGAAGGGCGCTGCGATCGTCGCTCGGACATCTTCGCCGCCGGCGTCGTGCTCTGGGAGCTCCTCACGGGAGCGCGCATGCGCTCGGGCGACGGCGTCGAGGTCCTCATCGAGATCCTCTGCAAGGACGCCGAAGCTCCGAGCATCCACGTCGCCGACGCCGCGTCCCTCGACGACATCGTGCTCCGCGCGCTCCAGCGCTCGCCCGGCGATCGCTTCGCGACGGCGGCGGAGATGTGCGCCGCGATCCGACGCGTCGTCACGCCGGCCCCGGCCGATCGCGTCGGGGCCGTCGTGCGCGCGCCCGCGACGGCGCATGGCGACGATCTCGCCGAGAGCGGCGAGCGCCCTCGCCTCGGCGTCAGTGGTGGAGCGACTCGATCAGCCGGCCGTCGAGCTGTCTGAAGATCGAAGGGCCGCCGACCACGTTGGCGAGATTGCGCGCCCCGTTGACCAGTGACGGCGGAGTGACGCCGTCGCCGACAGTGAGGATGCGATAGCTACCGTTGCCGGCGTCGACGACGTAGCGCGTGATCGTGCCGACGAACGGATGAGGATCTTGCGTCGTGTTCCGCGCCCAACCGTTGCCGCGCTCGAAGGTGGCGCAGCCGACCGGCACCTGGCCGGTGAGCGGATCGACGACCCAGCCCGCGGTGGAATGCGGGTCGTCGCCCCTGCCCGACACCGCCGGCCCGGTCGGAGCGTTGAACCTCTGGAGGGCTGCGTTCGCTTGGTCGAACGTCGTGCCGGCAGGCAACCGATCGCTCATGAGCGCGTAGTGATGCCCGGCGGGTGAGGAGTTGGCGTCGAGCGCGGGCGCACCGCTCGCAGCGGTCCGCGGATCGTGGGATCCGCCGGGCGCGAACGGCCCCGAGCGGAACGAACCGTGGCTGTAGTTCGACGAAGGGAGCGGCGCGCCGGGGACGGCTCCCGAGCCCTCGCTCCGCGCCCTGCACGTGAGGAGCTCCACTCCACGACGAACGAGCGTCATCGAGCTCCCGCCGACAATCACGGAAGGCGCTCTCGTCGTTTCTTGTCCGGTGCCGACGAGCTCGCCCTCGGCTTTGGGCTCGACGAGACCGGTAGTCGTGCTCGCGCTCGCGAACGAGTGTTGGTGGGTCGTTCCGTCGTCGGCCGTGAGCGTCAGCGTCC
>Ga0070683_100003135_pt1 | contig 13326 bp, 13 predicted proteins | sample KBSC713LmetaG_FD_64662 | JGI IMG/M metagenome (GOLD analysis project Ga0070683, IMG submission 64662) | Corn rhizosphere microbial communities from Kellogg Biological Station, Michigan, USA - KBS C7.1-3L metaG | ecosystem: Host-associated > Plants > Roots > Rhizosphere ...
GGGTACTTCACTCTCGTCAGCGGGGCTCCCCGGATTTCCCATCCCCTGCGACTTTATCGTCCCGGTCGGGGCGCCAGCAAGCTTTCCCGGAGCGACAGCGTTGGATGTATCAGGTGGATCGCGCGGCGACACGTGGTGTGGGTGAACGTCGTCGCGAACGATGATTCCCGCGCTCACGTACAATCGGCGGCGCAGTGTCCGCCGATATCCCACCCGATTCGCCCCGCGCGGCCGAGCTCGCCCGCCTACTGGTCGCCCACCCACGCGCCGTCGTCTTCACCGGCGCGGGCATGAGCACGGAGTCGGGTTTGCCTGATTTCCGGTCAACCAACTTGGGAACCCTGGGAGTGTTCCCAAACCCTCCCGCGCCGCTGCGCGGCCCGCAAAGCGGGCCGGCTCCGCACGCGAACGGCGGCCTCTGGAAGCAGAGCCGTCGCTTCGAAGAGCTGGCGTCGGTCGAGGCGCTGGAGACCGACTACGACGAGCACGTCGCCTTCTATCGCTGGCGCATCGAGATGCTGGCGGCGCACGCCCCCAACGACGGGCACCGGGTGCTGGCGGACTGGCAGCGGCGCGGCCTGGTCGGCACGATCGTCACGCAAAACGTCGATGGCTTTCACACGCGCGCCGGGGCCGCCGACGTGCTCGAGCTGCACGGCACGCTGGCGAACGTGCGCTGCGACCGCTGCGGCGGCGTGCGCCCGGCCGCCGACTTCCTCGACGACGCCGGCCTGGCCTGCGCGTGCGGCGGCAAGCGCAGGCCCGGCGTCGTGCTGTTCGGCGAGGCGCTGCCGGCGGCCACGCTGCGGGCGGCGTGGGAGGCGGCGCAGCGGGCGTCGCTGTTCATCGTGCTCGGATCGTCGCTCGCGGTCGCGCCCGCGAACCTGCTGCCCGAAGCGGCGGTCGCCGCTGGCGCGCCGCTGGTGATCATCAACCGCAATCCGACGCCGCTGGATCGGATGGCGACGCTGGTGATCAACGCGTCGGTCGGGGCGACGTTGGTGGCGGCGGATCGGCTGCTGGCGGCCTAGCCGGCACGAACACGACGGCCGTGCGCAGGATGGGCGGCGCGCGGAAGTGGTGCCGCACGCGCAGATCCACGGTGTCCACCCGACCGGGCGCGAGCGGCACCGCGACGGTGTCGCCGGCGATGCGCCTGTCCAGCAGCCTTCCGTGCAGCTGCGGCCCGTCGGCCGTCGCCTCGACCTTCGCGCCGTCCAGCGCGTCGCGAAAGCGAAACTCGATGCTGTCGCCGTCGGTGAGACCGGCGGGCAGCGCCACGCGGTAGCTGACCTCGCCGAACGCGTACCCGCTGGTCGTGATCGCGTCGGGATCGATCTGCGCGGACACGAGCCGCGGACGCGGGGCCGCCCGCGCGTGCGCGAACGGATCCAGGCGAAGACGGCCGTGGACGATCGCGACAGTCCAGGCCAACCCGACGACCACGGCGGCGGCGATGGTCACGGGCCGCATCAGGCCCGCTCCCGATCGTTGACCAGGCGCGCGCCGGCGAGTAGCAGCGCGCCGACCGCGGCGAACACCGTCACGCGCAGCGGCCCTTGCAGGTGCGTCGAGTCGTAGATCAGCGCCTTGAGCACCGCGACCGCGACGAAGGCGACGCCGACCTGGCCGGGTGGTGACGTCGGCCGACGCGCCGCGATCAGCAACCCGAGGCCGATCGCGAGCCAGGCGATCGTCGGGATCAGGCGCCGCACGAGCGATTCGCTCGCGACACCGAGGGTGAGGAAATGAAAGTAGAGCGCGCCGCTGGCGACGAGGAACGCGGCCCCGGCGGCGTACCAGGCGAGCTGGCCGGCGATCGGCGAGGCGGACGGTGTCGCCGCGCGCCGTTCGTGCATCACGACCGTGACGATCGACGCGAGCGCGGTGAGCACCAGCGCCGGCAGCAACACGGGCGATTTGACGGTCGTGTACCAGGCGCCGCCGACCGCCGCGACACCCAGGAGCGCGGCCGGCCCGACCGTCGGCCACCGCCGCCCGACCACCGCCGTGACCGCCGCCAGCAACGCCGCCACGCCCATCAGTGTCTCGGGCGGCAACGCGAGATCGCGGACCAGGAAGATCGCCGCCAGCGCGAGAAAACCCGCGCCGCCGACGGCGAGGATGGGGGACGGGTTCTTCTTCTTCGTGAGCTCGTTCATGGGCCCTCCACAGCGCACGCTACGGGCGCGCCGCGGCGATCGGAGGGACGCGGCATGAACAAATCGTGGACGCCCCGTGAGCGCCCGGTGGCTGTATCCTAGGCGCCGGATCACCGCATGCGCCCCGTCGGATCTGACCGCATCGCCGGCTTCGGAACGTCGATCTTCACCGAGATCACGGCGCTCGCCGTGAAGCACGAGGCGGTGAACCTGGGCCAGGGCTTCCCCGATTTTGCGGCGCCTGATTTCGTGAAGCAGGCGGCGGCGCGCCACATCCGCGAAGACCGCAATCAGTACGCGGCCAGCCCTGGCGTCCCGCGGCTGCGCGCGGCGCTGGCCGACGACTGGCGCCGGCTGCACCCGGGCGCGCGCGCGGTCGATCCGGGCAACGAGATCACCGTCGGCAGCGGCGCGACCGAGCTGCTGCACGACGCGGTGATGGCGACCGTCAACCCGGGCGACGAGGTGATCGTCTTCGAGCCCGCCTACGACGCGTACGGGCCCGACGTCGCAATGGCGGGCGGCGTGGTCCGCGCGGTGCCGCTGGCCCCGCCCGACTGGCGCTTCGATCCCGATCGGCTGGCGGCGGCGTTCGGGCCGCGCACGCGCGCGCTGATCCTGAACACGCCCCATAACCCGACCGGCAAGGTGTTCACGCGCGCCGAGCTGGAGACGATCGCCGCGCTGTGCAGGCGGCACGACGTGCTGGTGATCAGCGACGAGGTGTACGCCGAGATCCTGTTCGACGGCGCCGCGCACGTTCCTATCGCGACACTGCCGGACATGTTCGAGCGCACGATCTCGATCGGCAGCATGGGCAAGACCTTCAGCGTGACGGGGTGGAAGGTGGGCTGGGCGATCGCGCCGGCGGCGCTGACCGCGGCGGTGCGCGCGGTGCACCAGTTCGTCACGTTCACGAACGCGGCGCCGTTCCAGGAGGCGCTGGCGGACGTGCTGCCGACCGCGGCCGAGAACGGTTTCTACACGCAGCTGCGCGCCGACTACGCGCGCCGCCGGGACCTCCTCGCGCGCGTGCTGCGCGGCGCCGGCCTGGAACCGCTGCCGATCGGCGGCGCCTACTTCCTGCTGACTGACGTCGGCCGCCTCGGCTTCGCGAACGACGCGGACTTCTGCCGCAAGCTGGTGACCGAGCTGGGCGTCGCCGCGATCCCGACCTCCGTCTTCTACGAGAACCCCGCCTCCGCTCCGCCCGTCGCCCGCTTCTGCTTCGCCAAGCGCGACGAGACGATCGTTGCGGCAGGCCCGCGGCTCGCAAAGCTGCGCCGGTAGGGCCTCCGACTGTTTTATCGCAGCGGCTGCGAGAACCGCAGGCCCGCCATCACGCGCAGCTCGGGCGCGAGGAGATCCGGCGCGCTCGCCGCGCCGGCGATGGCGAACAGCGCGACCGGGCGGTCGTTCGCAGCGAGCGGGGTCACTTCGAAGTCGGCGTCGACGCGATACGCGCGTTCCCAGCCGCGCGTGCTGGACCAGCGGTGCGAGGCCTCGGCGCGCACGCCGCCCGCCGCCAGGCCATCGGCGCGCTCGCTGTGGAAGGCGAGCGCCAGCGTCGACATCGGCGAGACCCGGTGGTCGCGGTCCAGCGCGCCGGCCGCGTCGCGCTGCAGGCCGACCTCGTAACGCCCACCCACGCCGACTGTCAGCCAGCGCCCCGGCTGCCGCGAGCGCCAGAAGTCGGCCAGCACCTCGCCGTGAAAGATGCCGACATCGACGGGCGGACCGCCTGCCTCGGGCCATAGCGCGCCGTGCACGCGCCCGACCTCCGCCAGGACGCCGACGTCGAACGGCAGCGGCAACGCGACCGGCGGCGTCACCGGCAGCGTCAGCGTGCCCTCGCGCGACTGGCGCAGGAACAGCCCGCGGTAGAGAACGCCGTCAACCGCCGCGCCGCCCGTTCCCGCGGCCGGGTGCAGGCGCAGGTGAGCCACCTCGTGGTTTCGCTTCCACTGCACGTCCCATCCCGGCGCCGGACGCTCGCCGCGCAACATCAATCCCAGCTCGACGGCGAACGCCGGCGACGCGCGCAAGCCGGCCAGATCGCCCGCGACGGTCTCGGCGCCCGCACCGAGGATCAGGCGCTCGCCCGGATCGAAACGGACGCGAAACCGCTGCCCGCTCGCGTCCGTGATCCACACGGGGGCGGCGGTCGCGATGTCGGCGTCCGCCGCCGCCGCGCGGCCGCCGGCCGCGAGCAACAGCAGCAGGCCCAGCGACGCGGCGCGGGCGTGCATCGTCGTGGTCCCCTCTCCCGCCTTACTTGCGGAGCGCCTGCGGAACGGGCGGCGAGAAGAACGCCATCCGCACGCCCGCGGTTCCCGTCCAGCCCCACACCTGCGCCGTCGGAATCCCCGCCGCGATCTGGCGCGCGTCGTCGCGCAGGAACGCGCTCGCCGCGAACCGCAGCGACACCGGCTGATCGTTGATCGCGATGAGGATCGCCTCGTACGCCGCGTCGACGGCGGCGATCCAGTTGCCGGGCAGCTCCTCGGCGTGCCACGTCGCCGAGCGGAGCAGCTCGCCACGCACGCGGAAATTCAGCCGCTGCATCGCGCGCTGGCCCATCACGACGTTCCCCTCCAACGTCGCCTGCGGGAGGATCCCGACGTAGCGCGTCTCCTGCGCCCACGGGCCGAAACGCATCTCGATCCCGGGCCCCGCCCGCAGCCGCACGTACGACCGCAGGTCCTCCGACTGCCACAGATCCAGCGTCGCCTGCAGGTTCGCGATCGTCAGCGCCTGCTCGCCCTCGATCCCGCGCGGCTCCGTCTCGAAGTGCAGCGCCTCGGTGTACATCCCGACGTTCAGGAACAGGTCGTGCCGCGCCGGCTCCTTCACGAACGTCGTGATGCGCAAGAGCGGGTGGTTGTAGCGATGCGACAGGTCGTAGCGGAACCCGGTCACGTCCAGCCCGAAGTCGTGCAGCCGGACCTGCCCGTCCAGCACGGTGAAGCGCCGGCGCGTGCGCCCGTTCTCGGACAGCTCGTCGAAGGTGACGCCGAAGTCGAACGCCGCCGGCGAGATCTCCGTCTGGCCCGTCGGTGTCCGATGCGGCGCGTACCCGACGCCGAGCCACAGCCGCCGCCCGAAGTCGAACGACACCTGCATGATGCGGCCCTGGCGATCTCGGTAGAAGCCCCACGGCACCTCGCCGGCAAAGCCGTCCTCGGGCGGCGTGGTCACGACCGCGGCGGGCGGTTCGATCTTCGCGTCCGTAGACACGTCCTTGCGCAGAATCAGATCCGGCGGATCACCATCGACTTGCGCCTGCGCCCACGCCGTTGCCAACAACATCGCGGCGGCCACCACGGCGCCGGCCGCGATCGCCCCGACCCTTCGATTTGAATTCGTCATCGCGACCGGTTGTCAGCAATGACGGTGCCGCCGCCGCACGCGACACAGATCTCACTTCGCAGGTTAGTCGCGTGAGACCCCGCACGCGCCCTGTGCCGGCCCCGCACAGGACTGCGTTCACGTCTACGCGATCGCGCTGACGGCGCCCGCTACCTTCGCAGCGTCGGCTTGATCGGCAGCGCGACGCGCTCCGAACCGCGGACGACGATCAGCGTCGTGTCCTTGTCCGCCTGATCTTCCGTGAGCAGGCGGTGCAGATCGTCGATGCCCGCGATCGGCTTGCCGTCGAAGCCGACGATCAGATCGCCGTCGCGCAGGCCGGCGGTCGCGCCGGGGCTCCCGGGCTCGACCGACACGACGAACACCGCGCTCTCCAGCGGCAGGTCGTGAAAGCGGACGACCCGCCGGTGAAGCGGCACGTTCTGTCCCGCGACGCCCAGGTACGAGCGCCGGATGCGCCCCTCGTGGATCAACTTGCCGACCACGAAGCTGGCCGTGTTGATGGCGATCGCAAAGCAGATACCTTGCGCCGGCAGGATCATCGCCGTGTTCACGCCGATGACACGTCCCTGCGCGTCGACGAGCGGGCCGCCCGAGTTTCCCGGGTTCAGCGCCGCGTCCGTCTGGATGACGTCATCGACCAGCCGTCCCGACTGCGTGCGCAGCGACCGGCCGAGCGCGCTGACCACGCCCGCCGTCACCGTGCAGTCGAAGCCGAACGGGTTGCCGACCGCGACCGCGATCTGCCCGACGCGCAGCGACGACGAATCACCGAACACGACCGGCGTGACATCGGCGGCCTCGTGCAGGCGCACGACCGCGAGATCGGTGTCCGGATCGTCGCCGACAAGATGAGCGGGCACCTTTCGCCCGTCGAGCAGCGTCACCATGATGCGCTTGGCGCCGCTCACCACGTGGCTGTTGGTCAGCACGTAGCCGTCGGGCGTGAACACGAACCCCGACCCGCTGCCGATCGCCTCGTTGGGGGCGCGCGGCCGGCCCGGCCGCGGCGGGGTCTTGACGCCTTCGACGTCGATACGGACGACGGACGGGCTGACCGCGGCGGCGACCGTGGTGACCGTGCGCGAATAACGGTCCAGCACCGCCTCGTCGTCGCGCTGGGGCAGGCGCGTGATGGAATCGACCGGGTTCACACTCGACATGGGCTCTGCTCCTTTCACCGGGGCCGTTCGCTCCCGGCGGGCTTCGCCGTGGGCATTCGCCACACGGACGTATTACGAGGGCGAGAAATAAACCCGGCGGCGGACCCGTCAAGCCGGGGCGGCGACGGGCAGCTCGAGCGTCACGCGCGCGCCGCCGCCCGGGCGGTTCGCGGCGCCAGCCCGACCGCCGTGCGCGACCGCGATGCGACGGACCAGGGCCAGGCCCAGGCCCAGCGAGCCGTGGTGCCCGGCGTCGCCGTTGCCGCGGTAGAAGCGATCGAAGACGCGGTCCTCGTCGCCGGGCGCGAAGCCCGGACCGCGATCGCTGACCTCGAACACGACGGTCCCCTCTCCGCCGTGCACCGCGACGCCGTCCACGCCGCCGCCGTGCTTGCGCGCGTTGTCGATCAGGTTCGCGAGCGCGCGCGCCACCAGCGTCGGGTCGGCCACGAACGGCAGAGGCGCGGCCGGCAGCGCCAGCTTCGCCCCGTCCTCCCCTGCCCGCTCGACGGCCCGCCGCGCGACCTCGTTCGCCTCCAGCGGCTTGCGCGTCACGGCCTGGAACTCGAGCCGGGCGCTGGCGAGCAGCTCGCCGACCAGCGTGTCGATCTCGATCGCCTCGCGTTCGATGTCGTCCAGCGTCGCGGGCGTGGGCCTGGATTGGCGTGCGATCTCGACCAGCAAGCGGATGCGCGCCAGCGGCGTGCGCAGCTCGTGCGACACCGCGGCCAGCAGCTCGCGCTGCTCGGTCAACTGCCGTTCCAGCCGCACCGCCATGTCGTTGAACGCCGACGACAGCACGCCGATCTCGTCGATGCCCTCGCGGCCCAGCGACGCGCGCGCCGCGAAGTTTCCCTGCCCCAGCGCCTGCGCGGCCCGCGTCAGCTCGTAGATCGGACGCGAGATCCGGCGCGCGATCCGCCCGGCCGCCGTCCAGAGCAGCATCGCCGGAAATCCGAAGAGGAAGACGGCCCGCCCGGGGTGCGCCGCCAGCCACGATCGCCCGAGGTGCGACGCGATCAGCGTCGTCCCGACGCTGAGAAAGATCGCCGCGCCGAACCAGTGAAACAGCCGGCGGTGAAGGTGCGCGCCGTAGTGGAGGCGCAGCTCGTGACGGATCCGCCCCCGCCATCCGGGCCGGCGCTCGCGCGCCTCGCCGAGCACGCGGTCCCAGGGAAACGGCGCACCCTCGGGCGAGAAGTACTCGTGATACGGACGGACATGATCGCAGTCGCGGCGGCGATGGTGGTGGCGGTGAAGGTGGCGCCAGCTCACGCTTCGCCCCCCGCCTGGGCCGGCGCGCCGTCGCCCGGCGCCAGCACGTAGCCCACGCCGCGCACGGTCTTGATCAGCCCCGCCTTCGGATCGTCGCCCAGCTTCTTGCGCAGGTGCGACACGTGCACGTCGACGGTCCGGTCGTTCACGGTCACGTCGTTGCGACCCGCCTCCGCCATCAGCGTCTCGCGCGGGACGACGCGCCCCGGCCGCCGCGCCAGCGCCAGCAGGATGTCGAACTCCAGCCCGGTCAGATCGACGGGCTCGCCGCCGACGCGCACGCGCCGCGCGCCGACCTCGATCGCGACGCGGCCCACGACGATCTCGGATTCGATCGCCGACGGCTGCGACCGCCGCAGCACCGCGCGCAACCGCGCCAGCAGCTCGCGCGGCGAGAACGGCTTCGGTACGTAGTCATCCGCGCCCAGCTCGAGGCCGACCACCCGATCCGCCTCGTCCCCGCGCGCGGTCAGCATGATCACCGGAATCTGCCGGGTCTGGCGAATGCGTCGGCAGACCTCCAGGCCGTCCATCCCCGGCATCATCACATCCAGCAACACCGCGTCGAACACGTCCCGTTCGAGCGCCGCCAACCCCTTCGTCCCGTCGGTGGCGTGAACCAGGTTCACGCCGTTCGGAAGGAAGTAGCTGGCGAGCAGCTCGAACAGGCGCCGGTCGTCGTCGATGCAGAGAACCCGCATAGGCCCAAGCCTACCAAGAAGGTCCAGAAAGCCGCCGCACTCCCGCGCTTCGAGCGGTTGCGGCTGTCACTGCCACCAACCGAAGCGCGGCCCTCGCTCGACAAGCGAGGCCAGCTGCGCACGCTGCTCCGGCTCGAGCGTGTCGTGCACGCGCGCGACCAGGCCGACGAACGCCTTGCGGGCCCCCTCGATGACCGTGTCGTGACGGGCGAACTGCTCGCCCAGCACCACGCCGTCGAAGGTGGGCCGGCGCAGCGCGTCCGCGATCTCCTGCCGGCTGCGCCGCGTCTCGCCGCCGCCCAGCTTCTTCACGTCCCCGCGGAACTCCTCGACCGCGTCGCCGATCGCGCGTTCCTGCGCGGGCGTCGCGTTGACGCGCCGGAGGATCGAGCGAATGAAGGTGCGCTTCCCCGACATGCCGCCGCCCCAGCCGTCGTTGTCGTTGTGGAACTGGACCGGGCCCCAGGGATCGCCGTCGTCGGGGCCATGGCCGTAGCCGCCCCAACCGCCGTGGCCGAAGTGGTGCCCGTGCCAGCCGTGGTGCCAGCCCCCGTGGCGCCTCCCGCAGCCGCCCCACCCGTGACCCCAGCGCCGCGCGTGAATCAACCGACTGACGGCAAACAACGCCAGCCCGCCTGCAATCAGACATCCGATCATCTCTTCTTCTCCTTTGCGGAGCGCCGTTGCTCCGTGGGGAGACTGTGAACACCGAACGTTAAGGACGTTCGTGGCCGTCCGTGAAGAAACATGAAGCCCCTCGCGCCAGCAATGTGGCGAGGCGTCCGTGGGCCTGGTTATCGGTTTTCCCTTTCATGGCACAATGGACGGGAATGACGCAGGAAGCCCGCAGGCCACTGCATCGTTTGACGCCGCTGCGGGACGATCCGGCCGGCGTGTGGCTGACGCCGCCGCAGCGGTTGCGGATCACGATCGCGGGCTGGATGTCGTGGGGATCGTTCGGCGTCGTCTGGTTCATCTGCTGGGTGACCGTGCTGACGATCTTCAGGATGGGCATCATGATGACCAGCGTGTACGGGGCGATGGCCGGCCTGGCGCTGGTGTGGCCGGTGCGGCGCATGATCATGCGCCGCCTCAGCGCGAAGATGGCGGGAATGGTCCGCACCACCACGCCGACGATGAGCGTGGCGATCGACGACTTCGCGGACCTGGAACGCCAGCCCGACGGAACGCTGGTGTCGGTCGTCGGCTGGATCCGCGCGCGCCAGCAGTTGCCCGAGGCCGTCGGCGGCGAACCGTGTATCGGCCTCGCGCTGGCCTGCCACCAGAAGTACCCCGGCGTGCTGGAGACCCTGAACGACTTCGACCTGATCGACGAGGCCGGCCGCGCCGTGCTGGTCCAGGTGACGGGCGCCCGCATGCTGGGCGCGGCCAACGTCACATTGACCGACGACAAGGCGCGGCGGCTGCTGATCGCGTCGCTCGACCTCCCGGTGGGTGCAGTCGCCACCGGCTGGGATGCGTTCGTGCTGCGCGACGGCGACCCGGTGATGGCGGTCGGGTTCAAGCAGACGACGCTGGACCCGACGCAGACCAGCCTCCGCGCGCCCCCGGCGCGCACGACGGTGGCGTCGGTGGCGCCGCGGCCGCTGCTCATCTTTCCGATCGCGGCCGAGCGACGGACCACGCCCCCGGCCAACCTCGACTGAGCGCCGCATGACGAAGCCTGCGGTTGCGGAGATCGCGCGCGCGTCGCACAGTTGAGCATGGCTTCGACGAACGATCGCCCGCGCGCGCCCGGGCGCCGCGGCCCCGGGCGATTTCTGCTCATGGTCGTGCTGCTGGCGATCGGCCTTCAGGTCCCGCTGGTCGCGGCCCTCGCGCGCTTCGCGGGTCACCTCGCGCCTGTGGTCGCGATTCCTGCGCTGCTGACGGCCGGGTTCCTCGCGGGCCTCGTCCGCGGTCGGACCGCGTGGGCGACACCGGGACCGGTGCGGCTGTACCTGGTGCTGTGGCCGTTCTTCATCTGGTGGACCCTCGCGCTGCTGTTCAGCTTCGCGGCGCCGATCGCGCTCGCGCTGGCGGCGGTCTTCCACGCAGCAACGGGCGCCGCGCTGGTTGCGGCGTTGATCGTCGCGGGGATCGGGACCGGCCTTTCGCTTCATCAACACCCGCGTGTTCGCCGCCGCGACGTCGCGATCGAAGGACTGCCGGAGGCCTTCGACGGCTATCGCATCGTCCAGATCTCCGACCTGCACTGCGGCCCGTTCGCGAGCGGCCAGCGTGTCGCGCGCTGGGTCGACGCCGCGAACCGGCTGGAGCCGGACATGGTCGCGGTCACCGGCGATCTGATCGCGAGCGGCTCGGCGTTCATCGACGTCGTGGCGCGCGCGCTCGGCGGCCTGCGTGCGCGCGACGGCGCGTTCGCCGCGATGGGCAACCACGACTACTTCGGCGACGGCGAGGCGATGGTCAGCGCGCTCGAGTCCGCGGGCCTGACCGTGCTGCGAAACCGCGGCGTCGAGCTGCGTCGCGAGGGTGGCGCGATCTACCTGGCCGGCGTCGACGACACGTGGACGCGCCGGCACGATGTCGCGCGCGCGCTGGCGGCGCGGCCGGCAGGGATGCCCGCGGTCTTGCTCGCGCACGATCCGGTGCTGTTTCCAGAGGCCGCCCAGCACGGCGTAGACCTGGTGCTCTCGGGCCACACGCACGGCGGCCAGGTGGCGGTCCCCCTGCTGGCGCGGAAGCTGAACCTGGCACGGCTGATCACGCAGTTCACGAACGGCGTGTACAAGTCGGGAACCTCGACGTTGTACGTGAATCGCGGCCTGGGTACGACCGGCCCGCCCGTGCGCCTGGCGGTAGCGCCTGAAATCGCGGTGTTGACGCTGAAGCGTGCCAGCGCCGCCCGAGCTCGAGCGTTCGAATCGGAGTCCGACCGCCTTGCCCTTCAGTCGCCGCCCATTACATCTCAGATGTGAATGGTGTCAGTGAGGATACGCTTCATGGTGTCCTCAAAGCGAAACGCGAGCTGCTCGTCGCCTGCTGGAGCACGAAGATTCGGGCGGCCATCAGCGCGCCGCTGACGAACGCCGAGCTCATCGACAAGATCCCGGCGTTCGTCGACGAGGTCATCGCCGCGCTCTACCCGAACGCGGCGACGTTGCCGACCGCCAGCGCGTACGCGAGCGAGCACGGCGCGCAGCGTTTGAGGCTGCACTTCGACGTCGGCGAGGTGGTCCGCGAGTACGGTCTGCTGCACGAATGCATCCTCGACCTCGCGCGCGACGTCGGGCTCACGATCAGCCTGCCCGAGCAGCAGGTGATCATGAAGTGGATGAACAGCGGCATCGCGGACGCGCTCGCCCAGTACGTGAAGCGCCGCGATCAGGAGCTGGAACGACAGGCGTCGGCGCATCTGGGCTTCATCGCCCACGAGCTCCGCAACCCGCTGTCCACGGCGCGCGCGGCGGTGCACCGGCTGCGTGGCGCCGGGAACGCCGCCGGCGCGCGCGCCGTCGATCTCATCGACCGCAGTCTGCGCCGGAGCGCCGACCTGATCGACAACGCGCTCGCGCACGCGACGCTGAAGCTGGGTGTCGATCCCAAGATGGAAGCGATCGTGCTCTCCGATCTGCTCCACGACATCGAGCTGGACGCGAGCGCCGACGCCCAGGCGCGCGGCGTCGACCTGCTCGTCGCGGCGTCGGGCCGCACGGTCATCTCGGCAGACCCGCGGCTGCTGCGCTCGGCGGTGTTCAACCTGGTGCAGAACGCGCTGAAGTTCAGCCCCACCGGAGCGACCGTGACCGTCAGCGCGCGGAACGCGTCCGACGCAGTCACGATCGACGTCGCCGACACCTGCGGCGGCCTGCCGCCCGGGAAGATCGAGGACCTCTTCAGGCCGACCGTGCAGCGGAACGAGAACCGGAGCGGCTTCGGACTGGGCCTGAGCATCGCGCGGCAGGCCGTCGAGGCGCACGGCGGCCACATCGACGTCCGCGATCTGCCCGGCACCGGCTGCGTCTTCAGCGTCCGGCTGCCCCAGCGGCACGCGGACGGAAACCTGGCTCCATCACCGCGCATCGAAGGCTGACCATGGAAACCAGAGCAGGCGTTCGCGAGGTCGAAAAGCTCGTCACGGCACACAAGCAGCGCGAGGGCGGCGGCTTCATCGTGCGCCGCCCCTTCCCCGGCCTGGGGATGGCGGCCGTCGATCCGTTTCTGCTTCTGGACGAGATGGGGCCGGTCGAATACGCCCCCGGTGAGGCGGTCGGCGCGCCCGATCACCCGCATCGCGGCTTCGAGACGGTGACGTACGTGCTCGAGGGCGAGATGGAGCACGAGGACTCGGCCGGACACCGCGGATCGCTGCGCGCCGGCGACGTGCAGTGGATGACGGCGGGCGCGGGCATCATTCACGCGGAGATGCCGTCGCGCACCCTGCGCGAACAGGGCGGGCGCGTCCACGGGTTCCAGGTCTGGGTGAACCTTCCCGCGCGCCTCAAGCTGACGACGCCCCGCTATCAGGAGATCGCCGCGGCGGCGATCCCGACCGCGCAGACCGCCGACGGGCGGGCGCGCGTGCGCGTGGTCGCGGGCGAAGCGCTGGGCGCGCGCGCGGTGATCGATACCCACACGCCGATCGTGTATCAAGATTGGTCGCTCCGTGCGGGAGCCGACGTGACCCTGCCG
>Ga0070683_100003136_pt1 | contig 13324 bp, 15 predicted proteins | sample KBSC713LmetaG_FD_64662 | JGI IMG/M metagenome (GOLD analysis project Ga0070683, IMG submission 64662) | Corn rhizosphere microbial communities from Kellogg Biological Station, Michigan, USA - KBS C7.1-3L metaG | ecosystem: Host-associated > Plants > Roots > Rhizosphere ...
CGGCTCGTTCAGCATTCGGCTGGCACCGGTACGCGCGATGCTCGATGCTCCTCGCCGCAAAAAGGAGTCGGATACGAAAGCCGAGAGGTCCAACCTCCCCGAGCTCAGCACGTCAAACCGCAAACTTCTGCGGGATCTTGCCGAGAGATCGCTCGAGGGGCTGGGCATCAAGGAGACCGACGCGTTTCTGGAAGCGGAGATGCAGCGCCATCTTCAGGCCCTTGCCAAGGGCATTCCCGCAGGCGCCGATCATGACGCGAAATTACGCGCGGCGCTTCGAACCGCGCTCGATCAAACGCCCTGACGGTCTACGGCGCTAAGGGGTCCGCGCGCGCGCGGGCTCTCTCGGCACTGCAGGATCGATCGGAACGTTTCGTCGGCCGATCCAAAGGCCAAGCATCACGCTCGCGACGATGACGGCGGTCGCGACGGCGACACGAACCTCTGATCGCTGTAGAAACGGCATTTTGTCCGGCACCGAGACGACCGCGCTCGCCCGGGTGACCGCGAGTCCAGTGCGAGGTGTCTGGCGCCGCCAGGCGCTCTGACGGCGCAAGACTGGTCGTGGTGGTGAGTTCCTCCGAGCCGGGACAGGCAAGCTCGAGCCACCATCGGCACCATCTTCCGGCGGAGTCTCGCTGAGTGTTCGGAGTGAATCGGGACGCCGCTCCTGAACGACTGGCGCCGCACGATTGACCTCGACCACACCTTCACGAACCACCGGCGTCGACGATCGCAGAATCGTCGTCGGGTCAGGCACCGCCGGCTCCGTGCGGCAAACGCAGCCGACAAGCGGCGCCATGTCGACGAGAACCCGCTCCTCTGCGAGAAGAAGCTGCGCGACTCCGATCGACAGATCGATGTCCGAGGGCTGAGCCACGCGAAACGCGGCTGACTCCCAAAGTCGCTGGTGGTCGGGAATTCCTCCGGGGGCCGAGAAGTGACGACGGCGATCGGGCGGAATGATGTTCTCGAATACCATTGGTTGCGCGCCGACGTCGATCCCCCGGGACGTTATCGCTAGCAGCAGCTCGGTCGGTGACATCCGCTGATCAATGGCCGAGTCGATCGCCCCGGGGCAGGAGCCGGCATAGGTGATGTGCATCTCGAGCCCCGCCGAGTGGGCACGGATGTAATTCGCGGCGGCCACTGGGGGCGTGGTCAGCCAAAAGATCGAATCGTCGAGCTTTGCCGCGTTGCCGCCCAGCCGTTCCGCCACTCGTGGACAGGAGCACTGAATCGCAGGACGGTTCTCGCGGCTGGCGCAGCGCCGAATCACCTCTCCGGCGAGCAGCTCATCCCCCCAGCTCGAGGGTACGACGGTTGTGAAGCCCCACCGATGACAGGCGTGTACCAGTTGCACCACTGTCGCCGGGCTGGCCGCCGCCGCCGCGTCAGGCCCCAGGATCAATACCGAATGCAGGTTCGCCACGGACCGCCGCCGGAAATCGGTATCATCGCAATGAGGGCAAAATCGACGTCGCTCCAGCGCAAAAACGTCCGATTATCGCGGGCGAGCCGCGGCTGCAACACACACGCCAACCCAATGAAAGTCAAGACGGGCGCGGAGATTGCAACCCGGCTAGCGCCCCCAAGTGTGTGGAGGGAAGTCGTGCCGGAAACGTATTCCAGCGCGCTCGCCAGGCTGACTGACGAGCAGCGCGACGCGCTCGTCCCGTTTGCCGCCAAGGCCGCATGGCCCGCTGGCTTCATGATCTATCAGCGCGGCGCGCCGGCCGACGGCGTCTTTGCCGTGACACGCGGGCGCGTGGTGCTGCGCAGCCGCGTACGGGCGGGTCGTTCGTTCGTCCCGGGCATCGCGACGAAAAACGAGACGTTTGGTTCGGAAGGACTTCAGCCCGGTGGACACTATGTGACCGATGCTCGAGCGGAAGAAGAAACCGAAACACTCTTCCTGAGCGCCATTCGTTTCAGGGCATTCGTCAGGGAACAGCCACAACACGCCATCGCCCTCGTCGGCCAGCTCCTGGCGGAACGCTCTGCGCTCCTCGACAAACTGCGCGAGCTCACGACGCTGAGCGTGGAGCAGCGGATCGTGGCCACGTTCGCGCGCTTTGCTCACACCGACATCTTTGCCGCTTCCGATGGCCGGATTACGCTGTGCCCCCAGCGGTACCGGTTGCTGTGCGAGCTCGTTGGCGCTACGCGCGAATCGGTTTCGCTGGTGCTGTCGCGGCTGTCCGCGGATGGACTGGTGGAACGGCGCGGAACCACGATGATCCTGCCGGCTCTCAACGCGATCGTCGAGCGCTCAGGCGCAGGCGACATCGAGTTGCCGTTGACGATGCCCGAGGCCGCGCGCGGGGAACAAGCGCTCCATTAAGCGCGACAGCATCCGCCGGCGGATATCTTCCCGGCGACGCAATCACTGAGGTCGTCGCTTGATTCTTCCCGCAATCGCCGGGATACTTGCCATTCTCGCCGTCATTGGCCGGCGTAACCGCCGCGCGATGATCGCGGGTCTACGGCAACGTTTCAGCTACAGCCCGGATGGGGTCATTCGCGGCGCGGAGCCAATCCGAAGCGTGGGCTCGACCGGCGCAGCTGTGCTTCTCGTGCATGGTGGCGGCGATACCCCCCAGACAATGCACCACCTGGCGGCGGCATTATCGGAGCGCGGATACGGAGTCGTCGCGCCTTTGCTGCCAGGTCACGGGCGAAATCTCGATGCGTTCGACGCCGCGGATGCCGACGCGTGGTATTCGGCCGTCGAGGGGGAATTCCGTCAACTTCGCGCATCCAACCAATGGGTCGGAGTCGTGGGCCTCTCGATGGGTGGCGCACTCTCCGCGCGCCTCGCGGCCGAAAGCGGAGACGTAGACGCGCTCGTCCTGGCGGCGCCATATCTCTCGATGCCCCTCGGTGGCGCCTTGGCTGCTCGCACGGCAGGCGCGTGGGGATTGTTGTTCCCCGCTGTTCGCACCGCGAGCGAGCTTTCGGTGCTTGATCCGGAGGCGCGTGCGGTGAGCCTTGGTTACGGAGCCTTCACGTCGCGAAGCCTTCGGTCACTGCGCCGCACCGCCGCGCGTGGATTTGCATCCCTTCCGCGCGTTACCGCTCCGACGCTGGTGATCCAATCCACCACCGACAACCGGGTATCGACGCGATCCACCGCGAGAGCGTTCGAACGCATCGGCGCCGCGGACAAGAAACTCGAATGGATCGAAGGCGCCGGCCACGTCATCACCGTGGACTTCGGCTGGCAGCGCGTGACGCGGGAAATCCTCGAGTGGATGGATTCCCATCGGGCAAACACGACAAAGGGACGCCGGATGAGCGCCCCTCTGTCCGCCGAAGGCTGATCTTAGTCCTGGCCGCCGACCCGTTCGGCGATCGTCTCGCCCATCTCGCGAAGAGCTTCGACGCCGCCGGTCACGGCTGCTTGGGCCTGTTGGGCAACCTGTTTGGCGACATTCGTCACCCGTTGCATCGGGGATTTTCGCTTTGCACCGCCCGATGAGCGCTTCATCGAGCGCGAACCACCCGAGGACTTCTTGCTCGAGGATTTCTTGCGGGTCGCGGGCCGTTTCGCCGACGCCTTGCGCGCGGATGACTTTCGAGCGCTGCTCTTGCGGGCGTTTTTCGCGGCCCCCTTACGAGCCTTTGGGCGCGTGCCGCGCGATTTGCCCCGTGAACTCTTCCTGGCTGCCATGAATGGCTCCTGTTTCTGATGAGGAATCTTCCAAACACGCTGCAAGAAGCAGGCACGTCACTCCGGCCAGGGAATCTTCTTCGAGTATGGCTTTCCGAATACGGCTAGAAGTGCCGGCGTTGGATCTTCGGCCCGCACGATGGCAGTGAGCGAATCGGCAATCGGGGTCACTCGGGTAAACTCCCGATACCGCTCGTATCCGTGACAGAAGCACCACGGTCCGCGACGCGTCAATTGGCCCAGCCAGATGTCCGGTAGCGTCAGCCAGGTGAACGCATAGAACACATTCAGCTTTCGTGACGAAGGCAGGTCGCTCTCGACGACGCCACGCGGCAATGAACCATGCTTTCCCCACTGCACGTTGATCGCGGGCGGGCCATGCCCACGCCAGTCGGTGTGAAGAATCTTTCCGTGCCAGTAAGTCCATATGTCCGTGGCCTGGCGCGACGTCGAGTCGTATCCGACCCAAACGATCTCCTCGTCCGTCGGTACCGTGAACGGGATGCCGGAGCCATTGACGTCATCACGCCACAACAAGTGGTACGCGACGACGGGCCTCGTCGGATGAACGACCGCGACGATTCGCGAAAGATTGAACCACTCGTCGCGCTGGATGTACAGGACCGGCGCCAGAGATCGCGCGAGCTCGGCGGTGGGGTCGGGTGAAAAAACTGCGCCCGGAACGGGCACAGGCAGGCTAGGGATGTGGGCCCGGGGCCCGCACGCTGCCAGACCGCAAAAGGACGCAGTTAAAACGATAAGCCGGATTACCAAGTGGTTACCACTGTTTGACTTAGGGGTTTTGAGGGTTACTTTGTATGCATCAGTTCCGGCTGGTAAGCAGCCGAACTTTTCCGTTGTAGATGGAGGTTCCATGCGTAAGCCACGGCCAGCGCAATACAACCCCGCCCAGGCGCTGCACTTGATTGCGAATGACCGGAGTCGTTCGCCCCTCAGCTGCCCTTCCTGCTCCGGCTCGATCGAGCGCACCCCTGACGAGGCGGAGATGACGCCGCGCGCGCAGGTCACGCTCCGTTGCCGCGAATGCGGCCGCCTCGCCCGCTACATCGCCGGCGCAGCATAGCCGGACTGCACCAGGCTGTAGTCATGGCTTGGTCCCCGTACAATCGAATCTTGCCGTTCCCTGACGGCGTCGGCAGCGTGCACAAAACTTGCCCGCTTCCCGACGCGGGTCGCCCTATTCGGTCGTGAAACGACCGGTCAGGCATAACGGGATCGGCGCGCGGCGGTGCTAGGGGGCTGCGCCGCGCGCGAACCAAGAAACGCGCAATCAAGAGGTACGCTGCAATGGCTCGTCTCCAAGGCACTGTGAAGTGGTTCAACGATGCGAAGGGCTACGGCTTCATCTCCCACGAGGGAGGACCGGATGTCTTCGTCCACTTCAGTGCGATTCAGGGAAATGGGTTCAAATCCCTCGCTGAGGGCGACAAGGTCGAGTTCGAGATCGTGCAGGGGCAGAAAGGGCCGCAGGCCGCCGAAGTCACCAAGAACTAAACAGGACGCGCGAAGGCGCGAATCGGGGTGACCATGCAGGATCGCACGGAGCAGGCGCCGCGGGCGCCGGTATTCCGCCGTGAGCTACCCGGCGGAGGGTACGTCGTGATTGGCGTCGAGCGGCCGACCGATGATCGGGCCGCGCCACGGACCTGCGTGTGGCTCGAGCGACGGGCGGACGACGATCGAAACGCCGAGTACAAGGACGCGCCTCTCATCGCCACGGCAGATGGAGATGAAAGCTCGGCAGGCTTTACCGAGATGTATCGCCTGGCGGCAGACAACGCGGCCGTCGCGCGAGGCCTGATGCAGTGGCGGGCAAAGAACCAACCGAGTGTTGCCCGAGCTGACTGAGAGGTGATGGCCGCTGTGAAATCAGCGATCATCACCGGCATCACCACTCGATGGTTCCCTTCTTGGTGGTGTCCACCTCTTCCTCCCCACCGGACTTGAAGAGGAACCCTTCCATGTTCTTCTTCAGGAAGCTGCGCGCCTGCGGATCCATCACGTTCAACCCGTAGTGGTTGATCAGCATCGTCTGCTGACGCAGCCACTGCGACCAGCAATCCTGACAGATCTCGGCGACGATCCGGGCGCCGATGGCTCCGGGAAATGGTGGGCGCTCGAAGCCAGCCCGGGTCTGTCCACAGCGAGTGCAGGTGATATCGGCCATTCTCATACCTTGGTCGTGACGTCAATCAAAACAAACGAGCGTCCCGCGAATCGCGAGACGCTCGCCGGTGAATCGGACTATGGTGCCCTGCTAGTGCCCGCGAGCGTACTCGACTTTCGCGAGGCGGACGAACTGTAGCAGGCGGATGTACACCCAGCCGATGTCGAATTCGAACCACTTGGCGGCGAATCGGGCCGACTTCGGATCGGCGTGGTGGTTGTTGTGCAGTTCCTCGCCACCAAGCCAGATCGCGATAGGCGAAATGTTGCGGCTTTCGTCCTTCACCGAATAGTTGCGGTAGCCGACCGCGTGGCCGATGCCGTTGATGATGCCGGCGGCCCAGAAGGGAATCCACAACATCTGAACGGTCCAGACGAGCGGCCCGACGAAGAAGCCGAACAGGTAAACATCGATCGCGAGCATCACGAGAATGCCAAGCCAGTTCATGCGGGCTAGCACGTGACGCTCGATCCAGTCGTTTGGCGTGCCGCGCCCGTACTTCTCGAGAATACCGGGCTCGCGAACGGCCTTTCGGTAGTAGAGCGCGCCCTTGAAGACGATGTTGCGCAGCCCCTCCATGAGGGGGCTATGCGGATCGCCCTCGCGATCGGCGAACGCATGGTGCTTGCGATGGCACGCGACCCACTCTTGCGTGACGATCGATGTGCTCATCCATAGCCAGATGCGCATGGGCAGCGCGGCGAGATAGTGCAGACGCACACCGCGGTGCGTCTGAGCGCGATGCAGAAACAGCGTGACGCAGACGTTCGTGAGGTGTCCGGCGATCACGACGAACAGCACCGGGATCCACCAACGCGATCCCCATGATCCAAAGTCGGGCATTCCTGGCTCCAGTGTTAAAAACGAGCGGCCTCCCCAGGGGAGGCCCTTCGAAACATAAACCCAACGGGTACTTGCAGTAACCCGCGGTGGCAGTGGCTAAGCCCATCGGTGGCAAGCGCTTCTGCACTCAAGTGACGAGAGTCCGGCTGAGGAGTAACGCCGGAGTTATATCTATCTTATAGAGTAGGCCTTTGCGCTGGCCATCAGTGCATGCCGGGTCCGCCGAGGGACAGCCTTCCGATGGAATCAATGACGTTTCGTAAACGGGCGCGGCCACGCACGGCATTCACTCTCGTCGAGACAATCGTCACGCTCGGGCTGCTGGCTGTGCTCGCCGCATTCGTCGTTCCAACAGTGGTCCAGAAAGCCGGCGCCGGCGATCCCGTGAAAGTGGTGAGCGACCTCAGCTCGGTGCGGACGGCTCTCGAGACATTTCAGACGGACGTCGGTGGAGTTCCCAATCAGCTTCGGATGCTGATCGAACAACCGACGGTGGCCAATCACTTCATCGACAGCATCACGGTCCTCAAGCAGGGGAACGCGGTCGCCTGGAATGGGCCGTATCTGAACGCCGAGATTGGCGCGCTTCCGCAGGATTCGTTGGGAACTGGGTTCCGGTCCTACATCTACAACGCGGTCGCACGGTTCGACGCCACGAACAACGCGGCGGAGTTCTACGTGATTCCAGGCTCAGGGACCGGTGGAACGTTCGACCAGACGAAGACGCTCTTCGCGGCCGTCACCGTGAACGGATTGACGACGCGCCAGGCGCAGCTGATCAACCGGTTGATCGACGGCGATGATGACACCGATGTTCTGGTCGGGCCAAATGCCGGCGCGAACACACAGGGTCGCTTTCGGTACGATGTTCCCAACGCGAACGCGGTCGTCGTCGCGTATTACCTCGCTAGTCCGATGAGCAAGTAACCATGAGAGCTGCTTCGGCTTCGTCGCGCACGAAAGCGGGATTCACCCTGGTCGAGACCGTAGTGACGGTGGGCTTGCTCGCCGTCCTCGCTGCGTTCGTGGTCCCATCCGTGATCCGAAAGGCCGACGCCGCTGATCCAGTGAAGGTTGCAAATGACCTGAACGCGATCTCCACGGCGATTCAGACATTCACGTCGGACATGAAGGGCATCATGCCCGGTGACATCCAGGACCTGACGCAGCCGGTGCTGGTCAATTCCGTCTGCAACCAGGTGAGTCCGTGCGATTCGGTCCTGACGCACCGATCAGCGTACACCGCCTCAGAGGCGGTTCTCTGGCGGGGACCATATTTGGCAGCCTCCGTCGAGCGTAACCCGAACGCGATGTTACGGAGCGGCTACGTTGCCGACATCAGCAACACGCTCATCCGGTTCGACGCAGTCAACGGCGTCCCGGAATGGTGCCAGTTAAACAGCGGTGGATCGGTTATCTGTAATGGGTTCATCGCCACTAACCCTCTTTTTGCTGCTGTCAGGGTTACCGGCCTGAATCGGGCTCAAGCCATCCAGATTAACGCGATTATCGACGGGGCAAATGAGCTGAACGCTGGCTTCGAAGGACGCTTTCGATTTACCGCCGACGGGTCGCTGGCCTACTTCCTGGCCGCCCCCCTCTCCTAGCGGGCGACCTCCGCCACCCCGGGAACTCCCTCGAATTCACTGAGGGGACTAGCTTCTACCGGCTGTGACGGACCGCACATGGGGTCCATACGGTCGTACCCGACACCCGACGCCGGGCGCCAAAATACAATGAAGCTTTCTCCCGCCGTTCACGCGGTTTCTTTCGTCCTCGCCGCCACTCTTCTCGCGTGCGAAGGTCCAACAGCTCCGAAGCCTGGAACTCAAGGAGACGCAGCGACACTCTCGGTTGCTTCGTCCGCAGCGATGTGCCCCGGCAACTCCGGTGGCGACTGCGAGATGGACGTGAGCGTTCTCACGACCCCGCAGGCGGCGACGCTGATCGTGCGTACCGGCGGATATGACCAGGCGACCGGTCTGCAATATCCCAACGGAACATTCGAGAAGGTCCAATACAAGATCTACGACCTGAAAGGCAAGCTCGTAGCGACTACGAACGACGGTGCGAGCGGGGTCGTGTACCGCACCACGCTGCCGGGCTCGTTCAAAGCCGGATATCGCGTCGAGGTTCAGGCAAACATCCGGGATCACTCCGGGAAAAAGGGCACGGCCGTCGTCCGTGGCATCGGGATACCTGTGCCTGCACCTGACATCGACCTCTCGGCAAGACAGATCAAGCAACTCGTCAACGGCCTTGCAGTCGCCCTGACACCCGTCCTCGAGGGATCGGCCAACACCTACGTCGTCGACTTCGTCAACGGCTCGGCAACGGGCATCGGCGTGAACTGTGTCGTGTCCGTTGATGGGACTGTGCAGGCGGCCGGCCAGAACGGCTTCTCTTTTGTTGGCTCCCCGAGCGTCTACGTCGGTCCGGGCCAAACAAAGCAGTGCGCATTTACCCTCGCTCTCACGACAGCGATCCATCCGGTGGTGGTGACCGCCGCGGTGGCCGACGGATTCATGGATGCGAATCCGGCCAACAATTCGGTAGCGGGATCGATCGAGGCGAAGAAGGCGCCGGACGTCGCCGTCACGAAACTGGTCCGCGTTATCGACGGTGGTGCCCCAGCGGTTGCTCCGGCGCTTGGCGAAGTCGTGGCAGGCGTAACGCACACCTTCCGCGCGACCGTCAGTTCGCCTGCCGGTAGCCTGAATGCTCAGGCTACTTGCAGCGCGATGCTGAACGGCGCCCCAATCGCGACCGACCAGATCAGCTGGACTACTCAGACCTTTTCGCTGGCCGGCGGCTCGAGTGCGGACTGCACTTTCACGCTCACCCTTCCAGACGCCGGCGCCTACGTTGTCGCGGTGACAGTCAGCGCGCCGAACGATCCCGTCGCGACGAACAACACCGCAGCAGGTGATCTCCTCGTGCGAAGTGCAGGCGCGAACGATGCCACGGTGAACCTCGAGGTCTCGGACATCAACCGTGTCGTCAATGGCGAGCGGGTATCACTCGCCGAAGTTCCGTCGAACACCGACGCCAGCTATGCGGCGAGCATCAAAGTGGTCGCGGGCGGCAACCGCGACAACGCAGCAGCCACTTGCAGCGCGAAGGCCACGAACGCCCGGACCAGCGCCGTTGTCGTCGTTCCAGGAACGGTCACCGGAACCGCGTCAACTTCGAGTGAAGCGGTGTGCGCGTTCCACCTGACGCTGTCCGCGAACGGTGCTTCCGACGAGACGTATACGATCGTCGTCAGCGCAACCCCGGTCGGGGCCGCGGAAGTCGCCCCAGCGAACAACAGCACGTCCGGATCGATCAGAGCCATCGTTCGCTCGAACATCGGCGTCTCGAACGTTCAGATGGTCGTTGATGGCCAGCTTCAGTCAGGAACGCTGAGCATTCTCAAGGGGAAGACCGCAACGTACATCGTCACTTTCAACAACGCGTCGGAGCAGGTCACGACCTACAGCTGTCAGGTTTTCGCCGCCCAGCCGGGCGGCATGCCGGTGGGCGTCACCGTTACGAGCGGAGCATTCGTGACGGCGCTTCCCGGACAGGACAACACGTGCACCTTCACGTACTCGTTCCCGCAGATCATGGCGATCAATTTCACCGTGACTGCATCCACGGTGTCGCCGGCGGACTCGGATCTGACAGACAACGCGGCGACGTTCCAGACGGTTGCGAAGGGCGATCAGACCTTCCCGGCCATCAACTCGACGAACGTGCATGCCCTCCAGACCTGGCTGTCGGACGCTTCCAACACGGCGACCCACGTGAGCGAGCAGTCGATGGGCATCACCAGAATCACGCTGACCTTCGCCGCGACCACGGCGATTCTCGGCGACTTCACGCTGAATGGCCGAGTGTCCACCGATGGTCGGACGCTTAATGCAGCCACGTGGACGGTGCACGATCTGTTGCCGGGACAAGATGGCTTCCCGAGCTGTCGTGAAGGCGTTGACGCGGGCGCGACGATGGCGACCACTTACAACATCAAGTTGAAGATCTGCGCCCAGGAAGTTCCGCTGACGCCCGGCGTGCAGGCGATCTATGTTGAGTATGCGAGTGTCCTGCCCGCACCCCTCGACAATCCTCCAGCGGCTATGCTTTTCGGCAGCGCTCTCCAGTTTGATGTTTCCCTGGGTTGGAGACTTTACGGAACGACAACCGACGATCACGCCTCGGCTTCGTTGTCATTCCCCCTTCAAACGACTTCCACGGGCTTCGCCGGTAGCTGGTCGACGACCCAGACGGGTGACGTCACGGTGATCAGGAACGGCGGTGCCTGATAGCATGGCGGTTCGGCGTCCCCCGGGACGATGGACCGCCAGATCGCTGGAGCGGCCGCCTCAGTCGCGGCCTGGATTCAGCCTGGGGGAGATCCTCGTCGTGGTTGCAATCATCGCGGTGATAGCCGCGGCGATCGTGCCGACGGTATTCGGACGGTTGCAGGGAGCTCGTGCAGATGCCGTAATCGGCGAAATGCAGAGCCTCGAAAGCGGCATCATGCTCTTCTATCGCGATGTGGGGCGATATCCGCGGCGCCTGGACTACCTGAACACTCTCGCAAGCGGCGATCTGGATGCCTGCGGTGCGGCAATCCCATCGGTGAATGTCGCAAAGTTCCGCGGCCCTTACATCGACCGCTCGATAACGCTGCTCAACCCGCCCCTGGTCACGAAGTACCTGATGTCGACCGGCGACTCGGTCGAGTCAGTGCTCACGCGAACCAACATCACCACGTCCACCGGGACGCAGAGAGTTCTCCAGATCTCGGTCAACGGTCTGGATGCCTCGACGCTCGACTTGATTGACTACAAGGTGGACGGCGCCCAGAACATCGACGCTGGAAAGATCATCATCTCCTCGGGAACGATCCTCAAATGGACGATTCCCATAAGATCATCCGCCTGTTAGGGCGGCGCGCCGCGCCAAGGGCCGGAGCCTCGCTGTCCGAAATCCTGGTCGCGATGGCGATCGTGGCGGTGCTGGCAGCCGTGACGGTGCCTCTGTTCATGGACCGGCTGCAAACGGCTCATGCCGATGCGGTGATCTCCGAGATGAAAAATCTCGAGAATGGGCTGCGGATGTTTTATCGCGACGTCGGCCGATATCCGCGCCAGCTCAACTATCTGAGCGCGCTTGAAGACCTGAACGGGATTCGAGACGCATGCGGCGGAACGATTTCGGCCACCAACCAGGCCAACTACCGCGGTCCCTACGTAAACCGCTCGCTCCAGCTCATCGACCGCTACGGAACTCCTGCCAATACCCGCTACATCCTGGCGACAGGCGATTCCGTCGAGGCTTCGATCACTCGAACGACCTCGGCGACTGTCAGCGGCGGTACTCAACAGGTGCTTCAGATACAGATCTTCGGTCCCGACAAATCGATGACCGAATACATCGACGAGAAAGTCGACGGGACGCTCGACGGCGCCGCGGGAACCGTTCGCTACGCGACGCCGCTCGCTGCCAATGACAACGTGATCAAGTGGACATTCCCGGTCGTGAACGGCAGCTGTTGAACAATCAGCAGCGGTTGGGAACGGGGATGAGATAGTTCACCGTCGAGACGTTGCTGACGGTGGTGTATCGAATGGCGCCGTTGGCCGCATCGGCCACTCCATCGACCCGGAGATCGAGGGCCGCGGCATCGTTTGGGTCGACGTTGTTGATGCGAAGCTGGAGGTAGGCCGGCGTCGTCGTCGGGTTGGCTGTGCGGATCAGCGTGTTTTGCAGTTGGCCAATCGGCAGGGCAATTCCATCGGTGAACGACACGGCGCGCTCGAGGAAGGGGCCGCCGAGGGTCCAGGTGGTTACTGCGGTCGCGTTGTAACTCCAGGTCGCGGTGGCGCCCGATCCGCAGCTGTTGTGATAGTTCGTCGAGCTGGCAGCGACGATCGGCTCGGTGAGGTGCGTCAGCTTCCCCGGAGCAGTACTGGTGTTGGTGATCGACGCACCGGTCCTCACGACGTTCATGAAGCCCGTCTGATTTGTATTGGTAATGCTGTAGTGGATTTCCTGGAGAATGTCGTAGGTGTCATCGATACGCTGCTTGTCGAGCGAATCCATGACCTGCGGAACCGTGATCGCCGCCAATATCGCCAGGATGACGGCGGCGACCACGACCTCGATGAGTGTGAATCCGGGCTTTTCGGTCGGCATCAGCAGCTGTTGTCGATCGCGAAGGTATAGCTGAGCGTCATCGTCGAGCCGGTGGTGGGTGACCAACGGACGAAGCCGCCCGCGGCGCCGTCTCCACTGTCCATATAGTCGTCGAGCATCTCCACGTCCATGCTGTCCACGGTCGCCATGACGATGGCCAGCGTTCCGTTGCTGGCGGATGCCGGATTGCGGACGAGCACATTGCTTCCGATGCCGATCGGGGTCGGCAGACCGACAACGGAATCGATGACATATCGGCTATACGGGGCACCGTTGGGCCAGTTGTTCCGCTGAGTGTTTCCGTAGTTGTTCCCGCAGCTGTTCTTGTCCGTGCCGATAATCGGAAAGACCAGATGCGACAAACGCCCGGCGTTTTGTCCAACGGTTTGCCGGAACGCCGGGATGCCCGCGCCCGAGTTGAAAAGAGCCAAGCGAAC
>Ga0070683_100003141_pt1 | contig 13313 bp, 9 predicted proteins | sample KBSC713LmetaG_FD_64662 | JGI IMG/M metagenome (GOLD analysis project Ga0070683, IMG submission 64662) | Corn rhizosphere microbial communities from Kellogg Biological Station, Michigan, USA - KBS C7.1-3L metaG | ecosystem: Host-associated > Plants > Roots > Rhizosphere ...
CAACGGCTACACCGCCTAACACCCGGCCCTGGCCGTCAATCAGCTTGGTAGCGGAATGCACTACGATATCTGCTCCGTATTTTACCGGCTGTTGGAGGTAAGGGGTAGCAAAACAGTTATCCACGATAAAAATCAGATGATGCTTTTTGGCAATCTGCCCGAAAAACTCCAGGTCCAGCACTTCAATAGCAGGATTGGTAGGGGTTTCAAGATACAGCACTTTGGTATTGGGCTGAATATACTGTTCTACGTTCTGTGCATCATCTGCTTTGAAATACGTAGTTTCAATATTCCACTTTGGAAAATACTTGGTGAACAGGGTGTGGGTGGAACCAAATACCGACTGGCAGCTTACGATATGGTCGCCCGCATTCAGCAAAGCGGCAAAGGTTGAATAAATAGCAGCCATTCCTGTCGCAAAAGCATAGCCGGCTTCTGCGCCTTCCATTTTAGCGATCTTCCCGGTAAATTCCGAAACATTCGGGTTTGAAAACCGGCTGTAGAGGTTCTTAGGCTTTTCTTCTGCAAAACTGGCCCGCATATCTTCCGCATCTTCAAACACAAAGCTTGACGTTAAAAAAAGCGGCGTTGAATGTTCATCAAACTGGGTCCTTTCCGTTTGGGTTCTTATGGCAAAGGTTTCAAAATTTTCCATAATATATTTTTTAATTTACCAATGGAACAGTTTATTAATGGAACAATGAAATGCTAAGAAGCTGAGCATGACATTCAAAATCATTGGTAAACTGCTACACTGCTATATTGTTACATTATTATTATTTATTTCGTTTCACTTACTCTCAAGATATCTCCGAATACCCCTCTTGCCGTAACCTGTGCACCGGCACCGGCACCCATGATGACAATAGGATTTTCTCCGTAGCTCTCTGTATAGATTTCAAAAATGGAATCCGATCCTTTCAGCTGTCCTAAGGCGGAAGTAGCCGGTACTGAAATCAATTGTACATCCAGCTCTCCCTTGTCTTTCTGAAGGTCGCCGTGAAGGTCCCCTACATACCTCAGTACATAGCCTTCCTCCTGATTTTCTTTAATTTTCCGGTATTGGTCATCCAGCTCTGCCAGCCTGGAGAGGAATTCTTCTTTTGAAACCGAAAGTAGGGCATCAGGAACGAGATTCTGGATCTTAATGTCATTAAATTCGTTGATGAGGTCTAATTCTCTTGCCAGGATCAGCAGTTTTCTGGCTACATCATTCCCGGAAAGGTCTTCTCTGGGATCCGGTTCTGTATATCCTTTCTCCAATGCTTCACTGATGATGGTAGAAAACGGATCATTGCGCAAAGAAAAATTATTGAAGACATAGCTCAGCGTTCCCGAAAAAACACCTTTGATCCTGGTGATGTTCTCTCCTGAAAGGTGAAGCAGCTTAATGGTATCGATGAGCGGCAGACCTGCACCTACATTGGTTTCGTACAGGTAGCGCCTGTTATTTTTATTCAGGGTGTACCTCAGCTTCCTGTACTCTTCGATCGGCAGAGTATTGAAAATCTTATTGGACGAAACCAGGTCGAAGCCATTTTCCGCCAGTACATGATAATGCTTTACAAATTCTTTGCTGGCGGTGTTATCTACAACGATAAGGTTTTCGAGCTGATTTTCTTTAGAGAAACTGATCAGCTCTTTAATATCAGAGGGATGCCGGGCAGTAAGCACCTCATCATTCCAGTCATGCCCGAATCCTTTTTTATTGAAGGCTATTTTTCTTGAATTGGCTACGGCCACCACTTTCAGATCGATCTTTTTTCGCCTTCTGATCTCCTCTGATGATTCAAGTACCTGCTGTATCAGGGTCTTTCCCACATTTCCATGGCCAATAATGGCCAGATGGACTGTTTTCGGTTTTTTTGAAATTTCGGATTCAATAATATTCTTTGCCTTTTCATTCTGTGAAGAAGTCACGACAATATTCACCCTCTTCTCCGCTGCATTCTGGTTGAGCAGTAGGGGAAATACGTTATTCCTGGCCAGTTCGGACAGTACTTTATTAAAATCCTCCGTTACAAAACCGAGTACAGACACATTATTGATGCTGTAAATCTGAGAAACTTTTCCGGATTTCCTTTCGGGTTCAAATTCATCAATCAGACAATTGACTGCTTTTTCAGAATCATTTTCGTGAACCAGAATGGACAGGCCGTTCTCAATAGCCTGCTGCGAAATGACCCCTACACTGATGCGCGCCAGGGTCAGCGCTTTAAAGATGCGTCCGTCTATCCCGATTTCCCCCAGAAAATCTTCTCCTTCAAATTTAATGATAGACCTGTTTTTAAGAAATTTTATTTCGTTGGCATTATAATTCTTCATCGCTCCAAAATATTTTTAATGATCGTTTGTAATTGTTGGTATTCCATCAGGAAGGCATCATGTCCGTGAATGGACCGTATCTCATGGTAACAGACTTTTTGATTATGGTCCTTAAGTTTTTCAAAGCACATTCGTATTTCTGATGCAGGAAAAAACAAATCGGTATCCACAGCAATCAAATGGATTTCTGCTGTAATTTCCCTGATTCCGGCGTCATCAGCATTGAGATTCATCAGGAGATGGTTCATGAGTTTATACGCTGGTAAACTAAACCTTTCGTTAAGGGCACTCCCATGGTAAAGCAGCCAATCTTCGGATTCTAAACGTTCTTTCTCCTCATTAAAACGGTTCCTGAATCTGTCATTTAACGATTCGGGTGTCCTGTAACACAGCATAGCATGGATTCGTGCCTTCTGTAGAGGCTGGTCATCCTGGCTTAATAAGAATTTCTGCACCAGGCATTGTGCGTGGAGCCAGTCGTGCGTCCTGTAATCGCAGGCAATAGGTATGAAGATATCTGTAAGCTGAGGCTTGAGCACCAGCATTTCCCAGCCGATCCCTCCTCCCAGCGAGCCTCCGATAATGGCATGCAGGCGGTCAATGTTCAGGGCATCAAGACCGTGCAGGAAGATCCGTGCTATATCTGATGGAGTAAAGTCTTCATAATTTTCCACTTCAAAACCATCATATCCGTTCCCGGGAATGTTGAAACAGAGTACAGTACAGGTATTGGTATCAATCACCTTATTTTCACCGATCAGCTGTTTCCACCATCCGCTGTTACCTGAAACGTTTGAATTGCCGGTAAGGGCATGGTTGACTAAAATGACAGGTGCTGAAAACAAGCCTTTTCCGAAAAGCTGATAGCTTAACGGAATAGTATATTCCTTTTGGGAACAGGTCTGATACGTAAGGTTAATATGTGGTAGTTCCGATTTCAATTCTATTAAAGTTTAATATCATTGAAAATGCCACAGGAAATGGCTGAAAGAACTTCAGTAAGTTATCTGTCCAAAATCATTTTGGTAGAACGTAGCACCTTCTTTGCTTGCGCAAAGGGTTGCTAAGGCATCACAGGGTCTAGTCCCTCAGCCTTTCTTGATAACATTTTCAATATTTAAATGAACGTAGTGCAAAGATAGGTTTTTATTCCATACTTTCAAAAAAATATTTTTTCTTCACAAAAAAAGCTTTATTATAAGCAATCTTAACGGAATGTTAACTATTTATTCAGATAGAAACAATTGGAATTATTTTTCAAAAAAACTAACTTCGTAATGTAAAATGATCATATGATTGCTGAAAAACAAAGATTAGAAGATAGCAAATGGAAAAACTGGGGACCTTATGTAAGCAACCGACAATGGGGTAATGTAAGGGAAGATTATAGTCCTAACGGAAATGCATGGCATTTTGCCAACCACAATAATGCCGAAAGTTATGCGTACCGCTGGGGCGAAGAAGGCATTGCCGGTATTTCGGATACCAAGCAGCTTTTAAGTTTTGCCCTTTCTTTCTGGAACAAGAAAGATAAGATGGTCAAAGAACGGTTTTTCGGTTTGAGCAATCCTCAGGGAAATCATGGCGAGGATATCAAGGAAATATTCTATTACCTGGATAATACGCCTACGCACAGTTATATGAAAATGGTGTACAAATACCCCATTAATGAATTCCCATACGACGATATCCTCACAGAAAATGCCAGGAGAAATAAAAAGCAGCCGGAATACGAAATTTTTGACACGGGAGTTTTTGACCAGGACGAATATTTTGACATCTTCATCGAATACTGTAAAGCAGACCATCATGATATCCTGGTACGGGTTACGGTATGCAACAGAAGCGACCGTGATGCTCCCATTATAGTCATTCCTACCGCATGGTTCAGGAATAACTGGAAGTGGGGATACAATGATTACAAAGGCCAGCTGACCGCTTCTCATGAGGGATGCATTGACGTTCACCATGACAGTATAGACATTAAAAAAATCTATTCCAAAAACATCAATGCAGAAAGTGTTTTCTGTGAAAATGAAACCAATACCCCTAAACTACAGGACGTTCCGGCTTCTGAAAAAGCGTATTATAAAGACGGTATCAATAATTATATCATTCATAAAACTCCCACGGTAAATCCGGAAAAAAGAGGTTCAAAAGCTTCTTTCCTGGTGCATGAGACCATCAGTGCCGGAGGATCCAGAACATTTGATTTCAGGCTGTCTCCTGAAGAGCTGGACGATCCATTCAGGGATTTTGACGAAGTGTTTGCTGCCCGAATGGCTGAAGCAGACGAATTCTACCAGGAGATCCAGCATGATACAGCCGATGAAGATGAACGCAATGTACAGCGGCAGGCTTTTGCCGGGCTGCTCTGGAACAAGCAGTTTTATCATTATAATGTCGGTAAATGGCTTAAAGGAGATCCTAATTATGATGCGCCAAGGGATTTTACCAATTACGTGAGAAATACAGAATGGAACCACCTCCACAACAAGGACATTATTTCCATGCCTGATAAATGGGAATATCCCTGGTATGCGACCTGGGACCTTGCCTTTCACTGTGTGCCCTATGCCCTGATTGATGCTGAATTTGCCAAAGGTCAGCTCCTTCTCCTTACCAAAGAATGGTATATGCATCCCAACGGGCAGCTTCCTGCCTATGAATGGAATCTGAGTGATGTAAATCCTCCCGTTCACGCATGGTCCTGCTTCAGGGTTTTTAAAATTGATGAAAAGCAAAACGGAAAACCTGACCTGCTGTTCCTTGAAAAAGTCTTCCAGAAACTTCTTCTCAATTTCACCTGGTGGGTGAACCGGAAAGATAAAAACGGAAAAAACATTTTCGGCGGCGGATTCCTGGGGCTGGATAACATCGGGGCTTTCGACCGTAATATGATCCTTAAAGACGGACAACACTTAGAGCAGGCTGACGGAACAAGCTGGATGGCCATGTATGCCCTGAATATGATGCGTATTGCCATGGAGCTTGCCCAATATTACAAGGTGTATGAAGATATGGCCATCAAGTTTTTCGAGCATTATCTTTATATCGCTGAAGCTATGGAAAACTTAGGTGACGGAACTAAAGGGCTCTGGAATGAAGAAGACGGCTTTTTCTATGATGTGCTGCAGCTTGGAAACGGAGAGGGTGTCTCCCTTAAACTCCGAAGCATCGTAGGGCTTATTCCTTTGTTTGCAGTAGAAATCATCGAACATAAATTACTCGAAAACATGCCTAACTTCCGCGAAAGGATGGATTGGGTCCTTAAAAACAAGCCTGAACTGACGAAGCTTGTTTCTCACTGGGATGAGGAAGGCCAGGGAAGAAAGCATCTGATGAGCATTTTACGGAAGAACAGGCTCACGAAAGTACTGAACCGCATGCTGGATGAAAAGGAATTCCTGAGCACCTATGGAATCCGGGCCATGTCTAAAATCTATGAAGAAAAACCTTTTATATTTTCGGTACACGGGACGGAAAATGTGGTGCATTATACCCCTGCTGAAAGTGACAGCCGCATGTTCGGTGGCAATAGTAACTGGAGGGGCCCGATCTGGTTCCCGATTAATTTCCTTATTGTAGAAAGCCTGCAGCGTTTCCATTATTATTACGGCAGCAGCCTGAAAGTGGAACTCCCTACCGGAAGCGGCGACCAGAAAGACCTGGATGAAGTAGCGCAGGACATCAGCAACAGGCTGTGTTCAATATTCCTGAAAGATGGTAACGGACAGCGCCCTTTTAACGGAGGCAATACGAAGTTCAATTATGATGAACATTTCAAAGACTATATTATGTTCTTTGAATATTTCCATGGTGACAACGGCCGCGGTGTAGGTGCTTCCCATCAGACAGGCTGGACAGCTACTGTGGCCAAACTTATGAAACCGAAGCTTTCCATTTAATCTGTTTAAAAAATTATTATCAATATCAAGACTGTCTTAAAAATTTAAGGCAGTTTTTTATTTATATAAAAAGAAGCTTTCGATCTACACTCAATAACCACAACGCCATTACCGCTTATTTTTAATATTAATTATAAAATAACTTTGAATTATTTTCAATAAATACCTACATTAGCATAACAATTTAAAAAATAAATATTTTATGAAAGGAAAACTATTCCCTATTGCGGGCATCGCTCTTTTAAGCCTTGCCTTCACTTCTGCCCAGGCACAACAATACCAGACTGTACCCTTAAGCGGGTTCAATGCTGATGTAATTGCTAATGGCGTAGGATCGTCTGCTACTTCTACTAACAGTGATGTAGATGGTGTAAATTATGCATTCGTTTCCAAGGATTTTCAATTGACAGCGTCCAGTGCAACACTTACTTACGGGCTTCCTACTAACGGGCTGATTAATTCCGCAGCCGCATCACCGGCAGGATTGAACTATCAACTGGCTTCTTACAGCGGAAACAACTCATTAAGACTATTGAATATAGGTGATAACGGTACTTTAACATTCACAACCCCTAAGGCAGCTGTAAACCTTTATATGCTGGCTACATCCGGAAGCGGTGATAGTCAGGTAGATGTAGTGGTTAATTTTTCTGACGCTACGATACAGACTTTTTCAGGAATAGATATTTCAGACTGGTACGGAGGCAGCAATTTTGCCATCCAGGGTATCGGAAGGATTAAAAAGACGACAGACGGTTTAGAAGCTGACACATCCAATCCCAGGCTGTATCAGATTCCTCTGGCGATAAGCGCGGCTAACCAGTCAAAGACCATTCAGAGTGTTAAGGTGACGAAAGTAAACCCGCAGCCCTCTGGTACTACTGTAGGAAATATCCCTAACATTTTTGCGTTCTCGGCAGATGTATACAATTCCTGCCCAATGCCTACCAACGTAACTTCCACAACGACGACCGGCGGTGCTACCATCAACTGGACTGCTCCTTCAAGCGCTCCTGCTTCAGGGTATCAGTATTATATGAGTACTTCAGCTACCGCTCCTACCGCTGCTACCGCCCCTACAGGAAGTACGGCAGCAGGAGTTACCTCAGTTACGTTAAACAGTTTGACTACGGGACAGACGTATTATTTCTGGGTACGCTCAAACTGCGGGTCTACACAGAGCTACTGGACAATGACCCAGTTTACACCCGGACAAGTATCCGCAACTTATACTGCAGGGGATATCAGTACGTTATTTGCCAGCGCTGCATCGATTACCACTACATCCACTACTACCTGTCCGGGAACCCTGACCATCAGCATTCCTTCAGGATATAAGATTAAATCTACCGATGTTTCTTATAAAATGTCAACCGTATCTAACGGATACATGGAAGAACAGAGAAGTATTTTGGCATGTACAACCAACAATACAACGGAAGCGTCTATTACGTCCGGATCAGGAGGTTCTACAGGAACTTATTCTTATAACAGGACCGGACTTACAATGGCCAATAACCTTACCGGTAATGTAACATTTGAACTGAGAGCATGGAGAACTTATGGAAGCTCAGGCTGTACTGTTACGCACAACAAAGTAGACAACAATACTTTTAAAATTACCGTAACTCTTGAGCCTTTGCAATTAGCGACCAGTGAAGTTAAGGCCTCTGCCAAAGAACTTATTGCTTATCCTAACCCATTTGTGGATGCGGTTACCATTGAGAAAGCCAATGATGTGAGAGCAGCAACGATTACTGATCTTTCCGGCATTACAGTGAGAACCATAGAAAAACCAGCTTCTACAGTACATTTAGGAGATCTGAAAACAGGTGTTTACATCCTGACTTTAACCATGAAGGACGGCTCTGTAAAAAGCTCAAAAATGATCAAAAAATAATATCTGTTAAAATACACAGTAAAGAACCCGGGCCATTGCATGGCCCGGGTTCTGTTGTGCAGGTGAAAAATCCATCAGACTTTCTCTCCGTTGACGAATACTTCATAACTGATCTCTACATTGGGTTCCAGAGTTTTGGAGACTGAACAGTACTTTTCAAATGACAGTTCCGCTGCTTTAAACGCTTTTTTAGGATCAATGATACCTTCCAGCATGAATTTAACCATAATGGACTTAAAAGGTTTTGCATCGTCTACTACAACCCTTTCCCCTTCTACTTCAGCAGAAAAGCCGGTAATTTCCTGTCTCTGTTTCTTCAGAATAGAAACCACATCAATGCCGCTGCAGCCCGCCACAGCCATCAGCATGCTTTCCATGGGAGATACACCCTTAGCTCCGGGTTGCGTAGTATTATCCAGCAGGATGGAATTTCCCTGGGCATTGATACACTGGAATAAGTACTCATCATTAATTCTGTTCAGCGTTATTTTCATTGTTTTGATTTTAAGGTAATACAGATGCAAATTGATTTGCCCTGATCATATAGGCAAAGTTAGAGAATTCCTCTCGCTTTTATCTCAAGGTATTTGTTGATGACATCAACATTCAGGTTTTCTGGTAAGGTATACACCGTGTAAATTCCGTATTTACGGAGTTCCTGAATAATCAGTTTTTTTTCAAACTCAAATTTCTCAGCTACGATTTCATCGTATATTTCCTGCATGTTTTCAGGATTGCCGTTCAGCAAAGTCTGCAGTTCTGCGTTCTTGAAAAAAACCACAACCAATAGATGGTTCCGGGCAATTCCCCTGAGGTATTTCATCTGCCGGTTCAGGCCATCAAGTGTTTCAAAATTGGTGAAAAGCAGGATCAGGCTCCTCTGATTCAGTGTGTATTTGACATCCTGGTACAAACGGCTGAAATCACTTTCAAAGAAATCGGTTTTAATATTGTACAGCGCTTCTGAAATTTTTCTCAGCTGTCCGGATTTGTTGTCGGCTGCAATCTTGTTTTCCGTTTTCTTGGAAAAGGTCATCATTCCCGCGCGGTCTCCTTTTTTAAGGATGATGTGTGAAAGAGCCATAGTTGCATTGATGGAATAATCCAGCAGGCTCAGTCCTTTAAACGGCATCTTCATGGTTCTTCCGGTATCAATCAGCATAAAGATACGCTGCGATTTTTCATCCTGAAACTGGTTGACCATTAAACGATTGGTTTTTGATGTGGCTTTCCAGTTGATGGTCCTGATATCATCCCCGGGAACATACTCTTTAATCTGCTCGAATTCCATGGTATGCCCCAGCTTCCTGATCCTTTTGATCCCGCCCAGCAAAAATTCGCTTTGCAGGGCCATCAGTTCATATTTTCTGAGATGGATGAATGAAGGATAGGCAGGCAATAAAGCATCTTTCTGGAATGTAAACCGTTTGGAAATAAAGCCTACCGGTGATGAAGCATAAATATTCAGGTTTCCGAAGCTGTATTCTCCTCTTTCCTTGGGTTCAAGAATATACTGGAAATACGTATTCCTGCCGGGCTCAATCTGCTTTTCAATCAGGAAATCCCTTTTCTGGAACTGAAATGGGATTTCATCAATCACCCTGACATTAAGTGTAAAATCGTAGTTGTTCCTGATGTCCACTTTCACAGGATTCTCATCGCCATTGGAAAGTTTTTCCGGAAGGATCCTTTGGGCTGAGATTCCATTTTTTGCATTAAACAGCAGAAGGTATTCTACCATAGCCGTAAAAAAGCAGAGCAAGAGAAGTATATGTGCCACCCACATTAAAAACGGAAAGAAAAATGCAAAAACATACAGGATCCCCACTCCGATGAGCGCGAAAAAAAAACGTGTATTGATATAAAGGTTTTTCATTTTTCAGAGGTCAGGTTGAAGGCTACAAGAGTAGGTTAAAAATACTACAGTGATTATAAACACAGACGATAAGAAGGGTGAATAAACCGGAGTTTAATTATATACCCCCTTCGCTTTCGTATTATCTTGGAATTTCAATTCCCTCTAGAATTTGCCTTATAATTTCATCAGCGGTGAGCCCTTCCATTTCTCTTTCCGGCGATACAATCACTCTGTGCCTCAGCACAGCGTAGCTGGCTTCTTTAATATCTTCCGGAGTTACAAAATCCCTTCCTCTTAGCGCAGCAAATGCTTTTGACGCGGTGAGCAATGCCAAACTTGCTCTAGGTGATGCTCCCAGATACAGGAATTGATTTTCTCTCGTGTTGACGGTAATTTTAGCAATATATTCTATCAGCTGGGACTCTACAATGATTTCCTTCACCAGTTTCTGGTAGTTTTTCAGCTGTCCGGCTGAAATAACCCGGTTTACCGCTTCGGTCTTGTCTTCAGCCCTGTTTTCGTGCTGGTTCCTGATGATCTCTATTTCCTGCTGAAGATCCGGGTAACTGACATTAATTTTAAACAGGAAACGATCCAGCTGCGCTTCCGGAAGCCTGTAGGTTCCCTCATGTTCAATAGGGTTCTGTGTGGCTACAACCAGGAAAGGCTCTTCCATCGGATAACGGGTTCCGTCCATTGTAATCTGTCTTTCTTCCATCACCTCAAACAGTGCTGCCTGCGTTTTTGCCGGAGACCGGTTGATCTCGTCAATCAGGATAAAATTTGAAAAAACAGGACCCTGCTTGAATTCAAATTCAGAAGTTTTAACATTGAATACCGAGGTTCCCAGAATATCGGAAGGCATGAGGTCCGGAGTAAACTGGATCCTGCTGAATCCCACATCAATAGTTTTGGCCAGCAATTTAGCCGTGATGGTTTTGGCTACTCCAGGAACGCCCTCAATAAGTACGTGCCCGTTAGACAGCAATGCTGCAAGGAGGTGTTCAATCATACTCTCCTGCCCGACAATCACTTTGGAAATTTCATGTTTCACTTTCTCCAGGCTTGCCCGAAGTTCGATCATATCAATTCTTGTCTCAAACTGATTTTCATTATTATCCGGTAAGGCAGGCTGCCCGGATTCCGGATTCAGGTTTTCAATATTGTCCATATGATATTTTTTTCTGCAGCGAGGTAGGATGTCCAGTAATCCATTACTTTACTTTCGCGCTGCGATTGTTATATTATTTATTATTTTAAAATCTTATCCAGAAGCGCATTCATTTTACCAAGGTCTTCATTCATCACGGCAGCATAGGGGTCCTGCGCCTTTTTAATCAGCGCAACAGCTTCCTGAATCATTTCTATCGGCTTCCCGGTTTTCAGCTGGAGCTTTTTTATGAACTCCTCATCCAGGTGCTGGGTATCAATCAGCAGGTCCATGCGCACCCGGTTCAGGAAATACTGCGCTTTCTTGCCCATCATATCGTGGAAATCACCTTCCTGAAGATACAGGTTTCCGATGCTCCTGATAAAGTCAACGGACGTATTCTTCAGCGTTTCTATTACCGGGACAATCCGCTGCTTCCTTTTTGCATTAAATAAGATGAACAGCAGCATTCCGCCCAGGAATACCCACCATGCATATTTCAGTGCAGGGTTAGAGAGGATGAACCGCATAAAAAACTGCGATTTTCCGCCGGCACTGCTTTCAATAAACCAAACCGTTTCACGGTCTTTAAGATAAGAGAGCACATCTTCAGCATATTTGGTATTCCCTCTTTTCAAAAGGTAATAGTTGGTCAGGAACAGTGGTTCACAGTGAACATATACAGTACCTTTCCCAAATTTAGCCTTAATGAAATTAACCTGATCAGAATTGTTCTTCTCAACCGTTTTCCCAAGGACTTCAACACCGGGTTTTATATAGGTAAAGCCTTTACCGGAAGGAAACTTATCCAGCTTTATGAAATCATTCTGATAGCCCTTATCTGTAAGTTTAAGTACGTTCTGTTCTTCGAAAGACAATTGCGAATCATAAAACCCGATACTGTCTGATATTTCCTTTGGCATTTCACTTACAATCAGCATAGCATCGGCTCCTGCACTTACCTGGTCCAGGATTGCTTTCCAGGATTCGGCATCTATACTTTTTTCTATGACCAGGATATTATGACCGCCTTTTGTATGCTCATTATAATAATCATACGGGGTCTCTTCTATTTTTTTTAAATCATTTCCGAATAGTCCTTTGGCTTCTTTACCGAATACAAAAAGCCCGAACGGTGATTTTTTATTGACATCAAAGTTTTTACGCCAGTCTGTCGTTTCTTTTTTATTGACTTCAAACAATGCCAGAATCACCATGATAATGATGAAGATATAAGCATATATTTTGAAAGTTTTGTTCATGTGGAGACAGGTTAGATTACGGATTAAATGACTGGTACTGTTGCCGGAATTTCATATAGCTATCCTGATCAATACTGAATTCACCGTACCATACATAGTCAAAAACATATGAAAGCGCAGAGAAATCGCTTTTAATATGAGGTGCTTTGAGCTCCGAGACATAATCTTTATTGGTCTTCTCCGGATTCCAGACAATCAGTTTTTTATCACTCAGCTTTTTCAGGGCAAAAAGGAACTGGTACCGGATGGCAGAACGGAAATCACCTGCTGCTTCAAAGTCGGCGATACTCTTAGGAAAATTGATTTCATGAATGTTCTCATGAAGCTCTTCCTGGTTGATCTGAATCCTGCGGTTTTTCCTGCTGAAGAAAAAGCCCCCGTTCTTTACCAGGATGTACCGGATAATAAAGTACAGCAGAAGCCCCACCAGGATGATCGCAAAAAGGCGTATCAGGATCCCCGCTATATTGGCAGAGCCGGAGAATACCTTTTGCCCGAAGATCCCCTGCAGGATCCTGTAAATCTTATTCATCAGTTTCTGCCAGAATGATTCTCTGGGCTTCGTTGTGGAATAATCAAATTCACCTCCTTTGTATCGTTGCTGAAGATTGGCCCGGAATTTTTTCGGGTATAGCGTATTTTCCGTAACAGGGTTCTTTGCGAGTACAGAATCTGCCAGGTTCATATTCTTGTAATGCCCCGTGCTCATTGAATCCACATAGGCTTCTGCGGGCGGCGGCATGCTGTCCCGTTCCTGAGCAGAAATATACCCGGAAAAGCAATAAACCAGCAGGCAGATCAGGACTTTATTCATGGGTTCCGATAGTTTCAATTTCTGCGAGCTCTGTTTTCTGATGCAGATCTGTCCTGCTGTCATAATACATCAGTCCGGAATTTACATACTGCATAT
>Ga0070683_100003143_pt1 | contig 13311 bp, 15 predicted proteins | sample KBSC713LmetaG_FD_64662 | JGI IMG/M metagenome (GOLD analysis project Ga0070683, IMG submission 64662) | Corn rhizosphere microbial communities from Kellogg Biological Station, Michigan, USA - KBS C7.1-3L metaG | ecosystem: Host-associated > Plants > Roots > Rhizosphere ...
GCGAGCGCTTGGTGGGCGTAGCTCAGTTGGTAGAGCTCCGGGTTGTGGTCCCGGCGGTCGCGGGTTCGAATCCCGTCGCTCACCCTCCTCGTCGTCCCTCCAGAGCACGTCTCCGCGGCGACCGCCACCGCGCAGCGCCAACTCTGGCGCCTGACGATTTCAGTTCACCTATCGCCTGGACCGGCGCGTCGGGATGGGTCGCGGCGGCAGCGGCTACAGGATCGAGCCGATGCCGGGACGAGCATGACTCATGGCTCATGCCTTCTCGAGGAGGAACCGATGACACCCCATCCATCTCTTGACCTCGCGGCGCAGTTCGCCCGCATCTTCGTCGTGGGGATGAGTATCGCCGCCGTCGTCGCCGTGCCGATGCTCTAGCTCCGCGCCCGAAACCGATCGACCGGCGGTCGCGGTTGAGCTCTGCGGGAGGCCGGTGTGGCGGACTATGAGGCTCGCGACGACGCTGGGATGGATGCGCGCACCCATTGGAAGCGGCCGCCGCGACCGTGATGATCGGCCTCAAGAAGCTGGACCGAGACCGACCTCCGAATGCCCGTCGCCCAGCCGTCGCGATCCGACACGGCAGCGTGCGCGTCGTCCGAGGAACCGGCCGGCCCGGCGCCCCCGAGCGAGGTACCGAGCATGTCTATGTCACTCATGGCGCGACGCGCGTCAGGAGCGGCTCCGCCAGAGTCGCCTCACATCGTCGTCCGCCGCGGCGGAACCGGCGCGCCGGGCGAGCCCAGGCGATCACGAGCACGCGGCGCCGTCGTTCGCGCGGCGGCGGCCGACCCCGACTGGCTCGGCGTCCTCTAGGAATGTCCGCGTTCGGCTCCGTTCTCGTTGTCCTGGGTGCCGCGTTGATGGTGGCGGAAGCACACATGCCGTCGCACGGCGTCTTGGGCACGGGTGCGGCTGCCGCGCTGACCGCGGGCGTCGTGCTCGTCCTCTCGGATGCGGGTGCGCCTGGCGGTGCCGTCGCTGCGGCCGGGATCGCGGTGGCGCTGGCTGGGCTGGCGCTTGCGTGGCTGCTGCTCGTGAAGTCGCTTGCGGCCCGCCGGCTGGCCGTTCGCAGCGGGCCGCGAGCGCTCGTGGGGCGCGTGGCGATCGTTCGTTCTGTACCCGCGCCGATCGGCCGCGTGCAGCTCGACGGGGCGCTTTGGCGTGCCCGTTTGTGGGACCTCGAAGAGGAGGGCGCGCCCGTGGCCGAAGGCAGCGCCGTCGTCATCGAGTCGATTGAAGGACTCACCCTGACTATCCGACCGGCCGAGGAATGGGAGGTGCACTGAGATGACCGCTGTTCTCGTCGTTCTGGTGGTCCTGTTGGTGTTGGCGCTGTCGCTTGCGGCCTCGTCGGTGCGTGTGCTGCGCGAGTACGAGCGCGGGGTGGTGTTCCGCTTTGGCCGTCTGGTTGCCCAGAAGGGCCCTGGCCTGGTGTTCCTGATGCCGATCGCGGATCGCATGGTGCGGGTGACCCTGCGCACGATCACACACGCGATCCCGCCGCAGGACGTGATCACCCGCGACAACGTGCCCGCCCGCGTGGACGCCGTCGCGTACTTCCGCGTCGTGGATGCCGACGCGTCGGTCGTCGACATCGAGGACTACCTGCGGGCGACCTCCGAGATCGCGAAGACGACGCTGCGTTCGGTGCTCGGCAAGGCGGAGCTCGATTCCCTGCTCTCCGACCGCGAGCGCCTCAACGAGGATCTGCAGCGGATCATCGACGACCAGACCGAGCCCTGGGGAATCAAGGTCCTCACCGTCGAGATCAAGGACGTTGGGATCCCTCAGGACATGCAGCGCGCGATGGCGCGTCAGGCGGAGGCCGAGCGCGACCGGCGTGCGAAGGTGATCGATGCCGAGGCCGAGTTCCAGGCTGCCGCTCGGCTGGCCGAGGCGGCCGAGGTGTTGTCGAGCAGCCAGGCGGCCATGCAACTGCGGTACTTGCAGACGCTCGCCGAGGTTGGCAAGGGCCAGGGCTCGACCGTGTTGCTACCGCTGCCGCTCGACGTCATCGGGTCGATCGCTCGCGGAGTCGGGCACAACGGGCGGGGCAACGGGACGAGCATCGCGCCTCTGGACTAACGGCATCTCATCGCCCGCGCGCGACGGACGTCATTGGCCCGGAAGCGCCCCGGCGAGGCCGGTGCCGATCAACACGGATCCGCCGAGAACGATCAGCAGCAGTGCATAGCCTCGGAGCCAGCGTGTTGAAGGACGACGAGCGGTGATCGTGACGCGACGCAGCCCGATGGCGAAGAGCACGAGCGCGGCGTACAGCGCAACGCTGCCGGCGAGAACTCCCGCCCGAGCTTCGCCGAGGTCTGCAACCGCGACCGTCACGGTGCCAGTGTTCCACAGCAGCAGCTCCGCGCGCGTGGCCATCGCCCCTGGTCTGCGAGCCGCGGAGCGCCGAGCAAGCGCGATCAGGCCGCTGCCCAGCAGAAGCTGCGAGAGTCCTCCGACGAGGATGAGGTATGCCACCAGCCACCAGCCACGCGCAAAGGGTGCAGTGGCTTGGACGACGGCGACTGCGGCGGAAGCAACGACGAACGCGCCGGCGCAAATCACGAACCGGCGGTTGGCCGTCGGCGACTCGAAGACAAGTGCTACGTCGTTCATTGAGGCTCGCTCGCGCTCGCGCGCAGTGACAAGGCAGACACGCTAACATGTTTTCACAATCATAATGTGTAAACACCTTGCACGCAGCCGCGATCGGCGCGAGCGCGAAGCGTGACGTATGCGTGCGCGGCTCTTGTCACTCCGGCTGTTCTGGCGCGTCTACATGACGAACGTGCTGATCCTCGCGCTGGCGTTCGTGGGCCTGGTCTTTGCACCCGTGACGGTCTCGGTGCCGATCACGGTCGTCGAGCTGCTGTTGCTGGCGGGCGGGCTCCTGGCGTTGTTGGTGGCAAACCTCCTACTGCTGCGGCCGGCGTTCGGCCCGCTTGAGGAGTTGGCCGCGACGATGCGCCGGCATGACCCCTTGTCGCCGGGCGCACGTGCGCGGGTCGTCGGCGGCCCTGATGTCGTGACGATCGCGCGAGCATTCAACGAGATGCTCGACCGGTTGGAGGCCGAACGGCGCGAGAGTGCGCGGCAGGCGCTGATGGTGCAGGAGCGGGAGCGCCGGCGGATCGCCCGCGAACTGCACGACGAGGTCGGTCAGACGCTCACCGGCGTGATATTGCAGGTAGAGGGGTTGTCGGCGACGATCTCCGACGACTTGCGCCCGAAGCTGGACGAGTTGCGCGAGACCGCCCGCCACGGGACCGAGGAAGTACGCAGGATCGTACGCCGGTTGCGACCGGAGGCCTTGGAGGAACTGGGTCTGCAGAGCGCGCTCGCTGCGCTCGCTACGTCCTTCAGCGAGCAGGCCCGGATCCAGGTCGTGCGGCGGTTGGAACTCGAGCGCCCGCTCTCGAGGGAAGAGGAGCTGGTCATCTACCGCGTCGCGCAGGAGGCGCTGACGAACGTCGCACGCCACGCGCTCGCTCGTCGCGTCGAGCTCAGACTGGGGCACTCCGGCGATCGAACGGTACTGACGGTTCGCGATGACGGACGCGGCCTCCCACCAGAATCGCTGTCCTCGTCGAACGGCATTCGTGGCATGCGTGAACGCGCGATGCTCATCGGAGCCCAGCTGTCCTTCGCGACACCACCGAACGGCGGCACCGAGGTGCAACTCTCCATCCCTCCGCTCGAACCGGGAAGCCCCTGAAGACCCGGACCAGCGCCGGCCGGACATGAGGCCAGAACGCCCGCCTGCTACGTCCCTGAGCCCATGGTCAAGACGGTCCGCACGGTCCACCATCAGTGCCGATGGAGACCCGTGTCGAGATCCCGCTGTGTGAGAGCGAAAACCCGCAGGAGGCGCGGCGAAGGGCGACGCCGTATCGATACGCGGCGCTGCTCGCGTCGGCCGGCCAATCCCCTTGCGGTGGCGTTTCCGGATGACTGCACCGGAGTCCCTGATCCCGATCGTGCCCGCGTCGCCCGGCGACAACAGCTTGCCGTTCGACACGGTGCTGAGCGCCTCTCTCGGCCCCGCAGTCGACGACGGTACGTCGCCGGTTGCGGGCGCCATCGCCCGGCTCACGGGCGCGCGGCTTGTCGCGGGGTGTGCGCTCCCGGCCGGCACGCGCGCGAAGGCGATCATTCGCATGGCCCGTGAGGAGCCTGCGGATCTCGTCGCGCTCGCCGCTCCTGACCTCCGAGGATCGGAGCGCATCCCCGACCTCGCCCGAGCGCTACTCGATGACGGCGTCGCGGTTCTCGTGGTGCCCGCGGGGGACCATCGTTCGTGGCGGCCGGCGCGCATAGGGCTCGGCTACGACGGCGGCCCGCCTGCCGACGCGGCGCTGGCGATCGCTCGCCGGCTGCTCGAAGCCGGGGGCGGCGAGGTCGGGCGTCTCGACATCGCCTACGTTGATGACTCCGCTGCGGCGTCGTACGAGTCCGACGGCGAGGTGATCGCGTCGCGACGCGAAGCGGTGATCGAGTGGTGGCTAGATGACCTCGTCGAACCCCTCCCCGCGCACGTGCGACCGCTGCGCCTGATCGGCGACCCCACCGTCGAGCTCGCTGAACTCTCCGACGACCTCGACCTGCTCGTGATCGGAACACGTGGACGCGCTTCACTGCGTCGCGTGTTCACGGGAAGCGTGTCGCGAGGTCTGATCGCTCGCACCCGCTGCCCGCTGCTGGTGGTGCCGCCCCGGCCGGCGGACCGCGAGCGGCAGACGCCCACTCGCGCCGCGGCATGCGCGGTCGCGACGCGCGAAATCTGAGGGTTCGACCCCATCGAATCGAGCGGCCCGCACGGTCAGTGTGGAACTCGATGCCGGCGATCCGCCACACGACGAGGCTCGGAGCCTCGTGATGGAACAGGTCAGCGCGACGAGGAGCGAGCTTCTCGCCCGACGGGCCCGAATCGGGCTCGCCGCGCAGGGGCGAGATCTATTGAAGGAGCGGCGCAGTGCGTTGGTCCAAGAGTTTCACCGCCTCGGCGCCTCGGCGCTGGAGTCGATGGACGACCTCGATCGCGACGCCGCCGACGCCAGCCGGCAGCTCGGAATCGCCGTCGCCGCCGCCGGCAGCGAGCCGGTCGATTCCGCGGCGTTCGGCGCGCAAGGCGAGATCGAGGTCAATGTCCGGACCCGCAGCGTGGCGGGAGTCCCGATCGTTGAGATCGACAGAGGAACCGTCGCGCGGACACGAACCGGTCGCGGCTTCAGCCTCACGGCGACGAGTACGCGCATCGACTCGGTCGCCGAGCGGTTCGAGACGGTGCTCGAGCGGTTGCTCGACGTTGCCGCGCTCGAGCTGTCGGTCCGACGGCTGGCCGCCGAGATCTCGCGGACCACGCGGCGGATGAACGCGCTCGAGCACGTCGTGCTCCCGCGCCTGGAGTCCGAGCGCGCGCACATCGCGCTCGTGCTCGAGGAGCGCGCGATGGAGGACCGCGTCCGACTGCGCCGCATCCGTGCGCGCGACCAGCGCAAGGAGGGACCGCCATGACCGCTGTCGACGACACCGCCGCTCACGGCGGCCTCCACGCAATTCGCGAGCTCGAGGAGACGCTCGAGCACCGCAACGACGCGCGCGGCGCGGCTGACGCCGCCGTGGGCAACGCCCGCGCAGAGGCGGAGCGCCTGCTCGCCGAGGCCCGCGCCGCCGGGACCGAAACGGGACGCCGCCGCCGCGCTGCGCTTCTGGCAGGCGCCGAAGCCGAGGCCGAGGCGATCCGCGTCGCCGGCGAAGCCGATGCACAAGAGCTTCTCGAGCGCGTGGCCTCCGAGCGCGACGAGTTGATCGCCGACCTCACGACGCTTCTGCTCGGACTCGAGGGATAGCCGCGTGCTCCTCCCCATGACCCAGGTTCGGATCCTCGGCCGTCAACGCGACGTCGAGCGCGTCGTCGGCGAGTTGCACCAGCTCGGCCTGGTGGAGATCGCCGACGCTCGGGAGTCGCAGGCGGTCGAGCCGCTCGGCGGCGAAGAGGATCGTTCGGCGCGGGCCGCCGAGCTCCGCCTGCTCGCCGCGCGCACGGATGGCTTGCTGGCGGAGATCGCGGACGATCCCGCGCCGTCCACGACGACTCTGGCTGAGCGGCCGGTCGATACGGACGCGATCCGGGCGGAACTGGAGCTTCTGTCGCCTCAGGTCGACGCGCTGCGTGGCCGCTTGGACGCGCTCCGTGACGAGCGCTTGGTACTGCCCGGGTACCTCGAGCCGCTCCGTCGTCTGCTGCCGCTGGTGCCCGAGCTCGCCGACCTCGACGATGAGAAGCTCCGCCGGCTGCGGCTGGGCACGACCGCGCTCGTCCTCAACACCGACGACGAGCGGATCGTCGACGCGCTGCGCGGGGAGCTGGCCGAGGAGCTCGGCGACCGCTTCGCGCTGGTCTGGACGCACGTCGAGGACGGCGCGATCGGCTGCCTCGTGGTGTTCCCGCAAGATCATCAACAGCGGGTTCACGCGCTGCTTGGACGCGCGCAGGTTCGCCAGGCGGCGCTGCCGGAGGCGTTCGGGCGCCTCTCGCTGCGCGCCGCCGTCGACGCGATGGGCCGCCGCCTGACGGAGCTTCCCGAAGCGATTGCCGCCGTCGAGCGTGAGCGCGACGCGCTCCTGCTCCCGCATGCCGCGCGGCTCGGCGACGTTCGCGCGCTCGTGGCGAGTGAGATCGAGCGGCTCGAGGCGGCCGAGCGATTCGGCGCGACGCGGCGGGCATTCGTCGCCGTCTGCTGGATACCGCGACGCCGGCTGGCGCGCTTGCGTCGCGAGATCGAAGCGCGTCTCGGCGACGCCGTTCTCGTCGAGGACCTTGCCACGTCCCCTCGCGACCCGCAAGCACCACTGCTGATGCGCAATTCGCGCCCGGCGCGACCCTTCGAGCCGCTCGTCAAGTTCCTGGAGCTGCCGCGTGCCGGGGCGCTTGACCCGACGCTGCTGATGGCGCTGTTTCTGCCGCTGATGCTCGGAGCCATGGTGGGAGACGTCGGCTATGGCGCCATCCTGCTCACGCTCGGTGTCCTCGCGCGCCGGTCGCTTCGCGCGCGCGGGAGCGCCTTCGCGAGCATCACGTGGATCGTGATGGCGGGCGCGGCGTGGTCGATCGTCTTCGGCGTGCTGTTCGGCGAGCTCTTCGGCGATCTGGGCCATCGGCTGTTCGGGGACTGGGCGCTGTGGCGCTACCGGCCCGCTGCCGAGACGCTCGAGCCGCTGCTGCTGCTCTCGGTGGCTCTCGGCGCGGCCCACGTCGCGCTCGGGCTCGCGCTCGGGGCGTGGGAGGCGGTCCGCTTCGGTGAGCACCGGGAGCTGTTCGACAAGCTCGGCGCGCTGCTTGTGCTCGCCGGCCTCTTCGGCCTCGCCGCCTTCGCCGCGGACCGCCTGCCCTCGACCGCACTGACCCCGTCGGTTGCCGCGGCGATCGTCGGGCTCGTCCTGGTCATGTCGCTACACGGGGCGCTCGGCCTCATCACCGGGCCGCTGGCGCTGATCGGCTTCATCGGGAACATCCTTTCCTACCTGCGGATCGCCGCCGTCGGGCTGGCCTCGGCGCATCTCGCGGGCGTGGCCAACGAGCTGGGAACCGTCGGACCGATCTGGATGGGCGTTCTCGTCGCGGTCTTCTTCCACGCGCTCAACCTTGCCCTGGCCGTGTTCAGCCCGACGATCCAGGCGCTGCGCCTGCACTACGTCGAGTTCTTCGGCACGTTCTTCGTCGGCGGCGGCCGTCCATTCACTCCGTTCGGCCACGCGCCGGAACGTGAGATCCCCACCAGCTAAAGGAGCAGACATGGAGACTGGTTTGATTGCGATCGGAGCGGCCTTGGCCGTCGGGCTCGCCGCCCTCGCCACGGGCTTCGCGCAGGCGCGCATCGGTGCGGCAGCGATGGGGCTGATCGCCGAGAAGCCCGAGCTGGCCGGCCGGGCGATCCTGCTGGTGGCGATCCCGGAGACGCTCGTCATCCTTGGCTTCGCCGTCGCGGCGATGACGATCGTGCTGCTCTGACGATGGCGCTCACCGAACTGCTGCGCGCGATCGAGGCCGACGCCGACGCCGAGCGCGCGCTCGCCGAACGCGCCCTCGCGGAGGAGACGCAGACGATCATCGAAAACGCCCGCCGCGAGGCGCTCGCGCTGCAGGCGGAGCTCGCGGCGGCACCGGAGGCCCAGGCGCACAGGGAGGCCGAGCGCGTGCGCGCGCTCGCCCGTGTGCATGCCTCGAGCGCCATTCGGTCGGCGCGCGAGGCGGCGTTCGCTTCGACGCTCGCGGGTGTCCGCGCGCGGCTCGCCGGCGTACGCGAGACGGACGGCTACCCGCAGCTGTTCGAAGCGCTCCTCGCCGAGAGTCGCGCCGCGCTGCCCGGCGCGCGCGAGCTCCGCGTCGACCCCCGCGACGTCGGCCTCGCGACTCCGCTCGGTGACGGTCTCAGTGTCAACGCGACGCTCGACACCTGGGGGGGCCTCGAGCTCGCCGGCGACGACGGGCGGACCATCCGGAACACGCTCGAGGAGCGCCTTGCCAACGCCGAGCTGCTCCTTCGCCGGCGGTTCGCGCACCGGCTCGCCGCCACTCCGCATGCCTCTATGGCGGCCGCGCCATGAGATACCGCGCTCGACCCGACTTCGCCTACGGGAACACGCGTCTGCATGCGCGGCGTGGCGATCTCCTGCGCGACGCCGACTACGAGCGGCTGCTCGGCGAGGACATCGACGGCGTTCTGACGGCGCTCCAGACGACGCCATATGGGCGGGACGCCGAGACCGCGGGGCGCGACGACGGACTTCGGCGGCTCCATCAGACGATCCGAGTGCATCTGGCCCGCACGCTGGAGGAGATGCGCTCGTTCTACGCCGAACGAGCCCGCCAGATCGTCGACCGGTTGCTCTCGCGCTTCGACGTGCACAACGTCGTCACGGTGCTGCGAGCCCACGCGGGAACGCAGCGCCCGGCCGCGGACGCCGCCGGCGCGCTGCTCGAGGTCGGCTGGCTCGTCGATCCGCTCGCGCACGAGGCTCTCGGCCAGCGCGAGCTCGCCGGCGCCGTCGACGTGCTCATCCGCACGATGCCCGACCGAGCGCAGGCAGGCGCGCTGCGTACGGCCTACCGCGAGTACGAGCGGACGACGGATCTCGCGGCCTTCGAACGCGCGGTCGTCGCCGATCACGCATCACGAGTCGTCGCCGCGCTCTCCACCGCGGGCCCGTCCGCGACGACCCTGCTTCGGTTCCTGCGGCGCGAGATCGATGAACGCAACCTCCTGATCGCCCTTCGTCTGCGCGACGCGGGCGGCGCGACGTCGCCGGAGGATGCGCTGCTGCCCGGCGGATCGGTCGCGCCTGCCGATTTCGAGTCCGCGCTGCACGCCCCCGCGGCGGCGCTTGGGGCCCTCGCCGGGGGAGGCTGGCGAGCGCCGCTCCAGCGCTGGGCGGCCGGCGGCGACCTGCTCGCGCTCGAGCGTGAGCTCGAGCGTCGCCGTCTCGGCGACAAGATCGCGCTGTTCATCGACGGGGACCCGCTGGGCGTCGACGTGCCGCTCGCGTTCACCGCCGCGAAGCGGATCGAGGCGCGCAACCTGCGCCTGCTGGGCGAGGCGAGCGCGCGCGGCATCCACCCCGACACCGTGCGGCGAGAGCTGCTCTGGCCGCAGGCGCCGGCATGAGCCGGCTGCTCGTCCTGACGACTCCCGAGCTGGCGGCCGGCTACCGGCTCGCCGGCGTCGCCACGCTCGAGATCGGATCGCCCGCGGAGGCGGAGGCGCAACTCGAAGGGCTGCTCGAACATGAGCACGGCGTCATCGCGATGCACGCGCCGTACTTCGATGCGCTCAGCCGGCACCTGAGACGGCGGCTCGACTCGCTCGGCGCCCCGCTCGTGGTGGCGCTTCCGGCCGGGTCGACGCCCGATGAGGCGCGTGACCGGCGGGAGCGACTGCTGCAGATGCTTCGCCAGGCCATCGGCTACGAGATCACATTCAGCGACGAATCGAGGACGCCATGAGCACCGCAATGGCAGTGGAGCCACGACGCGCCGCGCAGGGTGAGATCTGGCGTGTCGCCGGGCCGGTCGTCGTCGCCCGCGGCCTCGACGGGGTGCGGCTGTACAACGTCGTGCGCGTCGGGGAGGCCGCGCTTCCCGGCGAGGTCATCCGTCTCGATGGCGAACGAGCCACGATCCAGGTCTACGAGGACACAGCCGGCCTGCACGTCGGCGAGCCGGTCATCGACACCGGCCGGCCGCTGGAGGTCGAGCTCGGTCCGGGCCTGCTCGGTCGTATCTTCGACGGTACCCAGCGACCGCTCGAGCCGCTCGCGCGTGACGGCGACGACCCGTTCGGGCGACCCTGGCTGCCGCGCGGGGTCGACCTGCCCGCGCTCGACCGCGAGCGCACGTGGACCTTCGTGCCGCGCGTCGAGGACGGCGTCTCCGTCGCCCCGGGCGATCTTCTCGGCGTGGTGACCGAGACGGCCGCGTTGGAGCACCGGGTTCTCGTTCCCCCGCACATGAGCGGAGTCGTGACCGCTGTCAACTCGGGGCCTGCGCGCCTGGAGGACCCGGTCGCATGGATCGACGATCGACCGGTCACGATGCTGAGCCGGTGGCCGGTCCGCGACGCCCGTCCGGTCACCGCCCGGCTCGACCCGACGACGCCCCTCGTCACCGGGCAGCGTGCGATCGACGTCCTTTTCCCGATCGCCCGCGGCGGGGCCGCCACCATCCCCGGCGGGTTCGGCACCGGCAAGACCGTGCTTCAGCAGTCGCTCGCGAAATGGGCGCACGCCGACGTCGTCGTGTACGTCGCCTGTGGCGAGCGCGGGAACGAGCTGACCGAGGTGCTCGAAGAGTTCCCCGCACTGGTCGATCCGCGCACCGGCGCCTCGCTGATGGAGCGCACGGTCCTGATCGCGAACACGTCGAACATGCCCGTCGCCGCGCGCGAGGCGTCGATCTACACCGGCATCACGGTGGCGGAGTACTTCCGCGATCAGGGCTACCACGTCGCGCTGATGGCGGACTCGACCAGCCGTTGGGGAGAGGCGCTGCGTGAGGTCTCCAGCCGCCTCGAGGAGATGCCCGCCGAGGAGGGGTATCCCGCATACCTGTCCTCCCGGCTGGCGGAGTTCTACGAGCGCGCCGCGGCCGTCCAGTGCCAGGGATCGCCGCAGCGCACGGGCTCGGTGACGATCATCGGTGCCGTCTCACCGGCCGGGGGCGACTTCTCCGAGCCGATCACCCAGCACTCGCTCCGGCTCGCCGGCACGTTCTGGGCGCTCGACACCACACTCGCCCGCCAGCGCCACTTTCCCGCGATCGACTGGAACCGCAGCTACACCCTGCATGACTTCGCGTATTGGTTCGAGCACGAGATCGCCGCTGACTGGGAGGAGCACCGCGCATGGGCGCGCGAATTGCTGCAACGCGAAACGCAGCTGCTCGAGGTCGTGCAGCTGCTCGGAACCGACACCCTCGCGCCGCCTGAGCGCGTCCTGCTGCACACCGGTCGCCTGCTGCGGGAGGACTTCCTCCAGCAGTCGGCATTCGACGACGACGCCTACTGCGACCCGCCCAAGCAGCTGGCGATGCTGCGCGCGATCCGGCGCGCCGACGCGGCGATCAACGACGCGGTGTCCCGCGGCGCGTCGATCGAAGAGGCGGCCGCGGTCCCGTCCATCGCTGCGCTCGCGCGCATGCGCGACTGGCCGCCGGCGATCGCCCAACAGAGCGCCGAGCGCCTGAGCCAAGACATCGAGCGCGAACTGGAGCAGATCGGATGACGACGCTGTACACCACCGAGCACCGCACCGTGACGCACGTCTCCGGTCCCCTCCTGATCGCGGAACGCGCGGAGCGAGTCGCCTACGACGAGCTGGTCGAGGTGGTCACGCCCGACGGACAACGACGGCGCGGCCACGTGCTGGAGATCGCCGGCGACACGATCGTCGTCCAGGTCCTCGGCGGAACGCGTGGTCTCGACGTCGCCAAGACCACGGTTCTCACCCGCGCTCAGGCGGCGCGCATGCCCGTCGGCCCTGACCTGATGGGCAGGACGCTCGACGGGATGGGCAGGCCCATCGACGGCGGACCGGCGCTCCTGGCGGAGGCCGAGCGCGACCTGAACGGCCTGCCCATCAATCCGGTCGCCCGGTCGCATCCCGCCGAGTTCATCGAAACCGGGATCTCGGCGATCGACGGGCTGCACACGCTCGTCCGGGGCCAGAAGCTGCCCGTCTTCTCGGGCTACGGTCTGCCCGGGCTCGAGCTAGCGACCCGCATCGCGCAAGGGGCGCGCGTACGCGCCTCCGGCGAGGGATTCGTCGTCGTGTTCGCGGCCATCGGCGTGACCGACCGGGAGGCGATGTTCGTGCGCTCTCGCTTTGCCGAGGGCGCCGCATTGGAGCGTTCCGTGGTCTTCATCAACCGAGCCGACGAGCCGGCGGCCGAGCGACTCACCTGTCCGCGCGCCGCGCTGACCGCGGCCGAGTACCTCGCCTTCGAGCGCGGCCTGCACGTGCTGGTGGTCCTCGTCGACATGACCAACTACTGCGAAGCCCTGCGCGAGTCCGCCGCCGCCCGCGACGAGGTGCCGGGACGCCGCGGCTATCCGGGCTACATGTACTCGGATCTCGCGTCGCTGTTCGAGCGCGCCGGGCGCATCCGCGGACGCCCCGGCTCGGTGACCCAGATCCCCATTCTCTCGATGCCCGACGACGACGTCACCCATCCGATCCCCGACATCACGGGCTACATCACCGAAGGCCAGATCGTCCTCTCACGCGAACTGCACCGGCGCGGCATCACGCCCCCGATCGATGTGCTGCCGTCGCTCAGCCGGCTGATGAACGCCGGGATCGGGGAGGCGAACACGCGCGCCGATCACCGCGGTGTCGCCGACCAGCTCTCCGCCTTCCTCGGACGCGGCCACGAGCTGCGACGCCTCGTCTCGATCGTCGGCGAGCAGGCACTCTCGGACGACGACCGCGGGCTCCTCGCGTTCGCCGACGAGATCGAGCGGCGCTTCATCGGCCAAGGGGATGAGCGCCGCTCGATCGAGCAGACGCTCGACCTCGCCTGGCAATTGCTTGCCCGGTTCCCCGCCGAGGATCTCAAGCGGATCGCCCCCTCGTTCGTGGAGCGATATCACCGGGCCGAGGCGCAACCCTGACATGCCGTACCGACTCTCGTGGAGACACCATGCCCCCATCGAACATCCACGTTGAACCGAATTCCAAAGGGCGCTGGATCGTCAGGCGCGAAGACGCGCGCGAACCGCTCTCCGAACATGGGAGTGCCACTGACGC